>WNFX01008019.1_pt1 | contig 17515 bp, 13 predicted proteins | sample 5400111 | NCBI WGS metagenome assembly WNFX01 (sample SAMN13153363, study PRJNA577476) | soil metagenome | isolation source: 40 cm soil or saprolite under grassland replicate 1 | place: USA:California | collected 2016-06-15 | reverse complement strand
GGCGGCCCGGCCCGGCGGGCGGGGCAGCGGCTGGTCACAGCCGGCCGGGAACAGGCCCGCCCCGGGGTAGCTGCGGCTGGGCCGCGATCGCCCGCCGGTGATGAGCACCGGATGGGTGCGTTCGGCGCCGTCGATGACGCCGGGGGCCAGCCGGGCGCGGTCATAGGGGCACACCATGCTGGTGGCCGTGCCGGCGAAGGCCAGGTTGATCAGGGCCTCGTGCCGGGTCGCCTCACACAGCTCGGCGGCGGTGCGGGTCTCCCAGGCCGGCTCACCCACGTAGCGGATGGCGCGGCCGCGGTGGGCGTCGGCGAAGGCCGCCACCCGCGGGATGATCCACGCCGGGTTGGCGCCCATCTCGGTCATGTCGGCGAAGCTCACCCGGCCCGCCTGCCCGCCCAGGTGCTCGCGCAGCAGGCCGACCTTCGGGCCGGGCACCGCCACGAACACCGGGTCGGTGCGCTCCAGCCCCCCGGCCACGAAGCCCAGCACCGCGTCCAGGTACTCATCGGTGCCGCGGTAGAACACCGCGGCGTGCTCGAGCTGCGGCGCGAGGACCGCCGCCTGCTCACGCATCAGTGACCTCCAAGCCCCGGCTGGGTCGCGAGCACATCTCCCCTACCCGGCGCGCCGCCGGTGATGCCTGGTGACATGTGGGTAACAATCACGCGGCTGTCCGGCAAAGCTGATCAAGCCCGAGAATACCCGGCGGCAGCGGGCGGCCCGGGCTACGGCGCGCTAGCCGCGGCGGCGGGACAGAAACCAGCCGATCCCCGGCTCGTCCTGGCTGGCGATGAACGACCCGCGCACCGTCACCAGGATCTCGTCGGCGTGGGCGAGGCATGTCCAGACCGTGTCCCCCGCGGCGTCGGCGAGCTTCACCTCGGCCGCTTTCCGCACGGCGCGCCACGGGCGTCGCTGACCTGGCACATGACCGTTGTTCCGCCGCGGGCCTCGACCATGGCCGCGGCCTCCTTCAGCAGGGAAAACCGGGGGGAGGCCTCGTCATCGGCCGCCGGTGGCTGGGACGCCGACCGCTCCCGCTGGCCGGGCAGGACGGTGTTGCCGTCAGGGTCGAACAGCTTCACCTCGCCACCGAGCGCGTGCGGGGGGCAGTGGTCACCGGTACAAAGTACGCCGCTGCCGCCCCGCTCGTGCGCTAAGCCTGGGCTCGGCGATGATGTGGAGGATCTGGGCCAAGGAGGAGCAGTGGAAGCGCACGAGCACAGCGAGCTGAGCCAGCGGCGGACACTGATCATCATCGGCGCGCTGCTGCTCGGGATGCTGCTGGCCGCGCTGGACCAGACGATCGTGGCGACCGCGCTGCCCACGATCGCCGGCGACCTGCACGGGCTGTCCCACCTGTCGTGGGTGGTGACCGCCTACCTGCTGGCGTCCACCGTGTCCACGCCGCTGTGGGGCAAGCTGGGCGACCTGTACGGGCGCAAGGTGTTCTTCGAGGCGTCGATCGTCATCTTCCTCATCGGGTCGGCGCTGTGCGGGCTGGCCCACTCCATTCTGGTACTGATCGTGTTCCGCGCGGTGCAGGGCATCGGCGGCGGCGGCCTGCTGACAGGGGCGCAGACGATCGTCGCCGACGTCGTCCCGCCCCGGGACCGCGGCCGCTATCAGGGCCTGTTCGGCAGCGTGTTCGGGGTGACCAGCGTGATCGGCCCGCTGATCGGCGGGTTCTTCGTCGACAACCTGTCGTGGCGGTGGGTGTTCTACGTCAACCTGCCGATCGGCGCGGTCGCGCTGGCGGTGGTCGCCGCGGTGCTGCCCGGGCATCTGCGCCGGGCCCCGCACCGCATCGATTATCTCGGCACGGTGCTGCTGGCCGGCGCGGCGACCAGCCTGGTGCTGCTCACCTCGCTCGGCGGGACGACCTACGCCTGGTCATCAGCGCCGATCTTCATCCTGGGCGGCGCGGCCGTCGTCCTCGGCGCCGCGTTTGTCTGGGCCGAGAGCCGGGCCGAAGAGCCGGTCATTCCGCTGCACCTGTTCCGCAACCGGGTGTTCTCGGCCGCGAGCGGGATCGGCTTCGTGGTCGGGTTCGCCTTGTTCGGTACGATCGCGTACCTGCCGCAGTACATGCAGATCGTCAAGGGCGTCAGCCCCACCGTGTCCGGGCTGCGGCTGCTGCCGCTGATGGCCGGGCTGCTGACTACCTCGATCGTCAGCGGGCGGCTGGTCAGCAAGTGGGGCCGCTACCGGATCTTCCCGATCATCGGCACCGCCACCATGACGGTCGGGCTCTACCTGCTGTCTCACCTGGGCGTGGCCACCGGCGTCTGGCTGTCCTCGCTGTACATGCTGGTGCTCGGCGCCGGCCTCGGCGCCTCGCTGCAGGTCCTCGTCGTCGCGGTGCAGAACGCCGTCAGCTACGCCGACCTCGGCGCCGCCACCGGGGGCACGACGTTCTTCCGGTCCATCGGCGGCTCCTTCGGCGCCGCCACCTTCGGTGCCGTCTTCTCCAACGTCCTGGCCGGAGACCTGGCCGCCGCGCTGCACGGGCTGGCGCTGCCGCCCGGGGTGACGGCGGCCAGCGGCGCGAGCCCGGCGCTGCTGGCCCACCTGCCGGCCGCCGTGCACGCCGGGTACGTCAGCGGCTACGCCACCGCGCTGCAAACGGTGTTCCTGGTGGCCGTGCCCTTCGGCGTGCTGGCGTTCGCGCTCAGCTGGACGCTCAAGGACGTCCCGCTGCGCACCACGACCGGCTCGCCGGACCCGGCCGACACGCTGGCTCCCACCTCCCGGCCCACGATCCGCACGTCGGACCAGGAGATGGAGCGCGCCCTGACCGCGCTGATCAGCCGGGAGCACCGCCGCGAGATCTACACCCACCTGGCCTCGGCGGCCGGCGTCAAGACCACGCCCCGGGCCGCCTGGCTGCTCCTGCGGGTCGGCGAGCATTCCGGGTGGGGCCGCCATGATCTGGCCGGGCACCTGTACCTGACCGACGCCGACTTTGAACGGCGGCTGACCGAGCTGATCACCTCCGGTTATGTGCAGCCGCTGCCCGACGGCCCGGCCGGGCCGGTATCGCTCACCGAGACGGGCCAGCACGCGTTCGATGAGCTGTTCCAGGCCCGGCACGACGCCGTCGCCCGCCTGGCCGCCGACTGGCAGCCCGAGCAGCACCCGCGGCTGCTGGAACTGCTCACCCGGCTCACCCATCAGCTCGCCGCCGGCAGCGAGACGCCCGGCCCCGACCTCGATGCGGCGGCCGCCGGCCGGACGCGTGACGGCGCGGGCGGGGCCGGGCCGCGATAGGCCCGCCGTCCTGCCGATAGGCCCGCGAGACCCTGGCCGGACCGCCGGCCAGGGCCAGGAATAGAGGGCTCGGGCTAGAGAATGTTGATCGCGCGGGCGATCACGAGCGCGGCCAGGGCCAGCGACCCGGCCGCTTCCAGCATCATGAGCAGCTTGGCCCACGGCTTGATCGCCGAGATGTCGGTGGGGCTGAACGCCATAGCGGTCCAGAAGGCCAGCGACAGGTAGTCGACGAACCGCGGCACCCAGCCCGCGGCCACGTACTCCGTGTGCTGCATCTCCGGGAAGACGAACGCCGGGTTCCGGCCCGGATGGTGGGCCCGGGCGGCGGCGCCGCCGCGGTCTAGGTCCCAGTACCACAGCGCGAACGCGACCACGTTCGTCACCCAGATCACGCCGCCCGCGGCGAGCAGCCCGCCCGGGTTGTCCCGATAGAGGCCGTTGCTGGTCAGGATGTCCACGACGAGCCGGACGGCGGCGAACAGGTTCGCGAGCGTGATGAACGCGATGACCAGGCCGGTGACGATCCGCAGCCAGGTCTTCTGCCGGTCGATGCGGCCCGGGTCCCCGGCGATCAGCACGGCCAGCAGCCCGAGCAGCACGGCCGGGACCACCCAGGCCGGCTGGACCCGGTACCGGGCCGGCAGGATCACATGCAGCAAGGCCACGACGATGATGGCCAGGGCCACCGGCCACCAGCGCTCGCCCCGCCCGGCGGCCGGTGCCAGCTCGATCGCGGGCCGGCTTGCCGGCTTCCGCTCGGTGGCCATACTCCATGATGAGCCGGGCCCACCGGGAGTCAACCCGGCGGCCCAGGGCTCCGCGGCGGCCGCTGCCCCGGAGGCAGGCACTGGTCACGGCCATGATGCATGGCCTCTGACCGGGACGGCCGGCTCGCCGGGTTCATCTCCGCGTCGCCCCGGGTTTCATCCCTGTTGGGTGATGTCCCCGGGGCGGCCGCGCGGCAGAATGAGGCTATCTGGAGTGCGCAGAGAGAGGGACCGGCTGCCTGCTGGCGCCCTGGTCGTTCTGGGTTTCGGCCGCGCACGTGGCGGCGCGCTCACGGATGGGGCGCCGGGTGGCGCCACGGTCCGAACGGGAGGTGGGCCGGATGGCAGTGCGGAAGATCACGCATCCGAGCGTCGATGATCGCGAAGCCAAGGGCTTGGAGGCCCGGAACCGGGCGCCTCTGTCAAGCCACACGAAGTGGCGTCCCGCCGCAGACCGCCCGGATCCGGTCGCACTGCTGGAGCAGCAGGACGCCACCCGCGAGCCGGACCTGGTGCCGGTCCGGCATGGCCGGATGATGGTCTCGCCGTTCACCTTCTACCGCGGCGCGGCCGCGATCATGGCCGCGGACCTGGCCGCGACGCCGGTGGCGGGGCTGGAGGCCCAGCTGTGCGGGGACGCGCACCTGTCGAACTTCGGCGCGTTCGCCTCGCCGGAGCGGCGGCTGCTGTTCGACCTGAACGACTTCGACGAGACGCTGCCGGGGCCGTTCGAGTACGACGTCAAGCGGATGACGGCGAGCTTCACCATCGCGGCCCGCAACAACGGGTTCTCGAAGGCGGACACGCATGCGGTGACGCTGGCGGCGGTGCGGGCCTACCGGGAGGCGATGGCCGGGTTCGCGCAGATGCCGACGATGGACATCTGGTACGCCCACCTGGACGAGGACGAGCTCAGGGCCGGGATCCGCGCCGCCGTGGCCGGGTCGGCGCGGGAGGACAAGACGGCCAGGAAAGAGGAGAAGGCGGACAAGCGGGAGAAGGCGCCGAAGAAACAGGAGAAGCGGGGGGTGAAGGAGGAGAAGGCGGCCAGGACGGAGGAGAAGGCGGCGAAGACGGCGCAGAAGCGGGCTGAAAAGCAAATCGCGAAGGCGCACACCCGCGACAGCCTGCAGGCGCTCTCCAAGCTGGGCGAACTGGTCGATGGGCAGTACCGGATCGTCAGCCAGCCGCCGATCGTCGTCCCGCTGCGCGACCTGTACGTCATCTACCACCTGTCCCCGGATGAGATCGGCCACGGCCTCCGCGAACAGTTCCGCGCCTACCGGGCCACCCTGCAGGACGACCGGCGGCACCTGCTGGAGCGATTCGAGTTTGTGGACATGGCCCGCAAGGTGGTCGGCGTCGGCAGCGTCGGGACCCGGGCGTTCATCGCCCTGCTCCAGGGGCGCGACGCGCAGGACCCGCTGTTCCTGCAGGTCAAGGAGGCGACGGCATCGGTACTCGAGCCGTACGTCGGGAAGAGCCGGTACCGGCAGCACGGCGAGCGCGTCGTGCAGGGGCAGCGGATGATGCAGGCGGCCAGCGACATCTACCTCGGCTGGACCAAGGGGCTGGACGTGCGCCGCAACTTCTACTGGCGGCAGCTGCGCGACATGAAGGGCTCGGCGCTGGTCGAGGCGATGGTGCCGCTGGGACTCACCTACTACGCGCAGATCTGCGGGTGGACGCTGGCGCGGGCGCACGCCCGGTCCGGGGACCCGGTCGCCATCGCGGAGTACCTGGGCACAAGCGACGCGTTCGACACATCGATCACCGGCTTCTCCGAGCGCTACGCCGACCAGAATGAGCGGGACTACACAGACTTCGTGAACGCGGTCAAGTCTGGGCGGCTGGAAGCGGTTGAGGGCGTCTAGGGATCGCCCGCCGGCGCCGGGGGACCGGGATCAGTCCCCCGACGGGCGAGCGCGTCCCCGCGACGGGCGCCCGACCGCGGCGCTGCCTGATCTGGCGGCCACGGGCCGCGAGAGACGGGCCACGGGGCGGGCCGCCCGGAAACGGGCGGGGCGGGGCACGCTCGGGTACTGGGCGGAAGACGAGCGCGGGCATGACCCGCTGGAGACGATCCTGGCCCAGAACCTGATCCGGGTCTCCGAGCTCGTGCCGCTCCGGCATCAGCGGATGGCGGCCTCGGCGTGGAACTACTACCGGGGCGCCGCCGCGGTGATGGCCGCCGACCTGGCCGCCCAGCCCGGCAGCGGGCTGCTGGTGCAGCTGTGCGGCGACGCCCACGTGCTGAACTTCGGGCTGTGGGCCACGCCGGAGCGGAACCTGGCGTTCGACCTGCGCGACTTCGACGAGACCCTGCCCGGCCCGTTCGAGTGGGATGTCAAGCGCTTCGCCGCGAGCCTGGTGGTGGCGGCGCGGGAGAACCGGGTCAAGCCGGCCAAGGCCGCCGCCGCGGTCACCGCCGGCGTCGAGGCCTACCGCAGGCGCATGCGCCGGTACGCGGCCATGCCCGAGCTCGACATCTGGTACGACGCCATCCACGCCGACAGCCTGGTCAGCTACTTCGAACCCGCCGACCGTGGGCGGGTCTCGGTCCACATCGAGAAGAAGCGGGAGCGCCGCACGAGCCGTGGCGCCTTCGCCAAGCTCACGACGATGGCGCACGGGCGCCCGCGGATCACCGAGGAGCCCCCGCTCCGCGTCGCGATCAGCGATGACGAGCAGGCGGACCTCGTCGGCCAGTTGCTGGCCGGGTACCGGCTGACGCTCCAGGAGGACCGGCGGAGCCTGTTCGGCCGGTTCACCGAGGCCGACGTGGTCCGGCAGGTCGTGGGCGTGGGCAGCGTGGGGATGCGGGTCTATCTGGTGCTGCTCGAGGGCAGAAGCGGGGCCGACCCCTTGTTCTTGCAGCTCAAGCAGGCCGGGCCATCGGTGTATGAGGCGCACACCGAGCCCAGCCGCCACGGCCACCACGGCGCCCGGGTGATCAACGGCAAGCGGCTGGTGCAGAGCGCCACCGACATCTTCGTCGGCTGGGGCTCGCTGCACGGGCGGGACTACTACGTGCGGCAGTTCCGCGACATGAAGATCATCCCGGCCACTGACCTGATCGCCCCCCGGCTCAGCGAGTTCGCCACCGCCTGCGGCGAGACGCTCGCCCGCGCCCACGCCCGCACCGGCGACCCGGTGGCCATCGACGCCTACATGGGGAAAGGCCCGAAGTTCACCGCCGCGATCGGCCGGTTCGCCCGGCGGTACGCCGACCAGAACGAGCGGGACCACGCCCAGCTCGTCCGGGCCATCGCCGCCGGCGCCGTCGAGAGCCTGCCCGGCTGAGGCTTCCGGGGCGGACGCCACCGTTTCCGGCCTGGCCCGCCACGGTGGCGGACGCCGCGGGAGCCGACCTCGCTGGCCGGTGGGGCCGAGGGGGTGGATTGTCTCACCCGTGCCGGGTGATGCCGATGATCCACTTCTGGGCAAATGCTGAGCTGGTCAGGGTAAAGGGCCCAGGCCGGCCTCCCTGGCTTGATCGCTAGCGGTCTTTGTGCCGCGAAGGAGGAGGAATGCCCGCACTGGCCGATTCGTCCTATCCGCTGTTGAACGTTTTCTGGACGATGTTCGAGTTCTTTCTGTGGATCATCTGGATCTGGATCCTGATCTGGATCTTCATCGACATCTTCCGCAGCCATGACCTGTCCGGCTGGGCCAAGGCGCTGTGGTTCCTGTTCGTGCTGTTCATCCCGCTTATCGGCGTACTGGTCTACCTGATCGCCCGCGGCAGCTCGATGCAAGAGCGGGCGCAGCAGGACGCCCGGAAGCAGGATCAGGAGTTCCGCAGCTACGTCCAGCAGGCCGCCTCGAGCTCGCCGGCCAGCACGGCGGACCAGCTGGCCAAGCTGGCCGACCTGCGCGACCGGGGAGTGATCTCCGCCGAGGAGTTCGAGCGCGAGAAGGCCAAGGTCCTGGCGACCTGACCCAGGCCAGGTCCCGCACTTATCGCGGTGGCGGTCAGGAGGCGCCAGCCCCTGACCGCTGCCCCGCGCGCGCCTGCGGCGGTCACCGGCCGGGACGGTGGCCCGTGAACGGCAGCCCTGGCCGGGTGCGGGCCGGGCGGGTGGCAGCCGGGTTCGCGGCTGATCCGTTCTGCCGCTCGGCGTTATGGTGTGACCGTGCGGGTGGAGGCAAGCCGTGAGGCCGCCGGGTTCGTCAATGCCCACGGCGGAAGGCTGTGGGTGTGGGCGGCGCACCCGCGCATGTGCTGCGCCACGTCGGCCTACATGCACGCGGCGACCGAGGCGCCGCCGGGCCTGCCGGGCTTCACCCGGGTTCCCGCCGCGGGGCTGGGGCTGTGGTTCCGGGCTCCCCGGCAGGAGCCTGCCCGACGTGCTGGAGATCGGGCGGCGGGGCAGGCGCCGGCCGCGCGTCGAGGCGTACTGGGACGGCTGCCTGTTCGCGCTCGGGGCCTGACCTGTGACCGGAACTCTGGGGCGCAAGCCCCAGCGTTCAGGCCGGGGTTAGCCGCCCGGCGTCCGCTGCTGTCCGACGTACTGCTTGATGACCGACAGCGGCGGGCCACCGCAAGAGGCGGCGAGGTAGGAGGGGAATCACAGATGCTCGCGGTGGGTGCGGATCCGGTACCGCTGCCGGATCTTGCGCGCGGACACGCCTTTGAGGGAGTTCACCAGCGCACGAGATGGGCACCTTCGGCGGGTACCCGGCCAGCAGGTGCACGTGATCGTCGTGCCCGTTGCCTTCCGCGAGGGTTGCGCCGAAGTCGCCGCAAGCGTTCCTGAACACTTCGGCCAGTAGCAGATGTGCTCCCCGGTGAGCACACCCCGCCGGTACTTGGTCACAAAGACCGATGACATGAGGGCAGAAACCACATGCCTGCGACGGTGGTGGTCATCACCGGTTGTCATAGGCCAGCAGTAGGTTCTGGTGCTGTGCTGGTCCGGTACCGCTATCGCCTGTACCCCTCGCCTGGGCAGCGGCAGGCCCTCGCTCGCGTGTTCGGCTGCGCCCGGGTGGTGTATAACGACGCGCTGCGGCTGCGCGAACAGTGCCACGCGGCCGGGGAGAAGATCAGCGACAGCGAGGTGCAGCGGCAGGTGATCACCCTGGCCAAGCTCACCGCGGAGCGGGAGTGGCTGGCCCAGGCCCCATCGGTGGCGCTGGTGCAGGCGTGCAACGACGCCCGCCGGGCGTACCGGACCTGGTTCGATTCGCTGACGGGCAAGCGCAGGGGCCGCAAGATCGGGCACCCGGTCTTCCGCTGCAAGCACCGCCGCCAGTCGATCCGTCTCACCCGCAACGGCTTCTCCCTGCGCGGGCCCCGGTTGTATGTGGCGAAAGTCGGCGAGATCAGGGTCCGCTGGTCGCGGCCGCTGCCCAGCGACCCATCCTCGGTCACGGTGATCGGTGAACCGGATGGCCGCTATTACGCCTCGTTCGTGGTGGAACGCCAAGCCGCGCCGCTGCCGCCCAACGCCCGCGAGGTGGGCATCGACGTAGGGCTGAACCGGCTGGCCGTTACGAGACCCGGCTCGATCACGCCCACAAGGCAGCTCTGCGGCTGGTCCGCGAAAACCAAGCGGCCTACGCCGAAGACCTAGCCGTATCCGGCCTCGCCCGCACCCGGCTGGCCAAGTCCGTTCACGACGCCGGCTGGGCCCAACTTCTCCGCCTGGTCGGCGAGAAAGCCGAGCAGTACGGCCGCGGGTTCCACCGGATCGGCCGGTTCGTGCCCACCTCCCAGATCTGCTCTGAGTGCGGCACCAGCGACGGCCCGAAACCGCTGTCGGTCCGCACCTGGACCTGCGCCGCCTGCGGGGCGGTGCACGACCGGGACATCAACGCAGCGCGCAACATCCTGGCGGCCGGGCGGGCCGACAGGCTAAACGCCTGTGGAGGGACCGCAAGACCACCGTCCGCGGTGGCGGGTCCTGTTGAAGCAGGAACCCACCGGGGCGTGGCGTGAGCCGCGCTGGAGGAATCCCCGTCGTTCACGGCGGGGAGGACGTCAAGTTGGTGACGTATTCCTCGCCATACGTCTCCTGACATCTGGCCGGGGTCAGGCTACGTTCATGTCATGGCACCCGCCCGGGTCCGTGGTTGCGCCTGGCCCGGCTACCCGCAGCCCGCGGGCAGCCTGGGCCGGCAAGCCGATGCCAGCCGCAGGCGAAACGGCCCACGTAAGGCGACTTCTCGTCGACCGATCACGGTGCGGCTTAGAGGTAAGTCCTGCCCCACCGGGCGACCCGATGTTTCCCGGGCAGGGAGAAGGGCAGTAGTGGCGACCAGCTGCCGCGAGCCCCTCAGCAGGCGGATGTGGGGACGAAGACCAGGTCGGCCGGGCGGGTGCCGCATGGTATTTCGGGCCGAAAGGGGGGTCCCCCCGTGGACATCATCTTCAAGGGTCGGCGTACCGATGTGCAGGAGCGTTTCCGTAGACATGCCTCAGCCAAGCTGGGCAAGATCGAGAGGCTGGACAGCAGGGCGAACAGAATCGACGTGGAGGTTTCCACCGAGCGCAACCCGCGCCAGTCCGACCGGCGCGAACGCGTCGAGCTGACGATCCGGTCGCGCGGCCCGGTCATCCGGGCGGAAGCGGCGGCCGATGACCGCTATGCGGCGCTCGACCGCGCGCTGGCCAAGCTGGAGGCACGGCTGCGGCGGCTGGGGGACCGGCGCAAGAACAGGCACTCAGCTTCCCCGGCCGAACGGGGCGCCGCGCTCCGGCCGGTGTCCGCCGCCGACGGCCAGCCAGTGAGCGCGGGCCCGGGTTCCGGACCCGGGGCGGAGGGCAGCCGGCGGGCGGGCCGGGCTTCCGGCTCTGGGCCAGCCATGAACGGCCCGCCGGACCCGCAGCCACCCGCCGCGGCGGGCGCGGATGACGTCATCCCCATCGAGATGGAGGGAGACGGCCCGCTGGTGGTGCGGGAGAAGTTCCACGCGGCCACGCCGATGAGCATCGACCAGGCGCTGCTGGAGATGGAACTGGTCGGGCACGACTTCTACCTGTTCCGGGACGATGCCTGCGGCCACCCGAGCGTCGTCTACCGCCGCCACGGGTATCAGTACGGGCTTATCCGCCTCATCGAGACGGCCAGCGCCGACGCGGCACGGCAGCACAGCGGGAGGGCGTGAAACGCGGCAGTCCGGCCCCCAACCGGACCGGCCTGGCGGGCGGCCATGCGGTCATGGGCGGCACCCGCTCGCGGCCCGGGTTTGCATGGCGTGGCCCGGTCGGCCAGAGTTTGATCCAAGGCCGCCGTAATGGTGCCGCGCCCGGGTCATCCAGGCCGGACGCGCTGGGCGCGGGCCCGGCCGCCGGGTGAAGCCGGGCGGGCCAGAGCAGGGTCAGGAAAGCGGTCAGGGTCAGGGAGGCGCGACATGAGCGGTGATCCTGGAACCATCAGTGGGGCAGATGATGCCCGGGGGGTTCCCGATCCGATCCGCGTGCTCGTTGTCGATGATCATGCGCTGTTCCGCCGTGGGCTGGAGATGGTTCTCGCCGAGGAACCCGACATCGAATTGGTCGGCGAGGCGAGTGACGGGGCGGAGGCGGTCGAGAAGGCCGGCAGGGCGCTGCCGGACGTGGTCCTGATGGACATCCGGATGCCCAAGAGCAGCGGCATCGAGGCCTGCCGGGCGATGAAGGAGGTCTCTCCCAGCGCGAAGATCGTCATGCTGACGATCAGCGACGAGGAGGGGGACCTCTTCGAGGCGATCAGGGCGGGGGCCAGCGGCTACCTGCTCAAGGACATCCCCTACGACGAGGTCGCCGACGTGGTCCGGGCGGTCCACGGCGGGCAGTCCCTCATCAACCCCTCTATGGCGGCCAAGCTCCTGACCGAATTCGCGGCGATCGCCAAGCACGATGGGGAGGAGCGCACTCAGCAGGTGCCCGCGCCCAAGCTCACCGACCGCGAGATGGAGGTGCTCCGGCTGGTGGCCAGGGGGATGAACAACCGCGATATCGCCAAGGAGCTGTTCATCTCCGAGAACACGGTCAAGAACCACGTGCGGAACATCCTGGAGAAGCTCCAGATCCACTCCCGGATGGAGGCCGTCATGATCGCGGTGCGGGAGAAGCTGATCGAGTTCGGCTGAAGGCGGAGGCGGCGGTCAGGCCAGCGCCGAGCGCAGCCGCGGCGCCAGATGCGGCGGGTCGACCCGCTCCGCCACGACCGCGGAGCAGCCGACCCACCCGGCGGCCTCCCGCAGCGCGCGTGCCATCGGGGCGGTGGCGGCCGCCGAGGTCAGCGACAGCTGCCGGGCGACGAGCGTCTGCCCCTGCCGCACCGGGTCCACCCTGCCGACGAGCCGGCCGCCGGCCAGCAGCGGCATCGCGTAGTAGCCGTGGACCCGCCTGGCCCGCGGCACGTAGGCCTCCAGCGAGTGGTCGAAGCCGAACATCCGGCGGGTGCGCTTGCGGTCCCAGACCAGCGAGTCGAACGGGGACAGCAGCGTGGCCCGGTGCCTGCCCCCGGCGCCCCCATTGGCCTGCGCCAGGGCTACGGGATCGGCCCAGCCCATCGTTATGCCGCTCCGGGTGGGGGCGGGACCGGCCCGTCCGGCCGCAGCGGCGGGATCGACCGCAACCGGTGTCAGCCCGGCCGCCTCCGCCGCCTCGTCGACCAGATCGGCGTGCCGGGCCCCGGGGCTGGTCAGCTCCCTGAGCCGGTGGTAGTCGATCAGGTCGGCCCGGGTCACCACGCCCAGGCTCCGGGCCGCTGAGGCAGCGAGATGGGCCAGGCACTCGGCGTCGGTGGGCTCGTCGGCGAGCAGGCCGCCAGGGAGAACCCGGTCCGGGAGGTCGTACACCCGGCGCCAGCCCTCCCGGCGCACGCAGATCACGTCGCCCACGTCCAGCAGCCACTCGACTGCGATCTTGGTATCCGACCAGTCCCACCAGGCGCCCCCGCCCACCTCCCCATCCCCCTTCACTGCCCCGCCGAGCTGGGTGGCCGTGAGCGGGCCTTCGGCCCGGAGCCGGGCCAGGACCTCGGCGCAGGTGCCCCGGTGGCTCTGATGCCAGCGCTTGCCGCGGGCACGCAGGGCACGGCGGCGGAACGCGTAGTAGGGCCATTCCTCGATCGGCAGCACGCAGGCGGCATGCGACCAGTACTCGAAGGCGGCCGGCCGGGACAATTCCGGTGCCTGAACAGGGAGGGCGGCCACGAATACGCCAGCCTAGCGGTGGCCTACGACATTTCTCCCGCGCCCGCGGCGCCGCTGGGCGCGGGACAGGGCCCGGGGCTCTTAGAGGCCCCGGGCCTCTTAGTACCAGTCGTCGAAGATGTGGGTCCCCAGCGCCAGCAGCCCGCCGACGATCGCCGCGCCGGCGCCCACCCAGAACAGCCACCAGGTGGGGCCGAAGATCAGGCCCAGGCCGCCGGCCAGGAAGCCAGCCATGATGATGGAGACCGCCACCCACGACACGGGCCGCCCGTGAACCGGCTCGGGTGCCTGGTAGCTGCCGGGACCGGGCTGGGCGAGAGCGCCGCCCTCCTGGCCGGCGCTGGCCACGGGGCCCGGACTCGCCTGGTCTGCCATGCGTTCTGCTCCCCTCGGGTGCGCGGCCCGCGCCGGTGCGGCCGCCGTGATCCTCTTATTGTGGCCAGGCCGCCTGGGTAACCGCCACCGGCCCCCGCGTTTTGCGGCCCGAATGGTTCCCGGCGGGCATGGCGCCGCGCAGCAAGGCTCGCTTTCACCCGCGACTCGCCTACGATGGCTGTGGAGAGCGCTGTGCCTGCAAGCTGCCGCGGCGGCAGGCGGCCGGCCGCCCGGGTGCGGGCGGCGATCCCTTTCACAGCCATATTCGCGAGGAGCGCGACGAGAAGTGCCAGCCATCATCGACAGGGTCATGCGAGCGGGTGAGGGCAAGCTCCTGCGCAAGCTCGGGCGGATTGCGGAGCAGGTCAACTCGATCGAAGAGGACTTCCAGAAGCTCAGCGACGCCGAGCTGCGCGCCATGACCGACGAGTTCCGCCAGCGCTATGCCGATGGGGAAGCGCTCGACGACCTGCTCCCGGAGGCGTTCGCGACCGTCCGTGAGGCGGCCCAGCGGACGCTGGGCCAGCGCCCCTTCGACGTGCAGATCATGGGCGGGGCCGCCATGCACCTCGGCAACATCGCCGAGATGAGGACCGGCGAGGGCAAGACGCTCGCCGCCGTGCTGCCCTCCTACCTGAACGCGCTGGCCGGCAACGGCGTGCACGTCGTCACGGTCAACGACTACCTGGCCAAGCGTGACTCGGAGTGGATGGGGCGGATCCACCGCCTGCTCGGCCTGGAGGTGGGCGTCATCCTCGCCCAGATGACCCCGGAGGAGCGGCGCAAGGCCTACCGGGCCGACGTCACCTACGGCACCAACAACGAGTTCGGCTTCGACTACCTGCGTGACAACATGGCCTGGAGCCTGGAGGACTGCGTCCAGCGCGGGCACAACTACGCGATCGTGGACGAGGTCGACTCCATCCTCATCGACGAGGCACGGACCCCGCTGATCATCAGCGGCCCGGCCGAGCAGAGCGCCCGCTGGTACACCGAGTTCGCCAAGATCGTCCCCCGGCTGCGGCGGGGTGAGGACGGCGAGGGCGACTACGAGGTGGACGAGAAGAAGCGGACCGTCGGCATCCTCGAATCGGGCGTGGAGAAGGTCGAGGACTACCTCGGCATCGAGAACCTCTACGACCCGGTCAACACGCCGCTGGTCAGCTTCCTCAACAACGCGATCAAGGCGAAGGAACTGTACAAGCGGGACAAGGACTACGTCGTCATGAACGGCGAGGTCCTGATCGTGGACGAGTTCACCGGCCGGATCTTGCACGGCCGCCGCTACAACGAGGGCATGCACCAGGCCATCGAGGCCAAGGAAGGCGCGCAGATCCAGAACGAGAACCAGACGCTGGCCACCATCACGCTGCAGAACTACTTCCGCCTCTACGACAAGCTGGCCGGCATGACCGGCACCGCCATGACCGAGGCGAACGAGTTCCACCAGATCTACAAGCTGGGCGTGGTCCCCATCCCCACGAACATGCCGATGATCCGGGCCGACCAGGCCGACGTGGTGTATCAGACCGCGGTGGCCAAGTTCGAGGCCTGCGTCAGCGACATCGTGGAGCGTCACGAGGCCGGGCAGCCGATGCTGGTCGGCACCACCAGCGTCGAGAAGTCGGAACTGCTGTCGAAGATGCTCAAGCGCAGCGGGGTCCCGCACGAGGTGCTGAACGCGAAGTACCACGAGCGGGAGGCCGCGATCGTCGCCCAGGCCGGGCGCAAGGGCGCGGTCACCGTGGCCACCAACATGGCCGGCCGCGGCACCGACATCATGCTGGGCGGCAACCCGGAGTTCATCGCGGACGCCGAGCTGCACCAGCGCGGCCTGTCGCCGGTGGACACGCCGGAGGACTACGAGGCGGCGTGGCCGGAGGCGGTGGAGAAGGCACGGCGGGCGGTGGCGGCCGAGCACGAGGAGGTCGTGGCGGTCGGCGGGCTGTACGTGCTCGGCACCGAACGGCACGAGTCGCGCCGCATCGACAACCAGCTGCGTGGCCGGTCCGGCCGGCAGGGCGACCCGGGTGAGTCCCGCTTCTACCTGTCGCTGGAAGACGACCTGATGCGGATGTTCAACGCCGACAAGGTCGCGCACTTCATGGAGTGGCTCAAGACGCCACCGGACGTGCCGATCGAGTCGAAGGCGGTCAGCCGGTCGATCCGTTCCGCGCAGACCCAGGTCGAGCAGCAGAACTTCGAGATCCGCAAGGACGTCCTCAAGTACGACGACGTTCTCAACCGCCAGCGTCAGGTCATCTACGGCGAGCGCCGTACCGTGCTGGAGGGCGCCGACCTGCACGAGCAGATCCGCCAGATGGTCGACGAGGTGGTCGCGGCCTACGTGACCGGGGCGACCAGCGAGGGCTTCCCCGAGGAGTGGGACCTCGACCAGCTCTGGATCGCGTTCCGCGACCTGTACCACCCGACGCTGACCGTCAATGACCTGGTCGAGGAGGCCGGCGGGGAGCGGTCGGCGCTCTCGCAGGAGTTCATCACCGAGGTCGTCACGACCGACGCCCAGGAGGCCTACGACCGCCGGGAGGCCGAGCTCACTCCCGAGGTCATGCGCGAACTCGAGCGCCGGGTGGTGCTGGCCGTGCTGGACCACAAGTGGCGCGAGCACCTGTACGAGATGGACTACCTGCGCGAGGGCATCGGCCTGCGGGCGATGGCGCAGCGCGACCCGCTGGTCGAATACCAGCGGGAGGGCTTCGACATGTTCAACACCATGATGGAGGGGATCAAGGAGGAGTCCGTCGCCTACCTGTTCAACTCCAAGGTCGACGTCCAGGCGAGCCCCATCGTGGAGGAGGCCGCCGGCGAGCTGCCCGCGGCTTCGCTCGCCCTCGGGCAGATGCCCGGGAACGGCGCGCCGGGCGGCGTCATTGAGGACAGCGTCGCCCCGGCCGGTCCCGCTCCGGCCGACGGCGCCCCGGCCGACGGCGCCCCAGCGCAGCGCACCGGCACCGGACGGCGGGGAACCGGGGGCCGGGGCTCACGCGGCAGGCACGCCAAGGGCGGGTCGGCCCAGCCGCCGGCCGCCCAGCCGCCGGCCGCCCAGCCGCCGGTGGATCAGCAGCCGGCCGGCGCTCCCGCCGTGGTGACCCCCGGGCTCAGCCAGCCGCAGCGGCCCGCCCGGCTGTCCTACAGCGCACCGACCGTGGACGGCGAGGCACCGGTCCAGCGCCGCACCGAGTCCGGCGGCGGGGAGTTCGGCAAGGTCGGCCGCAACGCCCCCTGCCCCTGCGGCTCGGGGCGCAAGTACAAGCTGTGCCACGGCGACCCGCGTAACCGTCCCGTCGGCTGACCCGGCTGATCCGGCCGGCCCCTGATCCGGCCGTCGGCTGAGCCCTTGATCCGGCCGCTGGCCTGAGCCGCCACGGCACGGGCCCAGCGGCCCGCCCGGCCGGGATCCCTAGGCCGCCTCGACGGCCACACACATCCACCTGCCCGGCTGGGCCGCCCGGCCAGCGGTCGCCTGCCCGCCGCCCCGTTCCAGCCGGACAGCCAGCGCGTGGACACGCTGCCCGAAGACCACGACCACGGCCATCTCCATGGCGTCGGCGGTGGGATGGAAGGTCACCACCCGCCGGACCCGCGGCTGCTGCCCGGCCGAGAGCAGGGGCCCGAGCCGCTGGATGCGGTCGCGGGCCCGCTCGGTGGTCCACGGCACCAGCTGCCGTGGCGGGCGGGACCCGGCCAGGGTCTCCGCCAGCACCTGGGCGAACTGGCCGGGCCAGCCGGGAGGTGAGGCCGGCGAGCCGGGCTGGCCGGGCGAGCCCGGTGCGGTCGGTGGCTTCCGCGGGCCCGCCGGCGCCGGCGCATCTGCCTGGCCCGGTGAGTCTGGCCCGGACAGACGTGGTGCACCGCGGGCGCCGCCAGGGCCGGCGCCGCCCGGACCGGTGCCCAGGCGGGGGAACGCACCCGGCGGGCCGGCCGCC
>WNFX01002800.1_pt1 | contig 17515 bp, 15 predicted proteins | sample 5400111 | NCBI WGS metagenome assembly WNFX01 (sample SAMN13153363, study PRJNA577476) | soil metagenome | isolation source: 40 cm soil or saprolite under grassland replicate 1 | place: USA:California | collected 2016-06-15 | reverse complement strand
CGAAAGACGGGTATCTGTGTCCCATCACTCGCGATATATATACTACCAGTTCCATCATTGGGCAGTAACGCAGGATGTATATTGATGACGCGCAGAGGAAACTGCTCCAGGAACGGAGGGCTGAGGATACGCATCCAGCCAGCAAGTATAACCAGGTCAACTTGAAAGAGATGAAGTAGGGCGGCGAGTCTCTCTTCGCTTTGAGCCCTCTCTCTCCACGGTAAATAGATTGCTGGCAACCTGTGTTTAAGGGCTCGTTGCAGCCCATATGCGTCAGCTTTATTGCTTACAACCAGGGCAATTTCGACACCTGGCAATTGTTGTTTTTCGATCGCATCGATGAGAGCTTGCAGATTGCTGCCAGCGCCTGAGATGAGTACGCCGAGGCGCAGTGAATTTTTTTGACTTTCGTGCTCGTTGCTGCTCACAACTGTTTTACCTCTTCATCTGCCTGTGCCAGTTCAGCCGCAAAGCGTTGCTTGTAGTCCTTCAGACGCTGTCCCAATTGTGAGTCTAACAGTGCCAGCATTTTTGCTGCCAGCAGCGCTGCTCCCTCTGGCTCTAAGATTGTAGGTGAGGCAATACCCGATGGCAAACGGAGCGATGAGATGATGTCCATGCCGCCAAAACGCTCGCTGTAGGGTGGGCAGGCGATGACTGGATAGCGTGTATTAGCATCTATGACTGCTGATAGAGCGTTTGAGCGGCCTGCGATGGTGATATATACCAGCGGGCCAGTCTGTTGTTCATATTCCTGTAATATCTTTAATAGGCGCTGGGTTGCCTTGTGCGCGGAACAAACGCGCATTTCATAGCTGATATCCAGGGCCTTGAGTGTTTTGGTTACGGCCTGCGCGTGGACAAGGTCGGCTTTGCTGCCCATGATGATGATGACTTGTGTTGGCATGGTACCCCTACAATGATTACGAAATTATCGATCTGTTAATCCGCGATGCGCAATATCTTGTCGATAGTGCATGCCATCAAACGAAATTCGCGATGCAGCATCGTATGCCTTCGCTACTGCTTCCTGTAATGTCCCTCCATGGGCTGCAACACTGAGCACGCGCCCACCCGCTGTGACCAGCTGTCCATCCTGTAGAGCTGTGCCTGCGTGAAAGACTTGCACATCCTCCAGGCGGCTTGCTTCATCGATACCTGTGATTGGTATGCCTGTTCTGTACTTCCCAGGGTATCCTCCTGATGCCAAGGTAATGCTTACAGCGAAACCTGGACGCCATAGTGTATCGATTTTCACAGGCAAGGTGTCCGCAAACTCCAGCACATTTACCAGATCTTCTTGCATAAGCACCATCAAGGCCTGGGTCTCTGGATCGCCAAAGCGCGTGTTATGCTCCAGCACCATCGGGCCGCGTTCGGTAAGCATGATGTTTGAGTAAAGCACACCGGAGAAGGCGATCCCGCGTGCCTTGAGAGCTTGCAGTGTCGCGGCAACGATATTTCTGAATATCTGCATTTCGCTCGCCTTGTCAACGAAAGGCAGGGGAGTGAATGCACCCATACCTCCGGTGTTCAATCCCTGGTCCCCATCAAGTGCGCGTTTATGGTCCTGCGTCAGTGTCAATGGCAGATAGTGTGTTCCCTTGCAGACAACGGTCGAACCAATCTCGTCACCCTGCAAGTAGTCCTCGATGACTACGATATCTCCTGCCTCACCGAAGACACGCTGCACCATCATCTGGTGGACGGCATCGCGAGCGGTTGTCATATCTAAGGCCACAATCGCACCTTTGCCCGCTGCGTTTCCGTTGGCTTTGACGACGACCGGGGCGCCATGTTCTTCCAGAAAGGCAAAGGCTTCCTGCGCTTGAGTGAAAGTACGATGCTGGGCTGTTGGGATACCTGCCCAGGTCATGAGTTGCTTGGCGAATGCCTTGCTGCCTTCAAGTGCTGCGCCCTCCGCTCCTGGCCCGAAGATACGCAGACCCCGTTCCCGGAATAGGTCAGCGATGCCAGCTACCAATGGCACTTCTGGGCCAATGACCGTTAGATCTATGCGGGTGCGTTCGGCAAAATCCGCCAGTTGGGTTATCTGGGTGACATTGAGCGGCACGCATTCAGCATATGGAACCATGCCAGGATTCCCCGGCGCGGCATAAATTTGTGTCATGCGAGGGCTCTGTGCGAGTTTCCAGACTAGAGCATGCTCACGCGCTCCCGAACCAATGACCAGCAACAGCATTAGTGCACCTCCTGAGCGTAACTCATGGCGTCCTCATCAATGTATCGCGTTTTTGGGGCGTAATGAATTGAATAGCACGGGTAGTGCTCCCGCTAAGTGGATCGAACGGCCAGCCTGACTTCTCCATACACCCGTAGCAAAATTCGCTGTGCAACAGTGTATTAGCAGCATCGTCTTCGAGTATATTCCCTTCCTGCGCGGAACCTATAGCTCGTCCCAGGCCAGTGGTGCTAAGGTAACCCAGGCTATCTACGCCGATATAAGCTGCAATCTCCTCTACAGTACGACCAGCTGCGACTAACTCCTCTTCCTGTGGAATATCTATGCCAAAATAGCAGGGGTGGCGCAATGGAGGCGAACTGGAACGCAGGTGAATCTCCTTTACTCCTTGATGTCGCAGAGCTGCTACCAGGCGCTTCATAGTGTTGCCGCGCACAATCGAATCATCCACTACTACCAGGCGCATGCCATCAATCTTTGGTTTGACCATGTTGAATTTCAGGTCAACCTCTAACTCGCGCAAGCGCTGATCAGGTTTGATGAAGGTGCGATCGCTATAGCGGTTTTTGATGATCGCCTCCCCAAAAGGAATACCGGACGCGGCGGCATAGCCCAGCGCCGCCGGAATGGAAGAGTCGGGTACCGGTATCACCAGGTCTGCATCCTGAGGATGCTCATTTGCCAGTTCACGACCCAGTGCTTCGCGTACGGTGTAGACATATCTACCGTTTAACTGGCTCGTAGCGTCCGAGAAGTAAATATATTCGAAGACACAGAGCGTTTGGCGTGGCACGCGCACGAGTATCTCAGAGCGTATACCGTGTTCATCGACGGTAATCAACTCCCCTGGTTCAACTTTTCGCACAAAGGTCGCGCCGATGCGGTCAAATGCGCATGACTCGGAGGCTACGATCCAGTTTTCGCCGATGCGACCGATACACAGCGGACGCATACCCCATGGATCACGCATGGCGTAGAGTTTACCCTCAGCCAGGATCACCAGGCTATAGGCTCCGCGCAACAGTGGAAACATTGCGATCATACGCTCTCGCAGGGTCGAACCTTCTGCGTGCAATAAGAGTAGAGCGATAGCTTCGCTATCTGTTGTAGATTGTAGGAACTCCTTTGGCAGTTGCTCACGCAAGGCTGCGCCGTTTACCAGGTTGCCATTATGGGCAACGGCGATGGTGCTATAGTGGCCCTGCCATGCACCGACGACAAATGGCCCTGCATTCTCAACACAACTTGAGCCGGTAGTGGAGTAGCGCACATGTCCAATGCCACAGCGCGTTTCAGGTAAACTCGTACCCGTATCGGAGAAGACTTCACGCACCTTGCCCATACTTACACGGCTGACTATTTTCCCCTCGCTATCGTACACTGCCATGCCAGCGCTCTCCTGTCCGCGATGTTGCAGAGCGGACAGCGCAAGGGTCAGATAGCGGCGAACATCAATGTGCTCGCCGTTCTCACGCGCGTAGATACCCACTACTCCACACGCATCGTGCAGTCGTTCCATACACCGCTCCTTTTCGCACCAACTTAAGCCCCTGGTAGAAGGCCACAACCCCTAAGAATCCTGCTCTTCCGCAAGCTTCAATCTCCCCGTCATGTCAGCTACCAGCGCGTAGCGATCAGCAACCTCCTGCAGACCCTGCGAGGTCACTTCTTTCAAGTTGCGATAGACCTGCTTATCCAACATCCGGTTTTTGTCGCCACCTGGCCAGAGTCGCCAGCTATCGTTATCGATCACATCGGCGACCAGCAAATTTCTGTCTATGTCGCGACCAAATTCGATTTTAAGATCGACGAGTGTCACGTCTACTGTGGCCCAGGCTCGTTCTAACGTCTCGAAAACACGGCGCCCGTGAGTAGCCATCCATTCAATTTCATGTTGAGATGCCAGGCCCATCTTTAGGATATCTTCTTCCCAGATTTGCGGGTCATGTCGTGCATCGTCTTTGAGAAATGTCTCGACCAGTACCAGCTCGAAGCGAGTACCTTCGCTTACTTCTGGATGGCGTTTGAGATAGGAACCGGTGGCGATGCGCCGCATTACCTGTTCGATAGGCAGCATTGTGCAGAGGCGAACAAGCAGGGTCACATCGTTGATCTGCTCGACGAAATGGGTTGCAATCTGTTCCTCGTACAGCAGGCGAAAGACATTGGCCGTTGTGACGGTACTCCAGCACGACTTACCAACAAGTTCGTTGCGGCGCACGCCATCACCAGCCGTTATTTGATCTTTGTTGACCATGTAGGCCAGGTTTTCATCACCTGGATAGGCATAGATCAGTTTTGTTTTGCCCTCCGTCAAAAGTGGGCCAAAAGTAGGATTATCTATCATCATGCTTCTCCTTCAAGTAGAACCCCCTCGCCCTCCCTGATATATCCTACGGTGAGCAAACCAGGGAGCAGGTACCGTGCATGCATCGCCGCTTCTGACGAAACGATAAGCACCATGCCCACACCCATATTGAACGCACGATACATCTCTTTGCGGGGTACCCATCCCAAACGGCCAATCAGTTCGAAGATTGGTGGAACATCCCACACGCCAGTCTCAATCACCGCCTGCATTCCAGGAGGTAAAATACGCTTTATATTGCCCTCAAAGCCCCCACCAGTGATATGCGCCATTCCTTTGATGGTAATACCAGGATATTCACGCAAGGCCTGCACCTCGCGCAGATAGCAACGATGTGGCCGCAAGAGTGCATCAACCAAAGGCTCCCCCAGCTCTGGGAAGGCCGTATCGAGCGCAAAAGGAGCGAAAACACGCCGGGCAAGCGAATAGCCGTTGGTATGCAGGCCGCTCGAAGGTAGCCCGAGTAAAATATCACCTGTAGAAATGTCTTGTCCGCTCCCAATTATCGCATCCTGCTCGACAATGCCAACGATGGTGCCTGCCAGGTCAAAGGCTCCTGGCAGGTAAACATCCGGCATTTCCGCTGTTTCGCCTCCCAGCAGAGCGCATCCCACTTCCTGGCAAGCCGCGGCAACGCTTTTCACAATTGTAGCGGCCTGTATTGGATCGAGTTTAGCCATCGCCAGGTAGTCCATAAAGAAGAGCGGCCTGGCTCCCTGAGTTAGCAGATCATTGACCGAGTGATTGACAAGGTCATAGCCGATGGTATCGAAGCGCCCAGCCTGCGCTGCAATCAGCGTCTTCGTGCCAACGCCATCTGTCGAGGCCACCAGTGCGGGCCGGCGCATTTGCTGTACACCGCTAAGATTAAAGACGCCAGCAAATGCACCCATTCCTGCAAGCACCTCTGGACCCTGGGTCGCTCGTACCGCCTCTTTCATCAATTCTTTGGCGGTATCGGCGGCAGCAATGTCTACACCACTGGAGGCATAATTTGCTTCCACTCCCCATCCCGAGGGCGACTGCACCTTCCAGGGCGATCGCAAGTTTTCAGGGCGACCGCCAGGGTCGCCCCTACTATATTCCGATTGAGGTTCTTCCGTATATGGTAGGGGCAGGGTTTGCCCCCGCCATGTATATCCCCACCTCCCTCCTGTCGCATACTCATAGGCATTCTTGAAGATCAAGAAACCATCGCCATGTCCTTGTGTGCCTCGCCTTTGTGGATGTTGCAGGGCATGGATGTAGCGTTCGGGATGAGGCATCAAGCCGAACACGTTCCCTTGCACGTTGCACACGCCTGCGATATTGCCTATGGAGCCGTTAGGATTGCCGGGGTAGGGAATGAGAGATGAAAAGTGGGGCGTGGCAGACGAGGGTGTTATCTGCCGCGCATTCATAGTATACACCAATGGTATTTGTTTGTTCTCGTTTAAAACGGACAAGAAGGCGTTATCAGCTAAAACGAACTGCCCCTCACCATGAGCAACTGGCAGTTCTATGGGATAATCTATGCCCTGCGTAAAGACGCACGGGCCAGGTAGCGTAGATAAGGTAACCCACCGGCACTCGAACCGAGCTGAAGCATTATTAGTAAGGCTTGTTGGCGGGATTTGAGAGGTATCAAGTGATAAGTTCACCTTCCCTGGCAGCAACCCAGCACGCACCAGCACCTGAAAACCATTACAAATACCTAGTACCAGGCGACCTTCATCAATAAACTGCTGAAGCTGCCTGCCCAGGTGTATGGTCAGATTTTTTGCTAATAGCGTTCCAGCGCCGAGGTCATCACCATATGAGAATCCACCCGGAATAACCAGTAAATGGTAGTCAAGTAGACGCTCCGGCACCTTGAGCAGTTGGTTTATATGCAACAGGTCGGTCTCAAATCCAACCAGCCGGGATGCCTGGGCCGTCTCGCGATCACAGTTAATGCCCGGGGCACGCAACACAAGCGCACGAGGGCCAGGATTGTTCATGCTGGCCCCCCTTTCCATGTCTCTTGCAGCTCTCCCACAGGGATATCAATAAGCACCTGGTCTCCATTTTGCACCACAAAGCGTTTTGTCTCGTTGACTGCGCCAATACGAGCAAAATCTTGCACTCCATTAATGCGCAGGTGTGACTCAAAAACACCTTGCTGCTCAGGCGCAACCTCAACGAGGAAGCGCGAGGCCGATTCGCTGAATAGCAGGATGGTGTTGAGGGCATCCTGGGAATCGGCCCCTACGGATAGGTTACCTTCGATTGGCATCAGCCCCACATCAATTGTCATTCCGAGCAATCCGGCCAGGGACATTTCGGCTGCTGAAACGGCTAATCCACCTTCTGAAAGATCATGACAGGCTTCTATGAGGCCCTTGCGTATGGCTGAACCTAGTGTTTTCATGGCAGTACGCGCAGTTGCGATATCGACATAGGGCACCGTTGTAGTTGGGAAGACTGGCCTGATATCGACGTGGGGCACTGTTGTAGCTGGAAAGACTGGCCTGGCACCCGCAAGGGAGAAGAGCGGCCTGGCACCCGCGAGGGGTGCCACTACATCTCTGTTTAGGGGACTAGCGGTAGATGGCCTGGCACCCCTTACGGGTGCCAGGCCATGGGTCGACGCCTCGTTTTGGACCACCATAGCATAGTGCGAGCCTGCTAACTCATTGCGCGTCACGCCGATTTGATAGAGCAGATTGCCAGGCTGCTTCAGTGACATGTCGATTGTCTGCGCAGCATCATCGATTACACCGACGGCAGAAATGAGCAAGGTTGGAATAACAGGTAGGCGTTCTCCACCTGAACGATACTCATTGTTAAGACTATCCTTACCGGAAATGAAAGGCGTCCCATAGCCGATAGCGGCATCATGACAGCCCTTGACGGCGCGTACCAGCATGCCCAACTGTAGGGGATCAGTCGGATTGCCCCAACAGAAATTATCTAGAATGGCGGCGCGCTCAATGTCGCCACCAACAGCTGTCAGATTTCTCAACGCCTCGTCTACAGCATTGATTGCCATATGATAAGGATCGATTTTGCTATACAAGGGGTTGATGCCGTTTGATAAGATAATGCCAGCACCGATCTGCTCATCAAGGATGGGCTGAAGCGCTGCTGCATCACCCGGACCGTTGCCTGATTTCCCTACCAATGGTTTAAGCACGGTAGCTCCCTGCACTTCATGATCATAGCGACGAACGATCGATTCTTTGGAGGCTATGGTGGGGTGACTGAGGAGATCTAAAAGGGTGTCCGCGAGAGACCGGGCGGGGGTTAAGGGGACAGGGGTCGACAGGGTAGGATTGTACTGATTTGGGGTTAACCCCTGCTCCTGGACCAGTCCTCGCTCGATTTCATCGACCTGGCCGTTCCTCACCCACGACGCTTCTAATGTTCTCTCAGGTCTTCCATTGTGCAGGAAGGCCATATCTATATCGGCGACGATTTGTTCATGATAGCTCACGACGAGACGATGATTGGCAGTGAACGTCCCAATGATGCTTGCTTCGACTTCTTCGATAACGCAAATCTCCAATAGTTCAGCAAGCTTTTCAGGCGGTACTGCGAGCACCATACGCTCCTGCGCTTCGGAGAGCCAGATCTCCCAGGGAGCCAGTCCTTGATATTTCAGTGGAACCTTTTCCAGTTCCACATGAGCACCAGTCTCCGCTGCCATCTCACCAATCGCTGAGGAAAAGCCACCCGCGCCACAGTCGGTGATGGAAGTGTAGAGTTGGCGATCGCGCGCTTGTATAATCACGTCGGCAACTTTCTTTTCGGTGATAGGTGCGCCGATCTGTACAGCGCTTCCGGCCCGCGCATTGATCTCGCTACTCATCTCGCCGGAGGAAAATGTCGCGCCGTGTATGCCATCACGGCCAGTACGCCCACCAAGCACGACGATCTTATCACCCGGCTGAACCTGGCGTGGATGACTGCCATGCGGCAGGATACCCAGACAGCCACAGAAGACGAGCGGATTATACATATACTCCTCGTGATAAAGGACAGCCCCATTGACGGTCGGAATACCCATCTTATTGCCATAGTCGCGTACGCCATTCACCACTCCGCTAGCGATGCGGTGTGGCGATAGAACGCCGGCAGGTAATTCCTCGCTAGATGTATCAGGAGGCCCGAAGCAGAGAATATCGGTGCAGGCGATAGGCTGTGCTGAAACACCCAGTACATCACGAATAACGCCGCCAACACCTGTATTCGCACCTCCAAATGGCTCGATAGCCGAGGGGTGATTATGTGTCTCGACCTTAAAGGCGATATCCCGCGATTCTGTAAAGCGCACGATGCCAGCATTATCGCTGAAAGCGGATACCACCCAGGGACGATTCAACTGCTGCGTGGCACGCATGATGTATTGCTTGAGCAGGCCGTTAATGGTCTCCTGTGCGACTACATTACCCTTACTATCCAGTTCACGGTAGCGAATGACGGCTTTAAATGTCTTGTGCGAACAGTGCTCTGACCAGGTTTGCGCCAGTGTTTCGAGTTCAACATCGGTTGGTTCGCGACCCCGCTCTTGATAATGTTGTTGAATGGCACGCATCTCGTCCAGGCTCAGGGCCAGGAGGCCTGTCTTGCTCAATTCGAGGAGTTGCTGGCCGGTCATACCTGATAGAGGGATGGAGGCGGGGGCACGGTTCACCGTGTCCATGTGAGCTTGCTGGTCAGTAACCGATGTGGGCGTGATAAATCTGGCCCCTACATCAGCGCCCCGCAAGACATAATTCTGGATGACGGGATTGTAGAGTAGTGCCTCGGCGATGATACGCACTTCATCTTCGCTCAAACGTTTATCGAATATGTATCTGCGGCCAGTTTCCACGTGTTCTAGCGATGCAATATCCAGCATGGATGCGCCCATGAGGACGCTTTCTGCCAATGTGTCGGTTACGCCTGGGTGAAAAAATACGTCTATGATGTGATCGCTGTTTGAGGCATTTGTTTCTTGAGATATTTCGGCTGTTTGTATGACAGGATCGATAAGGAGTTGCCGGGTAAGCTGGTCGATTTGTGAGGGGGCGAGGTTTCCTGTGAGGTAGTAGAGTTGAACGGTGCGGATCGTAAGAGGAGTGGTACTGGCAGAAATAGTGGCGAGGGAGGGTAGATGTTTCCCAGGTAATTGTAATATTTCGCGAGCAACCTGGTGAGCCTGTACGTCGTACCGCTCTGAGATTGCCCTTACCTCGATTTGATAAAGCGTCACGTTCCTTTTCCTAAGACTTTTGCCTACTATCAGCCTACTTTCCAGTGAATGGAACAGATTCATTGTAGCATTTTTCTAAGGTGGGTAGCAAGGAAATAACGAATAGGTACTAATTTCACTTTCACGCATAGTCAAAGCAGATTAGTGTACTTCCGATGAGGTTTGTATCATTTGTATCAGTTGTATCACTTGTATCGGTTGTATCACTTGTATCACGGTGTGAGTTTGTGCAGAACAATGCGAACACAAAAACTCGTTGATCGAAACTGTCGATTTTGGCAAATCTCATTCGTCGTTCTGTAGAAGGATGAAAATGATCGTCCTGAAAAGAACAATTATTGAATAGGAGGAAAACCATGCGCTACTTACTTCTGATCTATCAAAATGAGGCTGAGCATGCAAAGTTGAGCCAGCAAGAACTGGACGCTGAATATGGGGCTTACATGGCCTACGGAGAAGAAGTCCAGAAAAGAGGTGTGTTCCAGAGTGGTGAGGCTCTTATGCCTATCAACACTGCGACAACAGTGCAGGTGCGCGGGGGCAAGACACTCACTACAGATGGCCCTTTTGCCGAGACAAAAGAGCAGCTTGGCGGATATTACCTGCTTAACTGTAAGGACCTCGACGAAGCCATTGAACTCGCGGCCAAGATTCCCGCTGCCACAGATGGGTCAATTGAGATCCGCCCGATTATGGAATTCAATTGAATTGATGTCCTTGAGGGAAGAATGGACGCAATGCACCGGATTGTGGCACAGACCTTTCGCCAGGAGGCAGATCGCATCCTCGCCAGCTTGATTGGTTCTGTGAGGGATTTCGAGCTAGCTCAGGATGCGCTGCTCATTGCGCTTGAACGCTAGCCTGTAGAGGGCATACCGCACACTCCGGCTGCCTGGATTACCACTATTGCGCGGCGCAAGGCTATTGACCGCCTGCGCCGCGATAGTATACCTGCCCGTAAACAGATGATTCTTCAGGAACTGCTTGAGCGGCAAGGACAGAGAGGAGCAGAAGAGATGGATGACCTGTCGATTCTTGACGAGCGGCTCAAGCTGATGTTAACCTGCTGCCATCCCGCGCTGGCATCTGAAAAGCGATCTTTAGATAAGCTCTTCTATTTGTCACAGTTACTCATCGCATGCCAGAAATTTGAGATGTTGTTTTTGAGACGGGTTTTGACACGCCCTCTTTTCTGCGACATGCCAGCTTGCATGACAGGGGATCCCAACGAATACGTATTGTGATCGCTTCACAGGGAGGTTGGCGGCTCTCCTGCCCTACCGCCTCCCTCGCCTGATGAGTCATCGGCGCATCCTTCAGCAAGAAGGTGGTCATCAGGGCTATCATACTGAGCACTAGTACCACCCAGAATCCGTTCTGGAGCACCCCGGAAAGCTGGAGCCGAGCAACGCTGGTTGTCGGGAGGCCAGCACCCGTACTTCCCGCGAGAGCACTGTTCACGACGATCCCTATCAGGGCCGCACCTAGCGGCTGACCAAGCTGCATGCAGTAGCGGATTACCCCGGTCCCTACCCCAAGCTGCTCCCACGGCAGGGCATTCTGAGCTGCTATCTGGACCGAGAAGAAGGAGCCAGCGCCAAGGCCGACCAGGACCAGATAGAGTCCAATCATCAGGGTACTACTCTGCTGCATCATCAGAGTGGTCAACAGGACCCCGAGCGTCAGGATGGCTCCAACTGTGTTCGGCTCGCGAGAACGGTCTTGAGACGCGTGGCATTCTGCGGCTGGGCTTTCTTCATCTCTGATCGCATGAAGAACTCAGCCACCTTCAGGACGTTCCCGACATCAATGGTGAAATGCACGCGGCAGGCTCCTTCGGAGAGCGGCTCGATGCGGTAGCTCTCGTAGAACGGGTTGCTCGCCTCGGCAGGAGTGGCCATGGCCAAAAGGCGGCCCTGCTCATACTCGGTGACGATCATCGTCTTCTCGCTCTTGAAACCAGAGAACTTGCCAGCCTCGAAGTAGCTGGTCCCCAGGCGAGCCGGTCCCGGAGGGGTGACCCGGACCTCTTGGATGCCTTTTATCCAAGTGGGCCGCGCCTCCAGGTCGGTGAGGAGCGCAAAGACGGAGGCTTGCGGATAGTCAAAGGTGTCAGTGTATTCGAATGTAGCCATGTTTTCTCTTCCTTTCTTATTCCAGTGTTCAACGAAAGAGGAGTGTGGAGAGGGCCTGTGTCAGGGCCTGCTCAGCTTCTTGCTCCCTTGCGACCCGGCTCCGCCACCCGATGAATCCATCGGGGCGCACAAGGACCGCTCCGGTAGCGCTGATTCCATACGCATCGCAGAATGTGTTCCCGGCATCGATAAGGTCTGCTGCCTCACCGCCGATCTGATAGATGTCCAGAGGGAGACGGAGGATCTCCTTCGTGCTGCGAGCAGCCTCCTTCCAGTGCTCTCCATCCGGGCCAACCAGCAAGACGAAGTGGGAACCGAACAGGTCGAGGGTCGAGATCGGCTTGCCCTCGCGCTCGAGCACAATATGCGGGGCGTGGGTCCCCGGCTGTCCTTTCCACTGATCCGGGTGCTGGGCCAGGGGGAGATTCTCCTCGCCTTCTTCCCGCACGAGGGCACCCTCCCTGTAGCGATAGCCCATATTGAGGATGAAAGGGTCCACCGTGATCCCAGCTGAGCCCTCGGTCCGGCGCTGCTGGGAAAGCAACGCCGTTTGCTCGGCAGTGTAGTCCGCCAGCGGGCGTCGCTCAGCGTCGTAAGTGGCGAGCAGCGCCTCTCCCGCCTCGCCACGCAGGACAGCGGCAAGCTTCCAGGTCAGATTATGCGCCTCGGCAATGCCGGTATTGCCTCCCAGACCACCGCTGGGTGGCTGAGTGCGCGCGGCATCCCCAACCAGGAAGACACGACCTTGCTGGAAGCGATCAGCAACGAGCGCGTTCATTTCCCAGGTCAGCACGGTTTTGAGCTGCACCCGCAGCTCAGGGATTCCCACGGCGGCCCGGATCAGCTGGAGGCAGCGTGCCTCGGGATAGTCAGCGAGCGTCTCTTCCTGCGGGTCATAGCCGACGTCCAGCCGAAAGAGGTCTGGTCGCGCAGAAGAGCCTGGGTAAGGAACAAGCGCTCCAGCCGCGATGGTGTCGTTCGCGAGGAAACACATAACTGCGTGTCGCTGGCGGAACAGCTCCATCAGGTCAGCCTCGAAGATCAGACTGATGAAATGCCCCATGCTTCCTGTTCCATGCTGGTCGATGCCGAGCTGCTGACGAATCCCGCTGTGGCTGCCATCAGCTGCTCCCAGCAACTGGGCGCGAACCGTGCGTGTATTCCCGCTGGCGCGCTCGCGGATCGTGGCGGTGACGCCATCTTCACCCTGCTCGAAGGCCACCAGTTCGGTCCCGAAGCGCAGAACCCCCCCGAGCTGTTCGGCCCGCGCTCGCAGCACCGGCTCCAGCACATCCTGTGCAATGGCACTGCCCTGCACAGGGCTGACATCGGTGTTGAACAAGGCGCTGATATCTTCCTGGAGAACATCAAACTCCTGGCCCACCAGGCTCTCCACCAGCGGAACGTTGCTGTCCTCGGGGACGGGTGGTTCGATCCTTCGAATGGTATCCTCGATCCCCACACTGCGGAACAGCTCCATCGTGCGCGGGGTCAAGCCTATGGCACGCGGATGGATCGCGGTGCCCGGATGGCACTCGATCAGCAGCGAGGAAATGCCGTGCCAGGAGAGGAAGAGGGAGGTCGAGAGGCCAATCAGGCCGCCGCCCACGATCAAGACCTGCGTGGTCTCGTTATATAACGATGTGTTTTTGAGCGTGTCGCTCATAGTCTTATCATCCTTTCCCAATGCTCGATGTGAAGCATATGCTTTTCACAAAAAACTATAAATTGCAGGTAATAATCATCGGATTGATGAAACGATCTTCTCACGATGGCTACTAATCGCCTGTATCGTGGTGAATCTCGCCATAAAAATCGTGAATCATTACCAACTATCGAGAAGTATAGGATGCAACCGGGTGAATTGACTTCATCCACCTGGGTGATTGGGAGGGTGATTATGAGCAAGGACAAGGCAAAAGCTCAGAGGGATTCTGTGTGGTAGGCGTGATGATGTGTATAATCGAGCAGCTCAGAGTAGTTTCAAGCGGCGGGCGGCTTCTCCGGCTTCCCAACGACTCTTCACATTCAGCTTGCGATAGATACTCTGCACCTGCGATTTCACTGTATTGACCGAGACAACCAGTTCCTGGGCAATCTCGGGGTTAGAGCGACCGGCAGCAAGCAGGCGCAGCACACGCTGTTCCTGGACGCTAAGTGGTTCGATCAGCAGCTCAGGAGCGTTATGCGGTAAGACATCTTGCCCCAATTGATGACGGGCAAAGGCCAGCAAGAGGTCTCGAATATATGCGGCCAGCGCCTCCTCACGCACATCGAGCAAGACCGCCCGCAGCAGTGTTGCCAGCGCCTCACCTTCATCCAGGAAGAGACGCCGGTAGCCTTCTGGAAGCGCGAGCGCGAGCGCCTCTTTCAGCTTCTCGCCGGCCTGGGGCAGGTCTTTATGTGTGAAGTAAGCCAGGGACACCAGGACCCGGGCCTCAAGTTCGCTTCGTGTACGCTTCTGCGTGTGCGCTTCGACCTGCCAGCGCTCGAGCAGGCCCAGCGCTGGCGACGTCTCCCCCTGTGCGATCAGCAGGCGAGCAAAGATGTATGCTTCTCTCTCCTGCTGAACAAGACGAAAGTCCTCACCGAGCTGTGTTATGACCGCCGACCAGCGCTGCGCCTCCGCCAGGTCCGCAACCGCCAGCGAGTAACGCGCCAGTTCTGCCAGCATCTCTCTGTGGAGATAGTGCCAGTGGCGCTCCTGCGTCAGCACGAGAAGCTCTTGCAGTAACTGCCTCGCCCGAACAGTTTCGCCACGCGCGAGCAGGACACGGGCCAGGACGAGCGAGCCGGGAACCATCACAAACTGTTCCGTGTAGCGCTTCCCAATGAGATCAGCATGGCGCCTGCCAAGGTCGAGTGCCTGAGATACCTGCTGTTCTGCCTCCTGTAATTCATTCCACTCATAGGAGAGCGCGGCGAGACCGATCAGCGCACTGGCCATGTCAAGGGGATCTTCTGCGGCCTCGGTATATAGTTGCCGGCAGAGACGGGCCTCCTGGTGCAGTTCTCCCTGGCGGAAAGATGCCTCTCCCAGCTCGATCGTAGCTGCGCGCACTCCATAGGGATTCCCAACCGATTCAAAGATCGCTCGCGCCTCAAGAACTGCCTTGCGTGCCGCCTCAATCTTTCCTGCCAGCATCTCCTTGATTCCTATGGCGAGTGTATTGGTAGCCCGCCAGAACTTCTCCTGCTCGGGCAGCAGCTCGAGCGACTGGTCGGCAGCAGCGAACGCCTGGGTGAGATCTCCCTGCCACCAGGCAAGCTGCGAGCGAAAGCCCAGTGCCTCGCCAAGCCTGGGCCTGTTGCCTTCGGCCTGCCAGCGGCGTTCAGCCATCTCAAGCAGCGGCTGAATGCGCGCCAGCGTCGCCGGGTCGCTGCGATCCATAGAAAACAGGAGTCCCGTCGCGTAAGCCAGGCAGAGCGTCGGATGTTCCTGGAGTACCTCCTCCGGCAGTTGCTCGACCCAGCGGAATAAGGTGAGTAGTTCACTCATGACGCTGCTTGGCCCCATGAGATCTTCTATGAGCGCGGCGGCGCGCGCAAAGTCCCTGGCCGAGAGGGTGACCTCCACCGCTTCAGCCAGCAACCCGTGTTGCTCGAACCAGTGACTTGCTCTGTCGTATAGCAAGCGCAGGCTTGCTTCTCCCAGGCGTCGCCATGCCTCGTGCTGCATGGCCTCGGCAAAAAGTGCGTGATAGCGATACCACTGCCCCACGTCATCGAGCGGAATCAGAAACAGGTTGGCGCGTTCCAATCGTTCGAGCATGTGTTCGCTGTCGTTCCTGCCGGTAACCGCATTGCAGAGGGAAGCCGTCAGGCGATTGAGGAATGTCGTCTGTAGCAGAAACTCCTGCAGCGCTTCCGGCTGGGAAGAGAGCACGTCAGCCACGAGGTACGTCAGGATGTGCCGGTGGCTGCCGGTAAAAGTAACGAGCATGCGTTCGAGATCACGCGGGTCTTTTCGCCCTTGCAGCGCCAGCGCTAACAGGCGCAGCCCTGTCACCCAACCCTCCGTGCGCGCCTCGAGGCGTGTGATTGTTTCGGCAGAGAGCGGAAACGGTAGCGCCTGCTGGAGAAAGGCGCGGGTTTCCTCAAGGGAGAAACGCAAGTCAGCCGCGCCCAGTTCGTACAGGTCATCGTGGGCGCGCAGTCGTGCCAGGGGAAGCGACGGCTCGCTGCGCGTCAGAATCAGCAGATGTAGCGTGATGGGGAGATGGTCGACAAGATATGCCATCGTCTCGTGAACCGGGGTCGAGGTGATGACGTGGTAGTCCTCCAGGACGAGGACGCCTCTGCGCTTAAGCCGAGCCAGCTCATTGATGAACGTCGTAAGCACGGTCTCGAAAGGAAGTCGCCGCGACGTGGGCAATAGCGCGAGAGCGGACTCGCCAACAGTGGCATCGAACGCCTGGCATGCAGTGATGACATAGCGCCAGAAGCGGGCAGGATCATTATCACCCGCGTCGAGCGACACCCAGGCAACGGAGAGCGAATCCTGCCGTTCACTGCGAGCGGCAATCCATTCGCTCACGAGCGTGGTTTTGCCGAAGCCAGCGGGAGCAGAGAGGAGGGTAAGCTTGTGCTCAAGCCCTTCATCAAGCTGATCGACCAGCCGTCCACGTGACACGAGAGCCGAGTGTGGCCGCGGGGGAGCGAGCTTGGTGCTCAGGAGTTCAGATGATTCAGGTGGTCGCGCATACCCGTGCTCGCTCATACTGTCTCTGCTCCCGCTTGTAGAAAGGAAACTGCGTTCAACGACAGACTCATTGTACAAATCAGTCTATCAGAAACATGCTGGAATCAGGGTACTGTGATAAATAAAGTGGCAAGTCTAGAAACAACCATCAGGGGATGAGCAAATTTTTACTAGTTCTCTTTCTCAGCCAACGCTTTTACTTTCGGCAAGACTCGATCCCAGACTTCTGCGCTCAAGCGATGATATTTCTCCCCTTCATTCATCACCGAAAAATCGCCTTGTAGCAGCCGGAAGGTCGTCTTACCGGCATGTTCTGTAAGCTCGTAGGTGATGCCATCCTCTTCCGTGACGGGTGGTTTATCTCCGCGAACGTCAAAGACGGTAAAACGCAGGAATGTATTTGGCTCAACTGCGGTCACATTCCCTTCGACGATCACGTTGCCGTCCTGATCCTTCCAGAGTACCGGACTGCCAAATTTCCAATCGGACTCGATATGGAACTCGGCGCCACCTGAAAACTCGGGCGCCCACGCACTGGTATGCTCAGGGCTGGTCAGCACATCCCAGACTTTTGAAGCCGTAGCATTGATTTCAATTGTTTTTTCTACAAAAAGCTTTGGCATATATCTATTATAGCAAATCTTCACGAGAAATACCCTGGGCTTTCGCAATTATTGCTATTGCGAGCACTGACGACTTTTTGATGCCACCGTTCTCAATACTGGGAACGAGGTGTATTTCACGCCAGACTTCTTGGCAAAATCATCTTGCGAAAGCCCATACAAGACGAAAAGCGCAAATGGGTCTAGACGCCGCAAGGGAGATGCTCAATCTTCGCAAAATGTATCATCAAACAATGAGCTACGGAAATTTGGAAGCAACAATGAAACTT
>WNFX01002799.1_pt1 | contig 17516 bp, 14 predicted proteins | sample 5400111 | NCBI WGS metagenome assembly WNFX01 (sample SAMN13153363, study PRJNA577476) | soil metagenome | isolation source: 40 cm soil or saprolite under grassland replicate 1 | place: USA:California | collected 2016-06-15 | reverse complement strand
GGCCGATCAACTGCGCCTGGCGGGCGCCGCTCTGCGGGGGCGCGGCTGGCCGTCAGGTCGCGTACTTCAGTACCAGGTCGCCGACGTGCGGGAGCGCGCCCTCGACGTGCTTGATGGCGCTGCCACGGACGGTGCCGTATGCCTTGATGACCACGGGGCGGCCGGAGGCCGCCGCGCGGGCGTCGGTCACAGAAAGCAGCGTCTGCGACACCTCCTCGCCGCGCTTGGCCAGGTAATCGCCGAACCCGGATCCGCCGCAGGTGCAGAAGTCCGCCCAGTACGGCTCCAGTTTGTCCACCATCTGCGGAAGCAGGGTCTCCACCATGTGGCGGATGTGGCCCGGCCGGAACGTGTTCACCGTCTTGCAGGCGAGCTTGACCGCGGCCCCAGAGACCCCTCGCTGTTCTGCCACCTGCTGCTCAATCAGCAGGTGGCAGTCGGCAGCCACCTGCGGCCGGACGTGCGGCGCGAGCAGGATCTCCCGCAGCGTGGCTGCCATAGACAAGTTCCTTTCCCAGTTACCGGGCGCAAGCCCGCCGGATCCCGCGGCTTGCCGCAAATGCGCTGTCCGTCACTGTACGGCGAGCGCCCAGCCATCGCCCACCGCTTCGCGGCGCCAGCAAGGGCCGGGTTTCGGTGCGCGGGGCGAGATCGAGGCCGATCTGACGGACGCCAGGCGCCGATTCACCAGCCTGGCGGCCATGGCCATGTTCGGCGATGCCAGCCAGGGCGGCAGGGTCCTCCCCAGACTCGACACGCTCGGCCGCACACTCGCCGGCACATTCCATGCCCTCAACCGCGGCGCTCACCAGCAGCACGGCGGCAACTCTGAGCAGCGCCTGCCACTACCACCCGTACGAACTAGCCCCCACCGCCGCCGAGCTGGCAAGCTGGATCGACGACACCGCCGAACTCATCATGAGAATCACGGACCGTACAGCCCCGCGGCCCGCGGTGACCTGAGCCATACGGTCCACCAGTCGATGCTGGCCGACTCCCCGCAGCCGAGGCCATATCCAGCGACGCAGCCCCCGACGTCACATAGGGCATCACCGGTCTGGCAGACCCGACTTCGGCAACGTGGTTGTACCCCAGGCCGACGACATGCCGGTCTTTGGGGCCTGCGGCGTCACCGCGCAGACGGCCCTCACCACTGCGCGGCTCCCCTTCGCCATGCCACCGACCAGCAGCCGGCCGGACTGGCAGGCATAGTTACTGGTAAATACTGGAAATCAGTGGAATTAACTGGGATGGCATCGTACAGTCGCTGTGTCAGCGAGGCACGAGAACTCGCCCGCGGCTCATCGAGAGGCTGTTCGCGGCGAGCAGGGAGGGACATCATGGCCTTACGGTTCGTCGGAGTGGATGCCGATTCTCCGAACAACGGGTCACCGACGGTGTGGGTTGACGATTCGGACGGCAGCATCGTGGTTCAGGGCTGGAAGATCACCAACGAGACGGCGTTGGCGCAGATAGCGGCACGAGGGCCGATACCGGATCATGAGACGGTGCTGAGGATCCCGGTTCGGATGGCGCCATTCCTCGTGGAGGCATGTGGAAGTGAAGGAGAATCTGATCACTAAGACCGGCTGTCATGCCGTCCGCGCCGACCTCATCTAGCGCATGGCAGGTCAGGCGGGAACTCGGTGCCCGGCTTGGTGAGATCCGCAGGGATGCGGGCCTCACCGGTCGGGCGCTGGCACGTCTATGCGGATGGCACGAATCGAAGGTATCGCGGATCGAAAACGCTGTGACGGCCCCCTCCGGCGGCGACATCCGCTCGTGGTGCGAGCAGTGCGGCGCAAAAGACCAGGTCGCGGACCTGATCGCGTCCCTGCGGGCGGTCGAGGGCATGCACATCGAGTGGCGGCGGATGGAGCGCACCGGCTTGCGCCGGGCACAACAGGTCGTGCTGCCGCTCTGGGAGCGGACCAGCCTGTTCCGCGCCTACTCCTCCTGGCTCATCCCCGGCGCTGTGCAGACCCAGCAATACACTCGCGCGATACTCAGCGCAATCGGCGCACGCCGGGGACTACCCGATGACATCGATGACGCCGTCGCGGCGCGCACAGACAGGCTGCGCCTGCTCCGCGAGCGCGGCCGGCGGTTCGAGATCTTGGTCGAGGAACCGGTGCTGCGCACGGCCATCGGCGATACCGAGGTAATGACCAGGCAACTCAGCCACCTGATCAACGTCGCATCGCTGCCGGCGGTCTCGCTCGGGGTCATTCCGATGGGAGTCCGGCGCGACGTCATCTGGCCGGTCGAGGACTTCTGGATCTTTGATGACGCGCAGGTGAGCGTCGAGCTCGTGTCAGGGCTGCTGACGATCACCCGGCCGGGGGAGATCGCGACGTACGCCGGAGCGTTTCGCGATCTGTCGGCGATGGCTCTGCACGGAGCCAAGGCCCGTGCGCTGATTACCGCCGCGCTCGACGCGCTGCTCTGAATCAGCGTGCAAGCTCATGCAAGTTCTTGAGCGGGCACGTTAGGTGCGCGCTTCGCTAACTGACGTGTGCGTTTGGTCGACAAAGGCGTGAGTTACGCATGGCCTGCTGGTCACTGCCCAGATGGGCCGGACGCGGACAGCCTGGCCAACCGGGTCCGCGAGCAGACTGCGTGCGGGCCGACTGATGATGGATAGCTGGCAAATACTGGAAATCACTGGAAAAGGATGGCAGTGCACCGTACAGTCGGCGTGTGAGTGATGAGCTGGAAGCCCTTGAGCGGATGATGGACAAGCTGCGCGCGGATGTGCGTCGCGCCATGATCGGCGGCGACCGCGTCCGGGCCAAGGCGATGCGCGCGGAACTGCGCGCCGCGGAGCGTCGATGGGACCAAGCGCTCGCGAAACTCGGTGCGGGGACGGACTCGGCCGTCGACTCCGAGATTCCGGCGCCAGCGGGGATACCTGCCGCGGCGCCACGGATGGCGCCACGGCCTGCGGTGCTGTTGCCTGCTCGCGAGCAGGTCCATCAGGCACTGACGCTTCTTGGCGCGGCGGCCGCGCCGCGCCTGATAGTCGCTGTCCATGAGGCGTTCTTCGCCGGTCGGCTGATCAGCTCCCGGCTCACCAGCCTGCGCCGCGACGAGGAGCGTTCCTTCCGTGCCGCCCCGTACGCCAGGCCTTATTACTTGTGCGCCGCACTCACGGCCGACCTGCTCTCGCCGGTCCGAGGGCTGCTCGCTGTCTCCACCTGGCCGATGGACCGGCGGGTCATTGGCCCGCTCAGCCCGCGCGTGGACTACCTGACGGCCGCCATCGCGGTTGCCGAACGATTGCAGAGCAGCGGTGACGCCAGCCTGGCCGCCCGGCGGCTGCTGTGGCGGTTCGCGGCCAACATCCCGCATGCGGCGACCAGCATGCGCTCGATGTCCTTCCCCGAGGTCGCGAATGCTGCGCGGGCTGAGCTGGCCGTACACAAGGAGGCTGACTCGGCGCACCGGGCAGCCGCGGCAGGCCGGGCCAGATCCCAGCTCGATGACGTGGCTCAGCTCTTCGGCAGCGGTCTGGGACTCAGCCGCCAGGCGGATTCAAGCGCCTGAGCCATCACAACACACTCAGAAATGCGGGAAGCGCAGTGAACGACCTTGAGGCGCGGCTTGATCACATCCGGGGCGCTATCGCGCCGCGTAACCACAACGCGAGAACCATCGCCGCGCTGACCAGCAACCCTGGCTGCGGCCGCCGCGCGATCATGGACGCCGCGGGCGTCGACAAGCAGCTCATCGCTTCCTACGCGGGCTTCGCCGCGCCGTCCGGCCAGTCGCGGTTCGCCATCGGCCGCGGCAACGCCTTCGAGGCGCAGGTCAAGGCCAGCGGCTGCGCTGAACTGCTGCGGCTGCTGCGCGAGCACCTCGAACTGCCCATCCCTGAGGTGTCCTACGACAACCTGGATGAGGTTGGCGGAAACAGCAGCCGCGAGGTGCGCCACGCCCAGACCCGGGCGCTGCTGGCGCGAGCAGCCCGCTCTGGCCAGGACGCCGGGACGCTCTTCGACCACCCGCTGCTCCGCTTGCAGGTCGGTGGTCGGCCGGTCTACCTGGAACCGGACCTGATCGCGTTCCAGCTCAGGGACCGGTTCCATGTGGTGGAGATCAAGTCGTTCTCGGTTATCGACGGCCAGGCTGATGGCGACAAGGTTGCCGCGGCCGTGATCCAGTCCGCGGTCTACGTTCTCGCTCTGCGGGGTCTGCTTGCCGAGCTTGGGCTCCGGCCCGACTCCGTGGCTGACACCGTGGTCCTGGTCTGCCCGGAGAACTTCTCCAACCAGCCCACCGCCGCCCTGCTTGATGTCCGCAAGCAGTTGACCGTGCTGCGGCGCCAGCTCGCGCGGCTTGAGCGGATCGATACGCTGGTCGATCTGCTGCCCCGGACACTGACCTTCGATCTGCGACTCGACGAGTACGGTGTGCCGCACCGGCCGGTTGGCGAGCTGACCAGCGATGTGCGCACCGTTCAGGCTAAATATGCACCCCAATGCCTGGCGACCTGCGAGATGTGCTTCTTCTGCCGCGACGAGGCCCGCGGCAGCACCGCGGCTCTCGGCCGCGAGGTCAGGGACGAGCTCGGCGCGGTGGAACTAGTGCACGTGGCGCTCCGCCTGGCCGATGGTACACTTGCCGCCGCCGAGGACCAGGCTGAGGTCGCCGCGATGCTGCGCGCAGCCGGCCGGCTCCGTGCCGAGTGCCTGGGCGGCGCGGCATGACCACGCTCAACGCACTGGCCAGGGCGCTGGCGGTGGAGCGCGGGATTGCCCAGCAGGCATGCACGGTGCGCCACGTGCATATCGGCGATCGCCCGCTGGTCCTGATCCCGCTGGCCCTGGCCGGGGAGGCCAACGCACCGTTAGCGGTAATGGTCGGCACCTCCCGGACGTCGCCCAGGCTGCTTGTGGTTCTTCAGCCGCGCAACCGCGATCAACGATTCGCGTTCGCCGCCCGGCTGGCTGAGATCGTGCTGGCGCACATCGACGGCTACCGGTCCGCGGCAATGACGCCCGGGGCTGGTAGCCAGCCGGGGGAGCGCCAGGTTGATGCGCCGCAGATCATCGTGCCGAACCCGGCCGGCATCGGGTTCATCAGGTTGTTCGGCCGATCCACGAGATTCCGGCGCTGCACCGGCGAGCACGCCGTCGACCCGGCTGTGCCCGTGCTCGGCCGGTGGCTGACCTTCTTCGCCGAGCGGAGCGAGTATCCGGGTTCGTGTCTGCTGCTGGCCGCGACCCAGGCGCTGGCACTGCACTGGGCCAGCGGCCAGAGCCCGGTCGAGGACCTCAACCTGGCCGCCCTGCTCGGCTGGATCGACCCGCCGCCCGGGATGACCGGCCACGAGGCCGCGATCGCTGCCGAGGATCCGGTGACCTGGCCGCCCGCCGGACCAGCAACTGACCCGACGTTCGACAACGAGATCCTGGTACCCCTGATCGCCGCGTGCGGGCGTTCGGACGTGAGCGCCGCCGTTCGGGAGCGCTCAAGATCTTCATTGGAAACGGCACTCTCGGGGCAGCTCGCGCCCACCTGGACGCTGGTCTGGCGGGCGGTCGAACTGCTCCGTGCGTTGCCGCCGGCCAGTCGGCTGGCCGCGCGTTGGGATGCCGACAAGGACGCGTTCACCAGCTACGCGGAGCACCTGCGGGATGGTGGTCCGCCGCAGCCGCGCCGGGACTCGGCCGTCGCGGCGGCTCGTCGCCTCAACTGGCTGGAACGTGTCCAGGCCAGCTACGCCGCGCAGCGGGCACTCGACGATCCGTTAGTGCTGGCCGACTACCGGCTGACTGGTGAGGCGTTCGGCGGCCCGGTGACCGCCGCAGAGCCTGACCGGCTCGACACGACTGGTAAGCGGCGCAAGCTGCGGCCGCTGATCACCTTGATCTTTGAAGATCCGATCCGGGTCGAGCCGGGCGCCGTGCTGGTATCGCCGGCCCGGCCTAATCAGATCGCGCGAGTCGTCTCGGTATCTGCCGGGCCGGCCGATCTGCCCAGGGCAACCCCAGCTGGCGACGCCTGGTTGCCCGCTGGCACGGCGTTGGTTGCTGACGCGAGCCGCCCGCCGACCGAGGTCGTGCTTGAACTCTCCGGGGGGATGGGGCGCGCGCTGACGGCGGTGCCGGGCAGCGTTCCCGTGGTCGGCGAGCGGCTCTGCTACACGACGCTGACCGACTCCTACCAGATGCACGGGTCGTTCCCAGCGCGCGAGGACACGCCATGGACGCATGGCGGGCCACCGCCGGAATACGTTCCTGCCGATACGGACGCCGCCGAGGACTGGTCATGACCCAGGAACTGTCCTATCTCCCGGCAGCCGATCAGGTCGCCGCCGGCGCTATGGCCTCGATCATCGCCGATCTTGGTCGCGCTCCCCATGGCGTGGTCGTGGACTCTCCGCCCGGTGCGGGCAAGTCTGCCCTGGTGGCACGCGCTGCCACCGAGCTGGCCGACTCCGGGGAGCCGGTCATGGTCGTGGCGCAGACCAACGGCCAGGTCGACGACCTGACCGACCGATTGGCCACGGCCACCGCCGAGCTGGCAATCGGCAGGCTGTCAGCGGCTGACTACCTGCCCGTGCCGCAGGTGAGTCGGCACCCCTCGGTCACCATCGCAACGCAGGTCCGCGACCTGGCCGGCTGTCAGCTGGTGGTCGGCACGGCCGCGAAATGGGCCATGGTCCGCGAGGGAACGTGGCCGTGGGCGGTCATCGATGAGGCATACCAGATGCGCTCGGACCTGCTGCTGCGGATAGCCTGCCGGTTCGACGGCGGGCTGTTCGTGGGCGATCCGGGGCAGCTCGATCCGTTCTCGACCGTAGACATCGACCGGTGGACGGGCCTGACCTGGGATCCCATGCAAAGCGCGGTTGCCGTGCTGCTCCGCAACAACCCCGATTTCCCAGTCCGCCGGCTGCCGGTGTCCTGGCGGCTACCAAGCTCGGCCGTGCCGGTGGTGGCCGAGGCGTTCTACCCGTTCACCGGGTTCCGGGCTGGAACGGCACCGGATCAGCGGCGGCTGGAGTTCGCGACCAGGGCGCTGGGATCAGGTGCGGTGGACGACACGGTGGAGACTGCTGCCGCTGGCGGCTGGGCGCTGCACGAGTTGCCGGCGAGGCACACGATCCGCACCGATCGCGAGGCGGTGGATGCGTGCGCCGCGCTGGCCGAGCGGATCCTGCAGCGCGGCGCCATCTCGGTGTCCGAGCGGGCACCAGCGGGGGAGCCCGTGAACCCGGGCCGGATCGCGATCGGTACCGCGCACCGCGATCAGGCCAAGGCGATCCGCGCCCGGCTGGGCCCGCTGTCCTCGGCAGGAGTGACCGTGGACACAGCCAACCGGCTGCAGGGCCGGGAGTTCGACGTGACGATCGTGCTGCATCCGCTGTCCGGGCGGATAGACGCGACCGCGTTTCACCTGGAGGCGGGCAGGCTCTGCGTGCTGACCTCGCGGCACAGGCACGCCTGCATCGTCGTGGCCCGAGCCGGCATTCCCGAGCTGCTTGACGCGCACCCGTCCACTGAGCCGGTCCACCTCAACGTCCCGGCCAAGTTCCCCGACGGCTGGGAAGCCAACCAGTCCGTCATGGCCCACCTAGCCACCTGCAAGGTACGTGCACTGTGAGATCCCATATACGAGTGCCAATGACTGGAGCAGGGTGTTCCGGGGCCAGCCAATGGCTGGCCCCGGACGACGGCGGAGCTGCGACCCGCGGTCGCAGGCTGTACGGCCAATGTCAGACGGACAATCGCCACGGCTCATGCCGCAATGGAGCCGCCGTCAGGGTGGGTGATCATCCCATGACAGCAACTGTAGCGTTGATGAGCCGTGGCGATTACAGCTTCAGGTCTACTATGACCAGACGTGGCGCGACAACGATCCGCTCGACGGGGACCCCGCGAGCCAAGTTCTTGGCCTGCCTTCTGGGCCTGGCTCCTGACCCAGGGCTGGCGGGAGTTCGTCAAGGCCTTGGTGCTTGCCATCGTCATCATCGGCGCGATGGGGCTGCTTGGCGGCCATGTCATGACCGAGTTCCTGGGCTTCTTCAGATGACCATCGGTGCAACAACGGCCGGTCTCGATCACGTTGAAGGGAACAAAAGGTGCAGTCGTTTGAAGAGCTATTTCAGGAGGCGACCGGCTGCCAGCCGTATGTGTACCAGTGTCGGCTGGCTCGGGCCGGGCTGCCCGCTGTCGTGCAGGTGCCTACTGGATGCGGGAAGACCGGGATCGTGCTGGCGTGGCTGTGGCGGCGGATGCACGGGCCGGATCCGGAGGCGGTGCCTAGGCGGCTGATTTACGCGCTGCCGCAGCGGAGCCTGGTCGAGCAGGTCGCCGGGGAGGTCGGACGGTGGCTGTCCAGTCTGGGCCTTGCCGATAAGGTCGCGCTGCACGTGGTGATGGGCGGCGAGGGCGCCAGCCAGCGGCAGTGGCGGATCGACATGCATAAGCCGGCGATCGTGGTGGGCACCGTGGACTCGCTGGTCAGCAAGGCGCTCAACCGCGGCTACGGCATCGGCCGGGCCACTTACCCGATCGATTTTGCCTTGGTCACAAATGGCGCCCACTGGGTCATCGACGAGATCCAGCTCTGCCCCGAGTCGACGACGACGCTGCGCCAGGTTGCGGCGTTCGCGGCCGTGTTCGGCACTGCTGAGCCTTTTGGGCTGACCTGCATGTCGGCGACCGTTCCAGAGTCCTTGCTTGACACCGTCGACAATCCGGCACCGGGAGCGGGCGACATCTTGCAGGTTCTGGCGGCCGAGCGGACTGGTGAACTGGCGCAGCGCCTGGATGCGCGGCGGACCGTGCAACCGCTCGCGGCCGATCCAGCCGACTACCAGGAAGTGGCCGCCACCGTGCGGCGCAGTCATCGGCCAGGGACGCTCACCCTCGTCGTGCTCAACACCGTCAAGGCCGCTCAAGGAGTCTACCAGCACCTGTCCGGCGGGCCGGTGCCCTGCACCTTGCTGCACTCACGATTTCGCGGCCACGAACGGGAGCAATTGGTCGCGCACGTGACCGCGCCGCCAGGCGAAGACGGCCACATCGTGGTTGCTACTCAGGTAGTCGAAGCTGGGATCGACCTGAACTCCGCTGTGATGGTGACCGAGGCGGCGCCGTGGCCCTGCGTCGTGCAGCGCGCGGGGCGGTGCAACCGCACCGGAAGGCTCGATGACGCGATCCTGTACTGGATTCGACCCGGAACCCATCACCCATACCCGGAGGCGGATATCGAGGCGACGGTCGCGGAGCTGCAGGCGCTCCAGGGCCGGGCGGTAACTGGCGAGGATCTACTGAACCGGAGCGTGCCGGTCACCGACACCCCGGTAGCTGTGCTGCGCAAAGCCGACCTAGTCGGATTGTTCGACACCGCACCGGATCTCAGCGGAGCTGATCTGGATATCGCCCCGTACGTGCGGGACGCCGACGACCTGGACGCGCAGCTTGCCTGGGCCATCTGGGAGCCCGACGCTGAGGCGGCCGACGGGAGCCCGCCGGCCGAGGCCAAGGCGCCGGACGCGAAATGGCGGTGCCGGGTGCCGTTGCGCGATCTATCAGCGATGATCGAACACAAGGTCGCGGTCTGGCGGCTGGACCAGGCGGGCGGCGGCTGGACGAGGGTGACCCGCACGGAGCGAGCCCGGCCTGGTGAAGTGCTGCTGATGGCCGCGGCCGACGGCGGCTACGACCCGGAATCAGGCTTTAATCCAACGGCCCGGGGGCCGGTCGCGGGCAGCCCGCTCCTGCGCACGGCCGCGGATCCGGCGACTGGCACCGAAGACGCGTTCCATGCCGATTCAGCGAGCATCGATCAGCCTCGCTGGCTCTCGCTGCAGCAACATAGCGATGACACCCGCGACCAGGCATGCGCCCTGCTGGCCGCACTACGGCCGACCCTGCCAGACGGCGTGACGCAGGCCATCGTGACCGCCGCGTACATGCACGACACGGGCAAGGCGCACAAGATCTGGCAGGACGCGCTGCGTGATCTGGCCCCGGCGGACCGCAGGGCCGAGATCGACGTGCCCGAGCCGTGGGCGAAGTCCGCGGTGAACGGTCGGCTGCGGTTCAAGGACAACGTCGCATTCCGGCACGAGCTGGCCTCGCTGCTGCTGGCCGACGGCCCGCTGCGCCCGCTGCTCGCTGACCTGGCCGATCCCGATCTGGCCAGGTACCTCATCCTTTCTCATCACGGCAAGCTCCGGGTTCAGGTTCGCGAGCCTGGTGAGGCCAGCCCGCACTCACTGCTCGGCCTGGATCAGGCTGCCACGTGGTCGGTGCCGTCCTTGCTTGGCCAGCCGCCGACTGAGCTGACCAATGACCTGGAGCAGTTCACCCTCGGCGGCGACCGGTCGTGGGCCAGGACAGCGCTGCACTTGCGCGATCGCTACAAGCCGTTTGTGCTCGCTTACCTCGAAACGGTGGTCAGGATCGCCGACTGGCGCGCAAGCGCCGGATCGGAGCTGGCGCGATGAGTCAGACGGTTGCCCGGTACCGGCACCTGCTGACCGGCCTGCGCCCGGAGCCGCTCGGCTCCTACCTGGCCGGCCTGGGCCTGATCCGGCTGATCGGGGAGCAGGCCGATCCAGACGCGACGGCGACGTGGCTGGCGGACGGCCTGGAGATCGAGACCCTCGTGGGCGATGTCGCTCAGTGGCTCGCCGCTGAGTACATTCCGACCCCGGTGCTGAGCCCGTGGAACGGAGGGAGCGGGTTCGGAGACAAAGACAAGGAGCCGAAACGGAGGATCGCGCAGCTTCAGTCTCATCCCTCACCCCGTCTCGATCCCCTGCGTGAAGCGATCGACATTGCGGAGCGAGTGACCAGCGATCAGCGGAAGGGCGGCTGGGACAAGGGCCGCACCGTGCAGGAGTTCCGGAACCGCTGTCCCGATGCGCTGCTGCCTTGGATCGACGCGGCAGTGGTGCTCGCTGACCAGCAGCCCTATTACCCGCCCCTGCTGGGGACCGGTGGCAATGACGGTCGGCTCGACTTCTCCACGAACTTCCACGAGTGCCTGATCGATCTGCTGGACGTGACCCACCATGGCCGGGCACGCTCAGCCGCCCGCGCACGAGACCTGCTCACCGGGGCGGAGGCGGAACGTCTGGCCAGCGTCGCCGTCGGGCAGTTCGACCCAGCACTGGCCGGCGGGCAGGCATCATCGCCGTTCGGCGCGGCCGGCTCGCTGGTCAATCCGTGGGAGTACGTCCTGCTGGTGGAAGGCGCGCTGCTGTTCGCGTCCGGTACCGCGCGGCGGCATCAGCACGACATCGGCCGGGCTGCCCGGCCATTCACGGTCACGTTCTCGCCAGACGGATTCAACAGCGGCGCGGCTAGCGAGGAATCGCGTGGCGAGGTCTGGGTGCCGGTGTGGTCGAATCCCTGCACGCTGGCTGAAATTCAGCAGCTATTCGGTGAGGCTCGGGCATCGTGGCGCGGCCGACCAGCCCAGCAGGCCGTCGAGTTCTACGCCGCCACTCGCACGCTCGGCGTGGCCAGTGGCATCGACGAGTTCGTGCGCTACGGGCTGCACCGACGCAACGGGCTCGCGTTCGTCGCCGTGCCGCTCGAACGGGTCCAGGTGCGCGACCAGCCAGAAGTGCGCCTCGCCGCGCGGATCGAGGATTGGGTCAGGCACGTCAGGAGCCAGGAGGCGTCATCGCCGATCGGCGGTGCCACCCGGCTGTTCGACCAGGCGCACATGGCCTACGCGCGCGACGGCGGGCCGATCGGGCTGCGGCACATGCTGGCCGGGCTGACCACGCTAGAGCAAGCCGTCGGCCGCAGCGGCCGGGCGCGGGACAGGTCGCCAGTCTGGACGCCCCGGCACGCCAAGGACTTTCTGCGGGAATTCAGGAAGGCGGAATCCAGCGAACTCCGGGTAGCCGTGGCCTTGGCCTCCTGTGCCACCGTTCCCGCTCCGGCTCAAGCTGGCGTCGGTCAGGCCCAGTCCCGGACGATGCGGCAGATCCTGCTCCCGGTCGACCCAGCAGACTCTTCGCACCCGAGCGGCCGATGGCGAGACACGCCGGTGGTACCGGGCTTCGGTCTGCGGCCACTCCGGCAGGTGCTAGCCGACGTGCTCATCTGGCGTAGCCGCACGGCGACGGAAGAGCGGGGCAATGAAGCGTTCCACGGGGTTCCGACCTTCCGGTACGGAATCCCGGCACCGGCCGCCGACCTGCACGCTTTCGTTCTGGGGCAGCTTGACGAAGCCGATCTCGTCCGGTGGTTGCTCGCCTGTCTCGCGCTGTCCTGGCGCAAGGTGTCCTGTTGCTGGTCAGATACCAGCCCGGCGACACTTGTCCCGGTGCTCGGCATCTTGCACCCGCTGGCCGCCGGGCTCGCGGACACAGGAGAGCCGGATGGGCCGCGGCAGGCGATGAGCCCGGACTGGGCGGCGCGCCTGGCTGCTGGTCAGGTGACGTCGGTGCACGCCGACGCCGTACAGCGGCTCCGGCAGACCGGGTGGGACGCGGTCCCGCCGATGGAACTGCCTGCCGTGGCCGGGATCAGCCTTGCCGCGGCGCTAGTGCCGCCCTGCCGTGGCTGGCGGCGGCTGATGGAGCACCACTTCGCGATCCGAATCCGGGCCGAACTAGAACACAACGGCACCGTCGGCCGGGCAGACCCCGGCGATGGCGACGATCAGGCAACTAATCCGCACGAACTCGCACAGGAGCTGTGATGACTGCCCAACGTACTGTCCTCGAAGTCGACCTTGCCCCTATGGCAGGCCGCAGATTCCAGCCGACTGGCTTTCCCGACCTGGGGGCCGCCGAGTTTGACTCCGCCGATGGCGGCAGGGCCTTGCTGGTCGAGTCCGCGCAGTCGATGGCGAACCGGCTGGAGGCCACCACCTGGGACGATTCCCGGGCCGACCAGGTCGAAGAACTGGCCATGCTGCCTTACGTCAGGATCGTCAGCGCCGACGACAAGGCATTCCTTTCCTCCAGCCGCCTGGAGGCACACCGGCTAGCGTCGGCGTACATCATGGAAGGCAAGGTCGGCGGTGTCGATGGCGAGCCCTGGATGGAGCAGCAGATTGGCCTGGCGGCCGGCCGCCCGCTGGACTACCGGGCCATCGCCCGCGCCTGCTTCAGGTTGGACCCGGTATCGCTGATCCATGGCGTGTTCTTCGCTCGCAAGAAGTGGCCGTGGCAGCCGAAGATCGCCCGGGCTGTCACTAGCTTCGTCGAGGCGTATCAGGTAGTGCCCGCGGTCAGCGGCGGGGTCAAGCGAGACGTGGTGATCAACGAAGCCAAGGAAGGACTGACTGCTAGGGGATACGGCACGGTGCCGCATCACCGGATCGAGTACACCGCCGGGACGATCACCGCGTACTTCACCATCGATCACAGCCAGTTCCGGTCGTACGGCCTGTCCGAGGCGGCCACGGCGCTGCTTGAGGCGCTCGCCGATTTCGAGATGGGGACGCTGCTGGATGGCGGTCTGCGGCTGCGCACGGCATGCGACCTGAACGTCGTGGACGTGCGCGGCCGGCGACCGGACAGCCAGGAAGCCGCACGTCAGGTGGCCAAGCTCGCCGCAGACTGCGCGGATGAGCTCGGCGCGGTGACCGAGGTCACTTGGAAGCGGGACAAGTGACATGGCGACGACCATCGCGATCAGGTTTCCGCTCGGGCGATATCACGCCACGCCGTGGGACCGTAGCGTGAATGAGGGGGCGGCGGAGTGGCCGCCGTCCCTGTGGCGACTGCTGCGGGCGCTGGTAGCGACTTGGTACACCCGCTGGCCCGATCTGCCAGCCGCAGCTATCGACGGCATTCTGGATGCACTCGGCGATCCGCCCAGCTATCTCACGCCGACGATACGCCCGGCTCACACCCGGCATTACCTGCCCGATCTGAGCCATCGTAAGGGCGACACCGGCGGGACCGACCTGACCCTGGATCCCTTCATGTCGCTGCGGCGACACGAGAAGCTTCTAGTGCGCTGGGACGCAGAACTATCTGGCGAGCAGCGGGCAACGCTGGCGAAACTGCTCGAACTGTTGCCGTACCTGGGCCGGGCCGACTCGGTTTGCGAAGCCCGGCTGCTCGACCACAGCCCGGTTCCAGATCAGAGCTGGTGGCGCCCAGGAGCCGATGGGCACGAGACAGCGCGGCTGCTCTCCCCGGTAGCGCCGGTGAGGCGTGCCGTGCTGGAGATGTCTACGGTCGACGTGCGCAAGATGCGACGTACCGTGCCGCCCGAGACTCAGTGGATCACCTACGCCGCGACGCGGCCGCCTTTGCCGAAGTCCGCACGGCAAGAGCCCACGGATGTGCGGGCTATCCGCTTCGCCGTCCGGTCACGTGCGCCGGTGAAGTCCTCCCACGGCATCCTGCTCGCCGACGCGGTGCATTATCAGGCGGCGCGCCTGCTCGCCGAATCAGGCGGGGGAGACCTGCTCGGCGGCGGTGGAGCGGCCACCGGTCATCGGCATGCGCACTGGCTGCCGATCAGTGAGGGCACCGGCCAGGACGCATGGGTTAACGCTGTAGTTGCCTTTGTCCCCTGTGGCATGAGCCCCGCCGACGTGGCCGCCCTGGTGAGGATCCGAAAGGTGACCGGCCGCCTCGGGTCAACTAGCGGCCAGGGATATGACGTCCGGGGCTTGCCGCCGGTCAACCTGCTGCTCCAGGCTGCTGGGACGGCGGAGCAGGTGGCCCCGGAATTGTGCGGGCCAGCCAAGCGGTGGCACAGCCTGACGCCGTACCTGCCAGTGCGGCACCGCAAGCGCGAGCCGCTGCTGCTCGACTACCTGAGCAATGATGTGGCTACTGAACTGCGCTATCGCGGATTGCCGCCCGCGAAGGTCAGGCAGGCGGATCCAGACGGCGGGCTGCCAGACCGGTGGGCGCTCGGATTCCGGCGCTACCGCCTGGCCGAGCACATGGGGAAGTCGCGCCCCGGACTCGGGATGTGGCTTGAGTTCGCCGAGGAGGTGGCCGGGCCGCTGCTGCTCGGGCAACTCAGTCATTTCGGTTACGGGATCTTTGTACCGGAGCGGGCATGACGGCCACAGATCTGCCGGAGCTGGTGCCTGCCAGAATGCTGAACGAATATGCATATTGCCCGCGGCTGTTCTTCCTGGAGTGGGTGGACTCGCTGTGGGCGTCGAACGCCGACGTGGCCGAGGGGGACCGCCGGCATCGGCGGGTGGATGCCGGGGGAGGGGCGGCGCCGCTGCCGGATGAGGGTGAGCTGAAGGCGGCGCGATCGGTTGAGTTGTCCAGCGAGCGGCTCGGGATCGTGGCCAAGCTGGACCTGGTCGAGGGCGCGGACGGCGGCGTGGTTCCGGTCGACGTCAAGAAGGGCCATCCCGCGGCGGACGGCGGGCCGTGGGAAGCGGACGCGGTGCAGGTATGCGCGCAGGTGCTGCTACTGCGCGAGCACGGGTACGCCTGCCAGCGTGGCGAGATCTGGTACGCGGAGACCCGGCAGCGCGTGCCGGTCGAGCCGGTGCCCGAACTGGTCGCGCGAACCCTGGAGATCGTCGCTGAAGCGCGTTCCGCGGCGGCTCGGCTTGCGCCGCCTCCGCCGCTGGAGTCGAGCCCGAAGTGCCCGCGTTGCTCGCTGGTCGGGATCTGCCTGCCGGACGAGACCAACCTGCTGGCCAGGCGGAACGACAGAAAGCCGCGTCGGCTGATCGCCGCTGACCCGGACGCGGCTCCGCTCTATGTCACCGAGCCCGGATCGTTCGTCGGCATCGACGGCGGTCGGCTGACCGTCTCCAAGCATCGTCAGCCGCTCGCCAGCGTCCGGCTCATCGATGTCCTGCACGTCTGCGCCTACGGCAACGTGCAGGTCAGCGCCCAGGCGATGCGAAGCCTCTTCGAGCGGGACGTCGACGTCTTCCACTTCTCCTACGGAGGCTGGCTGCTCGGCATGACCACCGGCCTTCCGAGCAAGAACGTGATGCTGCGGATCCGGCAGACGACCGCGGCGGCGCGCGGGCAGCTGGACGCGCCGCGCCGGATGATCGCGGGCAAGATCAGGAACTGCCGCATCCTGCTGCGGCGCAACGGCGGCGAGGCCGTGACGCGGACGGTAGGACAGCTCGCCGAGATTGCCCGGCGGGCCGAGGAAGCCGACGCGGCGGCGGAACTGCTCGGACTTGAGGGAGCAGCCGCGCGGCTGTATTTCGATGCCCTCCCGCAGCTCGTCGCCCGTGCGGCCGAGCTGCCCGGGCCCGGGTTCACCGGCCTGCGTAACCGGCGCCCGCCCGCCGACGCGGTCAACTGCCTGCTGTCGTTCTGCTACGGAATGCTGACCAAGGAGATCCTGGCGGCCTGCCTGGCCGTGGGCTTCGACCCGTACGTGGGGCTGTTCCACCGTCCCCGGTTCGGCCGGCCAGCGCTCGTCTTGGACCTCGCGGAGGAATTCCGCCCGCTTCTCGCCGACTCGACCGTGCTGACGCTGATCAATAACCGCGAGATCGGCCCTTCCGATTTCCTCGTGCGAGCTGGCGGCGTCACCCTTACCGCTGCGGGGCGCAAGTCGGCGATCCGCGCCTGGGAACGGCGGATGACCACCCAGATCCGCCATCCGATGTTCGGCTACACGGTCAGTTACCGGAGGGCCGCCGAGCTGCAGGCCCGCATCCTTGCCGCGCATCTCATCGGCGAGTTGCCGCAGTACGAGCCGCTGGTCACCAGGTAGACGGTCGTGGCTCGCCGCCGGTACCTGGTCGCATACGACATTCGCGAGGATCGTCGGTTGCGGAGCGTCGCGACCTGCGTGGAAGGCTACGGCGAGCGGATCCAGTACTCGGTGTTCATCTGTGACCTGTCCGAGCAGGAGGCCGTTCTGCTGCGTGGCGACATCGAAGTCCGGATCAAGCACTCCGAGGACAGCGTGATGATCATCGATCTGGGCCAGGCTGGCGACTCAAGCCGGTTCCTCTTCATCGGGCACCATGAAAGACTGCCAGCATCTAGCGCGGTCATCGTCTGAGCGCGCGAGTGCCTTGGTGCTGACTGTTATGCCAGGGAGCGCTCGCGGCCAGGTCAGGGATCGTGCGCGCATCTTGACAAGTCCACAGCGGAAGAAACTGCCGCCGCTCATCTCAGACCGCTCGCTCGCGGGTGTATTTCCGCAGCTCAACAGGCTCGTTTTTCGCGAGCCGTCATCCCGCCGTTGATCGGCGGGCTCCATTGCGGCTCATCGTCTGGGCGCTCGACAGGGCCACCCGCGAGGGTCATCCCGCCGTTGATCGGCGGGCTCCATTGCGGCCAGGGCTGGTAGATCCACTGGCAGGTGGTGCCGATGTCATCCCGCCGTTGATCGGCGGGCTCCATTGCGGCACGTCGGCCACCAGAACCTCCCGATCGTCCGGGCCGGTCATCCCGCCGTTGATCGGCGGGCTCCATTGCGGCGACGCCGCCGCCCGCAGGCTGCTGCACCGCGCCTAGTCATCCCGCCGTTGATCGGCGGGCTCCATTGCGGCCCGAACAGGCGCTCGCCTACGGGCTTGGCGCGGCGGCGTCATCCCGCCGTTGATCGGCGGGCTCCATT
>WNFX01003879.1_pt1 | contig 17519 bp, 18 predicted proteins | sample 5400111 | NCBI WGS metagenome assembly WNFX01 (sample SAMN13153363, study PRJNA577476) | soil metagenome | isolation source: 40 cm soil or saprolite under grassland replicate 1 | place: USA:California | collected 2016-06-15 | reverse complement strand
GATCCGAATGCCCGCCTCGTAGCCCACGACCGCGGCACCCACCATGTCGCGCCCGGAGGCCCCTGTGTGTTGTACTGCCGCCAGGACGGCGGGGAAGACGACGGTCGCGGGGTGGAAGACGGCTCCATTATGGACGTCGTCCTGCTCCACCACATGCGAGGAGGCTCCGTTCACCAGGGCGGCGAATAGCGGAGAGGTGCGTCGACGCGAGACCAGGATTTCGCTCGGGCCTTCGCTCGGCCCCATCGTCGCGGCGAACTGCTCCAGAATGCGGACTGGCTTCGCGTTGCGGCCCGCGAGGGCGGAAGCGATCCAGTCCAGGAAGAGATCCTCGGTCCGCTCGACCACAGTGCGGGGTAGATGTTCAAAGCGGAGACTGGTCAGGAAGGAGGCAAGTTCCTCGGTTATCCCAACCGTTGTCGTTTTCGTGCTCATTGCAGTTCTCCTGGCAAGAGACGAACGATCTGTGGTGCATAGCCCCGCTTGTAGACCATAATCGTTCGCTTGAAGGTAATGACGACCTTGCCGTCCTGGTTGTACCCAGTCGTCTTCACAGTGACAATACCGATATTCGGGCGCGACCCTGACTCCCGCTTCTCAAGGACCTCCGTCTGAGAGTAGATGGTGTCGCCCTCAAAAACGGGCTGGGGAAGCCGAACCTCATCCCAGCCCAGGTTGGCAAAGACGTTCTGCGAAATGTCGATCACGCTCTGGCCGGTCACCAGTGCGAGTGTAAAGGTCGAGTCGACGAGCGGTTTGCCAAATTCGGTCTGCGCCGCGTAGTGGTGGTCGAAGTGAATCGGGGCGGTATTCTGCGTCAGCAAAGTGAACCACATGTTGTCCGTCGTTGTCACGGTTCTCCCCAGGGGATGCTGGTACACATCCCCGACCTCGAAATCCTCGAAGAACCGGCCACGCCAGCCCTCTTTTGTGGCCATAAGATTCTCCTTTGAGCGCTTGAGCCAGACGAAGTAGCTCGACATCCCACGCACAGTCTCATCATAGTCCCGCGCAAAGTTCCCGATGCCAAGGCGATTAATCTTCATGACGCGTGCTCCCAAGCTGGCCAGCTGCTGCGTGGCGGAGGGGACTGCGACTGCCTGCTCAAGCGATAGAATGATGATACCCGCTGATGGCAACATTCAGAACGACCTCGGCAGGCCGAGTACATGCTCGGCGACATAGGACAGGATCAGGTTCGTCGAGATCGGGGCAACCTGATACAATCTGGTCTCACGGAACTTGCGCTCAATGTCGTAGTCAGCGGCCAGGCCGTAGCCGCCATAGGTCTGAATTGCGACGTTGGCGGCCTCCCAAGAGGCATCGGCAGCCAGCAGCTTGGCCATGTTGGCTTCGGCCCCACATGGCTCACCTCGATCAAAGAGTTCGGCCGCCCGCAAGCGCATGAGATTGGCCGCTTCCACATGGATGTGCGCCTGGGCGATAGGGAACTGGATGCCCTGGTTCTGGCCGATGGGACGACCAAAGACGCGGCGCTCCTTGCCCCGCTGAGTTGCTCGCTCAATGAACCAGCGCCCATCGCCGATGCATTCGGCAGCGATCAGGATGCGCTCGGCGTTCATGCCGTCCAGGATGTAGCGGAAGCCCTCCCCCTCTGCACCAATCAAATTCTCAACCGGGACCGCAACCTGGTTGAAGTGCAGTTCGTTGGTATTGTTATTCATTATGACCCGGATGGGCTTCACCGTAAGTCCGTTCCCGACCGCCTCACGCAGATCAACGAGGAAGACCGAGAGCCCCTGGGACTTCTTCTTGACCTGCTCGAGTGGCGTCGTCCGGGCCAGAAGAATCATCAGGTCGGAGTGCTGGACGCGCGAAATAAAGATCTTCCGCCCGTTGACGATGTAGCGGTTGCCCTCTCGGACCGCCGTCGTCGTAATGCTGGTCGTGTCGGTGCCAGCCTCCGGCTCAGTCACCCCAAACGCCTGCAGGCGCAGTTCACCGCGTGCGATCTTCGGGAGATACGCCTGCTTCTGTGCTTCCGAACCGTGCCGGAGCAGCGTGCCCATAGTATAGACCTGGGCATGGTAGGGGCCAGCAACACCCCCGGACCCATTGATCTCTTCGAGGATGATCGAGGCCTCGACCAAGCTCATCCCCAGGCCCCCATATTCCTTCGGGATAAGGGCTCCCAAGTATCCTGCTTCCGTCATGGCCTGGACGAATGCCTCAGGATAGGCCCGCTGCTGGTCCAGCTCCCGCCAATAGCTAGCTGGGAACCGTCGGCACAGTTCGCGCACCGCCAGCCGGAGATCCCCATGCGCCTCAGTGTGAACCATAGCTTCTCCTCCACCCATCGATTAGGATACTCTCTGTGAGGCGATTCATCATAGCTCTGCAATGTACGTGCATAGATCCTTCCTTTCTGATGTCTGATTCGGTAATCAAGCTGCGCCGCACAAAGATGCGCGTACGTGATCGAGAATATCGCCAGTCTGACGTATCCCAGCCGCTCTGGCGCCGAGGCTAGAGCGGCTGCAAGGCTACTGCATCCTAGGAGCGGTCAACTTCACTGCCACAGACTTGGTCTGGGTGTAGGAGACCAGCGCTTCGAATCCCTTCTCCCGGCCATGACCTGACTGCTTAAACCCACCATAGGGAAGTTCCACGCCCCCGCCAGCTCCGTAGGTATTGATATAGACCTGGCCGACGCGCAGTTCACGGGCCAGCCAATGTGCCTTGCCAACAAGGTCAACACACTGAGCACGGGGCCAAAGATCTCCTCCTGGGCGATCACCGCCTCGGGCCGAACCTGGTCAAAGAGCGTGGGCAGGTAGAAGAAGCCGCTCGCCAGATGCTCGTCGCGAGGCACATCGCCGCCGACAACCAGGCGAGCCTCCTTCTTCCCGCGTTCCACGTAACTCCCCATGCGCTCCCGCTGGCGCTGCGAGATGAGCGGCCCGAGTTCCGGATCCTCAAGCCCGGGACCGATGCGCAGCGCCTTGAAACGCTCGGCTACCGCATCCACGATCCGGTCATGGATCGATTGCTCCGCTAGCAGCCGGGACCCCGCCGAGCAGGTCTGGCCGGCGTTCTGGATAATGGAGTTCACGATCACCGGAACGGCGCTCTCAAGGTCAGCGTCGGCCAGCACGATGTTGGGCGACTTGCCACCCAGTTCGAGCGTGACTGGGATGACATTGTCGGCGGCGGCCTTGCTCACGATCTGGCCCACCTCGACGGAACCCGTAAAGGCAAGGTGGTCGATGCCAGAGTGAGCGGCGAGAGCGGCACCAGCCTCCTCTCCATATCCTGGCACGATGTTGAGGGCACCCGCAGGCAGACCCGCCTCCAGCGCCAGCTCACCAAGGCGCAGGGGCGTGAGCGGCGCTTCCTCAGCGGGCTTAAGGACACAGCAGTTGCCGGCAGCCAGTGCGGGCGCAACTGTCCGTGCGCCGATCTGCATCGGGTAGTTCCAGGGGATGATGTGCGCGGTAACCCCGTAGGGCTCGCGCAGAGTGTAGATCAAGACGTCCCGGAGGGATGGGATGGTGTCCCCGTAGAGAGCCTCTACGCTATCAGCATAGAACTCGAAATACCGGGCTGCCACTTCTGCGTCCACGCGAGCCTGGCGCAGCGGCTTGCCCGTATCCAGGCTCTCGAGCCGGGCGAGTTCCTCCTTGTCCCGGCGCATCAGATCGGCGATACGCCGGAATATCCGCGCCCGCTCGGCCGGGGTCGTGTGACGCCAGGTGCGCTCGAAGGTCTGCCGGGCCGCGGCAACGGCCTGATCTACTTCGCCCGCCCGACATCGCGCCACCTCGGCGCACAGGCGGCCTGTGGAAGGATCGAGGTCCTCAAACGTCTCGTGGGAGAACACCCGCTCGCCGCCGATCAGAGCTGGGTAACGCTCAACTTCTACCTTTTCTTCCTTGCTCATCACTGTTCCTCTTGCAAAGGTCTTTCTGTTGAAGGTCTTTCTAAACCGTGGGGGCAATAGTGACGTACCATTGAGCGTAAAAGGTGCTCCGCATTCAAGCTCGCTTGTCCGTGGGTTTTGCCCCCACGGTTCTAAAGAACAGACTCTCGGTCTTGGTTTGACCAGGTGGTATATAACGGCCACGTTATGAGGGAAACGTAGGACACACTCGTTCCAACCTTCGCTGCACCAAACTGCTGCTCCAGCTGGCAAGTCTCCGGCAGGCCAACGGAAGCCAGGCAGTCATTGAACCAGGGCAAATGATTCATGACCAGCATAGGCCGTGCCTACGATATGGATTCCCTCGCAGGCGGGAGTAGTGGCTGTTCGACACTACCCCGCCTGCTAGCCCATAGACCGCTGAGTGCTTCCAAATCAGCGGCCTGTTTCTTTTTCCTGGCGTTGCCTCAGCCTTGGAACCCACTTCAGCTTGCTGGGACTGACTTTTGGGCTTTGATCTTGTCCAGAACGGGCATCAGGTACTTCTTGAACGTCACGGGGTTCTCGCTCATCGGGAAGTGACCAATCTCTTCCATGATGATGCACTCCGCCCCCTTGACCTTCTCAGCCGTCTGGCTCGTCATCTCCGGGGTACAAGCGAAGTCGTACACACCGGTCATGAAGTAGATCGGCACCTTACCAGAAATCTTATCATTCAGTTGCCGGAAGTCGTGGTCCACGCTATAGAAGTACAGGTCTCCCTTGAATATGCCGGGTCCTCCTTGACTGTAATACCACCACGTCTCCCAGCGGTACCCTGCTGGGCTTTGTGGTGCCATCAGGCCGAAGACTGAGGTGGCGCAGGCTTCACCACCATGTACCTGCGGGTGCCAGAGCCAGGAGATAAACCAGCCCGGTGAGTAATCGCAGGCCTCAATGGCAATGAGCGCCCGCAACCGCTGCTCGAAATTCAACGCTAAGTGCAAGCAGATGTTGCCACCCATGGAGCTACCCATGATGACGGGCTGATCCAGTTCCAGGGCATCGCAGAAGGCCATCACGAACTCCGAGTAGAACTTGGCCGTCAGCCGATACTCTTCCTTCTCAAAGCCGTCGGGAGGAATCGACTTTCCATGGCGAGGCAAATCAAAGGCAATAACGCGGAAGTTGCTGGTGATATCTGAGTCGCAAAGTTGGTGCCGCCACTCGCGAGAGTCCGTACCGGCCGTATGCAGGCAGACCAGCGGAATGCCCTGGCCAGCCTCCTCGTAGAACACACGGTACTCGTAGCCGTCGTAGGGCACATAGACATACCTGCTCACAATGGGATCATATTTGGTAGTCATCGTCCTCTCCTCGTTCTTTGCTCAAGCAGTCTGAAGCTCGCGCATACGGTCCAGCATCCAGGTCAGGCTCCGTAAGTTCTGCCACAGCACCTTGACATCGCCATCCATCTGCAACCGCCCATGCAAAGGATGGGCCATTGCCCAAATATCGTTGTACATCGGTGGGGGCACCTGCTGGATAAACTTCTCCCAAGATTCGCGTGGGCCGCGCAGGGCAAAGGTCCACGGGGTTTCGATGCTCAACTGGTCGGTAATGCGCTCGATACCTCCCCGATGCATCGAGACCAGATACTCCTTGTCGCCAAAGCCCAGCAGAAAGTCGGTTGTAAAGTACTGGCCGATGACCTTCATCGTCGGATCCTGGTTAACCGCATCCTGCCAGGCCTTCATCCACTGTAACTCAAAGGCCTGCATGCTAACCTCCTCTGTTTCTGCGCCCACTCGCATCGTGGGCAGGCAGCTTATTTCTCTAGGGCGTCCCAACAGAGCCTAGACTGCATCCTCCAGGTCGAGGCTGACAGCATCCGCTCCGGATTGCCAAGCCTTACTCAAAGCGATCAGGCCGGTCGCCAGGCACGAACAGATTAGGTACAACGTAATATGTTCTCCTTCAGGCAGTACGAAGCGTCCACGAGGAAACGTTCCACCAGTCAGTGCTTGCACGCAGTCTACCTTGTAGTTCCATGATGAGTACTGTTGCGAGTTGCTCGCCCACCCTCAAGACACGAGCAACACTGCTGGTGAGAGAAGCGTTGGAAATCTCATTCGCCGACAGTGCATCATGATTCGGCCGCTCACTGCCCTCGACATAACAGAGAGTCAGTGCCGAATGTGCAGGGAAATCACCTATGCCCCTGCGGCACAACACCGTACGTGAAGAGGGCTTCACCCCTCTTTTTCAGAAGCGTTCACTACTGCTGGCAGATCTTGTCGTACGACCATTCCGTTTCATATCACGCAGTACTTCTATCAGTATACTCTTTTCCTTAATCTATTTGTCTGAAAATCGCGTTAAGGATGCAGGGACAAACGCTCCCAGCTCTCTACGCGACCTGCTCACTGATCGCTTGGCGACGAGCATATAACCCATTTCATGGACCGAGCATATGCTCAGATGAAACGGGGACAACTTAGCTCTGCATTGCGAGATGAGTTTGCGTATTGGTTTCATTTCGTGATCGAGCATCTTGTGTGCGATCGCCTGGTGCAGCACCTGGCGTGCCTGATCGATCGTTACATCGGTGATGGCCACCAGGAGCACTTCACAGGGGCAATAGTCTGGATACGCTTCTAACAGCGCCACAAGCGCGTACATCTCGTGTTCGGTCACCACTTGCTGTGCGACGACCTCCTCCGGTGAGAGTTCCGTCAGAATAAAGGTCGACAGCACGTAGGGAGAGGTGTTCAACACAAGCCTATGATGTGCCGGGAGAAGTCCTGGCAAGGGAAATGCTTGAAACTGCTGTAAACGCATAGTACCTCCAATCTACAGCGATCAGCAGGTGCTCATCGCAGCATACAGATCACTTCCTCGTGGTTCCCTCCACAACGTTGGCCGGTCGCCGGAAAAGCCTGCTTGCTCAAGTTGTTGTACATCGAGAAGGGTCGGGAACTGCTCTCCTGGTATCATTGTTCTTCTCCTCTCACCTGGATAGCGGTACAGTCAGTACGGGAGCCAGCCATCGAGGAAAGGCGTCTTCTCCCTCTGCATCTTCTGCTTACTCCTCTTACCGGTCCCCATATATGTATGTGAGAAACATCTTACGCTTCTTATCTTTGTATACTGTCAACGGTATACAACTAGCTCTGGTTGACAGTGTACCTGAAAAAAGCTAAAATGTCAATAGTATACTGTGTACGGTATACGAATTTGGTGAAAACGATCCTTTGTTGACAGGAAAGGTGTGCATGCCATGCGACATTCATCGATCCGGCGAGAGACGCTAGAAACGCAGGTCTATCAGGTGCTGCGAACGGCCATCCTGGAAAGACAACTGGCTAGCGGAGAGCGACTAGTCCAGGATGAATTGGCCACGAAATTGGGTACGAGTCGCATTCCGGTGCGCGATGCCCTCAAAAGACTCGAGGTGGAAGGGCTGGTGACTGCCGATGAGCGTGGCAGCTACTTCGTCAGTACGTTTGGCGTGGAAGACCTGGAAGAAATTTATGACCTGCGGGCGCTGCTCGAACCCTACGCTGCTGCCAAAGCCGTAAACAAGCTGACCGCAGGCGAGCTGGAAGCCCTCGAACGCCTGGTCCAGGATATGGTGCAGACGGCGGCCCGAGATCGGGAACGCTACGTGCAACTCAACGAGGATTTTCACACCATCCTGTACGAAGCCAGTCAACAGCGTCGCCTGGTACGCATGATCAAAAGCTTATGGTCTGGCCAGCCGCCGCTCACCCCCATCACCGTTCCTGAGCAACTCGAGCGCTCGCAGCAAGAACATCAGGCGCTGCTGGACGCCTTGAAAGAGGGGAACGTTGGGGCGGTCGAAGAGCTCATGCGGATGCATATCCAGAATGCTGGCCAGGCGCTCAAGACGCAACTGCAACAGGCAGACAGGGTTTCACGCCAGTAAACATCTACGCATCAAGAATTGGGAAACCAGGGAGTGAGCCTTTTTGTCAATCGATGCATCTAGAGTGAGATAAGCTCAGGTGGTACTGCTAGCTGGAAGATGGCTGGTGATGGCAGTCAGGGAGCGGCTTCGTTCTCATTTCGACGGCAATCGACGCAAACCAACTTCGTCTCACTCTAATTGCACAATGCTGAAAAAGGCTCACTTCCTGGAGATGCTACAAGCAGGCATACTCATATCTACTTTCTGTTGCGCCTGAGGGAACCAGAAGCCAGGAAGCCGAGTTGTCCCAGCCGGGGAGTGAGCCAGGCATCCAGGCCATAATAGCGTCCGGCAGAGAGGAAGAGAAGCAGGACAAAGAGCAGGGCATAGGGAAAGGCTATCCAGGCCTGAATTGGTGTTGGTTGACCATCCTGTACTGCTGAGACCTGATCAACAAAAGTGTTTTGAAACTGAGGTTGCCACTTCAATAGAGCGGCAATAACCCACACGAGACCGAAGAGAATACGTGAGATGCCAACCCCTTTCTCTCGCCAATTCATGGGAATAGGGCGATATGACGAGCTAAGGGTTCGACGCAAAGGTGATGTGGTTGGATTTTTGAGCATAAGAAAGTACTCCATCTGCTTAGTTTAACAGCGATAGCTCATAGCATATTGGCTGATTTGGGCGTTCTTGTAGCCAGAGAGAGGCCTTTTTTCCAGTGACGCCGTGTAGTCATTGTGCTTTCACAAGTACATTCGTTAGAGGTTACACCGAATCTTTGTAAAAACGTTTTTATCACCATCTTCTCAAATACCACGTTCCCCATAATCGAAGCGGCTAGGTAATTCTGTCTAGAAAGCTCGCAGAATAGTACGAGGGGAAGTTACACGATTCTGTCGATGTGTTTGCGCTCTCTTTCGCGGTATATCTCTAGTGTTGTGGCGAGTAGCGCGGACGTATTTCCAAGACCATCATCTAATAAGAGAAATACGCGCTTTAGCAGCGATGGAGAGGTTCAATGCCTAGACATACTATGTTATCTGCTAGCAGAGAAGCCGGTATAGATGTGCAGGATTTTCAAACGTTGTATGAGGAGAAGTTCACTTTGATCTATCGCTATGTATTCAGCAAGGTTGGCAATAGGGAAGAAGCCGAGGATCTGACATCAGAAATATTTCTCAAAGCTGTGCGCAGCATCGATCAGGGGCGCAGTCCACAAACTATACAATACTGGCTGTATCAGATTGCTCGTACTACTCTCGCTGACTACTGGCGAGCCTACTACCGTGAATCAACAAGTTCTTTGGATGAATTGTTAGAGGCTGGCTGGGAAGTACCGGCTGAAGAGCTCTCAAATCCAATGAGCAGCGTGCCAGCATATCGGGTACAACGTCTCCTGCAGGCCCTTCCCGAGCATTATCGAGAGGTGCTGACCTGTCGTTTTCTACTCAACCTCTCGGTAAAAGCCACTGCTTTAAGGATGGGGAGGAGCGTGGCAAACGTCAAAGTCTTACAGTTTCGTGCGCTTAAACGCGCTGCTTGTCTTGAACATATCATCGCAGAAGCAATGTAGAGGTCAGTCACCACGTCCCGTTCTACGGGACGGGCTTGTGTCTAAACTCCACCGCAACTCACTATACCTTTGCAGGCGTAGTGCTTTGGCTTCATCGTTCGACACATCAGGGCTGACTGACAAGCAGCCCGTACTCACCCAGTCTTGCCGGATGAGCAACGTTCGCATCGTTATGTTTCTCGCGCCCACCAGATCCGCATGGAGGGTGTAATGACAGTTCTGACAGCTAAAGAGCAGACCACTCGATGGTCGGTTCTCATCACAGGTATGTCCACATATCGGGCAAGACTTGCTCGTGTAGTGGGCATCCACCTTGACGGCCATCGAACCCTGCAAGAGTGCCTTGTAGGCGATCATGGCTTGCAGTTCAGCAAACGACCACTTGGAGTAGGCCGCATTGGCCTTCCTCTGTTTCTTGGTCGCTTTCTTGCCCTTCTTGCGTTTGATGCGATCGCGGATATCGGTCAGATTTTCCAATCCGATGAGGCTATATGGGTGTCGAGTCACGATGCGCTTAGAGACCACATGATTGGCGTCTTGCTTCAACCGTCTCTCTCGTCCGCTAATCGCCACAAGACGGCGTGTCGCGGAGCGAGTGCCTTTTTTCTGAAGACGCTTTCTCAGTCTCGCGTAGTGGGTGGCTTTGGGAACAATCTTCTTGCCAGAATGGAAGGATTGCTCTCCTCGTGTCGTGCTGCTGACAGCCAGGTAGCGGACTCCGACATCCACACCAGCTATCCCTGTCTGGGTTTGAGGTGCGGGATCGGCTATCTCGATTTGCAGGGATACGAGCAGATAAAACTGTTTAGAGGGTTTGTCGTACCAGAGCTTAGCTGCTCCGATGGATGCTCCTTCTTGAATGAGGGCCACGTGCTTGTTGTAGCCCGTATAGGAGACAACCACGCGCCCATCAAGAGCAAGGATGCTCACCCGTTGCTCCGTCTTGAAACTATAGTCACGCTGGTAGTTGTAGGTCAGGGTGGGAGAAACATACTTGGCAGGCTTGTCCAGCCCCTTGTAACGCTTCTTGGTGCGTCCGGCTTTGCGTGCAGCAGCATTCTGCTTCACCTTTGTCCACAACCCTTTGTAGGTCGCGCCCACCTGACGAGGGACGTTACAGGCCATTTGCGCTGGCAAACAAAACTTCAAGCGGATATCACCGTAGCAATTCTCTTGCAGGGCACGTCCACTACTCGTTTTGCCGTGCTCAAAGGCAGACTGACTCACAGAATTCAAGGCATCACGATAGGCCAATTGGGTTTGGCGCAATGCCTTGAACTGTTGGGGCGTCGTCTTCAGTTTGAGCTTGGCGGTGAGCATTTGTTTCATCAAACCAGTCTACCAGATGTTCACGCACTCTGTCAAGAGGTACAACTGTGTGAAGAATACCGCCCCACTCCCATCACGCCCGCGACGCGGAACGCCCATTGCTCTCCCGCCATCAATGGACGGGGGACTCCTCAGCGATTTGTTGAAATTCTGCCCCTCATGGAGTATAGTAAATGCGGCAATACTCATTGAAAAGAGGCAATATATCCCTTGATGAGGGAGGCTCTCTGGAGGAGGTACGAGCGGTTGAACGTTCGGTTCCACAACCTGCCTGTGCAGCCGACTCCTTTGATTGGACGCGAGCAGGAGGTGGTGGCGATTTGCTCCCTCTTGCGCCGTCCAGAAGTACGCCTCGTGACTCTGACGGGTCCAGGGGGTGTAGGTAAAACACGCCTTGGGCTGCAGGTCGCTGCAGATCTGCTTGATGACTTTGCGGATGGCGTCTGCTTCGTGCCGCTTGCTCCTGTCAGCAATGTTGAACTGGTTGTTCCCAGCATTGCCCAGACGCTTGGTATCAAAGAATCCGGCGAACGACCATTACAAGACCTTCTGCAAATCTATTTACAAGACAAGCAGATATTGTTAGTACTCGACAACTTTGAGCAGGTATTGACGGCAGCACCGAAGTTGGCAGAGTTGCTGTCTACCTGTTCTCACCTCAAAATCCTGGTGACCAGTCGCGCTGTACTACACATTCGTGGCGAACATGAGTTTCTTGTTCCTCCCCTGGCTCTCCCTGACCTTACTGCTCTAGCGGAGGGCCATACACTTACAGAGTACGCTGCGGTGGCTCTCTTCTTGCAGCGTGCGCAGGCTGCCAGACCCAGTTTCCAGGTGACTTCCGCTAACACTCGTGCTATCGCCGAAATTTGTGTGCGCCTGGATGGATTACCTCTGGCTATTGAACTGGCAGCAGCTCGCATTAAATTACTTCCTCCATCGGCTCTGCTAGCGCGTTTGGGCCAGCGGTTGCAAGTGTTGACGGGTGGGAACCAGGATGTTCCTGCACGCCAGCAAACCCTGCGTAACACGTTGGCATGGAGTTATGATCTGCTCGATGCCCAGGAGCGACAACTTTTTCGGCGGCTCGCGGTCTTTGTTGGAGGTTGCACATTGGGGGCAGTGGAAGCGATCTATAGTGCCCTCGGTGATAGACCTGTATATGTGCTAGATGGAGTGAGCTCACTTCTCGATAAAAGCCTGCTGCAACAAACAGAGCAGGAGGGTGAGGAGCCACGTCTGCTGATGCTGGAGACAATTCGTGAGTATGGGCTGGAGGCTCTAGCCACGAGCGGCGAGACGGAGATCACCCAGCGAGCTCATGCTGAGTACTACCTGGCATTGGCAGAGCAAGCAGAGCTAGAACTAGGTGGCTCACGGCAGGCTGCGTGGTTGGCTCAGTTAGAGCGGGAACATGACAACCTGCGAGCGGCATTGCAGTGGTTGCTAGAACAGGCGAGAGATGAAGGAGCTGGGCAGTACCGGGAAATGGCTTTAAGGTTGACAGGTGCTCTCTACCGATTCTGGATAGTACATGGTCACATCAGCGAAGGACGTCATTACCTGGAGCGTGCTTTGGTAACAAGAGAGGGAAGCGAGGCACCTGTAGAGGCGAAGGCCCTCGTTGTTGCGGCGGACTTGGCTTTCTTCCAGAGCGACTATGACCGCACAGAACTCCTGTCTAAGGAGAGCCTGGCACTGTACCGGGAACTTGAAGACCAGCCAGGTATAGCCTTTTCACTCTCTATGCTAGGGTGTGTAGCCTGGACGAAAGGCAATATGGCTACTGCACGCACACTGATGGAAGAAGCCCTGGCGATCTCGCGGCAGGTAGACTCTATGGAACATGCCGCTTACGCACTCTTTGTTTTAGGTCTGGTGTCCAGTAGTCAGGGTGAGTACGCCAGAGCGCGTACTCTATTCGAGGAGAGCCTGACGATACATCGAGAGTTAGGGAACAAAAGAGGTATGGCTCACACCCTTTCCCAATTAGCGCAGGTACTCTTTGTTTCTCAGGCGGATCAAGCTGTCGTGAACCCTCTGCTTGTAGAATGTCTGGCGCTCTCTCAGGAAGTGGGCTTCAAGGAGGGTATTGCAGCGTATTATTGTGTATCCGGGCAGCTAGCTCTCAGGGAGAAAGACCTCCTCACGGCACGCATGCTCGCAGAGAAGAGCGTGATCCTCTATCGAGAAATAGGGCACCGCCATGGTACTGCCAATGCACTCGCTCTCCTGGGGAAGATATATACTACCGAAGGCAACTATGCAGCAGCACAGACGCTCTATGAGCAGAGTCTAGCCATCTCAGGTGAGTTGAGCGAAAAATGGGTGGCGACTGTGTTTCTGGTAGCATTGGGGGAAGTAGTCGCGGCACAGAGGCAATTAGCATGGGCAGCACAGCTCTGGGGAGCAGCGGAGGCTTTACGCGACGCTATTGGCATACCCATCCCTCTCGTCGAACGCGCTGACTATGAACGCTCGGTTTCGGCTACACGTGTTCACTTGGGAGAGAGAGCGTTTGCCGCCGCCTGGGCTCAAGGGCAATCTATGGCACTGGAACAAGCTCTTGCTGCAAAGGGGCAAAAGCCAACTCCACCTCCTCCAACCCTGACCTCATCGCCAAACTATCCTGCTGGGCTGACTGCAAGAGAGGTGGAGGTGCTTCGCTTATTGTCGAGTGGCATGACCGACATACAGATTGCTGAAAAACTCGTGCTTAGTCCGCGCACTGTCCATACTCATATCAGTTCTATCTATAGCAAGCTCGGTGTGACCTCTCGCAGTGCCGCCACTCGTTATGCTATTGAACATAGCCTTGGCTGATGCTCCTATCAACCAGGATAACCTCAAAGTAGGTAATGCTATCTAGAAACATCCTCCTCTCTTCCTTTCAAAACAAGCGATGGAATTAGATGATTCTGTCGATGTGTCGCTGCCTTGCGTCAGGTAGTATTATCAGTAACTCACGATGTTGAGTTGATTTGACATCCTCCCCATGGCTCGAAGGCCAGGGGATTCCTCTCATCACTGAGAGGCTTTCCTGCTTCGTTGAGATGTGCCTGATTAGGTTTTCACCCTCCCAGGTCTTACCGCCTCTCCACAGGCGAGCACGGCTTGCCCAGCCGCTACAATGTTTTTGGCAGCATTGATATCACGATCGTGCTGCACGCCACAGGCGGGACACGTCCAGTGGCGAATATCGAGAGTTAAGGAGTCGAGAATATGCCCACAATCAAAGCAACGTTTGGAAGATGGGTACCACTTGTCAATCTTCACAAGGATATGTCCATACCAGTTGGCTTTGTACTCCAACTGACGGACAAATTCACCCCATCCGACATCGCTAATGGCTTTGGCAAGGCAATGGTTCTTGACCATGTTCTTGACTTGCAAACTCTCGATGCAGACGATTTGGTTCTCACGTATGATTTTTGTCGAGAGCTTGTGCTGATAATCACGCCGTCTATCGGCAATACGAGCATGGAGACGAGCGACCCTGAGACGTGCCTTCGCTCGGTTCTTCGACTTCTTTTTCTTGCGTGCAAGCCGCCTCTGCGCTTTTGCCAGCTTCTTTTCGTCACGCGCAAAGAATTTGGGGTTGCCATAGGTGTGCCCATCGCTGGTGATGACCATGCTCTTGAGTCCCAAGTCAAGCCCGATTTCTTTGGTGACCACTGGCAAGGGCTTGATATCTTCCTCAACCAGGATAGAGACAAAGTAGCGATTCGCACCATCTTTGGTGACGGTCACGGTCGAGAGCTTGCACCTATCCGGCAAAGGACGCGACCAATGGATATCAAGGGGAGTAGATATCTTGGCAAGCGTGAGAGAAGTTCCAACCAACTTAAAAGCTGTGCCAACGTAGGTAGCAGCTTGCTCACCATGTTTCTTTTTGAATGTAGGATAATGGGCATGTCCTTCAAAGAAATTGCGGAACGCCCGATCCAGATGCCTCAAAGCTTGTTGGAGAGGAACACTGGCAACGTCATTCAACCAAGCGGTTTCATCCTGTTTCTTGAGCAATGTCAAGCGTTGGGCGGTTCCTTCGTAGTACAATCGCTCACCATGCGTGTAGTAGGCATCGGTACGTTCACGCAATGCCCAGTTGTAGACGTAGCGACAACAGCCGAAGGTGTGAGCAAGTATCTGCACTTGCTCAGTAGTGGGATAAAACCTATATTGATATGCGCGTTGCTGTTTCATGCTCTACATGATAATAGATACCGTGTAGAATGTCAAGAAAAAGAAGGGGTGCAATTCATCCCCAGAGCTGAAGCTAGGGGTACTCTTGCGCCCGCATTTAGGGATAGATTCCGAGCACCTGCGACACGCATAGTAGAGCAGTGTGCTCGTTTTCCTCTTTTGCAGGCTAGCAGCGTAGCCAGCGCGAAAAGAGGGAAGTAAGTGGAGATGAGAAAGTAAGGAAGAGTTATGCAACAGCAGTTTTCTGTGTCTACTCGTAGCCGCACCAATAACCTCCGGCAAGCCTATGTGTTGCTCCTCCTGGGAGTCGTTTTGCTGGTCGTTGCCTGGCTCGGTTTGCTCAACGCTTATCCCATAGGTGAAGTGTTGTTAGGTCTAGGTATGTTGGCGGCAACGCCCTTTAACACTCGTCGCCTCCTGGCGGCAGCATGGCTGACCACTATGATTGGCCTTGCGGGCTTCCTCGTCTTTGGGCATGTTCTCCCTGGCAGCCAGTTGCTGGCTGCACATGTGCTGGCTATTGCTCTGGGGCTTCTAGGCATTCAATGGATGGCTCGTCGAGGCTATATCAGCATAGACACGCTGGTGCCGGGTCTGCTGGTTCTGAGCGTGGGTGTTGTCGAATATCTGCAGGCTGCGCATCTGACCCCTGCTCACTTTCTATCATTTGCCCTGTCCCTCTGGTTTCCTGGCATTGGCCTCTGTGTACTTGGACTCCTTACACTGGCAGCGAGTGGAGGAACGGGCAACTGACTCCACCTGATGCCCAATCTACGACAAAAGATATGAAAACTTTATTACCCTATGATGAGTTACTTAACGAACCGGATCATGTGAAAGAGAGCAGCAAAGCTCCTGCTCGACGGGTTAGAGTAGCTGGAGATGCTTTTCAGAACTACCTGCGTGATATGCGTGGTTTTGATCGTCTCACGCAGACGGAGGAAATTGAACTGGCGCAGCAGGCTGCTAACGGAGATGAACAAGCACGCCGCAAATTGGTCGAGTCAAATTTGCGGCTGGTGATTGCTATTGCGCATCGCTACACTGGTACAAGTGTACCTCTTTTGGACCTTATCCAGGAGGGCAACCTGGGACTGATGCGTGCCGCCGAGAAATTTGACTACCGACGTGGCTGCCGTTTTGGCACCTATGCCACATTCTGGATTCGCCAAGCGGTGAGCCGCGCTGCAGATGAACAGTCGCGCTTGATACACCTCCCCGATCATGTCGTCACGTGTTTACGCAAGGTACGACGGGCCGCAGCGCAACTTTCGCAAGAGAATGGGTTGGAGCCTCTGCCGGAGCAAATAGCTGAAGCATCTCATATTCATCTGGACGAGGTGCTAAATTTGCTCGCTCTCACCGAGCAGCCAATTTCTCTTGATACGCCCATTGACGATGATGGCCGTTACTCACTTGCCGATACGCTTGAAGATAGTGAAGCACCTGCTCTGGACGACATTACTTCACAACATCTGCTCAGTGAGGAACTGCATCGCACCCTCGCCTCGCTGACTCCGCGTGAACGTTCAGTTATCATCCTACGCTATGGCATCGGTGATGGGCGGAGCCGCACATTGCTTGAAGTTGGGAATGAACTGAGTATATCACGCGAACGCGTACGACAGCTTGAAGTCATAGCGCTACAAAAGATGCGCTCCCAAATATAGATGCTGATACACCCTAGGCAATTCTGTCTAGATGCTTCCCGAAGTAAGAGAGAGAAGAAATACGCGCTTCTGTCGATGTATGACACAGGCTGATGAGATATATCTTTTGTTGAGGCAATGAGAAGAAGCCTTTACAGGATACCTTATCAGGAAATGGATTGATTATGAGTATTGATACACCACCTATCACACCACAGCAATATGAAGTTTTGCATGGTGGAGGAGCCGAGGCCGCACAAATCGCTCAAGAGCGACTATCGCGGCGACGTTTCCTGCGGCGAGCGACATTCGCAATGGTGGGGCTGTCTGCCACTGCCAGTGTAGGAGCCGCACTTAACATGCTTTACCCTAACTTGGCTGGTCAGTTTGGTTCTGCCCTGACAATCGGCACCAAGGCAGATTTTCCGGCTGCCCAACCGCATAATTTCAGGCTGAATGCAGCTGGCGTTTTCTATAACCAGACAGCGAAAACCTATGTCATGCATCTGACGAAAGATACAGTGTTCCTTTTGCAAGGGACGACGCTCGCGGATCAGTTGACTTCGGAGACAGTCGTCAAAGATAGCGATGGTTCGTACTGGATTGCGTTATACCAACGATGTGTGCATCTAGGCTGTACCGTACCGTTTCGCGATGATTGTGTGAGCTTCAAATGTCCCTGTCACGGCTCTCACTATAATGTGACCGGTGAGTACCTGGATGGCCCAGCTCCCAGAAGTCTAGACCGCTTCGCGCTCTCCTTCAATGGAGAAAGCGTCATGGTTAACTCAGGGGTTCTTAACAATACGGTGCCGCATCCCGATGAGACGACGCGTTTGATCGCGGTACCTACTGTACAGTGTAGTGTGTAGTGTACGTCATCGGTAAAGTGGCGTATTGGCAGTAGGGAGGGCAGAGAGCAGCCAGCTCTCTGTCAGGTTTTGGAACATTCCCAAATTCTCACTCCGCTGC
>WNFX01003827.1_pt1 | contig 17527 bp, 18 predicted proteins | sample 5400111 | NCBI WGS metagenome assembly WNFX01 (sample SAMN13153363, study PRJNA577476) | soil metagenome | isolation source: 40 cm soil or saprolite under grassland replicate 1 | place: USA:California | collected 2016-06-15 | reverse complement strand
TGGACGCGGTGACGGGACTCTCGGGCTCGGGCCCCGCCTATGTCGCCATCGTGATCGAGTCGCTGGCCGATGGCGGCGTCAAGATGGGGCTCGACCGCGCCACGGCCATGACCCTGGCCACGCAAACCGTGCTGGGCTCGGCCCGGCTCATCCTGGAGACGGGAGCGCATCCGGGCCAGCTCAAGGACATGGTTTCCTCGCCGGGCGGCACCACCATTGCGGGGCTCTCGGCTCTCGAGGAGGGTGGTGTGCGGAGCACCTTCATCAATGCCGTCGAGCGCGCCACGCAGCGCTCGAAGGAGCTGGGGGCGAACTGAGCCAATGTTCGGGCTGGTCAGTGTCATTCTCAGGGTGCTGGATGTCTACGCCATCATTGTCATCGCCGCCGCACTCATCACCTGGGTGCGGCCCAATCCGTACAACCCCGTCGTGAAGTTCCTGCGGCGCGTGACCGAGCCCGTGCTGGCGCCCATTCGGTCCCTCATCCCGCCGGAGAAGCTCGGTGGCCTCGACATTTCACCGATGATCCTTCTCTTCCTGATCTGGTACGTGATCCCTCGCGTCTTGCTGGCCTTGCTGCTCTAGCGGAAGTACAGGAGGCGACTGTGCGCATCACACCGATGGATATCCGCCAGCAGCAGTTCACCGTGAAGATGTTCCGCGGCTTCGACACCCAGGAGGTCGATACCTTCCTGGAGGACCTCGCCTCGGACTACGAGGCCCTTCTCAAGGAGAACTCGCTGCTCAAGGAGCAGCTCCAGGCCCTCGAAGAGCGCACCCGGGGCCTGGAGGAGCGCGAGAAGGTGCTCCAGGAGACGCTCATGACCACGCAGCGGCTCGTGGAGGAGATGAAAGAGAACGCGCGCCGCGAGGCGGGGGTCATCATCCGCGAGGCCGAGTCGCAGGCCGATCGCATCATCGACGCCTCGCGCAAGGCGGAGGGCGATCTGCATTCTGAGATCCAGGCGCTCCGGCGCATGCGGCGCCAGCTCGCGGAAAGCCTGCGCGCCACCGTGGAGATGTACCAGCGCCTGCTCGAGCAGGATCTCAAGACGAACGCCGAGGATGCCGAGCCGCCCAACGCGTGAGGGGCTGCTCCACGTGCGCGTGCAGCCCAAGGCGCGGGCGAGCGCGATCGTGGGCTGGCAGGCCGGCACGCTCCGAGTCCGCGTCACCGCCGCGCCGGAAGACGGGCGCGCCAATCGCGCGGTGATCGAGCTCCTGGCCGAGAGGCTCTCCATTCCCCCGTCCTCCATCGCTCTGGTGCGGGGGGCGGCCTCCCGGGACAAATGGTTCCGGCTGCCCGCGGGCGCGGCCCTACCTGAATGATCACGCCCATCCGCTGGGAAGCTGATCGCCTCCTCCTGCTCGACCAGACGCTCCTGCCCGTCGAGGAGCGCGTGCGGGAGTACACGCGCTGGCGCGACGTCGCCGAGTCGATCCGGAGCCTCGTGGTGCGCGGCGCGCCCGCCATCGGCTGCGCCGCCGCCTTTGGCGTCGCCCTCGCCGCCCGCGAGAGTCGCGCACGGGACGGGCAAACGCTCCTCGCCGATCTCGAGGAGGCCTTCAAGGGTCTTGCCGCCACCCGGCCCACCGCGGTCAATCTTTTCTGGGCACTCGATCGAATGCGCGCCGTCGCCTCCGCGCACCAGGCCCTGCCCGTTCCCGCGCTTCAACTGCGCCTGCTCGCGGAAGCTCAGGCCATCCTCGAGGAAGACCTGGCCGCCAACCACGCGCTGGGCGCCCACGGCGCCGACCTGGTGCCCGAGGGCGCGCGCATCCTCACCCACTGCAACGCGGGGGCGCTGGCCACCGCTGGCTACGGCACCGCGGTCGGCGTCATCCGGGCCGCGCACGAGCGCGGGAAAGTGGCCCTCGTGTGGGTCGACGAGACGCGGCCCGTCATGCAGGGCTCGCGGCTCACCGCGTGGGAGATGGTGAAGGAAGGCATCCCCCACAAGCTGATCTCGGACGTGGCCGCCGGCTTCGTGATGAAGCGTGGCGAGGTCGACCTCGTGGTCACGGGAGCCGACCGCATCGCGGCCAACGGTGACACCGCCAACAAGATCGGGACTTACTCGGTGGCCGTGCTCGCTCGTCATCACGGCGTCCCCTTCTATGTGGCGGCGCCGTTCTCTACCATCGACGCGTCCATTCCCTCGGGCGCCGCCATTCCCATCGAGGAGCGGGACGCGAGCGAGGTCCGCGGCACGGCCGGCCGCCAGACGGCGCCGGCCGAGAGCCCGGTCTACAATCCCGCCTTCGACGTGACGCCCGCCGAGCTCATCACCAGCATCATCACGGAGCGCGGAATCTTTCGCCCTCCGTACTCCTTCACCTGAGGCCGTGTCGGGCAATCGGGATCACGACGCCTCGCGGCGATATCACGAGGCGACCAGGCACTCGCGTGAATCCGTGCGCGCGAGCAGTCACGGGCTCGACTGGTCCAACAAGCCCGAGCCGTTCAAGATCTACCCCGACCTGCCCGTCACCCCGCTGCCCCGCGACTTCCCCGTGCCGACCATGGACGCCCTGGCCGCGATCTCCGGCGAGGTGGACGCCGCCGCCCCGTTCGATCTGGAGCGGCTCGCCGCTCTCCCGGGCTGCGCCATCGACGGGCGCGCTCTTCCAGACCGAGGTGTACGTCGTGGCGGGGGGCGTGACGGGGCTGGCGGCCGGCGTGTATCACTTCTCGCCGGGGGACTTCGCGCTCCGCCAGCTCCGCGCCGGCGACTTCCGTGGCGCCCTCGCCATCGCGGCAGCGGACGAGGACCTGGCGTCACGTCCCGCCGTGCTCGCGCTCACCGCCATCTACTGGCGGAACACCTGGAAGTATCAGGCGCGGGGCTACCGCCACCTCTTCTGGGACTCAGGCACCATGCTCGCGAATCTGCTCGCCGCCGCGACCGCGCTGGCGCTGCCCACGCGCGCCGTGGCGGGCTTCGTGGATCTCGAGGTCAACGGGCTCCTCGCCGTCGATCCGGAAAAGGAGGGCGCGCTGCTCCTGGCGCCCGTGGGTGGACCTGCGGGATTCGCGCCCTCGCCGCCGGTGATCGCGACCATTGCGCCGCCGGTGATTCCTCTGTCGGAATCAGAGGTCGATTACCCACTCCTGCGTGATGCGTATGCCAATTCGGCTCTGGACAGCGAGGCCGAAGTCATGGCCTGGCGCGAGGCCGCCTGGCGGTCGGCCCGCCCGCCCGCGGGTGTCCTCGTGCCCCTCCCGACGCCGCGGCCGAGCGCGGGACGCCCGCTGGCGGACACGATCCTTGCTCGTGGCTCCACGCGAGAGTTCTCGGGCGCGGCCATCGGCGCCGAGGAGCTTTCCACGGCGCTCTGGCACGCCACCCGTGGCGGGCAGGCGGACGTGCCCTCGGGACTGGTGGATCTCTATCTGACCGTTCACGCCGTGGAGGGAATCGAGCCCGGCGCCTACTCCTATCGCCCGGTCGCGCACACCCTCGAGCTCCTGAAGCGGGGTGACTTCCGTCAGGAGGCGGCCTATCTCTGTCTCGAGCAGGCACTCGGCGGCATGTCGAGCTCGACCGTCTTCTTCCTCGCCGATCTCGACGCGCTCCTCGAGACATATGGTAATCGCGGGTATCGCCTGGCCAACCTCGAGGCCGGTCTCATCGGGGGTCGCCTCTATCTCGGCGCCTATGCGCAGCGCTTCGGCGCCACCGGCCTGACATTCTATGACCGCGACGTGATCGCGTTCTTCTCTCCCCACGCCGCGGGCAGGGAAGCCATCTTCGTCACCGCCCTCGGCCGCTCCGTGAAGACCTCAGCCCACGCTCTTCTTCTGAATCCCTCTCCCCCATCGGGGGAGAGGGCAGGGTGAGGGGGCGCTTCTAGAAGTTGAGCGTTACCGCAGAAGGTGGGGCCGGCGTCAGACGGGGAGCAGTCGAGCCTCGACCCTGGCCTCGTATGCCGACTGGCCGCCCGGGATGCGCGGGTCCAGGCCCTCGCTCGCCTCCGGAGTCAGGCAGGCCTCTCCGCTCGTGAGACCGTTGAGGCCCGGCCAGCCGTCGCGCGCCCAGACCACGCCCGGCAGCACGTCCTCCGTCACCCGCGCCACGCCTTCGAAGCGGCCGCGGTCGTTGCTGAGCTCGATGCGGCGCCCGTCGGCGATCCCGCGCGGTGACGCGTCGGCCGGATGGATCCAGATCTCGGCATGAGGCTCCGCGCGGGCCAGCATGGGCAGCGCCCGGCCATTGTCGTAGAAGGAGTGAAAGGCCGTCAGCACACGTCCCTGGCGGAACTCGAGAGGCTGAGCCGGGGGGCCGGCATCGGGCGCGGGGGCCGTATAGCCCGGCATCGCGGGCAGCCCGAGGGCTATCGCGCGCTCGGAGTAGAACTCGACCTTTCTCGAGGGTGTCGCGTAGCCGCCGTTCTGGTACGGCACGTGGGAGAGCCGGCTCCGCTCGGCGATGCCACCCATGTCCCGAAAGCGCGCCACGGTGAGCTCGCCACCTCGCTGAGGTGCCAGGAGCGCGTCGACGTAGGCTTCGAGGTCCGCCCAGGGGAAGAAGTCCTTGATGTCGAGCCGCGAGGCCAGCTCCCGGAGCACCGAGATGAGGGGCCGGGCCTGCCCGGCGGGCTCGAGCGCCTTCTCCATCAAGTAGAGGTGGGTGGCCGTCTCCTTGATCCCGATGTCCTCCAGCCAGACGGTGCCGGGCAGGACGATATCCGCCACGCGTCGGGTCGTGTCATTGGCGAAGAGGTCATAGGCGACGATGAGCCCGACCTTCTCGAGATCGCGCTCGATCGAGGCGGCATCCGAGAAGGAATTGAGCATGTCCGTGCCCGCGGTGAGCAGCACATCGAGCCCGCCCTCGCGGATGAGCTGCGCGATGGAAGACATGTGGCTGGGCACCCAGGGGCCTGGCGCGCGTCGATCGACCGCGGTGAGATCCGCGAGGTGATCGCCCGTCGGGAAGGCTCGGTGGCGCGGGCCGAGGCCGCCGCCGGCGAGACCGAGCTGGCCGGTGAGCGCGGGCAGCGTGGCCACCGCGCGTCCCGGCTCCCAGCCGTGGCGATGCTTGTACATGCTGGCGCCGCCCACCACGATCATCGAGGGCTTCACGCTCGCGTATTCGCGGGCGAGGCGCCGGATGTCCGCGGCGGCCAGCCCCGTCTCCGCCGCCGCCCACTCAGGCGTGAAGCGCTTCAGGTGCTCCGCATACTTCTCGAAGCCAATCGTATGTCGCGCGATGAAGTCGCCGTCCACGAATCCTTCGGCCACGATCACGTGGGCCATGGCGAGAGCGAGGGCGGCATCGGTGCCCGGACGGATGAGGAGCGTCTCGTCCGCGTGGCGGGATGCCTCGGCGCGGCGGACGTCGATGGCGACGACGCGCGCCCCGCGGCGTCGCGCCTCGACCAGATGTGGCGACGTCGTCGGCTGGCTGGCCAGGTTGGCGCCCCACAGGATGACGAGGCGCGAGTGCTTGGCCATGTCTTCCTTGGTATTCGTCTCGATGACGCCGGTGAGGGCGAGCCCGTAGGCGCCCATGGCCCAGCAGACGATGGCCGGATTCCAGACCTGCATGCCGCCCAGATGACCGAAGCGCATGATGAGGGGCCGGTTGATGCCCGTGACATGCGCGCCGTGACCGAACCAGAAGCCCACGCGCTCGCGCCGCGTGCTCTCGATCGCGGAGCTGATGCGGTCGATCGCCTCTTTCCAGGAGATGCTGCGCCAGCAATCCTCACCGCGCCGGCCCTCCCGCAGGAGAGGCGTCAGGATCCGTCGCTCATTGTGGGGAAGCTCCACGGCCGCGCGGCCGCGGATGCAGAGAAAGCCCTGGCTGTCCGGATTGTCAGGATCGCCTCGCACACCGAGCAGCCGACCCTGGTCCGACACCTCCACGAGCATCCCGCAGAAGGTGGGATGACAGTTCATGGGGCACATGGTCCGCACGGTCAGGCTCGACATGCCCGAGATGATACCTCCGCATTGCCTCGGCCGCCGAGCTTCTGCTAGTCTGACGGAAGCGCACTCGAACCGAGGAAGGAGCCTCGTAATGAAGAAGTACCAGCTGATGGCACCGGGTCCCACGCCCGTCCCGAGCGAGGTGTTGCTCGCCATGGCCCGGCCGATCATCCATCACCGCGCCCCGGAGTACGATGCGCTCTTCCGCGAGGTGCGGGAGGCCCTCAAGCGCCTCGTGCAGACTCGGGAGGACGTGCTGACGCCTGCGTGCACCGGCACCGGCGCCATGGAGGCCGCCGTCTCGAACACGCTGTCCGCCGGCGATCGGGTGATCGTGGTCAATGCCGGCGCCTTCGCCCAGCGGTGGCTGGCCATCTGCAAGGCATATGGACTGAATGTCGTCGAGCTGGAGGCGCCGCATGGCGAAACGGTGGCGGCGGCGCGCATCGCCGAAGCCCTGCGGACGAACCCCGGCGTCAAGGCCGTGCTCGTCCAGCACAGCGAGTCCTCGACCGGTGTGCTCCACGACGTCCGCGCGTATGCACAGGTGACGGGCGGCACCGAGGCGATCTTGATCGTGGACGCCGTATCGAGCCTGGGCATCGCGGATCTCCCCATGGACGCCTGGGGCATCGACGTCATCGTCTCCGCGTCGCAAAAGGGGCTGATGCTGCCCCCCGGGCTCGGCCTCCTCGCCCTGAGCGAGAAGGCGTGGGGAGCCGCCAAGCAGTCCAAGCTCCCGAAGTACTACCTGGATCTCACGGAGGAGCGGAAGTACGCGCAGAGGAACGAGGCACGCTTCACCCCGGCCGTCTCGATCATGGTCGGCCTGCGCGAGGTGCTCCGCATGATCGAGGCGGAGGGCCTGGTCGAGGTGTTCCGCCGTCACGATCGGCTCTCGCGCGCCACCCGCGCCGGCGCCGAGGCACTCGGGCTCACGCTCTTCCCCAAGACCACGCCGAGCCCCGCCCTGACCGCGGTGCAGGTGCCGCCGGGGGTGGACGCGGACCGGGTGGTGGAGCGGTTCGCCACCTCGCACAACATCACGATCGACGGCGGCCGCGGGCCAACGAAGGGCAAGATCTTCCGCATCGGCCACATGGGCTATGTCGCCGACTTCGACGTCATCTCGGCCCTGGCCGCCCTCGAGCAGGTGCTCTACGAGCTGGGGCAGCCCGTGGACTTCGGCGCCGGCCTCCGGGCCGCGCAGAAGATCTTCTCGGAGCGCTCCTAGATCGCGACTTGGTTCCCTCGCGCGCCGGCTCCGCCGGCGCAACCCGATCCTGGGGGAAGCTCGGAGGGGGCCGTCGCGCCCCCCTTCGATCTAATCCCTGCCTTGTGCGATACAATGCGGGCTTGGCCATGTCACTGAGACTCTTCCTCCTACGGCATGGGGAAACGGACTGGAACCGGGAGCGCCGGCACCAGGGACGCACGGATACGCCCCTGTCCGAGATCGGGCGGACGCAGGCCGAGGCCGCCGCCCGGGAGCTCAAGGAGCATCCGATCAAGGCGGTCTACGCGAGCCCGCTCCGGAGAGCCCGGGATACCGCCGCGGTGATCGCGGCGTCCCACGGGCTCGAGGTCGAGACGGATGAGGCGTTCCAGGAGCTCCACTTCGGCCGCTGGGAAGGGCTGACCCTGGACGAGTCGCGCGCCCGCGACGCAGAGCTCTACGAGGCGTGGATCAAGACGCCGCACCTCGTCTTTCCGCCTGAAGGTGAAAGCCTGGCGCAGGCTCGCGAGCGCGTCCTGGAAGGGCTCACGCGGCTGCGTGCGGGCCACGAGGACGAGACGGTCTGCGTGGTCACTCACGGCGTTCCTGTTCGCATCCTCATCCTGGAGGCCCTCGGCCTGGGGCTGGAGCGCATCTGGTCGCTCCACGCCGCGCCGACGGGGATCTCCGAGCTCGAGTTCCGGCCGGACTGGGCGGCCCTGCACCGGATGAACACGCTGGTCCACCTCGACGGCGTCCCGGGAAGCCGGTAAGAGGCCATGTCCACGCCGAGTCGCAAGGCGCTGCAGACCCAGCTGCCCAAGGGCGCCAAGCTCTACCTGCCCGATGAGGCCGGCCAGAAGCGGCACGTCGAGGAAACCCTGCTGACCGTGTTCCGGCGCTGGGGCTATCGCGAGATCGTCACCCCCGCCTACGAGTACTTCGACGTGCTCTCGCAGGGGACGGACCACGAGCTGCAGGAGCGGATGTTCAAGATGGTGGACCGCGAGAGCGGCCGGCTCCTCGCGCTCCGAGCCGACGTGACGCCGCAGATCGCCCGCATCGTGGCCACCCGGCTGCGCGAGGCGCCCAAGCCCCTGCGCCTCGCGTACCTCACGAACGTGTTTCGCTACGACGAGCCGCACGTCGGGCGCTACCGCGAGTTCTATCAGGCGGGCGTGGAGCTGGTCGGCCTCCCGAATGCCGAAGGCGACGCCGAGATGATTGCCATGACGGTGGAAGGGCTGGGCGCGCTGGGGCTGACGCGCTTCCAGATCGACGTGGGGCAGGCGGATTTCTTCCGCGGCATTCTCGAAGACCTGGGGCTCGACGAGTCGCGCGCGCGCGAGCTGCGCTCCGCGCTCGGCCGCAAGGACGTCTCCGCCCTGGAGCGCCTCGTGGCCGGGCTGGCCGCGCCCTCGACGGTGACGGAGCTGCTCCTGGCCCTTCCCACGCTGTACGGGCGAGGCGATGTCCTGGAGCGCGCGGAGCGGCTCGTCAAGAATTCGCGCTCCGAGGCCGCCCTGGCCAACCTGGCCGAGATCTATCGGCTGCTCCGCGTCTATGGGCTGGCCGACGCGGTCGTACTCGACCTGGGCGAGGTGAGAGGCTTCGACTACTACTCGGGCGTGCACTTCGAAGCTTACGTCACGGGGCTCGGGGCGACTCTGGTCGGGGGCGGGCGCTACGACGACATGCTCGGGCGCTTCGGCTATGACTGCCCGGCCACGGGCTTCGCCTTCGAGGTGGGCCGCGCGCTCCTGGCCATGGAGAGCCAGGGCGTGGCCACGCTGTCGCCGGGCCCGGAGTTCTTCATCATCGACTTCACAGCGGACAAGAAGGGGGCCCTCGAGCTGTCGCGACGGCTGCGGGACGCGGGTGCCGCCGTGGCGCGGGACATCCTGAGCCGGCCCGTCGAGGAGTCGCTCGCCTACGCGCGCCAGCAGCGCGCGGGCCGCGCCCTCGTCATCGGAGAGCCGGGCGCGCCGGCGGGGCAGGTACGGGTCGTCTCGCTCGACGGCAGTGGCGAGGGCTGGGTGCCTATCGCCGAGATCCTGGCAGATCCCGCCCGGCACTTCCCGGGCGTGGGAGGAGCGCATCATGCCTAACATCGTGATCGTGGGAGCGCAGTGGGGCGACGAGGGCAAGGGCAAGGTGGTGGACGTGCTCACGCCGCACTTCGACGTGGTCGTTCGCTATCAGGGCGGCAACAACGCCGGACACACCGTGGTGGTGGGGCGCGAGAAGTTCGTGCTGCAGACCATCCCGTCGGGAATCCTGCATCCGAGCTGCCGCAACATCATAGGCTGCGGCGTGGTCATCGATCCCGCCTCGCTGATCGAGGAGATGGAGTCGCTCGTCCAGCGCGGGGTTGCCTTCGACGGCAACCTCTACATCTCCAAGAACGCGCACGTGATCATGCCCTATCACCCCGCGCTCGACCGGGCCAGCGAGTCCAAGGCGGGCAAGCACCGCATCGGCACCACGGGCAAGGGCGTGGGGCCCGCCTATGCCGACAAGACCGCCCGCGTGGGCATCCGCATGGCCGATCTCCTCGACGAGGGCCTGCTCCGCGAGAAGCTCGAATACAACGTGGCGCAGAAGAACCGGCTCCTCCGCGAGATCTACGACGCGGAGAGCTTCACCGTCGAGGGCATCCTGAGCTCGTATCTCCGCTATGCCGGATGGCTGGCGCCCTATATCACCGACACCGCCCTTCTCCTCCACCGCTGGATGGAGGCAGGCTCCTCCGTGCTCTTCGAGGGCGCCCAGGGGACCATGCTGGATCTCGACCACGGCACGTACCCCTTCATCACGTCGTCGAGCACGACCTCGGGCGGAGCCTGCACGGGATCGGGTGTGCCCCCGACCAAGATCGACGGGGCGATCGGCATCTCCAAGGCCTATTGCACGCGGGTGGGGAACGGCCCGTTCCCCACGGAGCTGCGCGGCGACGTTGCCGACCTGCTGCGCACGCGCGGCAAGGAGTTCGGCTCGGTCACGGGCCGGCCGCGACGCTGCGGATGGGTGGACGCCGTCGGCCTGCGCTACGCGGCGCGGATCAACGGGCTCGACACCCTGGCCATCACCAAGCTCGACGTGCTGGACGCCTGCGACACGGTCAAGATCTGCGTCGGCTACAAGTTCGACGACGAGGTGCTCACGGACTTCCCGGAGGAGGAGCGCATCTGGCACGAGGCCGAGCCGGTGTGGGAAGAGCTCTCGGGATGGCAGAGCTCGACGGCGGGCCTGCGGGACTACGAGGACCTGCCCACCAAGGCGCGCGAGTACCTGGACCGGCTCTCCGAGCTGTGCGGGGTGGGCATCTCGCTGGTCTCCACCGGCCCCGTCCGCGACGACACCATTCTCGTCAACGATTCGACGCTCACCCGCTGGATCCCCGGGCTGCGCTCCTCGCTCCCGCCGCACTAGGACGCGCCCGCGAGAGATAGCGAGAGAGATGCCCTCCGCGCCGCGGGCGTGAATCGACGTGCACTGGCTGGTCGTGCTCGCTCTCCTCCTCGTGCCGCTGCCCGCCCGGGCGGAGGACGCCCCGCCCCGGTACGCCCAGGCCGCCACGGACGGGCGGGTCAGCGCGGGCAGCACGGCCACTCTCGTGCCCTTTGGGTCCATGACCGCGATCATCGTCTGGCGCAGCGCCATCGCCATGGACGAAGGCTTCGCCCTCGCCAAGAGCAGTGCTTCGACCATCACCGTGCTCCCGCTCGTCAGCTGTGTCGCAGAGTCCGGGGCCAAGGTGGTCATCGGGGAGACGGGCAGCTTCGACAACCACTACGTTGTGACCGTTACCAGCGGACCCCAGGCGGGCTGCCAGGGCGTGGTCCCCATCCCGAACGTGCGGCCCTGATCGGCGCCGCCTTCGCGGAGATTGGACCTTCCGCGTAGGACCGGCACGGGATGATAAGATCGTGGCTCAGTGACGTGCCGGTCCGTGATGAGCCGTTAGCTCAGTTGGCAGAGCACCTGACTTTTAATCAGGGGGTCGGTGGTTCGATCCCACCACGGCTCACCATTTCTTTCGGTTAGTCGTTTCAGGACTTTGTAAAGACGGGCCGTCGTCACTATCGAATCCCCGTTGCGTGGTCCGATACCTGTGCGGCGTCGGCCCGTCGCGCTATCCCTTCAGTTCCTTCTTCAACTCGTTGAAAAACCGCCAGTCGGTGCCCTGGGCGAGGATCTGCTGCGGGCTCGACTTGATCAATCCCGCTTCGTGGAGACGGAGGGCGTAAAAGCGTAAGGCGTCCTCGCCGTCGTACTGTCGCCAACGGCCGTAGGGGATCTCCCGCAAAGTCTGAAGCGCATACTCGTAGCGCGGCGCAAGCCGTCGTTCCATGATGAGCCGCGCCACTCGCTCGGGCTCGAGCGCGCAGACGTCGGCGGCCTTGAGAAGCGCGCGTACCGCACGCTTGGTGGCGACCGGGTGCCGACGGACGAAATCCTTGTGACCAGCGATCACGCAGCAAAAGTACTGCGACCATGGGCGGTCGGTGGTCGTGTTGACCAGCACATGACCGACCTTCCTCTCGCGAAGTTCTAGTGAGAAGGGAGGACCGTGCATGAACGCGTCCACCTTCCTCTCAACCAGCAGTTGCTGGCGAACATCAACGTCAAGAGGGCGCACCAACCAGTTGATGTCCCTCTGGGGGTCCACCCCCACGTGCGCTATGAACATCGAGACGAAGATGTGCTCGTCGCCTCTCAGCTCGCTCACGGCGATGGTCTTGCCCTTCAGATCTCGAGTCGTGCGGACACGGGTGCTTCCGAACAACTCGACGCACCCGATGTGGCTCCCGCCCAGGACGACGAGCGGTGCGCCCGCGTCGATTTGAACCACCGTGGGCGGGCCAAATAACATGCTGATGTCGACGGCGCCCGCTGGGATTGCATCATTCCAGCCGGTCGGATGCGGGACGTACTGGACGTCGGTGAATCCTTCGCTCTTGAGCAGCTCGAGCGCCACGAACTGGGGAACCCCGCAGATGATCGGGACCTCGAGCAGCCTGAGCCTCGTGATTTCTGGCGGAGGCTCCGCGAGTGCTCGTTCCGGGTGGAGTCCCACGAGGCCGGCAGTTCCTGCGAGGACCGCGTCACGGAGGAACCTACGGCGGCCCCACTGATCGGCCGAATTTTTCATGGGAAACCTCCGGCTAGGGGGTGAGTAGTCGAGCGTGACACAAGTGGGAGGCGAACGGTTGCTCTTTCTCGGATCTTGGGCCGGTTGATCCGACACTTGCGCGGGATCTCCAGGCGGCGGCGTGAGGTTCCCATCGCCGGGATGAGATGGATGGTGACGGGTAGCGACCGCGGAGCCGGCATCCAATCGGCCGTTCCGGTCGTGTTATCGTAGCCGCCATGCTCGTCTGGGTCGCGTCCCAGTCGGCTCTCGTTATCGGTCTCCTCTGCTTCGCCTGGTCCTATCTGATGTGCGCCGCGATCTACGGGGCGGTGCGCTTCGCGGCCCGGCGCGGTCACGAGGCCGCGTTCAAGGCGGCCTCACCAGTGACGTTGACGCCGCTCGCCGTGATCTTCGGTCTGCTCGTCGGGTTCCTCGCCGCCGATGTCTGGCCGAACTTCGAGCGCGCCCGCAACACGGTGGGACAGGAAGCCTTGGAACTGCGCCAGGCGTTACTCTTCGCGGACGCGCTGGCCCCGGAGGAACGGCGTCTCGTCCGAGACGGCGTGCAAGAGCACATCACGCATGCCGTCAGCGTGGAATGGCCGGCCATGAAGGCCGGTGACCACGGCCCGAGGAACGCGGGGGACGGACTGGGGAAGGTCCTGACAGCGCTCCTCGCGGACGATCACGCGGGCGGCAATCGACGAGCGGCGGAGGAGCATACCGTCAGGGCGCTGGAGCGGGCGCTGGATGCGCAACGGCAACGGCTTTTCATCAGCCAGACGTCGGTGAGCGGCATCAAGTGGTTCGTGTTCATGGTGCTGGCCGGGCTCATCGAGCTGACCATCGCGATGATTCACGTGGAGAACCGAAGCACCAAGGTGATCACGCTGCTCATCTTCGCGACGGCAGTTGCTGTGAGCACGCTGCTGATCATGGCGTACGACCGTCCGTTCGGGGGCGGCGTCTCTGTCACGCCGGCGGCGCTCACGGACGTCCTTCCGCGCTGAGAAGCGCGGAGTTCGACGCTGCGCTCGCCGTGGGCGCGACCGTTTGCCGGCCCGAGCCGGCTTGACTTCGCCGGCGGCAGGGTGGGAATCTTGGCAACCACGGAGGTTCCTATGAAGCCGAATGGCTTGGTGCTGGCCGGACTCATCGTCACCCTGGTCGGGCTCTTCATCGTGATCAGGCATTCCCTCGCGATTCCCTCGTACTGGACTCCGCTCCTCGTGGGCATCGGCCTCCTGGTTGCCGGCGTAATCTGGTCCGCCTGGCAGCGCAAGTCCAAGGCCTCCTGAGATGGCGATCTCCGCGAAGGGCGTCAAGGACTCGAGTGGGCTCTACGAGGTGGAGCGAAGGGCTCGCCATGCCGAGCGGCCGGGGTTCCGGATCTCGGAGCTCCAGATCAGCGCCACGCAGCAGGTGCCCTGGCATTACCACAGCAACGTCCAGGACACGTTCTACGTGCTCGAGGGCACCCTCCGGCTTTTCCTGCGTGACCCGAAGGAAGAAGTGCGGCTCGGGCCCGGTGAGACCTACGCCGTGCGGCCCGGCCGCCCGCACTTGGTCACCAACGGGGGCAAAGCCTCCGCGACCTTCCTGGTGCTTCAGGGAATCGGCGAGTACGACTACGTCCCGCTGACCTGAGGAGCCGTCTCAGCCACCCGCCGGCGCGCCGGGGCGGGGTTGGCGCACGGCTGAGCTTGTCATCCTCGGAGGGCTCTGCTAACGTGACCCTCTGGTTTCGCTGACGTAGCGCAATGGTGTGGACCCCGTCGTCTAGCCTGGCCCAGGACGCGACCCTTTCAAGGTCGAGATCGCGGGTTCGAATCCCGCCGGGGTCACCAATTCACGCGCAGGTCAGCGAGTTCGAACTCAACCTCGCGAAGAAGTCGAATTGCCTGCCACCAGCCTCACGCCGGCCACCATCGCTCGGAGCTTCGCGAGCGCCAGATCCCGGGAGAGATGTTTCATCCCACAGTCGGGCGCGATGACCAGGCGCTCGGGGGCCGCGTGCTCGAGCGCCTGGCCCACACGCCTCGCGACCACGGCGGCCTGCTCCGCCTCGGGTGCGCCCAGGTCGAGGACGCCGAGGACGATGGTCTTCGTGGGCAGCGTGGCCAGCACCGATAGGTCCAGCCCCGGCTGGGCCGCCTCGATTGAGATCTGATCCGCCGCGCAGCGGTCCAGCTCCGGGAGGAACGAGTACCCGCTCGGCTTGTCCTTGACCGCGAAGGCGTAGCCGAAGCACAGGTGCACCACGGTGGTCTTGCGGAGGCCGGCGAGGGCGCGATCGATGGCCGGCACCGCGTACGCGCGCGCCTTGTCGGGCTGGGCTTGCATGTAGGGCTCGTCAAGCTGGATCACATCGACGAGGGGCTCGAGCTCCCGGACCTCCGCATTGACGGCAGCCGCATAGGCCATGGCCAGCGTCTCCTCGTCCCCGTAGTAATCGTCCTGGGCGAGCTGGGTCATGGTGAAGGGTCCAGGAATCGTCACCTTGATTCGCCGCGCGGTGACGCTGCGGAGGAATTGCGCGTCGCGCGTGAGGACCGGACGGGCGCGCGCGATGGGCCCCACCACTCGGGGCACCTGCTGAGGCTTGCCGCGACGATTGATCGCCGTCCCGGGCCGGTCGAGGTCGAGGCCGTCGAGCGCGGTGGCGAATTGATTGAAGTAGCTTTCGCGGCGCTGCTCTCCATCGGTCACGATGTCGATGCCAGCCCGCTCCATGTCGCGCACGGCGAGGCGGACCGCGTCGTCCTGCGCCTCCTCCAGGTAGGGCTCGGCGACGCGCCACATCTCGCGCATGCGGATGCGTGGGACGGCGTTCGACGTCAAGACCTCGTGGTTGAGCAGCCAGCGAGGCTGCGGATAGCTGCCGACGACGGTGGTCGTCAGCATGGACGAGAGGTCCCCCTCTTCAGGAGCGCGTCACGACAGGGGCGGGCTGCTCGATGTCCAGGGTCGTCACCCGGCGCAGCTCGCGACGATACTTGGTGTCGTCGAAGGGCCGCGCGCGATGCATGGTGGCGCGGTTGTCCCAGATGACGAGGTCTCCCACGCGCCAGCTGTGCCGATAGACGAACTCCGCCTGCGTCGCGTGCTCGATCAGATCGCGAAGCAGGAGCCGCCCCTCGGGGACGGGCCAGTCGATGATCCCGGAGGCGTGGGAGGCGACATAGAGCGAGCGGCGGAGCGAGCGGGGGATGGTGCGGACGAGGGGATGGATGGCGCCCTGCAGGGCGTCTTGCTCGCCCTGGGAAAACTCGAAGCCGAGGGTCTGGCGCGAGTAGGCGATGGAGTGGTGGACGCGGAGTCCCTCGACCCGCCGCTTCTCCTCCTCGGGCAGCGCGTCGTAGGCGGCCCGCGTGTCGGCGAATTCCGTGTCGGCGTCCACGGGCGGCACGACCTTGGCCGAGAGCATCGAGTAGCGTCCCGGGGGATCCTGGAAGGAGGCGTCGGTGTGCCACAGGCGATTGCCGAGCCCGTACATGCGGCGGCGATTGTCGGAGCGCATGATCTCGCCGCTCTCGTCGAGATTCGAGATGTCGCCGAGCGCCTCGTTGCCCAGGCGATTCTTCTGCAGCGCGCTGATTCCCAGCTTGGTGTGGAGCACGCCGTCCAGGCGCTGGGCGAACGCGAGCTGCTCGTCGTCGGCGAAGGGTTGATCCCGGAACACGAGGACGGCGTATTCGTCCATTCCCGCCCGGATTTGGCCCAGGGTCTCGGGATCGTGGACCCGGCGGAGATCGACCGGGCTCACCTCGGCCACGAAGCACGGGTGAAGCTTCCTAAATGTCACCGTCACTGGGCGCCCTCCTGAGTCAGACCGAGTCCCGGGGCCGACCACCCCCGCCGCCACGAGCCTAGGATGACCGCGGGCGGGGAGTCAAGCGCGGGGTCGCCGACCGGCTCACGTAGGGATTGCCCTTGATCCAGAAGCGCCAGGGCTTGTCGGCCCACTCCTGCGCGTAGTCGATGCCGACACGCGGGCCGACAGCGATCTGCGAGGCCCGGACCTCCCGGCGCCCTTCCTCGAGCCAGACACGAGGGCCGAGCAGATCGGCGCCATCGAGGCTCCGACTGATGGCCAGGGCGACGCAGAGCTTGCCCGGGCCATTGGTCAGGTCATGATCCGCCCGGCCGGGCCGTCGGCGGCGCATCCGGGCGATTCCCTCGACGGGCTCGAGCGCTCGCACGAGCACGGCATGGGGGGCGTCGCGGACATTGGTGACGACGTTGAACTGATGGTACATGCCGTACACGAAGTACACGTAGGCCGTGCCGCCGGTCCGGTACATCGTCTCCGTGCGGTTGGTCCGCCGGCCGCCGTAGGCATGCGAGGCGCGATCCTCCGGCCCCCGGTACGCCTCGGTCTCCACGATGATCCCCGACACACGGGTCCCGTCGCGGGAGCGAACGACGAGCAGTCGGCCGAGGAGCTGGCGCGCGACCGTGAGCACATTGGCGCGCGTGTAGAACTCGCGGGGCAGGGTTCCGTCGCTCAGGGGCTTCGGTCGGTCGGGCACGGTTGTCCTTTCGAGGTTTGGCGGCCGAGTGCTCCCGGATTGTGCCAGCAGCGCGTCTCAGCCGTCCATCCCGCCGGGTGCGGGGTGAGTGGAACATTTTTTCCCTCTGCTCGCCTCGATCCGTCGCCGCGGTCTTGGGCTCGGGCAGAGCCCTCGGGGCAGATCACCCTGGCAGGCCGGCATCCCCTCGGGCACGATGCCCACGATTTCTCCGAATGATGTGACGGGATCGGCGCCTTTTCGCGTGGTTGGCGGGTGGCATCGCCGATGCTACTAACGCGCGCGAACATTTCAGGGGCAAGGCCAGTCAAGCGCAGCGCATGCGGTGCGGTCAGCCGCTCCCGGGTCAACGCAACAGTCAGCGGGGAGGGAGCAGTGATGAGGGACGGCCTGGCAGCCAGCCGCGGTAGGTGGCCGAATGGTCCTCGTGGTTCGAAGAGCCTGACCCGCCTGATTCGATTCCTCGTAGTCGTCCCCATCATCCTCACTCCCGTCGTGTCCTGGGCCCAGGCGCCGGAGCTGGGGGTGGTGACGACGCTGCAGGGGCAGGCCAGCGTGGCGCGGGCAAGCGGGCCGGGGGCGCTGCCCCTGAAGTTCAAGGACGCGGTGTTCGACCGGGACCGGATCCAGACGGGCGAGCAGTCCATCGTCAAGGTGCTGATGGGCGGCAAGGCGATCGTGACCATCCGCGAGCTGTCGGTGCTGAC
>WNFX01002796.1_pt1 | contig 17534 bp, 13 predicted proteins | sample 5400111 | NCBI WGS metagenome assembly WNFX01 (sample SAMN13153363, study PRJNA577476) | soil metagenome | isolation source: 40 cm soil or saprolite under grassland replicate 1 | place: USA:California | collected 2016-06-15 | reverse complement strand
CGACGTTGCCGAGCATGGTGATCAGCTCGCCGAACGGGCGCCGGACCGCGGCGATAGTCGCCGCCTCGTCGCGCCAGAACGAAGGCACCCAGATGCCCCACAGCGACAGCACAAGCGCGACCGCGGGCGGCAGGTAGCGCATCCAGGTCGGCCCGGGGTCGAAGGTGCGCGGCGCCGCGGGCTCAGGCCTGGCAGCCGTCGGCTCGGCCGCGGCAGCCAGGCCGGCACCGCGATCGGCCAGGCCGGCGGCGCCATCGGCCAGGCCGGCGGCGCCCGAGGTCAGGTTGGCGGCGCCGACCGCCAGCGCTGCGGCGCCTGCCGCGTAGCCATCCGCCAGCGCTGCGGCGCCTGCCGCGTAGCCATCCGCTAGCCCAGCGGCGCCTGCCGCGTGGCCATCCGCCAGATCAGCGGCCACCGAGGCCAGGTCAGCACCACCGTTCAGGTCGCCAGTCACGGCGGCTGGATGCTCCTTAGCGGCTCCGGTCGGCTGCCCGGCAGCGACCGAGTCGGCTTCGGCCTGGCCAACGGCCGCAGGCCCGCTGAGTGAAGTCATCGGTGGTGTGGTCCTCCGGGATTCGGATGTGCGTGGCAGGCCGGCCAGGTCGCCGTGGCCATGACGTGGCAGGCCAGCGTCATCATCGTAGTCATGCACGGGCGATCCCGTGTCCGTGCGGCGGGTACCCGCCCATCAGACTTTGCTCAGACACCGCCTGGACACCCGGATCGGGCGGGCCGGCCGAACCGGCCGTCGCCGCCCGCCGACACGGCAGGTAGGTCCTCATCATGACGCCGTCGATTATGCCATTCGCTGCCGCGCTGTAGTCATGCGATTACTAACAGGTACCGAAGCGGTGCCGACAGATGCCCGAAAACCGCCCATGAGCATGGCCGACGCCATGATAATCGCTCCATCGGGAAGGTAAGCTCGCATATCCCCACTCGGATCCCGGGCACCACGCTGGCTCCGGCAGTCTTGACCTCTGAGGACCATTTTTATGCTGCGTCGCCGGTCTATCCGACTGAGGATCGTCACCCTGGTGCTCGTTCCCGTGGCGGCGCTCATCGGCCTGTACGCTGTCGTGCTTGACCTGACCCTGGGTGACTTCCTCACTCTGCAACAGGGGCAGGCCGTTCAGCGGCAGATCACCACCCCGGTCTCGAACCTGCAGCAGCAGCTCAGCATCGAGCGGGCGCTCGCGCTGCAGTACATGGCCGCGCCGCGCCGCGGCGCGCTGCCGACGCTGCTGTTTCAGGAGCGCCGCACCGACCGTGTCCTGCGGGCCTTCAAGGCGGCCTCGGCGGCCTCGCTGGGCGGCGCGAGCCCGCCCCAGCAGCACGCGATCCGCACCTGGCAATCCGACCTGGCCACCCTGACCTCGCTCCGCACCTCGGTCGCCAGCTTCGGAATCAGCAGAGTCGATGCGCTCGGTGCCTACAGCAACATCATCACCGACGGCAACAACGTCACTGACCAGGCGATCCTGCCGCTGGTGACCGGCCAGGCGGGGGTCCAGGCCATCGACGTCATCAACCTGGAGAAGGCCGCACAGACGGTCGCGGAGGAGAGCGATCTCGTCCGGGCAGACCTGACCGCGCGCACCTTCCCGGCTGCCGATCTGCAGCTCTTCAGCCATCTGGTCGTGCTGCACAGGGAGATCTTCGATCAGACCTTGCCCGCGCTCGACCCGGCCTACCAGAAGCTCTTCAAGACGCTGATCCCCCAGGCAGCCTCTGCTGGGCTGACGGCTCTGGAGAACCAGATCCTGGTCAGCGGCGTGCCACGGGACAAGCAAGCGGCGCTGCGGGCATGGGGCTCCACCGTGCGCACCTACGCCGGCGGCCTGCAGGCCGCGCTGGTCGAATCGAGCGCGGCGCTCAACACCGCGGCCAAAGCGCAGTTGCGGGACAACACACTGCGCCTAGGCCTGACCGGGGGCTTCGGCCTGCTGGCGATCCTGGTGGCGATCGCGATCGCCGTCGCGGTCAGCCGCGGCCTAGTCCGCCAGCTGAACGACCTGCGGTTGTCCGCGCTGGAGATTTCCGGACAGCGGCTGCCGAGCGCGATCGAACGGCTGCGCAACGGCGAAGAGGTCGACATCGCCGCCGAGGCACCCACGCTGGAGCCGGGCACCGACGAGATCGGCCAGGTCAGACGCGCGTTCAACACTCTTCATCAGACCGCCATGGCCGCCGCGGCGGACGAGAGCCGGATCAGGCGCGGGGTCAACGACGTGTTCAGGAACCTGGCCAGGCGCAACCAGTCGCTGCTGACCAGGCAGCTGCAGCTGCTGGACGCGATGGAGCGGCGAATCCACGACCCAGATGAGCTCGCCGACCTGTTCAGGATCGACCACCTGACCACCCGGATGCGGCGGCACGCCGAGGGCCTGCTGATCGTGGCCGGGGGGTCGTCAGGCCGGAGCTGGCGTGAGCCGGTCCCGATCGTGGACGTGATGCGCGCCGCGGTGGCCGAGGTCGAGGACTACACCAGGATCCGGGTGATGTCGCGGACCAGTGCCGCGGTGGCCGGCCACGCCGTCGCCGACGTCATCCACCTGCTCGCCGAGCTGCTCGAGAACGCCACCATGTTCTCGCCAACCAACACCCCGGTGCGAGTGGACGGCGACATGGTCGCGAGGGGCCTCGCAGTGGAGATCGAGGATCGCGGCCTCGGCATGCGCGAGGATCAGATCATCGGGATCAACCGCAAGCTCGCCGATCCGCCGCTGTTCGACCTCTCCGGCACCGATCAGCTCGGCCTGTTCATCGCCGGCCAGCTCGCCAGGCGGCACGACATCAAGATCACGCTCCGCACCTCGGCCTTCGGCGGGACAATGGCGGTGGTCCTGATTCCGCGCCCGCTGCTGCTCGTGACGGACGAGGAGGACCCGCTCTCCGCCGCCGCAGTGCGGGAGCTCGGCGGGCGGCCGATCCCGCAGCTGCTGGCCGCGCTCCCGCGCACCGAGGCGGGCACCGGCGCCACCGCCGAGGTCGGGTACTACGGCGTTGAGCCGGTGCCTGACCAGGACGCTGACGCGGACCCGGTGCAGGCCGCTGACGCGCCGCTTGCGCAGGTCGGCAGCGGATGGCCCGCCGTCTCGGCCGGCGATCTTGTGCCAGCCGACGACGTGGGCGTAAACCAGTGGCCGGTACCTCGCCGCGACCAGCAGGTCCGGCTAACCCCGTCCGGCGCCAGCCCATGGGAGGCACAGGAATCCGGCGACACGCTGGCAGCCCTCGCCGGGATCGGCGTCTGGCCCGGCACCGACCTCACCGACGCTCGGCCGGCCACCGCAGGCGGCGGCGGCTGGCCCGCCAGCGACGCCACCGATGTACGGCCGGCCTCAGCGGCCGCCGGCTGGCCAGGCAATGACGCCACCGATGTACGGCCGGCCTCAGCGGCCGCCGGCTGGCCAGGCAATGACGCCACCGATGTACGGCCGACCTCCACGGGCGGCGCGGCCGCCTGGCAAGGGACGAACGCCGGCCAGTCCAGCGAGGCTGGAACCAGCGCATGGCCGGTGCTCGACGGCGGCACCCGCACCTGGCCAGCAATGAACGATGACCCGGGCCGGCTGCCGACCGCTCCGCAGACCGCCGGCTCGCCGTCGCCGCCCAGGCTGCCGCGGCGGCCGCCAGCCGCGATGGCAGCGGTTATCGCGGAAAGCCTTGCCGACCTGGGGCAGCAGCCGGCCACCAGGCAGCCGGCATCTGAGCAGCCGGGCACCGCGCAGCCGGCATCTGGGCAGCCGGCACCGGCCCAGAACACCGTCCAGGCCGACACAGCGGACCTGCCGGTGCGGGTCAGGCAGGCCAGCCTCGCGCCGCAGTTGCGCGGGCAGGTCAGGCCAGCGCGACCGGAGCCAGACGAGGCCGCGCCGCCACCACCGGCCGCGCCGTCCCCCGAGGCCGCCAGGAGCACCATGGCGGCCCTCCAGCGGGGCTGGGAGCGCGGTCGCTCGCTGCCGGTGGAATCCGGCGGCAACGTCAGCGACGGGCAAGCGGCAGACGGCCAGCAGGATGGCCGACAGGACGGAGCTGGCCGCCAGGAAGGGAACGGCACGCCAGACGGGGATGGGCAGCCGAAGGGGGACAGCAAGTGATACCGCACGAACCAGCTATCGTCGTGAGCCCGCGCCCGGGCTCAGGCAACGATCTGAGCTGGCTTCTCGACGACCTGGTCGCCAGGGTGACTCAGATCGACAAGGCCGTGATCTTGTCAAGGGACGGCCTGGCGATCGGGGCGTCGGCCGGGCTCAGCAGGGAAGACGCGGAACACCTGTCCGCCGTCGCCGCCGGATTCCAGAGCCTGGCTCGCGGATTCGGGCAGCATTTCGGATCGGGCAGCCCGCGCCAGACGATCGTGGAAATGGAATCGGCCTTCCTGTTCGTCACCGCCGCCGGCGAGGGCAGTTGCCTGGCTGTCCTGGCCTGCGCCGCCGCTGACGCCGGGCTCATCGCCTATGAGATGGCCGTCCTGGTCAAGCGAGTGGGTCAGCACCTGGGCGTGCGCCAGCGGCCCGCCCAGGCGAGCCAGGCGACGTGAGCTCACATGAGCACGGGGCGAGACGACTGGATGAGGCAAAGCTCAGGGCCGGTCGTCAGGCCCTATGCGCTGACGGCTGGCCGGACCAGGCCGAGCGGCGCGAACATCGACCTGATAGCACTGGTGACTGCCGTTCGCCGGGCCTCACGCGACCACGCTGAACTCGAGCCTGAGCATCTGCGGCTGCTCCAGCTGACCCGCATCCCGGCATCGGTGGCCGATCTCGCGTCCGACCTGGACCTCCCGCTCGGAGTCGTCCGCATCCTCCTTGCTGACCTGCGGGATCAGGGCCTGGTCAGCATTCACCCGCCGGTCAGGGCCGGACTCAGCGACGTGCGCATACTCAAGGAGGTTGCCGATGCCCTACGGAGGCTCTGATCCGGGCTACGACCAGGGCCCGGTGCCGATCGCGATCAAGATCCTGATCGCCGGGGGCTTCGGGGTGGGTAAGACGACGCTGGTCAGCTCGGTCAGCGAGGTCCGGCCGCTGCGCACGGAGGAGGATCTGAGCGAGCCGAGCGCGTTCGTCGACCGCCTTGATGGCGTGGAGCTGAAGTCCACAACGACGGTCGCGATGGACTTCGGCAGGATCACGATCAGCGACGAACTTGTCGTCTACCTCTTCGGTACCCCGGGCCAGAAGCGATTCTGGTTCATGTGGGATGAGCTCGCACACGGCGCGCTCGGCGCGGTGGTGATGGCCGACACCAGGCGGCTGGCTGACTGCTTCCCGTCCATCGACTACTTCGAGCGCAATGGGATGCCGTTCGTCGTGGCGGTGAACTGCTTCGATGACGCCCGTCAGTACCCGACATCGACCATGCGGGCGGCGCTCAGCCTGCCCCAGGATGTGCCGCTGCTGCTGTGCGACGCCAGGCAGCGTTCGTCAAGCCGCGACGCTCTCGTCACCCTGGTCGAGCACGCGGTGAGCCTGCTCAACAGCGGAAGGCATGTCACACCCGCCAGATGAGCACCAGACCGCAATCGTCCGTGGTCCTGGCTTCGTCTTGCATGGCCTGCACCAGGCTGCTCGCACCGCCGCTGAATCCCGCCGCCACCAGCCGGTCTGCCTCACCGAGCAGCCGGTCGATGCCGACGTCGATATCCCTGCCCGGCACCTCGACCAGGCCGTCGGTGTAGAGCATCAGCGCGTCGCCCGGCCGCAGGGTGCCGCGCTCGGCGACATTGCGCAGATCAGGAACGACGCCCAGCACGATCCCGCGCGCCTGGGTGAGCCGCCACGACCCGCTGCCGCCCTCGAAGTGGGCGGCTGGCGGGTGCCCAGCGGAATCGATCACGTAGTTGCCCGTGGCCAAGTCAAGAGTGAGCTGCACCGCGGTAACGAAGCCCTCGGCCGGCTCGCTGCGCCGCAGGTAGGCGTTGCACGCCGGGAGGAACTGCGACTCGGGCAGCGAGCCGAGCATCCCGCCGAACGCCCCGGATAGCATGAGCGCCCTTGTTCCGGCATCAATGCCTTTCCCCGAGACATCGACGACGGCCACCTGAAGCGTCTTGCCATCGCACACCGAGACCACGAAGTCGCCGCCGAAGGATGCGCCGCCGGCCGGGCGCAGCATCGACTCCGAACCCCATCCTTCCGGCAGCACGGGCAGCGCGCTCTGCGCCCTGATCCGGTCGCGCAGCTCCATCAGCATCTGATCGCCGCGCAGGCCCTGTAGCCCCAGCCTGGCCCGGGTCCTGGCCAGTACGTCGGCGAACACGGCGATGATCACGATCGTCGCTATGTTGCTGAAGCCGGCCCGGCCGCCGGCCTCGGCCAGGTCATAGCCGAGCATCACCGCGACGATCCCGAACAGGATCCGCAGCGCGCGCGGCCAGAGCAGCAGGCCGCCAGCCAGGATCGGCAAGATCATCAGCCCGGGAGAGAACCACGCGGCCGGCCCCTGCACCACAGCGATGCCGATCCCGACCACGGCCATGGTGAGCACGAACGCGAGCCTTCGGTTCCTGGTGATGAACTGGCGCCGGAGGAACCCGCGAAATGACAGGGCCGCCACCTGCACCGCCGGCCAGAACCGAGGCCTGGAACTCGCAACCATGATGGCGAAACTGTACCGGTACAGGTGCTCTGCCCACTGCCGAGATCGCCGGCGTCCGCGGGCACGGGCGATAATCCAGTCGCCAAACCGGGCCGCTTCGGGTACGAAGGCGACCATGGCTACCAGCTATCCGATCCGGCCGGTCAGGCCTGCCGAACTGGCTGCGTTCATGGCAGTGAGCGAGCAGGCGTTCAACAGCACGTGGCCCGCCGATGAGATGATCGAAATCGAGCGCAAGCTCTTCGAGCCCGAGCGCGGCCTTGCGGCTTTCGACGGCGGCCAGATGGTCGGCACGGCGATGTCCTACGCGTTCGAGCTGACCGTTCCTGGCGGACTCGCTGACGCTGCAGGCATCAGCGGGGTGAGTGTGCTTCCCAGCCACCGGCGCCAGGGCATCCTGACCGCCATGATGCGCCGGCAGCTGACCGATCTGGCCGCCGGCGGCGAGCCGGTCGCCGCATTGTTCGCCGCGGAGTCTGGCATCTACCGCCGGTACGGCTATGGCATCGCGTCCGAGCAGTACAACCTCAGCATCCTGACCGGTGCTCGGCAGCTCGCGGCCGGAGCCTCCGGCCGGGCGGGTAAGCCAGGCGACAAGCCTGGCGGCCTGACCATCCGGCTGGCCGACCGGCAGGCGGTCGGCAAGGACCTGATGACCGTCTACGACGCCGTGCGCGCGGGCCAGCCGGGGATGGTGAGCAGGACGGCGGACTGGTGGGAGGTGCTGCTCGCCGACCCCGCCTTCATGCGCGAGGGGTGCACCCCGCTGGGCTGCGTCGTTGCCGCTGACGGCACCGGCGTCAGGGGTTACGCGCTCTATGTGGCCAAGCCGCAGTGGGGCGAGGATTCGATGCCGTCGCACGAGCTCATAGTCCGCGAGCTGTTCGCCGTGGACCCGGTCGCTCACGCTGCGCTATGGCATCACCTGCTCGCCAGGGACCTGGTGAGTGAGGTCAGCGCCAGGTCGCGGCCCGCCGACGATCCGCTGCTGCATTTCCTCGCCAACCGCCGCGCCGCCAGGCCGCGCGCATCGGACGGACTGTGGATCCGGCTCGTGGACCTGCCGGCCGCGCTGTCTCAGCGTCGCTACGCCACCGACATCGACGTGGTGATCGAGGTTACCGACGACATGCTGCCGGCCAACTCGGGCCGGTGGCGGCTGCGAGCTGCCAGGTCGCCGGATGCCGAGCAGCCGACCTGTGAGCGGGTGACCGGCGAGCCGGACATCGCGCTGGGTGTCGCCGAGCTCGGCGCCGCCTACCTGGGTGGCACCAGGATCGGCTCGCTCGCCCGGGCCGACCTTGTGCACGAGCTGCGGCCGGGCGCGCTCGCCGTGCTGTCGGCCGCGATGTCCTGGGACCCGCTGCCCTGGTCCCCCATGGTCTTCTGAACTGCGCTGGAGTTGGACTACTGACAGTAAGCGCACTGTCGGCATAACTACATACCTGATCGCTGATCACCTGGGCCGCGGAGCCGACCGGGCCGAACGCTGATTTTCGCTGACGTAACATCATCGGGACATCCTCACCCCTATTGCCAGGCAAAACCCGGGTAATGCTTGGAACGGCACTTCATCTCGTGATACAACGCTCTCGTTGCGTGATGGTCGGCTTGATTACTTTACGTAACCGTTTAGATCCCCGCATCGGGCGCCGCTCGCTGGCCAGCTGGATGGCCGGCAGCGGATCCGGCTAACGGGATGCTCGGAGAGGAGCGGCACTATGCGGCACGCTGGGCAGCAGGTGTGCGGGCTGTGACGCTCGGGGTCGATGGCGCCTGGATGCAACCGTCCTTCGCGCCCGGGCCCGCTGGCTTGCCGCCTGGCGGGCAGCGCGGACCGCACATGCACCGGGTGCTCCGGCTGATCATGACGGCGGGGGCGGTCGCCGCCGGGCTGTGCCTCGTGGTCGGCATGGTCACTTTGGTGGTGGCGCTCGGCGACCACGGCAAGGCCGGCCAGAACCGAACCGGCGTCGCGGGCAGGACGCACGCAGGGAGCAGGCCGCCAGGATCCCAGCGGACCCAGCCGCCGCACAGCGGGGCAGGGCCAGGCAGCCGGGCACGCGGGGCGAACCGCGGGCCGCGGCTCAGCTCGCGGCCGTTCTCGCCGGGCAAGCAGCTGGCGTTGTATCACGGCTCAGGCTCCGCTGAACCAGGCCCGCTCCATGTGCCAGCGCCAGGGGCGTGGGGGCTGTACTGGCAATACCGGTGCCCTGGGGGCCGGCCCGGCGAGTTCATCCTTGGCGAGACCCGCACCTCGGCCAGTCTGGCGGTCACCGTGCGACAGGCGCACAGATCCGGGCACGGCGCCTACTGGGTGCTTGCGGACACTGGCGAGCACTCGCTGGTTATTGCCTCAAACTGCGCATGGCGCCTCCGCGTGTTCCTGCCGGCCAAAGCCAGCTAGCACGAGCGGCGTGCGATCAGTCGAAGATCGGCTCCCTGGTGCGGCTGCGCTTCAGCTCGAAGAAACCATCGGTCCCGGCTACCAGCAGCAGGCCGTCCCACAACCTCGCGGCGTCCTCGCCGCGCGGGATCGGTGACACCACCGGGCCGAAGATCGACATGCCGAGTACCGAGATAATCGGCGTGCCCACCTCGTAGCCGACCCGGTCCATGCCGTTCTTGTGCGAGGCACGCAGGCCATCGTCGTACTCGGTCGAATCCATCGCATCCGCCAGGCCGGCCGGCAGGTCAGCGGCAGCCAGGGCCGCCTCGATCATCGGCCGGTCCAGGGCCGCCTTCTCGTGATGGATCAGCGTGCCCATCGCCGTATAGAGCGGGCCGAGCACCTGCGAACCGTGCTCTGCCTCAGCGGCCGCGCAGACCCGCACCGGGGCCCACGCCTCCCGCATCCGCTCCTGGTACCGCTCAGGCAGGTCCCTTCCCTCGTTCAGCACGGCCAGGCTCATCACGTGCCAGCGCGGCTGTACCGGCCGCAGCTTCTCCACCTCACACAGCCAGCGTGAGGTAATCCACGCCCACGGGCACAGCGGGTCGAACCAGAAGTCGACTGGGGTTGGCGCCTGCTCAGTCATCCGCCCTCCTTGATCGCTGTACCCTGACAACCCGGCAGGCCGGTACGGCATTCCGCGACCTGGGCATGAAATCATTCGCCCGACGCCCAAGAAACCACGAACCAGGAATGATCAATGGCGAACAACCTAACCCGTGCAGCGGCTGCCGAGCGTGCCAGGCTGATCCGCGTCGAGTCCTACCAGATTGACCTTGACCTGACCCGCGACGAGACTACCTTCGGCTCGTTGACCACCGTCCGCTTTGCCTGCGCGGCTCCCGGTGCGGCGTCCTTCATCGACCTGACCGCATCTTCGGTCAGCGCGATGACGCTCAACGGCAAGCCGCTGCCGCCCGGCTGTTTCGACGGCGACCGGATCACGCTGCCCGAGCTCGCCGCGGCCAACGAACTCACGGTCAGGGCCGACTGCGAGTACTCGCGCAGCTGCGAGGGCCTGCACAGGTTCACCGATCCGGCGGACAAGTTCGTCTATCTCTACACCGACTTCGAGCCCTTCGACGCGCACCGGGTGTATGCCTGTTTCGACCAGCCAGATCTGAAGGCCACGTTCACCTTCGCCGTGACCTGCCCGGATACCTGGCAGGTCGTCTCGAACATGGCGCCGGAGCTAGCGGCGCAACCCGGCGGACCCGGCGGACCCGGCGCTGAGCGCTGGATCTTCCCGGCCACCCCGGTGATGTCGACCTACATCACCGCGCTGGCCGCCGGGCCGTACCACTGCGTGCGGGCCGAGCATGACGGCATTCCGCTCGGCGTCTTCTGCCGGCAGTCGCTGGCCAGTTATCTAGACCAGGACGAGATCTTCGAGATCACCAGGAGCGGGTTCGACTTCTACCACGCGACCTTCGGCATCCGGTACCCGTTCGGCAAGTACGACCAGCTCTTCGTGCCCGAGTTCAAGACCGGAGCGATGGAGAACGCTGGCTGCGTGACCTTCGTGGAGCACTACGTCTTCCGGTCCAGGGTGACCGACTTCACGCGCGAGATGCGCGCCGACACGATCCTGCACGAGATGGCGCACATGTGGTTCGGCGACCTGGTCACCATGCGCTGGTGGGACGACCTGTGGCTGAACGAGTCGTTCGCGAGCTGGGCCAGCGTGGTCGCCCAGAACGAGGCCACCAGGTTTACTCGCGCCTGGACCACGTTCAACCAAGCGCAGAAGTCCTGGGCCTACCGGGCGGATCAGCTGCCATCGGCTCATCCGATCGCCGCCGACATCGCGGACATCGCCGCCGTGGAGGTGAATTTCGACGCCATCACCTACGCCAAGGGCGCGTCGGTGATCAAGCAGCTGGTCGCCTATGTGGGCAGTGACAACTTCCTGACCGGGCTGCGCAGCTACTTCGCCAGGCACGCCTGGGGCAACGCCAGCCTGGCGGACCTGCTCGGAGCGCTCGAGCAGGCCTCAGGACGGCAGCTGGCAGGCTGGTCCAGGGCCTGGCTGGAAACCGCGGGAGTGAACACGCTGCGGCCGAGCTACCGGGCCGAAGACGGCAGGTTCACCGAGTTCGCAGTGCTGCAGGAGGCGCCGCCGGACCACCCGGTGCTCCGGCCGCACCGGATCGCCATCGGGCTTTACGACCGTTGCGATGCCGGGCTGAGCCGCCGCCTGCGGGTCGAGCTCGATGTGGCGGGCGAGCGAACCGTGGTACCGGAACTGGCCGGGGAGAAGCTTGCCGACCTGATCCTGCTCAATGACGACGACCTGACCTTCGCCAAGATCCGGCTCGATGAGCCGTCGCTCCGCACCCTGATCAGCTCGGTCGGGCAGATCACCGACTCGCTGGCCAGCGGGCTGTGCCTGGCCGCCGGGTGGGACATGTGCCGGGACGCCGAGCTGCCGGCCAGGGATTACATCGAGCTAGTGCTGTCCGCCCTGGACTCACCGACCGATATCGCCGTGCTCCAGACCGTGCTTCGGCAGGCGGTCTTGGCCGCCCGCCGGTTCACCGACCCTGCCAAGCGGATAGCCACGCTTGACCGGGTGGCCACCGCGCTGCGCGACAAGCTCAACACCGCTCCGCCGGGCTCGGACGCCCAGGTCGCCCACGCACAGATGCTTGCGACCGTGGCCATCTCGGCGGCCGACCTCAACCTGCTGGCCGGGCTGCTGGATGGCTCGGTGACCATCGACGGCCTGGCGGTGGACACCGACCTGCGCTGGCAGTTGCTGCACCGCCTGGTCAGCTGCGGGATGGCGGGCGAGGACGCGATCGACGCCGAGCATGACAGGGACAGGACCGACGCCGGCGAGCGGTACACCGCCTGGTGCATGGCCTCGATTCCCGATCCTGCGGCCAAGGAGGCAGCGTGGACGCAGATCGTCTCAGGCAACCTGCCAAGCGCCGTATTCCGCGCGGCGCTCAACGGCTTCAACGATGGTGACCAGGAGGAGCTCGTGGCGCCGTTCGCTGCCAGGTTCTTCGAGGTTGTCGCCGACCGGTGGCGCGCGTGGACCACGGACGTGGCCCAGTACTTCGCCGAGCACGGTTATCCGATCTTGGTGATCACGCCGGAGGCGATCGCCACCGCCGATGAGTACATCGCCAGCACCGATCCTCCGCCCGCGCTGCGCCGCCTGCTCAGCGAGGGGCGGGATGGCGTCGCCCGCGCCTTGCGCTGCCGTCAGCGAGACGCGCTGGCCAGCTAGCCAGCGGCGTACTCCGCTTACCGGCAGGCGGTTCGCTGACGTGGTGGCGGCGCTTATCAGGAGGCGGCGGCGCGGACGAGGTGGCGGCGCTTACCAGGAGGCGGCGCTTACCAGGAGGCGGCGGCGCGGACGACGGCGCGGAGCAGGTCGATGCCGGGCAGGTCCTCGATGAGCACCGCCTCGCCATCACCGTTGCACAGCGGTATCTGCCAGTTCGGGTACTCGTCGAGGGTGCCGGGAACGTTCTGCGTCCTGCGGTCACCCACCGCGTCGGCCAGCGACACGCCGACGAGCAGCGCAGGCGTGCGCGCGAGGAATCCGTACAGCGCGATCGTGAACTCGGCCGCAGTCGGCCGGCCGCCCGGCGTCAGCAGCCGCTCGCGCACCAGGGCGTCGGTCCACGCGGCGAGGATAAGGTCGGCGTGCCTGCCTTCCTCTTCCGGGTTCTTCAGCAGGCCGAGCCTGGCTCGCACGACCACCTGGTCGCCGCTGACGAAGCCGGAGACCGGGGGGACATCGTGAGTGCCGACCGTGGCCATGCACTGCCTCCGCCAACGCTCAGCGGGCAGCGGCGAGCCGTCGGGTTCGCGGGCGAACCAGAGCAGCGAGGTGCCGAGAATACCGCGCTCGGCCAGGTATCCGCGGATCCACGGGTCAACGGTGCCCAGGTCCTCGCCGATGGCCACCGCGCCGGCATGGGCCGCCTCCCCCGCCAGCGCTGTCACCGTGGCGCGGTGGTCATACCGCACGTAGGCCCCGTGGCTTGGCGGCATGCCTTCTGGCACCCACCACAGCCGCATCAGGCCCATAACATGATCCACCCGCAACCCGCCGACGTGGCGAAACGCGGCGCGCATCATCTCGGTCATCGGCCGGAAGCCGAGGCTGGCTAGCCGCTGCGGGTGCCAGGGCGGCTGGGCCCAGTTCTGGCCGCGCTGATTGAATCCGTCCGGCGGCGCGCCGACGCTCATGCCGCGCACGAGCAGATCCTGGTGCGCCCACGCGTCGGCGCCGCCCGGGTGCACCCCGACGGCCAGGTCACCGATCACGCCGATGTCCATGCCCGCTGCCAGCGCCGTCCGCTGCGCCTGGGCTAGCTGCTCGTCGACCAGCCATTGCAGCCACGCGTGAAAGTCCGCCCGCTCGGCCAGCGGGCTTTCGGCCATGAGCCGCGCCGCCCGGTCGGGGCTGGCGAGCTCGGCGGGCCAGCGCCGCCAGTCAGAGCCATGCCGCTCGGCCAGCGCGCACCATCGCGCCCAGGCGTACAGCTCCGAGCCTTCCCTTTCGGTGAACCGGCGGCGCTCAGCGTCGCGCTGCGGGGTCAGGCCGATCGAGCAGATCAGCTCCAGTGCCTCGCGCTTGGCCGCCCAGACGGCGTTCCTGTCGATCAGGTCCGACGTCGAATTGGCGGCGCGCAGCGGTGCCGCGAGTCGCTCGATGTGCTGCCGCTCCGCCGTGCCGAGCTGCCGGTACTCGGGAACATCCTCGATCCGCAGGTAGAGCGGGCTGGTGTACCGCCTGGTCATGGGCCGGTACGGCGATGGGCTGACCGGAGCCGCCGGTTCGGCCGCATGCAGCGGGTTGACCAGGATGAACCCCGCCCCGAGATCGCGGGCGCTCCAGGCCGCGAGCTCGGCCAGATCCCGCAGGTCACCGTGGCCCCAGGAACGCCGGGACCGCACCGAGTAAAGCTGAACGGTGAAGCCCCAGCACCTGTTCGCCGGCAACCCGGGCACCGCCTGAGCGGCCAACCCGGCCTGCGCAGTCAGCCTGGCCGACCCCGGCAGCCCGGCGGACGTCCCGGCCTCCCCGTGCAGCCGGGCCGGCGCGAGCAGCCCGGCCGACCCAGGGTCCCCGGCCGACGGCCCCGCCCGCGCGGGCAGCCCGGCAGCGATCCCAGGCGACGCCTCCTGCCGGCCCGCCACCTCGCCAAGCGCGCCCACGATCGCCGCGAGCACCTGTGGGTCGGCCGCCACCCGTTTCTTCTGCCAGTCCAGATAGCTGGTCGACACGCCAAGCGCCTCAGCCTGCCGGACAAGCCTGCCATCGGTCATCCCACCATGATCGCGGTGTCTCCGCCGTCCCTGGGACCGGGGCCCATCATGGTCTCCTCGCCGCCTCCCGACCTCGGCGCCGCACCACACCGGCTCCCAGGCGCCGGCCCCGCCCAGGCGCCGGCCCCGCCCAGGCACCGGCCCCGCCCACGGAATCGGCCCCGCCTTCTGCCTAACCCCGCCAGCACCGCCCATCCCGCCAGCACCACCTGTCCCTCCCAGCGGGCCCAGCCAACGTAGGCAATGTCACATCGCCCTTGAAACAGCGTATGCACTGCCACATCGCCAACGTTGCCGGACGCGATAGGCCCGCCCGCCGGGCCGTGTCACGATCGGGCCGCGCGCCTAGGGCGTGTCCCGTAGATCCCGAACCCTCGGCCCTGACCCTGCCCCGGTCCCGGGCACAGCGACGCCCCCGATCCGATCACTTCCGCCACGCTGGCCCCGCCAGCATCGACGAGCCGCACTTTGCACGGCTTACAGTCAATTCGTGCCCTGATTTGCGGCTTTCGTCCGCACCCAATCGGTGCCAAGTGCGGGCCGGACGCCGGCGCAGCGGCCGGGACGGGAGCAGCGGGACGGGAGCAGCTGGCCCGGAACGGATACCGCGCGGGCGACCCCGCCATCAGACGGGCGGCCAGACCGCCGACACCGCCGGGCGGGCCAGGCGGCGGCCGCGCCTGCCCGGCTCCGCGCCGCGGCGGCGTCACCCCAGGACATCACGACTCCTTCGCGGGCGATGTGCCACGCCTAAGCCGGCCGGGCCGCGCTAGCCGGAACGGGCGGCACCGAAGGGGACGAGAGGCGCCGAAGCGGACGGAACGGGCGGCGCTGGCGGGAGGGGCGGCGCTGGCGGGGAGGGGCGGCGGGAACGGGCGGTGCTGGCGGGGAGGCGCGGTGCTGGCGGGGAGGGGCCGACTAACCGCGCCAGGCGCCGGCCTGGCTTAGAGACCGAGCCTGGCCTCCGCGGTCTCCCAGTCCCTGGCGACGGCGCGCTGGGCGGCGGCCAGGCCGACCCGGCCATCGCAGACGGCCCGGTTCAGCGCCCGCTCCACCTCGTCCTTGGGGTTCGGTATCGTGCCAACCTCTGGCCACAGGTTGGCCGCGTCGTTGGCGCCGCCAAGCTCGAGCGGTACCAGATGATCAAGCTCGCTGGTGACGCCGTCGGCGAGGCCGTAGGCCGGGTAGGCCTGGTGGAACTTGAACGCCTCGGTCTTGGCCTCAGCCGGCCGGACGGTATGGGTGTAGCCGCTCACGCAGATCGTGGACGCGATGTTCGCCTGGGTCACCGCCGGGTCGACGGCCCCAGGCGTGCAGTGCCGGTCAGGGAGCCTGCCGTGGTCCGCCGAATGACACCGGCCGGTGATGGTGCCTGTCACCTGCCCAGGGTCATGCACCATGCGCAACCCTGACGCTGACGGACCCCGCTCGTGCCGTCCGGCTGGCGAGTGCCTGGCGGCGTGCGACGGCTTCCCTGCTCCGCCCGAGCTGACCACGACGCCCTGGCACGCGCTCGCGGCCAGCGTCCCGGCCGCGATCGCGGCCGCGAGGAACAACCGGGTCAAGTAGCCGCCGGTCGCGCCGCGGATCCGGGTCATCGCTGCCGCCTCGTCGCTCATCGCCGCTCTGCTGGCGCCGCCCTGGCCCGCTTGCCGGATGACGCGTCGCCCGGCCAGCGCTAGCGCCGCGCTAGTGGGCGAGCCCCGGTACGCGGATCAGCGGCGGCCAGGCTGAGAATACGACGAATTCATGCCGCGGGATATCCTGCGTTGACATGGATACCGATCAGCTTCGCGCTCTGCAGCGCCCGCTGAAGGAGCGGTACCGGCAGACCTCCGCCGCCGCGCTCATCACATTGCGCGCTTCCGGTGAACTGGACGACACGGAGGTAAGTTGCTCGGTCCAGACCGGCCGCGCCATCGTGGCGGCCGGCCTGCATCCGGCGACCGGCGGCAGCGGGACGCTTGCCTGCTCGGGCGACATGCTGTTGCAGGCACTCGTCGCCTGTGCCGGCGTCACGCTACGCTCCGTCGCGACCGCACGGGGCATGGCGGTCACCGGGACTGTACGGGCCGAGGGCGACCTTGACTTTCGCGGCACGCTGGGCATCGACAAGCAGGCGCCGGTCGGTTTCACCGCGATCCGGCTGTTCTTCGACCTGCGGGCCGACGCCACGGCCGATGAGGTGTCCGCGCTGCTCGCGGCCACCGAACGCTATTGCGTCGTGTTCCAGACCCTCGCCGCCAAGCCGAGCCTGTCCGTCGCCCTGGACCGTTGAACCAAGCGCAAGGCCCCGGCCCACCCAGGCCCGGCCCGGCCTTCCTTGATCACACAGTTCTGTCAGTGGCATCTGCCGAGAGAACCGCGTGATCATGAGGACGGGATTACCAGCCCGGGTAGCGGTTCCACCAGTCGGCGGGGATCTCACCGTCGTCGTCCCACGGCGGGTCGAGTAGCTCGGTCGCCGCGTCGCCGGCGATCCGCTCGACGATCTCCCGGCCGTCGAGTGCCGCCAGCCAGTCGCCGGGCAGGCCGGCCAGCCCGCTAGCGGCGCCGAGCAGGTGCCCGGCGATGGCCCCGGTCGAGTCGCTGTCGCCGGAGTGGTTCACCGCGGCCAGCAGGGCGGCGGTCGGCGTCGGTGCGGCGAGCGCGCAGCAGGCCGCGATCGCGAGGGCTTCCTCGCCCACCCAGCCGTGTCCGAGCCGCTGGCTGAGCGTCTCCGGGCCTGGCATGCCGCCTGCGGCAAGCCGCATGGCCACCGCCAGCGCCCTGGACGTGCTGCTCCCGGCCGGCGGGTATGCGGCGGCCCCGGCCAGGGCCACGCCCAGCGGCTGGCCATCGGCCAGCAGCCTGACGATCACGGCGAGAACGCCGGCCGGGTGAATGCCATCCTGGTGCCCGTGCGTGATCGCCGCGATCTCGCAGGCGGTATCCCATGCCTGCGCGGCCGTGCGGCAGAAGAACCCGACCGGCGCGGCGCGCATCACCGCGCCGCATCCCTTGGAGTCGTTGGCTGGATCGGCCACGGTGCCCTGCCGCCGAGCGCGTCCCCGACGGCCCCGGCGAGCAGGCAGCCGCTGATTCGCTCGGCCAGATCCACCCGCCGAGGCTAGGCCCAGCCGAGCGCGTGGCCAGGGCGCGTGGCCAGGGCGCGTGGCCAGGGCGCGGGGGCCAGGGCGCGGGG
>WNFX01003739.1_pt1 | contig 17539 bp, 15 predicted proteins | sample 5400111 | NCBI WGS metagenome assembly WNFX01 (sample SAMN13153363, study PRJNA577476) | soil metagenome | isolation source: 40 cm soil or saprolite under grassland replicate 1 | place: USA:California | collected 2016-06-15 | reverse complement strand
AAGCCTGGAGCGTGATCGGCCGCGAATTTTCCATCGCGACCAATCAGGTCGATTTCGCGCAGCCGCGCCGGTTCAATCTCGTCTACAAAGACAAAGACAACACCGAGAAGACGCCGATCTGCATTCATCGCGCGCCGCTCGGCACGCATGAGCGTTTCATCGGTTTCCTGATCGAACATTACGCCGGCAATTTCCCCCTCTGGTTATCTCCCGAACAGGTGCGCATCCTCACCATCGGCGACGACGCGAAACTGCTCGATTATTCTATGTCGATCTTGAATGAGTTACGCGCACACCAGGTTCGCGCCGAGATCGACAAAGGGACCGATCAGATCAACGGCAAGATCCAGCGCGCCGAGCAAATGAAAGTGCACACCATGTTCGTGATCGGCAAACGCGACATGGACGCCGACGCCGTCAGCGTCCGCGTTCACGGCAAAGGAAATCTCGGCGCAAAAGCGAAAAAGGAAGCCATCGCCGAAATTTTATTGTCGATCAAAGAACGGCGCCCCTAGGGGCAGACGTTCATTCCTCGAGGTGCACTGACTCCATGATGTGGTCGATCTCTTCTTTCAATTCGGGTTCGGTATTCAAGTTGGTCGTAAAGTTGATCTCTAAGAGCTGACTTTTGTAGGAACTGGTGAGGAAGCGCGTATAGACCGGGTTGGCGAATAATCCTTCTTCCCCTTCAAAATCGGGACGTAACGCCAGTCTGCCCACTTGCGTCCATCGATGATGACAATTCCCTTCCGCAGCCATGGTAGATGAGAATCCGACTCGCAAGGAAACAGTTCTGGAGGAAACGAGTTTGCCCAGCTAAAACAACTTGATGGATCTCCCCGGGACCCTGAAAAAGTATTTCGGCTACGCTGAGTTTCGACCGTTGCAGCAAGAAATCATTCGGGATGCGTTGGCTGGACGCGATGTCTTTGCGCTGATGCCGACGGGCGGCGGGAAATCGCTTTGTTTTCAATTGCCGGCGTTGTTGCGGGATGGGCTGACGATTGTGGTTTCGCCGTTGATTTCGCTGATGAAAGATCAGGTTGATGCTTTGCAAACCAGCGGGATCGCGGCGACATTTCTGAATTCGGCGTTAGATCGGCAGGAGGCGCTCGAGCGATTGCGCGGATTGAATCGCGGCGAGTATCGGATGCTCTATGTCGCGCCGGAGCGGTTGATGCTCGATGGGTTCTTGGAGCGCGCGCTGAATTGGAACATCGCGCAGATCGCGATTGACGAAGCGCATTGCATCAGCGAGTGGGGACACGATTTCCGGCCGGAATATCGCGAGCTGAAAAAACTGCGCAGGCATTTGCCGGACGTGCCGATCATGGCGCTAACAGCGACTGCGACCGAGCGGGTGCGCAAGGATATTGTCGATCAATTGCATCTGCAGAACGCCCAATGCTACGTGGCGAGCTTTAATCGGCCAAATCTGACCTATCGGGTTGTCCCGAAATCGTCGCCCTACGAACAAGTGCTCGCGTTCATTCGCGGCCGGCCTAACGAGAGCGGCATCGTTTATTGCGCGAGCAGAAAGACGGCGGATTCGTTGGCCACGAAATTGGATGCCGATGGAATTAAAGCAAATCCATATCATGCGGGGCTCGAAGCGAAGGAGCGCACAAAACATCAGGAACAATTTCTGCGCGACGATGTGCGGGTCATCACGGCGACGATCGCTTTCGGGATGGGAATCAACAAATCGAACGTGCGGTTCGTGGTCCATCACGATCTGCCGAAGAATATCGAGAGTTATTATCAAGAAACGGGGCGGGCCGGGCGCGATGGTTTGCCGAGTGAGTGCGTGCTGCTTTTTAGCGCGAGCGACGTGGTGAAGCAGCGGCGTTTCATCGAGGAAAAGAGCGAGCGAGAACAGCGCGTCGCACACGAGCAATTGCGCGACATGGTCCACTACGCGGAAACGCGCGAATGCCGGCGCGCGACCCTGTTAAAATATTTTGGAGAAACTTTTAGCGAATCTTCGTGCGATGGATGCGATAACTGTCTGACGCCACGCGAAACTTTCGACGGAACGTTGCTGGCGCAAAAATTTCTCTCCTGCGTCTATCGCATTCACGAGAAACATGGTTTCGGATTCGGATTGAATCATATTGTCGATGTTCTGTGCGGCGCCGACACGGAACCGATTCGGCAACGCGGTCACGATCGGCTTTCGACTTACGGAATCGGTCGGGATGTGAAACGCACCGCGTGGCTCGTGATCGGCCGTGAGCTTTTGCGCCTGGGGCTCATCGCCGCTGCACCCGGAAAATTCGCGACCCTGCAACTGACCAATGCGGGACTGGAGGCGTTACGGAATCGGAAATCGATTACACTGACGAAACCGTTTGATGTCGAACCGCGCAAACGACCGAAGCGTCGCGCCGGTGAAATCGAGTGCGACGAAGCGCTCTTTGAAGAAGCTGCGCGATTTCGCAGAAGTTTTTATTGAGGCGATCAAAGAGCGCCGCGCCGATTGAGTCTGACACGGAGTCCGCCAACCAGAGCTATTTTGTTTCGCCGACGCGGTTTTCCTTGATTCGAGCTCGAATTCCGGCAGCGCGCTGTGAAAGCGGCTCCGCTTTGGCGGATTGACCTTTTGCCCAATAGAGCGCGGCGAGAGCATCCAGGGTTTCGGCGACGCGAACATGTTCGGATCCGAGCAGCTTTTCGCGAATTTTAAGTGCGCGCTGATAAAGCGGCTCGGCTTTGGCGTACTGGCCGGTCTCGCGATAGAGATTTCCGAGATCATCAAGGCTTTTCGCAGTATCGACGTGCTCCGGCCCAAGCTTTTTCTCGTCGATCGCCAATGCTCGGAGTTCGAGCGGCTCGGCTTTGGCAAACTCGCCTTTATCGCAATAAAGCCGGCCAAGGTTGCCGGCGGCGGTGGCCGTATCGGGATGGTCCGGTCCCAGCACTTTTTCATAGATTCTGAGCGCGCGCAGTTCCAGCGGTTCGGCTTTCGGAAATTGTCCCATGCGATCGTAAAGCGCACCGAGACTAATCAGCGTTGCGGCGGTGTCGGTGGAATCAGGGCCAGAAGCTTTTTCGCTAATCGCGAGAGCGCGCTGGTAAAGCGGCTCTGATTTGGCGTAGTCCTTCTGATAATAATAAAGCATTGCGAGCTCGTGAAGATTTCTCGCTGCTCCGGCGCTGTCGGAGCCATGTGCTTTTTCGGAAATGGCAAGCGCGCGTTGGTAAAGCGCTTCGGCCTTCGCGTAGTCGCGCGTATCCCGATAGACTGAAGCCAGGCCGCTCAAAGTTGATCCGGTATCGGGATGATCCTTGCCCAGCGCGTTCTCGCGGATTTTCAAAGCGCGCTGAAAGTAAGTTTCCGCCGTGGAATATTGTCCCATCAACTGATAGACCGTGCCGAGATTGTTAACGATCCACGCCGTATTTGGATGATCCGGGCCGGCTGATTTTTCAGTCACGGCCAGCGCCCGTTGAAAAAGCGGCTCCGCTTTTTTGTATTGGGCCATGTTCCGATAGACCGCGGCTAAATTCTGCATCGTGACCGCAGTGTCCGGATGATCAGGCCCGAGAGATTTTTCGCGAATTTTTAAGGCGCGCTGAAAAAGAGCTTCGGCTTTTGCATATTCATCCTCCGCGACATAGAGCGCGGCCAGATCATTGAGACTGTAAGCAGTCTTGGGATTGTCAGGACCAAAAGCTTTCTCCCGAATCTTAAGGGCACGCTGGGAGAGCGGTTCCGCTTTGGCGTAGTCGTGGTTGTAATAATAGAGAATGGCGAGAGCGTTGAGAGTGTCGGCGGTTTGAGGACTGTCCGGTCCGAAAGCTTTTTCTCGAATCTTCAAGACCCGCTGGTAAATCGGTTCCGCTTTCGCGTAGGCGCCCGTTTGCGAATAGAACAGACCGATGTTGGCCAAAACGGAGGCGACGTCAGGATGATCCGGGCCGAGTTCTTTCTCGAGAGCTCGTAACGCGCGCTGATAAAGCGGCTCCGCTTTCGCGTACTGGCCCATGTATCGATAAACGTCGGCCAAATTGTTCGCGGCAGCGGCGGTCCCGCGAGCATCGGGCCCCAAGGTTTGTTCGCGAATCTGAAGAATCTTTTCCGCAATCGGCGCCGCCTGCGTGAATTGCTTGCTCTCATAAAATTTATTGAACCGGGCGATCAGCGCCGGCATGTCCGCTTCTTCTTCGGCCAGTGCGATCGAAGTACCGAAAGCGCAGCAAAGAAGCGCAACGACAACTGATGCTCGCGACGACCAGTGTTTGTTTTCTACGGAGATAGATTTCATGTGCACCTCCTGTGGCGAGGAAGGCTAACCAGAAAGCGTCCGCGACTGCACGCCATAAAGTAAACTTCGTTGTCGTGCGAGAGGGCGCCTGATAAAAGGCACTTCATGCGTGCTTTGCTTTCACTCACGATTGGATTTCTTCTAGGATGGCCAACAGCCGGAAGTTCGACTTACGCCGAAACAACTCAGCGGGCCTGGATTGAAAGTGGCGCTGAGAAGGCTGTCATCGCTCGTCATTCAAAATCTCCGGACGGTCGCCATGCGCTGGCGTGGGTTGTCGCTGCGGACCCCGGAACGATTGATTGGTCCTTACTCGAAAGCGATCCGGACAGCTTCTACGAGAAATACGACTTGCGCGAACTGTGGGTTGTCGATCTTGCCAAGGGAAGAAAACTTTGCTCGTTAGGCTCCTCCGTGGGCTACGTTCGCCCAGGCAGTCATCGGACTCTCAATGTCGCCTGGGGACCGCTCGAGGGCGGGCGCCGCTTTGCCATTGTTGCCTACGATTGGAAATGGGGAACTGACACTCTCATTGCTCTCGACGTGGGAGCGGACAATTGTCGTGAGAGTCAGGCGGGCCAAATAGTTGATCGTTCCGTTAATTCTCTGATCAAAAAAGGAAAAGCGCATGCCGAAAACTACGATGTCCGCTACTCCGTCGCCGGATTGCCGGAACTCGGACTCAAGACCGGATTCGCGAACGCCTCGACCATTCGAATTCCGTTCACGGCGAAAATTCGCGAGAGCGAAAAACCGGCGGCGGAAGGGGTCGTCGCTTTAAATCTAACGCGGCGCAGCGATGCGGTTTCGGCCAGCGTCACCCATGCGATTGTCGGTCCGGCCGGTGACGATCCCTCTACTGACGACACGCGTCTGGCTAAAGCGGACCGCGAGCTAAACGCGCTCTACCATGATTTACTCAAGCGACTGCGTCCTGCCGAACAAGAGTCGCTTCAGTCGGAGGAGCGCACCTGGATTGAGCAGCGCGAAAAGCAGGCTGCCGATATCAAGCCTGACTACCACGAAAACAATCGCATTCCTCGCGATCAAACCTTACGGCGACTGACCGAAGAACGCATTGCAGAGCTGCGCAAGCGCGCTGCGTCAGTCGAGAAGAAATAACGGCGACAACTTGACGCCTCGCTCAGGTCAAGATTAATGCCTTCCGTCCTGATAGAATTCACACATGAAAAATCGCATTCACATTCAGATCCTGACGATGTCGATCTTGTTTGTGGTCCCGGCGTTCGCGGCCAATCCGTTTCTTGACGCCAAGGATGACAAGCCGGTCGCGGCAAATTTTCGCGGCACGGAATGGAATGACGAAAATATTCAGGGCGAAATCCCGCTAACGGCACGAATGCTCACGACCCGAATCGCCAATATGTCGTGGGGCGCAATTTTCAAAATCGAATTTGTCGATCTAAAATCGCGCGCCAAGCAGCGCCGTGACATTCCGCCACAATATTTTATCGCGACCGATGATCGCATTGTTCTGTTGAACGAAGAAAACAACGACGCGGCCGCTAAGAAGATTTCCGCAATGGAGAAGCCGCCCGACTTTGAACAGGGCGATATCCGCGCGATCACGAGCGGCAAGTTGAACTTTGAGGAAGGCCCCTACACTACGACAATCGAGACCAAAAGGGACGAATGCACTTATCTGTCGAGCCACAGTTCCGGTCATTACTCGAAGTTTGTTTGGAAAAAAGGCGCCGGATTAATCGAGCACGCGAGTAACTACGGCGCGGCGAAAGATGGTTTCCGACTCAAACGCAGCGCTTCAAAGAAATAGAACGGAAGAATTTACCAATTGTAAGTGACCGTACCGTCGGGCTCGCGGAAGAGTTTTGCGCCAACCACGATGGTCCGGGCCGCAGGTTTTTCTCCAATTGGAAAAACTTTGACGTATAACGAAACTGGTGCGCCTTCGGTTCGACCGGCCGCGCCCATCTTCTTCAATTCCTCCCACGCGTGTGTCCCGCTCACAGTCTTCTTGAGAAATCCTAACCTGACTAGCGCGTCGTATGGGAATTCCACCACGCCGTAATGATTCGGCGTGGCCGTGTCTTTGAGAAATCCGCGATAAACGTCCTCGCCGATTTGTTCCGACTGCAAAAGTTTCGGATCTACTTCGATGCGAACAATCTTCTTCGCCCAATCGAATTTGTGTTGCTCTATGTCATTGAAGCCATGCGTTTTTTCATCAACTGGCGCTCCAAGCTGTGGCGGCGCGATCTTTTCTTTGGCCGGCGTGTATTCGAAGTTGCAATGAATCACACTGTTGCTGCTGGAATTAATAATTGGTAGCGATGCGCGCCCGATATAGCCAGGCTGACCTTGCGCATCCAAGACGAGCCAATAGTGCGGCAACTGGGAGTCCTCGGTTTCCTCATTCACTTTGAGCCGAATATGCAGCCGGGTCTGACCGTCGCCCTGCTCGGTTCCAACTTTTTGAAACGGCGGCGACAAACGACCAGACATGATCGGAGTGTGTGTCCAACTGTAGAGTAACCGATCGTCCGGAGTGCCGGGGTGAAAACTTTCGCCCGCGTCCGAGCTCGACCATGCCTTGTCTTTAATCACAATTAATCGCCGGATCGCGCTGCCGTCTTCGGGTTCCATCGTGAGATCGAAATCTTTTCCGGAAAGGAGCCCGTGAACCTTGATCGTCTTGGTGACGCTGGCCGTTCCTTTCACGTCCCAAACGCCTTCATTCATTTTCTTCATTGCGGCCATCAGCAAGTTTTCAGGACCGGGCTCAGCTGCGAGCGCGTGAGGATTTCCGGGCGGACCAACGACCGCAGGTTGATCGCTGATTCCGGTATAGGTCGCATCCGTTGTTACGTAATCGCTTTCACCTTCCAAAATACCGGGGCCGTGATAGCGGCGGATGACTGTTGGCTTGCCGTTTTCCAGCGCGATCCACCAATTCGGCCGATCGCCTTCGTAATGAATTTTCTCCGGCGATTTAAAACGAACGTGCAATAAATTCTCATCTTCACCTTTCTCCGGCGCGACCTTTTCATGCGGCGGAATCTTTTGGTCGGTGGAAAACATGATCGGCGTATGGACCAAATAATAGAAACGTCGATCCTTCACGTCGGCGTTTTTCCAGGTCTTGCCGCCGTCTTCGCTGATCCGGCTGTTGTCGCCCAAAGTGATTTGTCGCTTTGATCCATCGACCGTTTCGATCGTCAGATCAAAATCGTTCCCGGCCACAATACCGGAGATGTTCATCTGTTTGTTCCCTTCAATCCGCGCATCGACTCGCCACGGGCGAATCTCCGTGGCTTTTTTTGCGGCGGCGAGGATTGTTTCCGGTTTTTCCTGCCCAGCCGCAGTCGATTTCTTCTGCGGTTTGGCCGACGAAAACGACGTCGCAACCAAGAACGCTGCGAGAAACGCCGACAATTTGTTCACGCTACGGGTAAGCTCACTTCCATAAAAAAGAAAAAAGAATTTAGTTGGCTTGTTAATTGTTGGGGCGGCACGTCCTGCTCGGCGCACATTGTTGTTTTTGACTCGACAACTCGCGCCAACCCTTGCGCAATGAAGACGAGACCCAGTTACCGAGCTTAAAGTCGAGAAAATTCGAAAAGATAAATCATGAAACGCCGCCTCGGCAATACCGAGGAGCAAGTCGCTGCTCTTTACAGCAAATCGGTCGACCCGAGCGAGCCGGACAAAGACGGCATTACGACCAATGCCTGTCAAAAAGGCGACGACATCGTTCTCGCTAAGGGCGCTGCGCGATGACGAATGGCCGCGTCAATTGGAGAGTGACCGCGGGATACGGCATTGTTTTCGCGTTTGCTCTGCTTCTCCTTTTCTACCACTTGGATAATCGGCCCCTCTGGGGAGACGAAGCGGAAACTGCGCTGCTCGCGAAAAATGTTCTTCATTTCGGAATCCCAAAGACGGTCGACGGGGTCAATCACATCACGGTTTTAGGCAATCTTCGCGACGAGAACGCAGCCCACGTCTGGACGTGGGCGCCGTGGTTACAGGAGTACCTTGTCGCTGGAGCGTATCTTCTCTTTGGCGAAAACACTTGGACGAGTCGCATAGCATTTGCAGCAATTGGTTGGCTCAGTGTGATTCTGCTCGCGCATGTCAGTTATCGGACATATGGGGACCATCGCATCGCTCTCGGCAGTGCCCTTCTTCTCACCACTTCCGAGATATTCCTTCTGCAGTCGCGTCAGTGTCGCTACTACGCCGTCACGGTTTTTGCCGAAATTCTGATCGTCTATGGCGCCTTGGAACTTCTTTCGAATCGTAAGCGAGCCATTTGGTTTTTAGGCACCGCCCTCATCCTTCAATTTTACACGAACTTCATTGTCGCCGCCGCCAATTTGCCTCTGCTGATCGGGTTGAGTTGGTTTAGTCGAAGACAAAGGCAGCCTCTTACTAAACTGGCGATAGCGGTCGGACTGTTCGCGCTCGCGGCACTACCATGGTTGGCATACGCCCGCACCTGGCAGCAATCACGCGAGCTCGTTCATGAGAACCTCCTGGCAAAAGCTCTCTATTACGGGACAGAATGGAATTTTCACTTTACTCCGTGGATTCTTTTGCTGTTGCCTGTAATGGGGCTTTTCACAAAAGCGCACCCGGCCCAATCTTTGACTGCGTCATTGCTCCGGCCGCTGGAGCAATCACTCTCGATACTGATCGTTGGCTACTTCGTCATTCTTTTGCTGCCACTCTCAGAACTGCGCTACTTATTGCCTCTTCTGCCCGTTGGATGTTTCCTCGCCTCGGCATGGTTATTTCGTTACCTGCCCTGGCCGCTTCTAGCTGCGGGAGTGATTGCGCTTCAGGCGACGACTAATCTGATCGCGGTCGTCACAACATTCGGATTAAGTCAAGAACACGGCTGGCGAGCTCCATTAGTTCAGTTCATTGGAGGTTTGAACGAAAATTATGCGGATCGCGTTACCGATGTTCGAGACTTCTTTTCCAGAGAAGCACGCGCCGGGCAAACCGTCTGGGTGCCGGATCCGGAGTTTCCTCTGATCTTTTATACCGGATTGAAGATCATCGATGGGCGCCTAAGGACGCCGGACAGCCTGCCCGATTGGATTTTGCCGCAAAGCGCGTCGGGGTTATCGGGCCAGAAGTCACTTGCGATACCTGATTCTGTAAAGGCCTACTACGATACTATTTTCATCCGCGTGCATGATTCAGATCGGCTGGACAATGTTCCCGAGCCGGACTGTTACCAGTATCGCGCAACTCAGAAACTGACCGATTTCCTCGTGTATCGGAAGAAAATGTAAACCCCTATAGCTTTAATTTCATGACGAGTGCAAATTAACGCGCCGGCGTTTTCCAGCCGGTACAATTTCTTCCACCGCACATCGCTTTAGCCGCGCCGCGTCGCTTATTTGCGTTTCCGTTTTCGAGTCGGCAAATTTTTGCGCTTGGTCTTAGCCACTCTCCGGAGTTCTTTTCGGCTCATCGATTTGTACATGCTTCTCGAAGCGCCTCGGAGTGATGACTTTGACCGCTTTCCGCGTTTAGCCGCGAGCGCCGCGCCAGCCGCCATTTGTTGTTTTTTTGATCTTGCAGGCATAACAAGAATGTTTCGCAGCTGAGAAGCGAAACGGATTTGCCTGCCACGCCGTAGCAACGCGAAGGCGGGTTAAGCTGCCGCCGCTTTTCGCCAAAAGAAGTAAACCGGCACGCCCGTCAGCACGATCAACATTCCGATTCCGGAAGTTGTCGGCGCGAGAAAGGCAAGATCGACAATCAGTAAAGCGGCCAGCAACATCGACACAATCGGCACGATCGGGTAACCCCACGTCCGATACGGTCTGTCGGCCGCGGGCGCTTTTCGTCGCAGGACAATCAGCGCGAGAACCATCAGCAGATAAAAAATCAGATCGGCTGAGACAATGTATTCGAGCAACTGCGTGTAAACGTTTCCGTAGACGACTTGATGCGTCGCGTCGTTCGTTGTTACCGTTCGCGGCAAAGTCAGAAGCGCCGTCCAAATTCCCTGCGCGATCAATGCCGCCGCCGGGACATGAAATTGATTCGTGGTTGCAACTTTTTTGAAAAACAAACGGTCCCGCGCCATCGCGAAATAAACGCGGGCACCGGCGAGAATCAGTCCGTTGTTGCAACCGAACGTCGAAATCATAATCGCCGCTGCCATGCACATCGCGCCCGGATTTCCGAACGCGGTCTTCATCGCCGCGACCGCGACGCGATCCTGCGGCGCGTGCTGGACTTCTGGAAACGACAAGAGCGCCAGATAAGAAACATTCGCCAGGACATACAGAATCACAACGATGCCCGAGCCAATCAAAAGCGCGCGGACAAGATTGCGCCCCGGGTCGCGCACTTCGCTGCCAAGAAACGTGACGTTCGTCCAGGCCGTTTGGGCGAAGATCGGACCGACCATCGACTTTCCCAGAATGAGAATGATTGCTAATCCGCCGACGAACTTAAACCCGGGTTGCGCGACCTGCGGACTCCAACCGTTCGCCCACGAATCCCACCACGCCGACGTTCGTGCCGCGGACGCGGCCCTCCAACCGAGGAAACCTCCAACGACAACCACGCCTGCGAGCGCCGCCGTTTTTGCAAATGTAAAAGTGTTTTGCACGAGCGTGCCGAGCTTGAGTCCGCGCGTATTTGTCCAGGTCAACAATGCGACCAACGCGATTGCAACCAGCTGTTGAGTGGAAAGGCTAACTGCATATCCGCCGCCCAATGACAACGGTTGCTTTGTGAAAAGATAATTGTCCGGTGAAATTCCGCTGACAAAAACACCTAGGAATTTTGCGAATGCGATTGCGACGGCGGCAATTGTTCCGGTTTGAACGACCAGAAACAGCGTCCAGCCGTATAAGAACCCCATCGCCGGCCCGTAGGCTTCGCGAAAGAAAACGTAAACGCCACCTGCGCGCGGCATCATTGTGGCCAATTCGGAGCAGCACAGCGCCCCTGTGATCGTGAGCAAACCGGCGACCGCCCACGCGACTAACAGCCATCCGGGCGCGCCACTCAAGCGCGCCGATTCTGCCGAGGTAATGAAAATACCCGAGCCGATCATCGACCCAATCACAATCATGGTGGCGTCGATCGGCCCAAGCGTGCGAACCAAACCGCTCTGTTGCTGCTCGCCGCTCATTTCGAGAACTTCGGCGCGCCAATGCTGACACCTTCTTTCTCGAGACGCGATTTTAACACGCGCGCGAAATCTACCGCTCCCGGCGTATCGCCGTGAACACAAACCGTCTCCGCGCGAACATCGACGTCTATGCCGTCGACCGATTTAACTTTTCCTTCGCGCAGCATTCGAACCACGCGCACCGCGGCTTCTTCCGGATCATCCAGCAAAGCGTCCGGTCGCGTGCGCGGAACAAGCGACCCGTCGCTTAAATAGTTTCGATCGGCGAACACTTCATGCGCGATTTGCAGTCCATTCGTTGTTCCCGCTCGCGCGAGAGCGCTGCTTTGCGGCGCAAAGAAAATTAGTTTGGGGTCGATCTTGGCAACGGCGCGGCCAATTGCATTCGCCAGTTCTTGGTCGCGCACCGCCATGTTGTAAAGTGCGCCGTGCGGTTTCACGTGATTTGGACGCACGCTGGCCGCTTCGGCAATCGCTTGAAAAATTCCCAGCTGATAGACCACTGCGTCAAAAACTTCCTCTGACTTTACCGGCAATTCTTTCCGCCCGAAATTTTCGCGATCGAACAAACTCGGATGCGCGCCGACGGCGACCTTGCGGTCGCGCGCCGTTTCAATCGATCGGCGCATCGTTTCGGCGTCGCCCGCATGAAAACCGCAGGCAATGTTTGCCGATGTGACGAGCGCGAGCAGTCCGTCGTCGTGGCCGGCGCCTTCACCGAGGTCGGCGTTAAGATCGACAGTCAAGTTCATTTGAAATGCGATTCGAGTCCGCGCCGGAACTGTTCCAGATTTCGCTCGCGTTCGAGTAGCAGCGCATGGGCATCAGCTATCGAAACTTCGGTAAAACGAATTCGATCGCCCGGACACAACTGCGCAGCGACAGGAAGATCGACTGTGATCACGTGAGCGATCTTTGGATAACCGCCGATGGTTTGGCAATCATTGAGAAGCAGAATCGGTTTGCCGCTCGGCGGGACCTGGACTGTGCCCGGAGCCACTGCTTCGGAGAGAAGATCGACATCTTCCCTTCGCTCCAGACACGGACCGTCCAGTCGAATTCCCATTCGATTAGAATCGGGAGAGACGAAAAAACTTTCGCTGTTAAAGAGTCGAAGCGTTGATTCAACGAAGCGCCCGGAATCCAATCCGCGAATGTAACGCAACGTCGGTGTTCGCCGCGCCGTACTCGACCAATCGTGCGGCGGTTTCCAGCCCGCAATTTTCTCAGTGCGCAACTTATCGATTAGACGTCTGGCGCGCCGGGGATTTTCGCCGAGTGGAAATTCTTCCCCGTCCCGCACCGGCTGACCAGTCACGCCGCCAAATCCAGCTCGTAGATCGGCTGAGCGACTGCCGAGCACGATCGGCACATTGATTCCCCCAGAGATCGCGAGCCATGCGCGGCAACCGAGCGCGGGAGAAGCGATCGAAAATTCTTCACCTGCGCGCACGAAAGCGGGATGACCAGCAGCCAGAGAAGTCGAACTAATGCGCGCGTTGAAGTCGCCGCCAGACCAAACGACAATTCGATCATCGGCAAATCGCAGTCGCAAGCCGCCGAAAGTAATTTCAAGTCCGGCGGCGGATTCATCGTTGCCGGCGAGCAAATTCGCCACCCGCAACGCGTGCGGGTCGAGCGCGCCACCTAGCGAAACACCAAATTCGCGAAAGCCCGTCCGCCCTAAATCTTGGACACTGGTCAAAAAACCAGCACGGATTGCCGTCGCTTTCACGTTGTTGATTTTTCGAACTCTTCGCGCGTGATGGCACGGAAGCGGACGCGGTCGCCGGCCCGTAAAAGCGCAGGGGGATCTTTTTGTGGATCGAACAAGCGCAGCGGCGTGCGGCCGATTACGTTCCAGCCCCCGGGCGAATTGATTGGGTAAATTCCGGTTTGCGTTCCGCCGATTGCGACCGAACCGGCCGGAATTTCCTTGCGTGGAACATCTCGCCGCGGTGTCGCAATTTTGCGTGGCAGACCGCCGAGAAATGGGAAACCGGGCGTAAATCCGACGCAATGAACGCGGTACTCGGCTCCGCAGTGAAGATCGACAACTTCTTTCCAATGAACGCCGGCGTGGCGCGCGACTTGTTCGAGATCGAGCGCGAAGTCGGTCTCATAACAAACAGGAATTTCGATCAGCGCTTTCTCGGTTTGATCGGCGGGATTCTCTTTGACACCCGATAATGCTTCGCGAATCCATTGCTCGATCCAGCCGAAAACACCTTCGATCGGCGCGCCAGCATCTGTCGCCCGCACCGGATCATAGAAAAGTGCGATGGTCGTGTAAGCCGGCGCGAGCTCAACTACGCCGGGAATTTGCGCAGCTTCCAGGGCGCGCTTTGTTGCAAGCACTTTGTTTAAGGCGTCGCCCGGAGCGTCGTCAAAATTTTCAGCGACACGAATCAGCAGCGCGGAATCTCCGAGCGGCGTAATTTCCATGCGCGACAAGATGCGTCGTTAGGCTGCTTGTGCCAAGCGCCCTGTCTTTTGTCATTCCGACCGAAGCCGAGGAATCTCTAACGTTTCAGAAATATTAAGAGATGTCTCGACTCCGCTCGACATGACAGCAGACACACACCGCTAACTTCGTCATTGCGCCCGCGTCGCTTCGATCTCGATGTTAATAGCAACGGTCTGGCCGATCCCCGACACGCTTTCCGCCGCCTGGGCGAACATCAAATTAAAATCGCGGCGCTTCACCGGGTCCGTCGTCACCGCCCATCGTGTTTGTTTGTCGTTGGGTGACGTTAGCAATTTCACATGCAGCGTGATCGGCTTCGTCACCCCGTGCATCGTCAGATCGCCCAGAATATCGCCAGCCTGCGGACCAGTCTGTTTCACGCTTCGGCTCTTGAATGTGATCTCCGGATATTTCTGAACCGCGAAAAATTCCGGACTGCGCAGGTGATTATCGCGCTTCACAATTCCGGTATCGATGCTGCGAACGTCGATCCGGGCCGTGACCGATGAATTTTCCGGATGCTCGCGATCGATGTCGATTTTGCCGTCGAATTTGGCGAACTTTCCGTGGGTGGTGCCAAGAAATTGGTGGACCGAAAATCCGATCGTCGAATGCGCTTGATCGAACCTGTAGGTCTCGTTCGCGAACGCCGCCGAAGCCAAAGCCATGACGACCACTGCGGCGGCAACGACAATTCGTAATTTCATATAGTCTCCTTTGCTTTGCTTTTCGTCTCGGATGCGAGCGTTTTCAAGAGCGGGGTGCGGGAGAGCGGCAATCTGCCGAACAAGTTGCCAAGCGCAAAAGCCGGGTCGGCTTTGAATTTCTTTGAGTCGTGCACGCCGGCGATCCGCGCAAGCTCGGTTTCGAAATGTGAAATCGCGCGCAGGTTCGGATCGTTGGTGTCGAGGTAACCAAACGCCCGGCGCAAGAGCGCGAACAGCTCCGGCTCATGATGGTCGCGCTCGGTGCAAATCTCGATCAGCTCGACAAAATAAGCGGCGGCTTGGGTGCGCAGATAATTTTTCCGAATGCCCGCGAACGGATTTTTGAGGACGACTTCGGTCAGCGTGTGCAATGTCGATTTGCGACTTGTTACCACCGAGATTTCGGCTTCAAAGAAAAGATCGAGCTTGCCAGCGAATGGAGTTTTGGTGCGGCGCGCGCCTTTGGCCACCGTTTGAACGCATCCCAGCGACTCCGTGCACCAGGAGACGATCAGACTGGTGTCGCTAAACTTGCGTTTGCGTAAAAGGATCGCGGCGGTGCTCTGCACGTCACGAATTTAGCACGCGATTTGCAAGCTTGCCGCGGAAGCGCGGAAAGCGATGGAGTTTTTCTCAGCGAGCGACGTTTAGGGACCGAAGTTTCCGAGACGTCCAAGCATGATATTGACCCGGAACGTCACCTGGTTGCTATCGAGATCGAAGCGAGTGCGGCCGGGAAAGACCGGACCGCCCGAATGGAAATTAACCGTCTCATCCCCAAAGTCGCAGTGCCGGTATTCAGCCCCGACGCGCACCACATCGTTAAGCGCATATTGAATTCCACCGCCGGCGTACCAGCCAGTTAAAACATCGCCCTCGGTGGGGCGGCTTGTGTTAGTCACGCTGCCGAGGAAAATCTCGAATTGATCCTGGTTACTTGGACCAGTGCCGATCACCTCAAAGAAATCGGTGTGGGCTCGGTCGACAGCCATCACATGCAAATCGGTGAAGGCGGCGCCGCCGTTGCCATAAAAAAGAAGTCGCCACCAGGCATAGCCGAGCTGACCGCCGATGTATCCGTTCCAGTTTGTCTCTGCCTGGCGCAATGAGTGCAAAGTGGTCTCAGCCGTAATTCCGCCAAACTGTTGGACGCCTCTTACCTGAAAAAGTGGGTTGATTTGAAATTGCTCGGATCTCCTCGAGCGCTCACTGCGCGCGCCCGAAAAGCCGCCTTCCGCCCCTACGACGAAGTGACCAAACTGAAGATTGTAACCCGTCTGGCCGCCTCCAATCGCATTCGATTCCGTAGCGCTATGTCCATCGAAGGGAAACGTCGCGATACCGGTAAATTCGCCAGGCGTTGAGACGACTTCATAGAACTGTTCCTCCAAGTCCACATCCGTGCGGTACTTGCTCACATCGTAGTTAGTCCAAACGACGCCGACATTAAACCCGATGTAAGGGCCGGCCCAGTCGATCTCGGAGGGAGGCGCGGGTGCTACGGTTTTCTCGAGCGGTTGCGGGCCAGCGATGGCCGTCATCGCAATTGTTGATAAGACGGAGGCGATGATGAGAAAAGTGTTAAGTTTATTGTGTCGGTTCATAGCAGGTAAGGTTAAGGTTCGGCGGGCAGCTTGGCAGAGCGTTACCCAGCTTCCAAGCAAAAAGTGATGGCCTAACGACTTCGGCAGGAAACCGGTGTCCGCCCTCGTTACGCTGTTTCTGATTCAGCGGCAAAAAGGCGCGATTGCACGCTTATCCGTAGGTAGAGCGCTTGCGCCAAACGCCTGGGCTCTCATTTCGGCGGCCGCCGCGGCGAATGACGCTACAACGATCAGCGATTGATAATGTGCAACGCGCGCTTTTCGACATTCATCGCCGCTTCCTTCACCGCTTCGCTCAGCGTCGGATGCGAATGACAAGTGCGAGCGAGATCTTCCGAGCTGCCGCCAAATTCGATTACCGAAACTGCTTCGGCGATTAATTCCGAAGCCGCGTGTTGCAAAATATGCGCGCCCAAAATGCGATCAGTCTTCGCTTCGGCCACGAACTTGACCATTCCATCAAGATCTTCGTTGGCGACCGCGCGGCCATTGGCGCGAAACGGAAACTTTCCGACACGGTAGTCGTTCCCTTTTTCTTTCGCCTGGTCCTCGGTCAAGCCGACGCCGGCCAATTCTGGGTTCGTGTAAATGATTCCGGCGATCGCATCATAATTAATATGGCCGTCTTTGCCGGCGATCCTTTCCACACAGGCGATCCCCTCGTCCTCGGCCTTGTGGGCCAACATCGGCCCAGCGATCACATCGCCGATCGCGTAAATGCCGTCGACCTTGGTCTTAAAATGTTTGTCGACCTTGATTCGCTTCTTTTCATCGAACTCAACCCCGATTTTTTCAGCGCCAAGTCCTTCGCTAAACGGTTTGCGTCCGACTGAGACGAGAACTTTGTCGGCTTCGAATTTGAGTTCTTCGTTTCCTTTGGTCGCGGTCGCGGTGACACGGCCATTGTCGATCTTGACCGCGCTGACTTTGGTTTCAAGATGAAATCTGATCCCCTGCCCAGTGAGCGAGCGCTGCAACAGATTCGAGAGCTCGAGGTCAAAGCCAAGCGCGATCCGCGGCAAGACTTCCAGGATGGTTACTTCGGAGCCGAGCCGGTTCCAAACTGAGCCGAGCTCGAGACCAATCGCGCCCGCACCGATGACGAGAAATTTCTTCGGTAGGTCGGTGAAAGTAAGCGCTTCGGTGCTGCTGACGATTGTTTTGCCATCGAACTTCGCGAACGGCAGCTCAACCGCCGCGCTTCCAGTGGCAATGATAATGTTTTTGGTTTCGATCTCCTGAGTCTTTCCATCCGCCGATTTGACCGAAACTTTTCCCGGCGCCGTTATCGTGCCGAGTCCTTCGAACGTCGTCACCTTGTTCGTCTTCATCAGCGAACGGACGCC
>WNFX01003173.1_pt1 | contig 17543 bp, 15 predicted proteins | sample 5400111 | NCBI WGS metagenome assembly WNFX01 (sample SAMN13153363, study PRJNA577476) | soil metagenome | isolation source: 40 cm soil or saprolite under grassland replicate 1 | place: USA:California | collected 2016-06-15 | reverse complement strand
GGTTAAGACCGAAACCGGTGGTCATGACGCTGGAATCCACCACGAAGACATTCTTCGTTCCGTGCAACCGGCACCATGAATCCACGACGGACGTGGCCGGATCATCGCCCATGCGGCACGTGCCCATCTGGTGGTCGCCAATAAGGTCGAGAATGTGCGGAGAGAACGTCGCCTTGGTCACACCATTCTTCCCTTTTTCAAAAGCCTGCTGGAAGATCGGCACGACGCTTTGATACATGAGCCACTCGTGGGTGCCGACCTCGCGGGTGATGCGGGCCACGGGGAAGCCGAATTCATCCACATGCGTGGGATCGAGGTCGACGCGGTTGCGGGGCATCGGCAGGTCGTCGGCAGTCAGGCGCAGTTCCACGCTGATGGCATAGTCTTTCATGCTCTTGCCGAGCGCGTCGCCGAAGCTGCCGCCGGCCACGGCTCCAACGGCGTTCTCCAATGGATTCTTCTTTGCGGTGCTGGTGAGGGTGCCGCCCTTGAGCCAGCGCCCGTCTTTGTCCTTGATGAAGTAAGGGCCGAAGGAGGTGGTGTTGCCCGTGGGACCGAATTCAGCATGAAGGAGGCCGCGAAAACGTTCCTCAAGTGTCACCTTGGCTCCCATGCCGAAGAGATGGAAGCAGGCGTTGCGTCCGAGTTGGTCGTGCTCATTGCCCAAGCCGTGCGGGCCGGACATGTGCAGGAGCCGGGCTGACTGGACGGCTCCGCAGGAAACGATGACTGTCTCCGCGGGTTGCGAGACAGCCTCCGGATGATCGGGATCGGAGATGTCAAGGTAGAGGACGCCATTGGCCCGTTTGGTCTTCGGGTTGAGCGTGATCTCGTAAGCGCGGGCGGCACACAGCACTCGGACTTTGCTCCCGGGCTGCTGCCCCATGTCGCGCAATTCCTGAATGACGGTCGCGTGCGCGCCGGATTTAGGCTCGCCAGGGATGAGGGTCTGGCCAGGCACTTCTCTCGCGCCACCCCAGCAGAGGTATTCGCCGCAGAAACCGCACATGTTGCACGCCTGCCGGATGCGTTCCGACCAGAGTTGGTCGGGAGTCTTTTTCCAAAAATCGGCGCCTTCAAGCTGGGCTGGACCGGCTTGCGCAGCTTGCGCCAGGATTTCCCGCGTGCGGTAGGTGGAGGTGCCCGGCGATACGATACCCACGGGCAGCGGCGCCGCGGCCAGGCCGAGTTCCGCGCGATTCATCGCCTGCTCCACGTAGTAACCGACGGGGTTTATCGGGTGCGGCGGACACGGGTAAGGTTCGCCCACCGTGGCGCCGTTGAAAAGAGCGCCCACCTTCGCATTGCCGGCGAGTTCCTTGAACCAGGCACTGGCGGTGATGCTGGCATTCAGCTTGGCGCGGTCGCCGGAAACAGCCAGCAGCGCCTCCGCCACGCGGTAGAAAGGCTCCATCTGTTCGTAGCCAACGGGCCAGTCGATCAATGAATAACCCCAACTCCGAAGCTCCTCCAGACGGCCCAGGTTCTGATAGAACGTGCCAAGCTTGAAGTCCACGGGCAGCGGTCGAAACGCCCAAGTGCCCCAAATGACGGAGCCCCCTCCCAGCACGGAAGCCGTCCAGCCATTCACGAAAGGCTGAGCCTTCGCCGTATCCACGCCCCCGACGCGGAAGGTATTATAGTCTCCGCGCAGGCGGCGCTTCGGGTCCGGGCGTTTGACGCGGAAGTAATACTCGTCGTGCATCACGGAGTTGAATCCATCCGGGTCGCCGCCGGCCGGTGCGGGCCGGCCATCGTGCGCGTTCCGATACCGGTCCGCCACGTCCGGCCCTTGTTCCAACAACGTGACCGAGTGCCCGGCCTTTGCCAGCAGCCACGCAATGGTTCCTCCACCACCGCCGCTGCCGACTACCACGAAGCTCGTTTTCGGATTCTTTTTCATGACCGCATAGAGGTTGAAGATGAGTGCCCGGATTGTTCAGGCAGGTGAGCCGGCCGGCGCCGCCGGCTTTTGCAGTTCCTTGATCAATTCATTGCGCCGCAACTCCGCGTCTTCCCGCGTGTAGTGATTGCCGGAGCGGCGGTGCTCGCCGAGAGCCACGAGCAAAGGCGGAGGCGTCGCCGGAGGGCCGTCGAGCATCCCCATCGCCTCCATCAGGCAATCGCGCAGGAGTTGCTGGGCAAACTGGGAAGCCTTCAACCCACTGATTGCCGGCTCCGGTGGCCAGACATTTTTGCCCGTGCCATCCTTTACGACATCCGTCATGAAGGCAGCGGCCAGTTCTTGCCATTTCTTCGGGTCGGTTCCGGGATTAATCTTAGCCACCGTTTTCTTAAAAGCAGGCAGCGTGAGCGCGTAGAATTCGGCGCGCGACATCGGCACAGCTTCTTCGCCGACTTTGCCAATGAGCTGAAAGTTTCCGCTCTTGCTCGCGCCAAAAACGGCCTTCGCATCGAGCCCGCGCTTCTTCCGCCAACCCGCCGTGCGCCGCACCGCCGGCTGATGCCGCAAAGGATCCGCCGCACTCGCCCGCCATACCGCCGCCGACTGAGCGATGTCCTGATCGTCCTCACTTTTTGTCAAACGCTTGAGCAACGCCGCCACATCCGGCGCGGTTTTATCAAAAGGCGGCAAGGCCGGAAGAAGCGCGGAGGCCATTAGGTTAAGTTGTTGCGCCAACGAGTTCGAGATTTTCGGTGCCGAGTTCATGGGTCTTATGTCTTGTTAAATAACCATCGGCCAAACTGCAAGCTTCAAGAAATTGAAACAAGCGATGGGGTTCACGATGTCGTTCGCGTGTGAGCGGCGTCACTTCCCGCCGTAGGTAAAATCGTCAAACAACGTCACGCTGTCAGCCTTCGTCCAGACGCCGACTTTGCCAGCTTCGGTGAACGTCGTGTCCTCGACATCGAACAGATGCTTCCCGTCGAACGTGACAGTGAAATGATTGCCATTGAAATCCACACGTAATGTGTGCCACGTGCCGGACGCGACCTGCATTTTGGTGCGCTTTTTCTCGGTGCGCTTGCCTTTGATGGTGTGGTAAATCGTGACGTTGTTTTCGAGCGCGTTGGCGCGAGCAATGTAATAGTTGTTCCCGTCCTGTAACCGCCAGATCACGCCGCCCGCTTGGTCCTCCTTGCCGGAAATCGGCTTGAACTTTACTTCGACGAATCCGTCTTTGATGTTCGTGTCGTTCTTGAAACAGACCGGGAAAGTTGCCTGACCTGATTGTTTCAACACATTCGGTTTGCTCGGAGCCGAATTGTCTTTTTCAACGGACCATTTCGCCGTGCCGCTGCCGGTTTGCGTCGCCGTCCAACCCGGAGGCGGACCTCCTTTCATGTTGTCAAAGTTTACCGTCTCAGCGGCGGCGAGCGCCATTGCCGTTGTCGTCACAAGCATGATGCAGAGCGATGACTTCATAGTCTCCTGTATAAATCTGAGGGTTACGGCAGCGGCGAGCTGACCTTGAGCAGTCCACCTACTAAAATCCCGCCTTTGACAGCTTGCGCTAAATCTTTTGCCCGGCCTCGTCCCCAGTAATGGAAAAACATCATGCGCGGCTCTTCGTGCGTCATGTGTTGATGGATGGCGACGATGTTGATCTTGTCCTTGACCAACGATTTCAAGACCGGTTGCAGTTCATCTTCCGTGACTGCGAAGTCTCCATCGACAATCGCGTTGTCGTCGGCACCAGCGAACGCCGCCCAAGTGTTGACACCCATGTCCTTGTCGATTTTGACGCCATGCATTGTTGCCGGTCGACCAATGGTGAACTTAACCATTCCATCCTTCGCCTCGCCTTGCATTGCGAAGATCTCGTTAAGAGGCGCAGCGCTGATAGAACTCTTGTCTGGCAACGGCTGAGCACCGAAAGAGTCTTTCGGCTTCGGACTTGCGGCTCGAATCTGTTTGGCGGCGTCGTAAACTTTTTTAACAGCGCTTGCTAACTTCTCGACGCTGCCTTCGCCTTCGATGTGCATGAAGAAGACTTTGGGTCGATCGAAGAAGAAATGATTATGCAACGCGGTAACGCTCAGCCCGTTGTCGAGTGCAGCTGACATCGCAGAGTTCACCTCGTCTTCAAACAAAACGGTGTCTCCCATCACCATTGCGCCATTGCTAGTCTCAGTAAACGCTGCCCAAGTGCCAAGACCCATGAACGGCGGCATCGTCCATCCATCCACAACGACCTTTACGTCATCGCGCGGGAACGTGACCCGATAAACGCCCTCTTTCTCGTTCATCTTCCCTTTGAGTCCGGTTAATTCATCGATACGCGCGGTCTCGAGGCCAGCCGCTACCGATGTACAAAGCAACGCGGCGAAGACTAAAGCTATGGTAACAATTTGTTTCATGATCGTCATGATAATTCGCACTGATTACTAACGTTGGATGTAAGCGCAGGGACGACGTGCTATACGTATTTCATTCTAGGCACTGATTGTATGCGCGCAACTTCCTGGCTTCTTCTTCTCTATAGCCTTCCTACCAGACAAAAGACGGAGCGGGTCGCGATCTGGCGGCGGTTCAAAAAGATCGGCGCCATCCAGATAAAAACATCGACATATCTCCTACCCGATCTGCCGCCGCAGTACGAGCATTTTCAGTGGCTGGCGCAGCAGATTCGAGATTTCAGCGGTGACGCGACTCTGGTTCGAGTTCAAGAGATCGAGGGGATGCCGAATGAGAAGTTGATCGCGCTTTTTAACCGGGCGCGTGACGAAGAATACGGCGCGATCAAAACGGCGTTGCATGACTTTTTAGCCCGGAGCAAGAAAACCGATCCCGAGACAAAAGCCACAGAACTGGAACGGCTCACGCGTCAGTTCCGGGCAATCCGCGATATCGATTTTTTTCAGAGCGCGCGAGGGGAGGACGTGCAGATGCTATTGCACCGAGCTGAAGGCGCGCCTAAAAAAACGCTGCCGCGACTCGAAGCGGAAAATTATCGCGGCAAAACCTGGCTGACACGGCCTCGTCCCGAAATCGATCGGGTAGGGTCAGCGTGGTTGATTCGACGATTCATCGATCCTCGAGCGAGGTTTATTTTCGCCGCGGCAGTTCCGTCTAATCGCGAGGTGATTCCATTCGACATGGTGGACGTGGAGTTCTCCCATCACGGTGATTGCTGCACATTCGAGACATTGATTCGCCGATTTGGAATTGAAGACAAGGCCGGCAGGAAAATCGCCGAAATGATTCATGATGCCGATCTCGAAGACGAGAAGTTCCAGCGCTCGGAGTGCATCGGTATTGATCGTGTCTTGAAAGGTTGGGCCAAAGAGGGATTGCCTGACGAGGAGATTCTCCGTCGCGGTTTTGAGTGTTTTGACGCGCTTTACTCATTTTTGCAAAAGCGATGAATAAGGCCTCGCCACAACTTGCAGTCGCGGAAAGTGGATACCAAACAAGTCATCCAACCTTTCGCGAAGCCTTCCGCTTTTGGCTCAAGCTTGGCTTTGTTTCCTTTGGCGGGCCGACCGGCCAGATCGCGATGATGCACGCGGAGGTTGTCGAGAAAAAGAAGTGGATCGGCGAAACGCATTTTCTCCACGCCCTGAATTTTTGCATGCTGCTGCCCGGACCGGAAGCACAGCAACTCGCTATTTATATCGGCTGGCTTTTGCACAAGACGCGTGGCGGCATCGTGGCGGGCGCGCTCTTCGTCATTCCATCAATCTTCATTCTCTTGGCGCTGAGTTACATTTATGTCGCCTATGGTCACGTTCCCTCGATTGCTGCGATCTTTTACGGATTGAAACCAGCCGTGCTCGCGATTGTCGGCGCGGCCGTGATCCGCATCGGCAGCAAAGCGCTCAAGAACGCCGTCATGTGGGCAATCGCCATGGCGGCGTTCGTGGCGATTTATTTTTTCCGCGTGCCATTTCCATTGATCATCATCGGCGCCGGAATCATGGGGCTCATTGGCGGGAAGATTCTGCCGCAATTTTTTCTCGGTTCGCTCGATCAAGGCGCAAGATCGACATCTTTCGTTGAAGAGGTCGGCCCGCCTCCGACTGCGCGATCTTTACTCATTCGCGCCTTCAAGATTTCCGGGACATGGATCTTTCTTTGGTGGGCGCCGATTTTGTTCGCCGGAATTTTTCTTGGTCCGCGACACACAATCTTTCGTGAGGGATTATTTTTCAGCAAAGCGGCCCTCGTGACATTCGGCGGCGCCTACGCGGTCTTGCCTTACGTCTCTCAGCTGGCGGTCGAACATTATCAATGGCTCCGTGCCGATCAGATGCTCGATGGACTCGGCCTTGCCGAAACGACGCCCGGCCCGCTCATCATGGTCTTGCAATTCGTTGGATTCCTCGGCGGTTGGAATCAACCGGGTGGTCTGCCGCCACTTCTTGCGGCTACACTCGGCGCACTAATCACCACCTGGACAACGTTTGTTCCCTGTTTTCTCTGGGTTTTTCTCGGCGCGCCGTATATCGAGAAGTTGCGCGGCGCCAAACAATTGACCGCCGCGCTTTCAACTGTCACCGCCGCCGTCGTGGGCGTGATCTTGAATCTCGCCGTCTGGTTCGGAATTCACGTCATCTTTCCGCCTGGCAGGAACGTCGACTGGTTTGCGCTTGTGGTTTGCACAATCGCTTTCGTCGGCATGCTCCGTTGGAAATGGAACATCATCGCAGTCATTCTAGGTAGCGGACTGCTCGGGTTGATTTATACGCTGGCTGGTTTCCGTTGAAGATTGGGACGCGCCATGTCCAACGCGTTTGCAGTTGAGAGCAAAATCTTATCCCGCCGGTTTCAAGCGAGTGCACTCCGCTTCGTAGTCTTCAATCAACTTTACGATTTTGGATTGGAAGGCATCCTGCGCCGAGTAGAGCGCTCCGATGGGCTCAGCGAACGCCTTTTGCTTGAGCTCTTCCTCGATCGTCAAGCTAAGTTCAGCCAGCTTTTCGATATTCGCCCGCGAGTGAAACTCCAACTCCTTTAGCTTGGAGAGAACGGCAAGCGATTTTTCCAGTTGCGTTGAATCCGGTGGTTGAACCGACTTTTCGGCCTCCGGCTTGGACTCAGTGCTTTGCTCTGTGGCAGCTGATTTCGTTTCCTCGATTTGCGGCTTCTTGACAGGCTGGGACGCACCAGCCTTTTGAGCATGCTTGGCTTTGTGATGCTTCTCCTGAGTGACTTTCTTGGCGTGAGCGATGTTGCGTGGGTCTCCCATCAACTTATAGACGGCTTTCAAAGGTTCCCCGGCCGTATCTACGGGGCAGGTACTTTCTCGTATTCTGCTAGTGCTTCGCGAAAATTTCGCGCAACGCCAATCGAGCAGCGTGATAACCGCACATACCGTGGACGCCGCCGCCTGGCGGAGTGGACGCCGAACATAAATAAACCCCGCGCAACGGGGTCCGGTATGGCGTCGGGCTGAAAGTCGGCCGCGCAATTAACTGCATCAGGTTCGCCGCGCCGCCGTTAATATCGCCGCCGCCTAAATTCGCGTTCGATTTCTCGAGATCAGCGCCGCTCATTTTGTGACGGGCGAGAACGCAATCGCGAAATCCCGGAGCGAACCGCTCGATTTGAGATTCGATGGGATCTGACATGTCGATCTTGCAATCGAATGGAACGTGGCAGTAGGCCCACAGCGTGTGTTGTCCGGGTGGTGCCCGGGTTTCGTCAAACAGACTTTGTTGTGCGACCAGTGTAAACGGACGCTCGGGAATTGTTCCGTGAGCGACGTCGCGTTCGGAAGCAGCGATTTCATCCATGGTGCCTCCGAGATGAATTGTGCCGGCGCGACGGCAAGCTTCTGCTTTCCACGGAATCGGCTCCCTCAGCGCATAGTCAATTTTGAAAATTCCGGGCGCGTGTCGAAATGATTCCAATCGACGCCGGTACGCGGCCGCCATTCCTTGGCCAGCAATGCGCAAAAATTGCCACACCGAAACATCCAGAAGAACCGCCCGTGATTTCGGCAGGTCGTTCAGATTTTTGACACGATGGTTGGTCTCGATTTTTCCACCGAGTTCGCGAAGACAATTGGCGAGCGCATTTGCAATGGCCTGCGATCCACCACGCGGAATTGGCCAACCCACGGCGTGTCCAGCCATTCCCAGGACCAAACCAAATGCGGATGAAGCGATCGATTCCAAAGGCAGAAACGAATGTGCTGCGATTCCCCCAAACAATGCTCGGGCTGGGTCGTGCTTGAAAAGAATCTTCGCCAGCGAGCTTGCCGGCCAAAGCGCCGGAATTCCAAACCGTGCCAGCGCCAGGGGATGGCGGGGCAAATGCAACATCGGTTGCAAAAATTCGTTAGCCAATTTTTCCCAGTTGCTCGCAAGCCGCTTCATCAGGCGCCGATAAGCGCGCGAATCGCCGGGGAGTTGCTCTGCTGTAAAATCGACATCCCGATGCAAGCACGCCGCGGAACCGTCATCGAGCGGATGTGCCAACGGAATTTCGGGTTGAATCCATTCGAGCCCGAATCGTTCGAGCGGAAGCGTTTTGAAAAACGGCGACCCGGCAGCCAGCGGGTGAACTGCGGAACAAACGTCGTGTACAAAGCCCGACAACGTGAGCTCGGCTGAGCGCGCGCCGCCGCCAATGGTCGTGTTTGCTTCGCAAACGAGCACAGAACATCCCGCGCGCGCCAGCGTGATCGCGGCCGCGAGACCGTTCGGTCCCGACCCGACCACGACCGCGTCGCACGCGTATGACATGGTCATGCACTACCAGCCACTTTGGGGAGTACGCGAGCAACTTTTTTTGCTTTGCTGTCCAGAGACCGCGCATCGTTGCAGCCAAACTGAGGTCGCCAGCGATTCAGGACGCCAAGCTGCCGACCAGCTGACATTGCTGAGGCTTGGCGCGCGTTCCTTCCTCTCGATGCGATTTTAATAGTGATGCCTGAAACAGCAGAGGAAATCTCGCAGCAACCTGAAGTGCGCAAAGAGCTTCAACGGGCTACCGGCGAAAAACGTGGCCACAAGGTTCAAGCAGGCGGCAGGGATAAATTCTGGTTTGTTACACACGCATTGTTTCTCGTCGGCTGCGCTGTGCTCTATTTTCTGATCGGTTCGAAACTGATTCCGTTGCCGCAGCCAACTATCAATATTGCGGGGCGAATTCTACGCGGCACAGCCCTGATCGTGGTGGTTCTTGGCTTTGCACGAGGTGTTTCCGTGTATGGGCTCGGTCGTGTTGAGAATGCTTCTGCACGTTTCACGCTCCAGCGCATCATGCATCTGGTCGTTGCCCTCCTTATTGCGTTCATTGTTGTGTCGGTAATCTTTGTCAATTGGTATGCCGCAGTTGCCGCGCTCGGTGTCGGCTCAATCGTCATTGGCTTGGCTGTACAAACCCCGATGAAAAGCTTCATCGCTTGGATCTATATTCTCGTCCGTCAGCCTTTTCGGGTGGGTGATCGCATTAAGATTGGTGACGCCACTGGCGACGTAATCGATGTTGGTTACCTGGATACCACCCTGTGGGAATTCGGCGGTCAGTACATTTCGGGTGATCATCCGAGTGGACGTCTCATCAAGTTTCCGAACGAAAAAGTGCTTGAAGAGATCGTTTATAACTATTCGTGGCCGCTTTTTCCTTACATCTGGAACGAAATCAAATTCCATGTCGCCTACAATGCCGATCTGGAGTTCATCGCCAGCACAATGCAGAGAATTACCGAGGAGGAGCTGGGCGAGGAAATGCTGAAACGCATCGAAACATTTCGTGACTTGCTTGCCCGTACGCCAGTTGATGAACTGGAAGTGCGGGAGCGACCACGCGTTATTTTTCGTGTGAGCGAAAATACGTGGCTTGAAGCGATTGTCCGCTATGTCGTCTCACCGCGCGAAGCGGGTCGCGTCAAAACGCGATTGATCAAAAAGCTTCTAGTCGCACTCAATGCTGCGCCCGAGAGGGTAATGTTCCCTGTTGGGGCGAATCGTTAGTTTTCGGCGCTAGTAATGATCGCGCGAATTCGCCGATGCGATCTACCAGATCCGCGGAACCGGCCAGTTTTTCAATCTCTCTGACGATTGCGCTTCCGGTAACAGCCGCCTCTGCAAAATGCCAGACCTGGCGGATCTGTTCCGCCGTTGAGATGCCGAATCCAACTGCCACTGGCAAATCGCTTACTGACCGCACACGTTTCACGAGGGCTTCGGCGTCACCCGTCATTTCATCGCGTGTGCCAGTCACCCCAGCACGTGAAACAGCGTAGATGAATCCGCGCGCCTGCCGAGCAATTTCTTTCAGTCGTTGGTCTGACGTTGTGGGCGCGACGAGAAAAATCGGTTCGAGGTCGCGTTGAACCAATATCTCGATCCAAGTCTGGGCTTCTTCAGGAATAAGGTCCGTCACAAGAACCGCGTCCACGCCGGCTTCTTTCGCTTTGTTCGCCAGCCTGTCTTCGCCAAATCTCAAGAGAGGATTGAAGTAACTGAAGAGGACGATCGGAACATCGATATGTTGTTTTGCACGTGCAACGCAGGTTAGTACGTCGCGCAGCGTCACGCCTTTGCGCAGCGCGCGTTCAGATGCGCGCTGAATGGTTTCGCCATCGGCGACTGGATCACTGAAGGGAACGCCCAGTTCAATGATGTCTGCCCCAGCTGCAGCCAGCTCGATGAGCAAGAGCTCAGTGGTTGCAATATCGGGATCGCCTGCGGTGATGAATGGAATAAAGCCGCCGCGTCCAAGGCGTTTCAGCGCTGCAAACGTCTCCGCGATCCGACTCATCGCTGTAAATCCGCGATGAGCTGGACATCCTTGTCACCGCGACCGGACAGATTAACGATGATCGCGTCATCTCGTGTCGACTCGCGAGCGATACGCACGGCAGGCAGAATTGCGTGCGCTGTTTCGAGCGCGGGAATGATTCCCTCAAGTCTGGCGCTAAGCTCGAAGCCTTCGAGCGCTTCGCTATCACTCGAGCTGATGTATTCGGCGCGCCCGTTGTCGTGGAGGAACGCGTGCTCAGGCCCGATCGCCGAATAATCCAGTCCGGCTGAGATCGAATGCGTTGTCGCGATTTGACCGTTCGGGTCCTGCAGCACATAAGACATAGTGCCTTGCAAAACGCCGATGCAACCGCCGCCGCTCCTCTCGCCAGTGTGAAATCTCGCGGCGTGGTCGCCCAACGAATCGCCGCGCCCTCCAGCTTCCACACCGATCAATCTGACCTGTTCGTCTGCAATGAACGGATGAAATAGGCCGATCGCATTTGAGCCGCCACCCACGCAGGCTATGAGCGCGCGTGGTAATTTTCCTGTCGCGGACAAAATTTGTTCGCGCGCCTCGCGCCCGATTACGCTTTGAAACTCGCGTACCATCAGTGGATAGGGATGCGGACCAAGCGCGCTGCCTAACAAGTAATAAGTGTCGTGCACGTTCGTTACCCAGTCGCGCAGCGCTTCGTTGATCGCGTCCTTCAGCGTGCGCGTGCCCGCGTTTACCGTGATCACTTCGGCTCCAAGCAATCGCATCCGGAAAACGTTCAGCGCCTGCCGCCGTACGTCTTCTGCGCCCATGTAAATCACGCAGCGCAATCCAAACAGCGCGCAAACTGTTGCCGTCGCGACGCCGTGTTGGCCTGCGCCCGTTTCCGCGATCACACGCTGTTTTCGCATGCGCCGCGCCAGCAATGCCTGGCCCAGGGCGTTATTGATCTTATGCGCGCCAGTGTGCAAAAGATCTTCGCGTTTCAGGTAAATTTGCGCTCCGCCAGCGTGCGCAGTCAGCCGTCGCGCATGAAACAACGGCGTCGGTCGGCCGGCGTAATCGCGCAGCAATTGATTGAGTTCGCGCCAGAAATTGTTGTCCTGGCGCGCGCGCGTAAACTCTTCAGTCAGCTCCTCCAGCGGCGCGACCAGGATTTCCGGAACATAGCGACCGCCAAACCTCCCCCAATGTCCGTGTTCGTCTGGCTCACTTCTGATGATTTGTGATTTTTGCATGGGAATTATTGGAGTGACGAAGCATCTACCACGCGCTCAGTTCGTCGAACGGCAGCCACGAAATTTTTAATCGCGCGATGATCTTTCACGCCCGCTGCTTTCTCAACACCGCTGCAAACATCAACGGCGTGCGGCGTGACCACTTTGATCGCGCGACCGACATTTTGCGCATTTAAACCACCGGACAGAATCAGGAATCGTGTGAACGCTAGTGTTGCTCGCGCTGCCGGCCAATTACTCGTCCGCCCAGTGCCACCGCGGAGAGCGGGATGATGCGCGTCGATGAGCACATCACATTCCGAGAACAGCGAGACATCTTCTGGGCGGAACCCCGGGTGAGTGGAAAACACCCGAATCACGCGAAATTCGCCAGTGAGTTCACGCGCGATTTCTGGCGAGAAATTACCGTGCAACTGAACGCAGCGAACTCCAGCAATGTTTGCGGTTTTCCGAATGTCCTCGGCATTCCCGTCAACGAAAATGCCAACTGCATGAATGTTTGCCGGCAGCGCATCGACAATTTGCCGAGCCACTTTTGGTTGGATGCAGCGCGGGCTTTGCGCATAAAAGTTCAGCCCGATCATTTGTGCGCCGAACTCAACGGATGCGTTCGCGTCTCTTGCGTTTGTAATGCCGCAGATTTTGATCTGCACTGGAGTCATGATGGACGGGCTGCTGACGAGGTAACTTATCGAGCTTCAACTTTGGCGATCAAATCTCGAAGCGCTTTTTCCGGATCGGTTGCGCGCATCAGCGTTTCGCCAATAAGGAAACCGCGGAAGCCAAGCACATCGAGACGACGCAATGATTCCGCATCTTGCAATCCGCTCTCACTAACCATGATTCTGTCGCGCGGAGCTTCAGCGATCAGGCGCTCGCTTGTTTCCAGTGAAACTTGAAACGTCTGGAGATTGCGATTGTTGATGCCGATTATCTTGGCGCCAGCAGTCAGCGCGCTGCGCAACTCGATCGATGTATGCACTTCGACGAGTGCATCGAGCCCGAGTTGGTCTTCAGCGACTTCCCGAAGCTCACGCAACAAGCGGTCATCCATTGCAGCGACGATTAGCAAGACGGCGTCCGCCCCCGCAATGGCTCCTTCGTAAATCTGGTTCGGATCGATAATAAAATCTTTGCGCAGAATCGGCACGTTTGTGCTGGATCGAACGGCGCGAAGATCAGCAATCGAACCGCCGAAATGTGTTTCGTCAGTGAGCACAGAAATGGCGCAGGCGCCACCGCGCTCATAACTACGAGCAATATCACTCGCCGAGCGATCGTTACGGATTATTCCAACAGATGGCGATCTGCGTTTGAATTCCGCGATGATTTTCAAGCGCGGCGATTCCGATTTTAACGCTTGCAGCAGTCGATGCGGCACTGCCGTTTTTCGAATCTCGAGTGCATGTTCGCGAAAATAGCTAGCGGAAACATCATCTTGCATCCGCCCTATCGCCTCGCGTTTTTGGGCGACAATTTCGCATAGAAGATTTCTGTTCATCGATCTCGATTCGTCTCGCAAATCAGCGCGTCCAGTTTCGACGCGGCGCGTCCACTGTCGATGCTCTCGTGTGCAAGCTTCGCGGCTTTGCAGAGATCGTCCGCGACTCCCGCCACATAAAGCCCGGCAGCAGCATTTACGATGACAAGGTTACGCGCGGCAGCCGCCGCTTTCGTCTCCTCCCCTTGAAGAATTCTGCGGATCAATTGCGCGTTCGCCTCTGGACCGCTTCCGCCAAATCCATCGAGGCTTTGCGGTTTCAATCCGAAATCGTGGGGCGAAATCGTGAACGTTTCTACGCCGCCGTTCGATGAACATGCGGCGACGAAAGTTTTGTCGGTCGTTGTTATTTCATCGAGACCGTCCGCCCCATGTACCACCCATCCTTTCTCAACGCCGAGAAGAGAGAGAGCTGATGCGACTCGCTCGAGCAAAGAGGGATGCCACACGCCCAGAATCTGAAACGGCGCGCAAGCGGGATTTGTTAGCGGACCGAGCAAATTGAACGTGGTGCGGACGCCGAGTTCCCGCCGGATATTCGCGACACGAGCAGTCGCTCGGTGAAAAATCGGCGCGAACATAAAACAGATTCCGTGCTCGTTCAGGCAGCGTTCAACCGTCTCGGGTGAGGCAGCCGTGTTAACGCCCAACGCCTCGAGCACGTCAGCACTTCCGCAAAATGATGTCGCCGCTCGCGCGCCGTGTTTTGCTACAGGCACGCCCGCGCCCGCGATGACGAAAGCCGCTGCGGTGGAAATGTTGAAGGTTTTCGCGCGGCTCGAGCCGGTTCCTGCTGTATCTATGAAACGCGCGTGATGCGAACGCACTGGAATGGCACGATTGCGCATGGCCTCGGCCATTCCCGCAAGTTCCTCGATCGTTTCACCTTTGGCAGCCAAGACAGCCAATGCGGCAGCCACCTGCGCATCTGTTGCAGTGGGGTTGAGCAGCGCGTTCAGAAAATTCGCCGCTTCGCCGCGCGCAAGATTTTCTCCGCGCATGAGGCGCGTAGTCATTTGGCGAAGCTCGATATTGCCAATTTCACTCATCATGCCTTGCAGGTTCATGTCCTGTTGATCTGGCTCGCCATAGCCAGCGCCTTCGTCATTGCACGGGCCTTGCTAACTGTTTCCTCGTATTCCCGCTGCGAGTTTGAATCGGCAACGATGCCAGCACCGGCTTGAAAGTACGCTTTTCCCTTTTTCAATACAGCGCATCGCAGTGCGATGCAGGAATCTGTATTGCCGTCGAACCCGAAATAGCCGATCGCCCCTGCGTAACAGCCGCGCCGCGTGTTCTCCAGCTCGCTGATGATTTGCATGGCGCGGATTTTTGGCGCGCCGGAAACGGTTCCAGCGGGAAATGTTGCTCTAACAACATCGAAGGCGGTGCAATCGGCCCGCGAACGACCAACCACATTGGAAACGATGTGCATCACGTGGCTGTAACGCTCGATCTCCATGAATTCCGTCACACGCACAGTGCCGAATTCGGCTACTCGGCCGACATCATTACGTGCTAGATCGACAAGCATGATGTGTTCGGCGCGTTCCTTCGGATCGGCGAGAAGCTCAGCGGCGTTGGCTTCATCTTGCGCAGGCGTCACGCCGCGAGCGCGTGTCCCTGCAATCGGCCGAATCTCGACGTTGTTGCCAACGAGACGGACGTGCATCTCTGGTGAGCTGCCAACAAGCGCAAAATCGTTGTCGAACTTGAGACAAAACATGTACGGCGAAGGATTGATGAAACGAAGGCAGCGATAAAAATCTAGCGGCTCTCCGTCGAACTGAGATTCGAATCGTTGCGATAAGACGACCTGAAAGATATCGCCCGCGCGAATGTATTCCTTGGCTCGCTCCACTCCGCGCTCAAACTCTTGGCGACGCAAATTGCTGCGAGGCGGCGGCTGTTTTTCATCCTGCGCAATCGGAACAAGCGGCAGATCGATCGGCTCCGCCAACAATTGCATGATGGACTCCATCGATTCGACAGCGCGCGCATAGATCTTTTCTGGCGAGCCACCATCCAGAAATGCGTTGATGACGATTTTCAAGCTCCGCAGCCGATGATCGAAAATCAGGACGTTACCGGTGAGCATGAAAAGCATCTCGGGCAATTGCAGATCGTCCTCACATGCTGTCCGAACTTTCGGCTCGAAAAATCCGATCGCTTCGTATCCGAGAAAACCGACGGCGCCGCCAGCGAACCGTGGCAGCTCCGGGCGTGCAACGAATTGATACCGTGCCATCAACTTGCGGAGCTCATCGAGAGGATCGGTAGCCGTGCCGAACCGCTCCTCAACGCCGTTTCGCACGATCTGGATTTCCCGCCCGTAGCTTTTAATAATGATGCGTGGGTCGAATCCGACGAATGAGAATCGACCGGACACGTCATTTTTTTCTGTCGATTCAAAAAGGAAGCTGTAAGGCCGGCAGTTAAATTTTTTGAATGCAGAGACCGGCGTTTCGCAATCGCCAACGAACTCTGCAGAAACAGGAATAACATTGCCCTGTTTTGCGAGTTGCAAGAATTCATCCAGGGATGGAGTGATCAGCGGTTTCATCTAGTGGATCGGGTTTGACTCCTCGTACTTGCATGGGGCGGTTTAATCGCCTCTCCCTTTCCAAGGGAGAGGGTAGGGTGAGGGTTTGCAGCTTCAGTTCCCGCGCTGTTTTGGAACCCCTCACCTCAATCCTCTCCCCTTGCAGCAAAGGGAGAGGCGGCGAGAAACGCGTGGATGTTATTGGAGCTTTCATACGCGAACTAATTTGTGTTGCTTTACCCAAGTTTTTGGCGCGACTGCTAGGAATCGCGCCAGAATTTTCCTGCCATCGGGGGTGAGAACCGATTCAGGGTGGAATTGCACTCCCTGAACTGGGAATTTGCGATGGCGCAGCGCCATGATTTCGCCGTCGTCGCTCTCGGCGGTGATTTCGAGACACGCAGGAAATGCGGCGGTGATTTCGAGACACGCAGGAAATGAACTTCGCTCGACAATCAGCGAATGATACCGGCCCGCTTCAAACAGGTTCGGCAAATCTGAAAAAAGCGCGCTGCCGTTATGTCTAATCATGCATGATTTCCCGTGCATCAGACGGCCAGCACGGATCACGTTTCCGCCGTACGCCTCAGCAATGCATTGATGGCCGAGGCACACGCCCAGAACAGGAATCTGCTGCCCAAAGCGCAGGATGACTTCCTTGCTGATGCCTGCTTCGCGCGGCGTGCATGGGCCAGGGGAAATGCAAATGTGTTGCGGAGCTAGCGCTGCGATTTCATCAATTGAGATTTGATCGTTACGTTTGACCAGAACATCACAGCCTAGCTCGCCGAAATACTGCGCGAGGTTGTAAGTGAACGAATCGTAGTTGTCGATCAGCAGGAGCATCGGCTGGTTTTTCTCAAGTCACGTTGAACGTTCCATTACCGTCCGCCGCCATGAGACTGCGAATAGCGCGAACTTCTTCGATGAGCTGCGCATACTCCGAAAGCGTTAGTGCCTGCGCGCTGTCGGAAAGAGCAAGCTCCGGTTGATTGTGAACTTCGATCATAAGACCATCCGCTCCGACTGCTATCCCGGCCCGCGCGAGTGGCGTGACCATGTATGCGGTGCCGGTCCCGTGTGATGGATCGACAATGACCGGTAAATGTGAAATGCGCCGAATCGCCGGCACCGACGCGAGGTCCAGTGTGTTGCGCGTATGCTGCGCAAATGTGCGAACACCGCGCTCGCACAATATGACGTTGTAGTTGCCCTCAGCCATGATGTACTCGGCTGCGAGCAACCATTCCTCGAGCGTTGCAGCCATTCCGCGCTTCAACAGCACGGGTAACTTTGAGCGTCCCGCTCGCTTTAGAAGCGAAAAGTTCTGCATGTTGCGGGCACCGATTTGAATTACGTCGCCGTACCTTTCGATAAGATCGACGTGAGATTCTTCAACGGCTTCGGTGACGATCCTTAGTCCGAATTTCTCGCGGATTGCGGTCATGATTTCCCACGCCTTCTCCCCCAAGCCTTGAAATGTGTAAGGCGAAGTTCGCGGTTTCCAAACACCGCCTCGAAAAAAACGCGCACCGCTTTGTTTGACTGCCTCTGCTACAGCGAAGGCCTGTTCACGACTCTCGATCGCGCAGGGGCCAGCGATGA
>WNFX01003357.1_pt1 | contig 17571 bp, 21 predicted proteins | sample 5400111 | NCBI WGS metagenome assembly WNFX01 (sample SAMN13153363, study PRJNA577476) | soil metagenome | isolation source: 40 cm soil or saprolite under grassland replicate 1 | place: USA:California | collected 2016-06-15 | reverse complement strand
TCATACCAACTTGCGTTCTAAGAGATACTTCTAAAATGAGGGAAATAGGTCATCGAACGGAGGCGTTCTGGATCGGCTTCCAACTGATTGAGCCCGTCACAGACCTTGTCAATCACCTCATCGAGAGAGGTAAGAGCCAGATTCGCCAGGTGTTTTTCGCGCACTTCTTCCCATACGTGTTCGACCGGATTGAGCTCTGGACTGTAGGCAGGCTGAGCAATCAGTCGCATATTGGCTGGGATCTTGAGATCTTTTGACCCATGCCAGCTCGCTCGATCGACCTGCATCACAATAAAGTATTTGGCAAACGTGGTGGACACGTGCTCGAGAAACAGACTCATCATTTCGGTATCGGCAGAGGGCAGAATGAGCGACGTCATTTTACCTTCTGCTGGCGCTACAGCCGCATAAACGTGGGTGTATTCGCGCACGAGTTGCTGTGGTGCATGAGGCCGCACTCCAGGCGGAGCCCAAGCACGTCTCGGGATGCTCACACGACCAAAGCGGCCTTCAGCTTCGGCCATCTTCAGCACGGGTCTTCGATCGTCAGGATCGCGTGTGGCCACTGCTGCTTGAACCGCCTGCGCAAAGTTTTTTTAAAAGCAGCTTGTGCTTCTGGATTGGCTTTGGGATGACGGGGACGCGGCACAAGCTTGCGCCAGCCGTGACGATCCAGCAGGCGATAGATGCTCGTGATATGCACCGCATGCTTCACCTCGGCTTCAAAGGCGCGCTGAATGTCTTCCGCCGTGGCAATTTCTCCTTGTGCGGCTCGTGCGAAAAAGGGCTGCAGAAAGCGGCGTTCTTGCTCCACGCTCAGATCCATTTTCATACGACGTTTGACTTCTTCCACTGGAACATGAGCAGTAGCTCGTGTGACTCTCGTTCCCAAAACAGGTGTTCTTCCCTTCCTTCATCGTTTCTTCTATTATACCACTCGGAACGCAAGTTGGTATCAAATGATCGGGGTAATGCCCGATACACGGGGAAGGGGAACAGGGCGATGGAAACGTCCGCGACTGTGCGGTGGAGGCCGCGAACCGTCAGGGGATAAGCAGTCAAGGCAGACTAAGTTCCAAGCCTGGAGAGCCGGATGCGCCGAAAGGTGCCTGTCCGGTGTGCGCCGCGAGGCGCGTTGTGATATCCCTGCTGGAGGCAGGAGGAATCGAGGATATATTCCTGGGTTATTGGCATACCTGGAGGCGAAAGCCGAAGGGGACAAAGCATGCCGAGCAAGCGATGCATGTCCGAAAGCGTTGTAGGGCAGGGCATTCGTACAACCCGCTCCCTATGAGTAAAGCTGGATTGCCTGAACTCGAATCCTGACTTGATGGATGGGCGCACCCATTGGTAGAACGCTTGAAACCGATGTCACACGCTGTATTGGCATGAACCGGAGGCCGGTACAATCCTTGCGTGTGAAAGATGACCAACGAGGTCATTCAAGGGATGAGTCGAGGCTCTAAGGGGAGCTAGCACGTATCGCAACGACGTACCGCGGGATCACCTAAACCGTGCGAACGGCAAGGTGACAGAGCCACCATATCAGTCGTGGATGTGTAAGTCCTTTCTGAGTCTCACCTCCTATGCAATGCTTCTCTGGAAAGCGACATGCAGGGAAACCTGCCCGTGTCGTTTGGGAAGGGGGCAACGGAAAAGGGCTGGAAGGCACCTCGCCGGTGCCCTACTTCATTTCGGGAAGAGGCGGTTGGAAAAGGGCCATCGGGTGATACCACCAGAAGAGACTCCTGGCAGGTCTACGGAATGAAAGGTACCTCGCTGGCCGCCTACTTCACACATCGATCGTAGATCGTATGGGGCAAAGAACGTGATCCATTGGAAAGCTGGGTGTGAAATGGAGCAGAGGAACCCTCTCGACGGGGGAACTCAGGTCGAGGATAAGCTTTGACAAAAGCGCGCATTCAGCTCAAGCAATCCCCTAAAACGATGGCCTGGGCAAACACGGGTGAGAGCCCATAGACGATAATCTCGACAGGCGGGGGGTGGGTTGGTCGTGCATTGCGTGCGAGCCGTTGTTGCCGCGTCATGCGCCAATGCGCTCACTATGCACACGAGAGAACTGAAGGCGTGGAGGGAGGTAGTGAAACGGGTAGGGTTCACACGCTGACCAAGTGGCTCTGAGGCCCTCGTATCCAAGCTCGGCGAGGCTGAGAGCGTGACCGATCTCCCCACAGTATGGGATGAGGGGCAGGAAGGTAGGAAGGCGACCGCTCATTTGACGCTGGTTGAGGCAGTGGATGCAGGACAACGCGTCCTGCAAGTACACGCTGCGCTGCGCTTCCACACTCGTCTCGCCCAGAGCGGCCAGAAATCGACTGAGCGTCGAGCGATGAGGCAACTGGGCGCGTCCGAACAAGGCCTGGAACGGAGTCGCAAAAGGCTGCAGATGCTCGCAAAACGAGGCCAGCGTGGGCTCACCGCTGATAGAATAACCTATAAGTAAGATAACTATTCAGGTCGCTTGACTTCTCACTGCTTCCGGCAGTTCGCAAGAATTTTGTGTTGGGTGCAGGCCTGGTCGCCGCAAGCGACCAGGCCTGCACCCAACACAGATTGGGCGATACGGTCTAATGCCGGATTCATGTGTCAATCGACATTAGTTGGCAGCCGTCAGGAAAGATAGCACCTCGCGGGTGAAGACCTCTGAGAGGATGATCGTGTAGTGGTTGGTGGCGGGAATCTCTACTACACGGCTACCCGCGATGATGCCTTTCACACGTTCAGCTTCGTCGGCGGTCATGAGGAAGCCCCGGTCTGGCGCGAGCGTGCCCAGTGGGGCACGGGCAATGAGTGTCGGCGCCTGAATGCGCGACAGCAGCACATCGGGATTGATGGACGTGTTGACCAGTATCTCTTCCTCGATGGCCGCTCTGGGGACACGGGAGGTCACGGTCCCGTCGGGATGCACCTCGGCATCATAGCGATAATATGCTTCCCAGAAAGGATTCCAGGCATGGGCTGGTGACTGCTGCCGCTCCTGCAAATAGGCATCGAGTGAGGGGTAAGACTTTCCCAGTCGCTCCAATGAGGGGCCAATGGCTTGCAACGCATCCGCCGGAACACGCCCGCCAGTATCCACGAGCAGGAGGTTGCCTAAGCGCTTGGGATGAATGGCGGCCAGGAAGTATCCTATCTGCGCGCCGAGCGAATGGCCAATGATATGCATGGTTGGTAGATTGAGCACATCGCAGAGCGCCAGCAGGTCATTGGCGTGATAGGGGATGCCGTAGCCATGTGGCGGTTTGTCGCTCTGACCTCGTCCACGCAGGTCCGGCGCGATGGCATACCAGCCCCGTTCGGCAAGGGTTGGCCCGAGCCGAGGCCATTCCAGATGGCTGGCGGTGAGGCCATGCACAAGCAACACAGCACGCTCTGGCCGGGTGAACTCGCCCCAGGTAACATAGTACAGGTTGATGCCGTTCACTTCCTGAAAGTGAGGAGTCTCGGCAGTGTCTTCGTTCATCGATAGTGCTCCTTGTTTTTGAAAGAGTTGGTTTCTCTGTGAAAAAAGAGGTTATGAACGTAATCTTAGCACATCATTCCCTTCATATATTACTCAGCAACCTTTCTGAGGAACTCGTCCCGGTCGAATTTCAGGGTATCGAGCACAGCAGTAACGATGTGGGGAGAAACCAGACCGATTTCTCCCATCCATGTGAAGAATTTCTTGAACGAGGCCAGATAGGCCCTCATGCTGGCAACAGAAGCCCACAAGGCGAGCCTTCGGAAACCAATCCGCTAAAAACCAGTAGACGTCGCTGTCGGTGGCCTCATCGAGGCGGTGCTGGGAACGGGTATACCAGGCCAGATATTTAGTAAAGAACCGGAAGTTCTCCACGTGATCCTGGATGGTTTGCTCACTCCGCCTGGCGTGCTTGAGCCATCGCTCAAAGCCATCCAGGATCGGTTGGCTGGCGAGTTGGATCGCTCGGGCCCGTTGCTCGTTGGTGTCAGCAGCATCCTCTTCGGTCATCGCATGACTCTCCTTGTTCGCTGGATGTGGGAGCGTCTTGGACCGATCCTGCTGCTGGCGTGCACGTCAGAGGACCAGTCAAGAGCAGCAAACGATGCCTGGTACATAAGGTGACGAGTGAGCAGGTTTTAGGGCCACGAGTGAGCGCGTCACGCGCGAAGCATGAGCACGCGCACGAATGCCCCTGGGAAAAGCGTTTCCCTTCTGGTATACTCCCTCTGAGCATTGTAAATTACTGTCTTCTTCGCAGACGAATTGGCTGGAAGAACGCTTCATCTCCCGCTCATGAGGGGCAGGAATGCTCATGGTCGCACCGGCTGTCGATGGCATCGGTTTATTTCAAATTGCGGGCCGTTCCATTTGCGGGTGGATGAAGAGTCTCAAGACGGGCACGGCTGGGAGCGTTCGGCAACCGTTCTGTAGCCAGCTCGAAGAACGCCTCCTCCGGCTACGCTCGAAGATCATCCGAAGGCTGGCCAGCTACACTCGTGGCGATATTGGCATACCGTCTGCAAGGGCTTACCGACTGCCGACCAGAAAGACCGTGCGGGGCTGACTCGTTTCCGCTGACCAGGCTGCTGTGACCTCAGACAAGGGAACGGTTGTGGTCGCAATCTCAAAACCAGCCTGAACGGTTGCTTGCAGCACGCCCTCGATAGCCTTGAGCAGACGATTGAATGACACACTGCCAATGCCGCTCCCCATGAGTTGGATAGCGGAGGAACGCAGAACAGGGCTGGGCAGTGAGATGCTGTACGCACTGGCTGCACCAATTTGGATAAAGCGAATCGGAACACCATCTGCTCCCGCTTTCGCCGCCGCAATCAGTAACCGTTCCATACTTGGCCCCCACAGGTAATCGAGAACGACATCAACCCCCTCGTGAAAAGGCTCCAGGAATGCTTTTTCCAGTGTCTCCTCATCCTGGGTGAGAGGAATGGTCACATCAGCACCCTGCGTTGCAAGGGACTTCAAGGCTTCGGTGTTACGGCCTGTCGCAATGACTTTTTTGGCACCAAGATGTTTGGCGACCTGCTATTCCAGTCGCACCATTGACCAGGACCGTTTCCCCTGCTTGAAACGTTGCGCTTTCCTGTAACGCAGCCCAGGAAGACATGCCAGGAAGAGCAATAGCTGCGGCACTGACATCATCCAGCTCGTCAGATAAGGCGATGCATTGACATGCGCTCGCTATCGACTGCTCTGCCATGCTTCCAAAAGGTGCTGGAGGCATGACAAAGTAGACGCGGCGACCATCATCGAGCCGCCCAACGCCATCAACGCCAACAACACATGAAGTATTCCCAGAGGCACTGTAGTGCGTACCTGACGCTCGGCCTCGCGTGACATGGCTGAGCGAGGCCGCAGTCAACGTAATATGGTTTTCTCCCTCGGAGGGAGCTGGTTCGGGAAAGTCACCGTACACGGGTGGTTGACCTGTTTCCAAGATGAGAGCAGCTTTCATGGATGTACTCCTGTGCAATGAAGTAACGTATACGATAGATACGTGTAAAATACACGTATCTATCGTAGCAGGAAGAGGCTAGACCTGTCAATAAAGTCCGTGTATACTACACCCATATGGACCAGAACATTCGCCAATTCTATGACGCGCTCTTTGATCTCATCGGGCTGATCAATCAGCCACAACACGATAGCACCCTCCTTCAAGAAGCGGGTGTCTCTCTTGACCGTGCGTTGTTTCCTTTGCTCGTGCTGATTGGTCGTCGCGACACTGTTGGCATCATGGAGCTGGCAGGGCTGATTGGACGCGATCATACCACGGTCAGCCGTCAGGTTGCCACTCTCGACCATCTGGGGTTAGTAACGCGACGTGCTGGGACGAGCGATGGGCGGGAACGCAAGGTGATAGCAACTCAAGAAAGGCTAGCAATAGTGAGCGCCTTAGACGCGGCACGCGAGAGACTCGTGCGACCCATTCTTGCACAATGGGAGGAAGAGGATTGGAAGATCTTCGTCTCGCTCCTCCGTCGATTTGCTGACGACGCGTTAGCGCTCGTGGCAAGTAGAAAAGATGAAATGTTACCTCAATAACTTTCTTGTTTAGACTCAAATAAGCTCGTGTAAACCTCTCAATGGGTTTCTCCTCCTCGATGCTTTGGGGCGCGCTCAATTAGCATGTGCCCTTTGCTCTTGTTGTTTTCGTTCCGAAGCCTCGGCTTCTGGCTCCTGCACACATCACCTTTTTTGAGACAAAAGACTTGACTCTCCCGTTAGGGGAGATGATAGAGTTTGGAGAGAAGCATTTGTGGTACATGCCCTGAAAGGTGAGCAGGTTTGGCCCTCAAACGTAAGCACTTGCCCTGAAATATGAGCACTGATGGCTTATCGTCAGAGAGCACGGGGACATTCGCGCTTTCCAGCACTCGATGCTTGTTAATGCAGGTTCAAAGAAGCCCTTGTGCAAAAAAAAGAACCTGTGTAAGACTGTAGGAGGAGGGGCTCACTTTGGTCAAAAGCGAGTGCGACTCTCGTTGTAGGGAATCGGCACGCTGGTGATCATCACGATTGAGCTGCCAAAAGTATGGAAGAGATTGAAGTATCTGTCAACCCGGCTGGAAGAGAAGAACAGCTGGCTACCTCAATCGAAGAAGCAGCCGCGCACTATGGATTACAGATACGCATCAGAGGCACTCTGCGTACCTATCCAGGTTCTCAGCATTGGCACTTGCACAAGCCGGGTGAGCGAGGAACGCTGGAGGTCACGCTTTGGCCAGCAGGGAAAAGGGTCTGGTTCAAGGTGCAGGCCGGACGACGTGCGGAATGGATTGCAGACATCATCCCGCACATCAAAGCGTGGATAGAGGGACAAATGCTTCGACAGTGAGCGTGATTGCTCTGACACACATGCTTTCTTGAACTTGCATCCATTTGCGGCAGAATGAATGAGAAATTTCCGCTCTTTCTGATCGAAAAAAACCCGGAGGTTCGACTCATTCGAGCCTTGAGCCTGCTTTCCCGTGTGGATTGCTGATGGTTTTGCGCGAAATGTCCGACACGCTCACCATCAGTATTACCAACATCTACATGCAACAGCCCGCTTTTAGAGCGGCTTTGCAGGCTGTCAATGGTTGTGCTGCTCACCATTAAGGGCAAGTGCTTACGTTTGAGGGCCAAACCTGCTCACCTTTCAGGGCATGTACTGATTTGCTCAGGAGAGATGCCCTTCGTACGGAGGTGTGGTTTGACTGGGAAGCCAGTCATAATGTTTTGCCAGAGAATCTGGCTCGCGGAGGATACAACCAACATGTTTCTCTCATACACCGGGAACGGTGCCTACTGTTACGCCAATAGCCTGCACATGAGCCTGAGCGGCTCGGGAGCAGACCCGAGGGACCTTCCTGATCCCGGCTTTCTGGAATGTTTAACGGGCGGACCATTCGGGAAATTGTATTTGCGCCTTGAGGATGGTCCTTTGGTCTTCTTCAGTTCGCCGATCAGTGATCCTGATCTGGGCTTGAAACGAGCCATCGAACTGCTCGGCTGGGAATGCCTGGAGTGGTACGGTGAGGATAGCCAGGAAGCACTGGCACGGCTACGCGAAGCAGTACAGGTGTCTCCTGCCCTGATTGGTCCTGTTGATCAGGGATATCTTTCCTACTATCCTGACTATCAGCACGCCCCTGGCTACGATCATTTTGTCGTCGCATTGGCAGTCGAGGACGATCACGTGCTCTTGCAGGATCCAGGCGGTTACCCTTGTGCGGTGCTGCCCATTGAATGCTTTTTAGAAGCCTGGCGCGCTGAGAATATCGCCTATGGGCGTGGCCCCTACACGCTGCGCAGCCATTTTTACCAGACGCGCCATCAGCCTCGCCAGGACATCATTCAACAAGCTCTACCTTTTCTCCGTGAGGATGTTCAGGCGCACCTCAGTGGGCCAGTCGCGTATAGTGGGGGAGAGGCATTAGAATTCCTCGTCAATGACCTGCAAGGCGACGATGTCCCTGTCACCATCAGCACCAGCCTGGTCCAGTTCGTCCTGCCCCTCGCCAGTCGGCGGAGCCTGGATGCTGCCGCCTTCCTACGCGAAGCAGGGAACGGAGAAGCTGCTGGGCTGATGGAGCGTCAGGCAGTGCTGACTGGCCAGGCTCAGTATCGGGCCGTCCAGAAGCAATGGTCTGCTGTCGGAGGACTCGTTGAACAGCTTATCATCCTTGAACAAGCAGTGAGAGATTGCCTCTCTTAACGCAAATGACATCTGAGATCATCCAGTCCTGACGCCAGAACTGGATGATCTTGCACACGACTGGAGCACGCGCGTGATCAGAATCGGAGATTTCTCAAAGCTGAGCCAGGTCTCGATCAAGACTCTGCGCTATTACGACAAGGTGGGACTGCTCAAGCCCAATAGCGTCGATGGCTTGACCGGCTACCGCTCCTACTCCGTAAGCCAGCTTCCCAGGCTCAATCGCATCCTGGCACTCAAAGACCTGGGCTTCTCACTGGAACAAATCGCCCAGGTCCTGGACGAAGGGATCTCGGCGGAACAACTCCGCGGCATGCTGCGACTTAAGCGCGCCGAATTGCAGCAGCGCATTGCCGACGAGCAGGCGCGGTTGGCGCGAGTCGAGGCCCGACTCAACGATATTGCCACGGAGGATGCCCTGCCATACGCTGATGTGGTTCTCAAACAGATCGATCCCCACCTGGTTGCTGGGTCTCGTGGGATCCTTCCCACTTATCCAGCGGTTGGTCGTCTCTTCAAGGAAGTTTATGGTCACCTCGCCCGCGTTGGCGTCAATGGACTCGTTCTGACTGGGGCGGCAATCTGGCACAACGATGGGTATGAGGAGGGTCATATCGATGGTGAAGCCGTTGTCTACCTCAAGCAACCTGTCCCCGAAAGTGGACAGATCAAGGTTTATGAACTTCCCAAGGCTCTGGTGGCCAGCGCCGTTCACAAGGGGGCCTACAACACATTCAATCGCGCGTACGAGGCGGTTGTGCGCTGGATCGAGACCAATAGCTACAGCATCGCTGGCCCCAATCGCGAGATCTATCTGTACTGCACGCAACCAGTGCGTCAGGACGATGATTCGTATGTCACTGAGATCCAGTTCCCTGTTGTGAAGAGGGAATCACAGCAGCACTGAAAAAGGGGATATCCCGACCCTTGGGCTCATGACCCAGGAGAGGGGGCTCATCGCCATGCTTCACGACTTTTCAAGCGGCTCGGCTCTCTCATGCTTGTTTCATTGCCACAGCAATTGTAGATATCTCAAATGACAGCAGGTTGCCACTCCTTCGGATGAAATGCGGGTCCAACAAGACAAACAGGGAGGAGCATACTCCGCATGAACCCTCACACCTTGAACGAGTTTCGTCACGCGATCTATGGATGCTTTCAGCGCGCAAGCGATGCCTTGTTCAACACGGTGGATGCGCTGCTCACGGAAGATCGAGCCCACTCGTTCCCCGAATTGTCGCTATCGCCGCTTTTCAAGCGCAAATGGTCGAGTTTGTATGAAGCCTTTGAAGACGGGCGCATCGACGAGCAGCAGTTGAAACAGGTCTTTAATGCTTTCTTGCCTCCCCCAGAAGCGGAAATGCCGATGTGGGTTGGGGTTGATACCAGCGGGATCGCTCGTCTGGGATCGGTCACCTCTGCCGACCGCAGTGCCCAGCCTGTACATGACTTGCGAGAATGCGACAAACCGGTCACCTACGGATGGCAGTTTTCAACGCTGGTGGCCCTACCGGAAACGCCCAGCAGTTGGACGTACATCCTGGATCAACACCGAGTGAGCACGGAAACAACGCCGGCCCAGGTGGCCTTTGCGCAACTGTCCCAGATAGCCATATCGCGGTCTGAGCCAATCATTGCCGTGTTGGATCGCGGCTACGACTCGACCTGGTTGTGGTGTCATTGCAGTACCTTGCCGCTTTCGGGGACACTGGTTCGTCTCAAAGGCAATCGATGCTTCTATCGGATGGCCCCTGCTCACACGGGCAAGCGAGGAGCGCCGCGCAAGGATGGAGCCAAATTGCAACCCGATGATCTCAGTATGCATGGCGTGCCATCTGGCCACAGGTTGTGTCAGGATGCCAAGGGACGGGCGATCGACGTCTCCTGGTGGCATCACTTGCACGTGAAAGGAGCTCGCTGGCTGGAATTGACGGTGATCCGCGTGGTGCGTCCTCATGCGACGAACAAAGAGCGTGATCCACGGGTCAGTTGGTTGGTCTGGATTGGGGATCAACACGCCGACATCGTGCTGGTCGCTTTGGGATATGTTCTGCGTTTCAGCCAAGAGCACGGGTATCGCCTGGACAAACAGGCGTTGTTGTGGGAAAAGCCTCGTTTGCGGACTCCCGCCCAATTCGAGCGCTGGAGTCACATCGTGGCCATTGCTCACAATCACCTGGTGCTGGCACGCGACCTAGCTGCAGCCGAGCTTCGCCCGTGGGAAAGCAAACAGCGTGAACCAACTCCGCAACAAGTGCGTCGCGGGATGCACAAATTGTTGCCAAAGTTAGGTACGCCAGCTCGCCCCCCACGACCCCGCGGAAAATCGCCGGGTCGAGCAAAAGGAGCGAAAATCGTTTCGCTTTACCGATTTTCGGTTGTCCGCAAGACGCCGAAACTGCCAAAACTGATCCCAAGGTGATCTTTTGACTCGCTCACTCATCGCTGGTGGGTCCTTTCACGGAGCTCCTCCTGGGGTTCTGGAAGGTCGTCATTAGTCTAAACGAGAAAATAACTGGAAATCCCAACATTCTCCGGCTCATGGCCAGGTTTGGTACCGGTGGCGAAGGCGGAGTTCCATCTCAGGTTGCTTGCTCCATGACCTGCTTGAAGGCCGAGGTGCGGGTCTGTTCGGGGGCTTCTCCCCGCAGCCAGCTTATCAATTGAATGAGCGGAATGGCGGCGGCGACAGCCACGTGACCCTGATGGGTTTTGTGCAGACCGATAGAACGTGAGCGGCGTAAGCCCATGGCACGCACTGCCTGAGAATGAGTGCCTTCGATGCCTGCCCGATGGCGATACGTCTCTTGGGAGACTGCCGTCTCCTCCCGCTTGCGCGCGGCAAACAGCGCCTGCATCTGCTCCCTTGGGTGCAAGGTGAGCGTGCGCCGAGTGGTTCCTGTACAGGAGTCCCGAGCGGGACAGGCCTTACAGTCGCTTTGCCCACGAAGCCCCATGTCTCTGTCGGACAGAGAGGATGATGAAAATGAGGTAGAATAGCAGCGAGACAGACGTGCAGAGATCGAGCGCAATTGGTGCATCTTCCCCGTCCACGAAGCTGATCGAGGTGCGTCCGGGAAAGCTGATTGTCGCCAGGTCGAGAGATCTGAGCACGAGTAGGAACTTCGTGTAGCTTGCGCACCTCTCGTCGGTCTCAGCGAAGCAAAAAGGGGGGACTTTCTTGAGAGGAGTTCAAGGCAATGAGAGTTGTGTATGAACGTTGTTGTGGCTTAGATGTCCATAAAAAGACGGTGGTGGCCTGTGTGCTCATCACTGAGACCAGTAGCGAGATGCAGCGTCATATTCGCACCTTCTCGACCATGACCGCTGGCCTGCTCGCGCTGGCGGATTGGTTAGAGAGCATGCATGTCCCAGTGGTAGCCATGGAGTCAACTGGAGTGTATTGGAGACCGGTTTTTAATCTGATCGAAGAAGGACGCACCATCATTCTGGTCAATGCCCAGCACATGAAAGCTGTTCCCGGGAGGAAGACGGATGTCAAAGATGCCGAATGGCTCGCGGATTTACTGCGTCATGGGTTGCTCAAGGCGAGCTTTATTCCTCCCGCACCCATCCGAGAGATCCGTGATCTGGTGCGCTATCGAAAGAGTTTGGTACAAGAACGAGCGCAAGAGGTGAATCGTGTCCAGAAAGTGCTGGAGACGGCCAACGTGAAGCTATCCTCTGTCGCCACAGATGTCCTGGGCAAAAGCGGACGGGACATGCTCCAAGCAATCATTGAGGGAACCACCGATGCTGAAGTGCTTGCCAATCTCGCACGAGGGCTCTTACGCAAGAAACTTCCCCAACTGCAAGAGGCGCTGGATGGCCGCGTGCAAACCCATCATCGGATCTTGCTCAAGCACATTTTAGCTCATGTGGCGTTTTTAGAGCAGGAATTGGAGCAGCTTCAACAAGAGATTGAGCAACGCTTGCCCCCTTTTGAAGAGGAAATGGGCCTCTTGATGAGTATTCCGGGGATTCAGGCACTCTCCGCTGCGGCTATTCTGGCCGAAATTGGGGCCGATATGTCCCGTTTTCCCTCAGCGAAGCACTTAGCGTCCTGGGCAGGAGTCTGCCCAGGAAACAAGCAAAGCGGGGGCAAGCGACTCAGTGGCAAAACGAGAAAAGGCAACGCGACGCTGCGGGCTGCCCTTGCTGAAGTCGTGTGGGTCATTTCCCACACCAAAGACAATTATCTTGCTGCTCAGTACCATCGGCTCGCGCGGCGGATTGGCAAGAACAAAGCGGCTATGGCTGTCGCTCATAGCGTACTCGTCATTATCTATCATGTCTTACACACCAGGGAGCCGTATAGCGATTTAGGAGCTGATTACTTTCAAAAGCAGGATGCAAACCGAGTGGCCCAACGTTCTCTACGGCAGCTTGAAGCCCTCGGCTATGAGGTCACACTTACTCCAAAGGTGGCTTAGTTCCTGCAAGAGTCTGATTTTCATAGGAATTGCGCAACGTGTATGGCTTTCCGTCATCGACACCGCAGGCGGAGTAGGCTCATCGAAACGGCTCAGATGAAAGTGACGAGGAGAGAGGCAAACCAAGAGATCAAGAAGATGAAGCAGAGAGGATACAATAGAGCAGAAAAGGAGGCTGTTTACTGTTCTTGAGGAGGAAAGCTCGGTGGCGCGAAGAATGGATGCGAGATCGGGCCCTGTTGCGCGATCTCCTGGAGAAGACCCCTCATGCTTCTCCGCAAGAATTGGCCCAGGCGATAGGGCGTTCAGTCAGTTGGGTCAAGAAATGGCGCAAACGACTTGTGAGATCCGTGATCCCCAAGACCCCGCTCTGTTGTGCTCTTGCTCGCGTGCGCATCAGGCCCCCTACTTCCGCTGGGATGAGCGCGTCATCAAGCGGATTGTGGAGATGCGTTTTACTCCGCCAGCGAATTTGAAGCGGGTGCCTGGGCCCCGGGCTTTGCTCTACTACCTGCCTCGTGATCCAGAGTTGCAATCGGCACAGATTCCTCTGCCCCGCTCTAGCCGAACGATCTGGAAAATCCTGCACACCACTGGTTGCCTGATCTCTCGTTCCAAAGAGCTCCCTCACCCTAACGAGCTCCGAAAGCCATTGGAAGAGATCCAAATGGATGCAGAAGGATGTAGGCTCTGTCTCGCCTGAACAGAGTGCGCAAGGCAAGCTCCAACATGTCGTCGAAGTCTGCAACGCGGGTGGATGCTGGCACTTCGATTGTCCTGTCTGCCCAGGCACGAGAGGATTTTCACGAACCCGCTCGCCCTGGAAGCGGTGATCACCTTCTTGCGACAGTATGGATGCCCGCGGCAGATGACCTTTGATCGCGATCCGCGCTGGGTTGGAGGGGTGTCAGGTCGGGATTTCCCCTCTCCGCTGCGTCGGCTCCTCTAATGCCTGGGGGTGAAACCGCACATTTGCCCGCCACATCGCCCCGACAAAAATGCCTTTGTGGAGAGATACCACAGAACCTATGGCCAAGAGTGTTTACACATCCATCGACCGAGTACGCTCCAAGAGGTGACGCGCCCGTGACAGAGGCATTCCTGCAACACTACAACAACGAACGCCCTCGAAAGGCGACGGGCTTGTGGCAATGTCCCTCCTCGTGTTGCTTTTCTGACCTTGCCGACATTACCCGCTCTTCCTGAACGAATTGACCCGGATGCCTGGCTGGCCACCCTGGATCAGAAGATGTATCTGCGTCATGTGGGCCGAGATGGCTGCGTGAATATTGATCTGACAACGTACTACGTTGGTCCGGAGACTGGCCGGGCGGACGGTCCTGTTGCAAGTGGTAGCAGAAAGTCGCCAGTTTGCTGTGTGGTCCCAAGATCAGATCGTCAAACTGCTTCCCATTAAAGGCTTGATTGACCAGGAGATGACCCTGGACGACTACCTGCAGTACATCAAGCAAGAGGCGTTGGCAGCCCCACGACGGTCTGCGGTCCGTGGGGGAAGACAAAGTTCGACAGCCTTCTCTGTGGGGAGAAGGAGCCTGATTTCCTCCTTCATCCGTCGGCTTTCCCAGGCGCTTGCCTCACTTGCGGGCAAGTGGAGGAAGCATGTGGTCTCAGGCAAGCAAAAAGGCCGGGAAATGAAGAAGAGAGCTGTTGGAAGGATACCCATTTACGTCTGACGGTGTGCTCACCTTCTTCACGCACTTCTTTTTGTCTCTTCCGTCTCAGCTTTTTCCTCGTCAACCTCTCCTATTTCGATGAGCCTACTCCGCCTGCGGTGTCGATGACGGAAAGCCATACACGTTGCGCAATTCGTGGGAAAGCAGACTTTTTCAGGGTGCCCCGATTCAGCACCATTTCAGCTTTCCGTCATATACTCACAGAGACATACAACGTGAAGGAAAGGGAAGCTGTTTATGAAACAAGCAGGCATCTTCCGGCGTCTCCTCTGGCTGGGAGGCTTGCTTGTGTTTTTGAGCGGATGCGCGTCATCCTCCACTCAAGGTGTGCATGGAGTGCCGTCCCCTCCTGTTCAAAGCGTCCAGGCCTCGCCAACATTGACCGCCCAGGCGTCGCCATCGCAACCGATCAGACAGCTCAAGCCAGACTCCCCTGTTCCTGCCTCCTGTCCGGCGACGCCCGTGTACACAGGAGGGCCATTTGGCGAAAATGGTCCCTGGCTGCGGGCTCAGCCGGCTTCGACTGGGATTGTCGCCTACCTTGCTTACTCGGGCGTGGGTCCATCTGGCACGTATCGTCTGCCCCCTGTCAAGGGCGTTTTTGCCCAGGAAGGCCTGTACACCAAGACGCTCTGGGCGGTCGATAACCCCCAGGCTGCGCGTGCTTTTCTCATCGATGGGACAGACCTCGCGGATCCCAATCAGACGTACCACGACACTGGCAACGCGATGTCTGGCCCCGGCTTACCGACAGGCACCCATATGCATACCTACACCTCTTACTTACAGGCTCCCACCCTGGCTGCTGGCGCTTGCTGGTCACCACCGGCCATGCCAGTGCTACGATTACCATGTGGTTTGTTGGCTCAAGAAAGAGGTAGAGGGTTCTGTCAGAACTGAGAACATGGAAAGGCCTTTGCCATCGGGCTTTGCGGTAGTGGATCACATGAGAATGGCCGCCCGTTCAAGGTTGTAGCGATGGAGAAAGAGTTTCAGACAAGCATCGTGCATCACGAACGATTGCGAGAAGGATAGTGTTTTGCGGACAAAGCGAGCCAGACGTTGTCGGAGCGTATGGTTCCAACGTTCAACATGAGCCGTTTCCCCAGTCTCTTTTCCCACGGCGCTGTGCTGCTCTTCTGGAAGCACTGCCTGATAGACGACCCTAAAATCCGTACAACAGTGGTTCGCGCGGTAATCGGACGGAATGGCCTCCCATAAGCGACGACAGGTTTTTTCACTTCGATCTCCCATCGTATCAGCGACAACTTGACGAGTCTTGCGACACAAAGCGATCCAGATCCACGCCTGGTTCGTCTTTTTCAGCAAACAGGACCACAGTTCATCCAATTCCAGCACGATCGCCTCTCAATCATGTGCTTCAGGCATCATCACCGTTTCACTCAAGGCCGGCAGCTTTGCGGCTTTTTTTTATCCACGCGATCACGGTATTGCGTGACACCCGCAATCAGTCCGCTCCAGCCCACGCAAACTTCTGCGCTCTTCATACGCTCGGAGAATCTCTTCTCGGCGTTCCTCTGGATACGCATGTGGCGTTGGATTTTCCCTGCTTTGCCTTTTACATGCTCGGCAGAGATATTTTTGCTTCCCGTTCGGAGCACGACCATTTTGCACCAGTGCCTCGCGGCTGCAATGAGGACAATGAACGGTAACGGTTCCCATGTAACCTTTGACCTCTCGCTTCTCTGATACTGTTACGCTACCGCATCATTCCCTTTTTCGCCACTACTCTATTTTGCAGTAACTGACACGCTGTGATCTTTTTGTGATCTTCCTTCTTTGCTCTGAGAGAGCATTGTGATACCATAATGATACACTCTGGCAAGCATGAAAATCGTCATAAGGGCAAACATGTGACTAGCTGGGTACATTTCGTCTCCAGGTTCAACAGGAAGAGCCTTTCAGACATGTACCTCGTGTGGGGCCCGCTGGGTCTCCATCCTTTAGGAGGATTTGGTCGAAAAATCGTAACCTAGAAAATGCCAGGCTTCAATGACACCTGACAAGCTTTTTCAAGTTCCCCCTAGAGGATGTAGAACCGGCTCGGTTCCGTCCTACCCTGCAAGCATCCTTCATGCTCCTGTTCGGTTCCGTACATCTATGAATTCGTCGCAACACCAAGTGAATACTCTTTAGGAGGATTTTTGTGACACAACACATTACACGTTCAGATCTGGATGAGGCAGTGAAACAGTCACCAAACAAATGGGTGTACTTATTTAGTGAAGGCAATGCCAGGATGCGCGATTTGCTCGGAGGCAAAGGCGCGGGTGTTGCTGAGATGACAAACGCAGGGTTACCTGTTCCTCCAGGATTTACGATTACAACTGAAGCATGTAACGCGTATTATGACTCAGGCAAACAGTTTCCTCAGGGACTGTGGGAACAAGTGCGTGAAGGTATCAAGATCGTTGAGCAACAAACAGGTAAAGGTTTTGGCAAGCAGGAGAATCCACTGCTGGTCTCGGTACGTTCGGGCGCTAAATTCTCAATGCCTGGAATGATGGATACGGTGCTGAACCTTGGCATGAACGATGAGACGGTACAGGGTCTGGTGAAGCTAACAGGAGACGAGCGCTTCGCTTATGATGCCTATCGCCGCTTCATCCAGATGTTCAGCAAGATTGTGCTGGATACGGACCCGCGAGATTTTGAGCAAGTGCTCGACACCTACAAAAAGCAGGCTGGAGTAGCAACTGATGCCGAGATTCCCGCGGATGCGCTTAAGAAGTTGGTTGTTGAATTTAAGCAGATTGCCGAACGCCAATCTGGTGAACCATTCCCCACGGATGTCAACTCGCAGTTGCAAAAAGCTATCGAAGCCGTATTTTCATCGTGGAACAACAAGCGCGCTATCGATTATCGCACCTTCAACAAAATTGCGCACAACCTTGGAACGGCCGTCAATGTGCAGAGCATGGTCTTCGGCAACATGGGCAACGATAGCGGTACCGGCGTAGCTTTCACGCGTAATCCAAGCACAGGTGAGAAGCAACTCTACGGCGAATATCTCCTGAATGCTCAGGGTGAAGATGTCGTAGCAGGCATCCGCACCCCCTCAAAGATCGCTCGCTTACAAGAAGACTTGCCACATGTATATGAGCAGTTCAAGGAAATCGCGCGCCGACTTGAGCAACACTACCGAGATATGCAGGACCTGGAATTTACGGTCGAGAAAGGCCGCCTCTACATGCTTCAAACACGCTCAGCTAAGCGCAC
>WNFX01008703.1_pt1 | contig 17580 bp, 20 predicted proteins | sample 5400111 | NCBI WGS metagenome assembly WNFX01 (sample SAMN13153363, study PRJNA577476) | soil metagenome | isolation source: 40 cm soil or saprolite under grassland replicate 1 | place: USA:California | collected 2016-06-15 | reverse complement strand
AAACACCCGTTCCTATTCCCTCGAAAAAAGGAGACATTGAGGTTGGACGAGCTAGAGGACACTGAAGTCTTGGAAGTCGTGGCGCAAACCTCGACCCGGCTTCCGTTTTTGGATGATCACAGGTGATCGACACCTTTTCCATGCCGTTACTTCCTATCGTGCCACAGGAAGACCGTGAGAGCTTCTTCGCCTTCATGGGGCTCCTCACGGCCTGGCAACATGAGATCACCACATTTTGGAACGAGCGAGGGCTGTGGCCTGATGTCGGCAAATAGACACCATGGCTAAACAACAGTCAGCCACGAGGGGATGAGCGATGGAAGATACGACAATCAATGCACGACGCAGGGTGACCTGGACCGCCTGGTTGTTGTAGAATTCCTCTCCCATCTACGAACACTTCAATCGGAACCTTTGGAATGATTCCCCTTGCCAAGCAAGGAAAGGTAATTTTCCTTGACTGTGTTTTCCGCCCAAAAAGGGGCCGAAAACGGGTCTGGGTGGCGGGTACCAGGAAACAGAAGCCTCGTGTCGTACCACAGCAGTCGACGTCACTCGCGCATCGGCAGTGACAGTTGTTCACGGACGTGTGCCGACGCACCAGCAAAGAGGCCAGGTTTCCTCCTTCCCTCCCCACGTAGCTTTACATGGTTATTGTTCTCTATACGCATTCAAAACGTTGTCGTGGTCCCGATTGATTTTCGCCACCAGGTCGGGGAATTGACCATGCCGTTTACAATAGGTAATCAACTCCACTATCTTCTCGCCCTTTCTCTGGCCAGCGATCTCCGTGTATGACAAGGATTCGTTCCTAGTACAGCCATATTTGTCTGAAGAGCCTAAAATAGCATTTATACATCTGAATAGTACTGAAGCCCGTTAAAAGAGGCTCCTCTGACGTGCGTTTTTCTCTGCTGTTGGGATCTTACTGATGAGTTTTTAAGAGATTCACCCACAACTGGGATGAGTCAAGCAAATTGGCGTTGACACTTTGCTCAAGATATTGTACAAGTTAGTCATTCGGTCTATCGTGTAACGAGCAAGTTTGGAATAGGCTACTAACCGTGAACTCAGTACAGACAGGCGCAAATTTGTTCTAGACTTGATGCCATCCTATGGTTTCACGCCTCGTATCACGGTGAAACGTACTTGCGGCAGGCTGTACTAAGTACTCCCGGCCACAAATGTGAACCACCGCAATACGAGACTACAAGCCATTGGACGGGCACAAAGCCCGGTGCGAATTTGTGGCCGGAAGTACTTAGGTCTGTATCCTTTCCCCCGAAAATTGCAGAAAAAAGTAAGCAGTACATGTAGTACCCGATCTTCATGCTCTTCTCTGACACTTAGGGAGAAAAGAGAGAAGAGAGCTTGAATAGTCAAAGCAGGAGGTAACTATGGTGTCATTGCAGGGAGACGATGGGCTTCACCCTATTCCGGATCCAGTTAAGCCTGTCTTTTGGTACGGTGTATGGGGTCATAATAGTAGTACAGGAGATGACCCTACTCCGACGGGGGGGGGCTTGGAGGAGCTGGTGTTTATGGTACCAGCGAGCACTACATTGGAGTTGGCGGATACACTGGCGCTGAAACTCCATCCTCGGCCGGAGTTGTTGGTGCTGGACTTGTTGGTGTAATAGGTCGCTCAAAGGGTTCTGGTACCCTTCCTTCCAAGGCTGTTGGTATCTATGGAACTGGCTCAAGTGCTGGGATACCAAATTCTCCACCTCTGGGAGTAACTGGCGTAATGGGTGAGAGTGATACGGGCACTGGAGTCTATGGCCATAGTGAGAGTAATTCGGGTGTACTCGGTGAGACAAGAGCCGATGAGGTGTCAATTGGTGCTGTTACTGGTTCTAGTACTGGTAGCGCATCTGGATTGAGGGGATTGAGTGGTAAGGGTGCTGGTGTATTCGCTGCTGGAACACCCGCCGGCTCTTTCTTCGGTGACGTTAGTGTGCTTGGTGGTCTAACGAAAGGCGGAGGCGGCTTCAAAATTGATCATCCTCTTGATCCAGCAAACAAATATCTCTCCCACTCGTTTGTTGAGTCACCCGATATGAAAAATATCTATGATGGGGTGGTAGTTCTCGATACCAAGGGGGAAGCGGTTGTTGAACTGCCTGACTGGTTCGAAACACTCAACAAGGAGTTTCGTTACCAACTCACTGCTATAGGTGCTCCAGCACCAAATCTCTATATCGCAGAAGAAATTAGTAACCACAAATTCAAGATAGCAGGAGGAATGCCTACTATGAAGATCAGCTGGCAGGTGACAGGTACTCGTCAAGATGCTTGGGCAGGAGCAAACCAAGTTGTTGTAGAGCAGGAGAAGCCAGATGATGAGCAAGGTTACTATCTTTATCCAGAAGCACATGGATACTCCTTGGATAAAAGTATTGCAGGGGCCTATCATCCAGAGATGCTGCATCGTCTCACGGCAAATGAGTAGGAGGTTTTTTGTCTCGGTTGGATGGCGGGCCGACGCTGCCTCATGGGATTGCTTCTCGCTTGCCAGTTTGACTGATTTCTTGTCGACGTCCTTCTGATTTGCTGCAAAGCAAGCAGTCTTCACCAACATCGATGGCGGTGGCGAAGTCAATAAGTGAGCGTAAATGTGTGAAAATCGACTTCGCCACGCGATCAGCGAGGTCTTAGAACAACTCAATCAGGAAGGTGCAGAACTGGATGAGCAGGCAGTGGGAGCGCTGTCTCCGTATCTTCGCCAGCACATCAATCGCTTGGAGAGTACCAACTCGACCTGACGCAGCCGCCCCCTACCCTGAACTACGACATTCAGGTAATTACCACCCCGCTAAAAAAGGAAAAGTGGTCAAGATGGTTGCCACCGCAGCGCAAAAACGAGCCAAGCAGAAGCGGAGAAAGAAGAAAATTGCATGTCAGATGAAGCTTTTCTAGTGAGCATCATTACATATTACAAATTTCTACAAGCATTTAAGACTTTTGCTGCCCAAATGGCTGCCCCAGGAAGGAATCCTTGCCATACCCCATCTCGTCCCAATCGATATCCAAGTCGTAGCACAGGACCTTCAGCTCTGACAGATCGTAGATTCCTGCCAGAGTCACCCGTAATCCTTCTGAGTTGTTTGTTTTCGCCCTATGCGGCAAGACCATATCTTGCGGGGTCAGGGCATCCATGACGAACGAGAAGGCAAAGGAAGCGGCAGCATCTGCGGCATAGGCTTGCCAATCGTCATTCTTCTGTGAATCTGCGTAATCGCAGATGCTTTTGATGACGATGAAGCCAGGAGGTTGCTCCAATTGGCGCAGCATGGCTGCAATACCCGCTGCTTCCATGCCAAGTTCATAGTCCACGAGTGAACTCGAAATAACAACATCGCCCAGCCCTATTTTTCTCTCCAGTCCTGCCGCAATGCCTACCAGCACAATTGTTTTTGGCTGATACTTTGCCACCAGATCCGTCGTGATGACCGCAGCATGCAACTGCCGCATGCCAGTACACACTGCACCGACCAGAGTAAGTCCACTGGGGGAGAAAGTCTCGAAATAGATATTTTTCCCAGAGGCAACTTCATTCCAGTGCCGGAAATGGAAGAGCAGCTTACCCATCTCTGCTGGAAGGGCAGTGATTAATGCGCAGTCTACTGACACAGCGTTCCCCCCTTATGATTTGACCGGCGCGGGTGTAACAACAGGTCATCGGATGAGCTATACTTCACAGATGTCTATTATACCATCACTCTATACGTATGCTCCAGCTTTCGTTCATGCACATGTTCGCCATGATCCTAGCCCTCCTCATTCCCTCCCTAAAATATACAATAAAAATTTCTAGCTCTTCTCCCTGGATCCTTCTGTACCTGTCACCGTCCGCAGGCAATCGAATGGCAGAACCAATCAGCCTTCGTCGCTTGCAATTCGATGCCATGCACATTCATCTGTGCCTCGCCCCAGTCGGCAGGCGTGAACACCGGTGCGTGCGAGGGATTCAGTTGGAGGACATCGCGACCACCCACCTGGTGCAGGCGACATTCCGCAGCACGCAGTTGTTCCTTCTTCTGACGGAGGTGATAGAACCTGACCTGTTGCCTCCACTGGGCATCAGTGGAGCGATCAGGGGTGTAATGGACTGTGGATTTGGCGCGCTTCAGCGAGACGATGCAACTTTCCCGAAGGACCGCCGCTGGCATGTGGGGATCATATGCGAGGTTAGGTGGGTACGAGGTTGGAGCAGGTGCCACGACGTAGGGCCTGGGCAGGAATGTTGCGGATGCCGCTGCATGTGAATCATGCACATGGACGACAGTGAGCGCTGCGATCCCAAGGTAACAGGGCGTCGTGTTCTCCGTCTGGATACTCAGAGCGTGGCATACCCGGCGATCCACATGGGTGATGTAGATGTAGGTATCACCTCGCCGAAAATTCTTGAGACAACGACACAGGCCGCTGATGATCGGTCGCCGCTCCTGTGAGGATACATACGGATCCAGGAACGGATCTGGGCAGGGCGAACGATCAACAAGCAAGAAGGGGACTTGCCCCCGGTGCTGCTGTGCATAGGTAAACCAGTCCCACCTGGTTACCCAGGTATCGCATGTGAGCAACTTGAACGTGATTATTTGATCTCCTCTCTCATCTAGCATTGGAGAAAGACAACTTCCCTGCGTCATTTGTTTTGAAGTTTCACCGCTTCTCCTCGTTTCCTCTCTGTCCTCTTTTCGCACGTATCTCGGCCTCGGGTCCATTTCGGCTCACCGCCTAGTCTACAGGATCTGATCGGCCACTCTCCTCCAGGAGCTGTCCGGTCTGGCCGAGACAGCGTTCACATAAATCTTGGTGACATCCAGGCTGCCGTGGTCCAGGAACTGGTTGATCGCCAGGATGTCATCGCCGGCCTGTAGGCGCAGTTGGGCCGCAGTGTGGCGCAGGGTATGGACCGTGACCCACGTCCGCTCTTTGCCGCTCACCTCATCCCACTCCGAAAGGCCCGCCCGCAGTGCCGCCCGCGTCACCAGCTTATTGAGCGAGGTCTCGTCGAGCGCTTCCTGGGTGGCCTCCTGTGCCAGGACCTGCTGCGAGAGCGCCCGCTCTGCCTCGTCATCAATGCTGTCCAGGCCCATGGCACGCTGCACGACCGGCAACCTTAGCGCGTGGTCGTTGGTGGCAGTAAACATCGGACTCCCCCGCTTCATCGAAGCGAGGCGCGACGATCTGGTGAGGTAGGCCAGGGTGGCTTCCCACACCGGGGGCGGCAGGTCGTCCCTGGCCCCGATTTCAGTTGCCTGATCACAGCTCGCCAGGAGCCGCTTGATTTCGGCAGGGGCCAGCCCCTTGGCATGCGCGTACGGATCGACATCGGGACGCTTCACGCCGGCCATGGGATTGTACGCACACAACATCTCCCGGTTGCCGATATCGAACGTGCAGGCGAAGGCGAAGAAGCTGGAGACGATCGCGAGCCGATTGGCGACGGTCGTGGGCTGGAGGTGGCGCTCCTGCTCCATCCAGTCCTTCCAACGGTAGCAATCGGCTCCGCTCACCTCAGACGGCAGCATAGGCGCGCCTCTCGAGACAAAGGCGAAGAAGGCGGCCAGGATCTTCCCATACTTTTCGCGGCTCTGCTCGGAACCGAGCGCATTCAGCCAGCGAAGAACCGCCTCTTGCCAGAAGCGTGCGCGCGGGTCGCCCTGCTCGGAGAGGTCCAGTGCCATGAGATCAGCCGCCATATATCTCCTCCTTGCCCACCCGATCCGGGTGCAGCTGACTGCGTTCGGCCAGTAGCGCAGCGTACCGCTCCCGATCGACGAGGCGTTTGTTCTGGTGGAGCGGGTTCTCGCGCAGCGGCAGCTCTCCCGATTCGATGAGTTGCTTCATCTTTTGTCGGCTGACTCCCAGCCTGCGCATAGCTTCCTGCACGCTCACTCCCTGGCTCTGCTCGCGCAGCGCCGCGATATCCTTGCGGCTTATCAGAATGGCCCGCTGATCCAGCCTGGAGCGGCGGAAGGGCAACCCATGTCCGGTTCGCTCCCAGTCGCGCAAAAGCCGGGACAGCTTGGCGTGGCCGATCCCGAGCAGCCTCCCCGCGTCCTGCGCGGTCACCTCGCCACCCCCTTGATTCTCCTGAGTCTCATCCAGCTTGGCCTGTTCTACCGCTGACATCTGTGTTTTGCTCCTCGAGACGATGCGAACCAGGCAGGCGCCTAACCTCTTTACTGCTCCAAGTGTACTCGATACTTCTACAAATGTCAAGGATACTGCTTTAATAGCGCTAAATAGTGCTCCAAATGGTTACTTATTGCTCTTTTTCTTCTACACCAGGAGAGAGAAGACGTCTGGAATGACGGCAAAAACATCAAAGGGAAGAAGCTTGTCAGCTCTTGACAGGGGTTGATTTCCCCTCCATAATGAGCGACAGCGCCCGATAGGAAAGTGATCCTGTGCGCGGTTTCTTGGATGGAGGCCGCTTTCCCTCTCGCTCCCCGCGTTGTGTCGCTAATTTGGGCGAAAGCACTATGTCGCAGTGCGACGTGAAAGGGGATGAAAATACATATATTTCGTGCATTAGTATCCTCTTCGGACGATTTTCGGAAGAATTTAGGTGGCTAATGGAGAGTTAAAAAGCATGAGCAACTCACGGGATTGTATGGATGCGGAACTCGAACATTGGGACAGCATAAAGGGACGAAATAACTGGACTGGACTGCTTGTAGGAAATGGTGCAAGCCGTGCTGTCTGGGATGATTTTAGGTACGACTCCCTCTATGACAAGGCAAAGTCAAATGCTATTGAAGATCCACTGTCGCCAGAGGATACAACGATTTTTGAATCTATGGATACGAAAGACTTCGAGCGGGTATTAGCTGCTCTATGGACTACTGAAGTTGTCTGCAAAGCTCTTGGACGTGATAAAACAGCTGACAGAGTTCATGAGCATTATGAAAGTATCAAAACTGCTCTCATTAAGGCAGTGCATGCTATACATGCACCTTGGTCAGAAATAGAAAAGGTGCTCACTAAAATACACTCGGCCCTTCTTCAATATGAGTCTGTGTATTCTACGAACTATGACTTGCTTCTGTACTGGGCAATTATGACTGAAGAGCCTCCAAAGTTTATAGATTACTTCTTGTATGGAGATTTTGATATCACAAATCTTGAGTACTTTCTCAGTTTTAGAAGAAGAATACTGTATCTTCACGGTGCTCTACACCTCGTGCGTCTTCCTTTCGAGGGGAGAACAGAAAAGCTACGTGCAGTGAGAGGCAATCTACTTGATCAGTTTGGTAGGTCACTTGACCGTGGTGAGACGCCTCTGTTTGTAACTGAAGGTACCGCTGATGATAAGTTAGCTTCAATTAATCGCTCAAGCTATTTGTCATTTGCCTACAATGAATTCACTAACCACAAGGGTAATTTAGTTATCTTTGGGCACTCTCTCGGAGAAAGCGATAATCATCTAATTAAAGCTATGCAACAATGGGGCAAGCGTAACATTGCCATTTCAATGCGGCAAAGTAACCCGAATAGTATTAGAACACGCCAAGCCAGATTGATAGAAGCTTTGCCAAAGGCCGAACTTTTATTCTTTGATGCCGAGACGCATCCCCTTGGTAATCTGAATGAGGATAACAGCCTATGACCTACCGCAAAAAGCTCATCGAGATCGTCCTACCCCTCGACGCCATCACCAAAGCCTCAATCTGTGAAAAACCAATTCGCCACGTTCACCTCTCCAGAGGTTTGCAAAAATCTGTGGAACACCCGGTCGCCTGGACGCAGTAGCACTCCCAGCGCAACACGGTAGCAGTTCTTTGGAAATAGCTCTTGACATACCCGCAGTCCTCCCCTACAATGCCCGCTATGAAAGATGAACAAACCGAGCCATTAGCATGGAATCACTACCGCAGCGAGGTGGAACAAGTGCTTGGCAAGACACTGGACGAGGAGAGCTGGCATGTCCTCCTGAGCCTCCCTGTTGCTGTCGGCCCTGAACTGCTCTGGCGCCTGAAAGCCTTCCACGCCCAGCTGCCAGCCGCGGGCGGAACCATCTTCTTCCACTCGATGCGATCACACCCATCCTCTGGAGCGCAGGACCAGGTCTGTACACTCTGCGGTGATCCACTTCCCCAGGTCCTGGCGGCACAATCGACCCAGCGTTTTCGCTGTGAGCTGTGCGCCATTGCCGCGCGCCTCCTCCTCGGTTATCCCATCCTGTATGAGCGTTCGCGTGAGGCATTGCCGAAGGAAACAAGCAAACCACCACGACCCTCGTATAAGGCTTATCCTCCGCCAGCAAGATAGATGCAACCATGATCTGTTCCTGTATAGATGCAGAGTGCTGTGCAATTCCGCTCGATTTCACTCACATAAACAAGGGGAGCAATATGCCAGGAGACAGCATCACTGACAGAAACGTATTCCTCCAATGTCCCCTCTTCGCTTCCCTATGATCGCCATCTCCGGTATAATTGAGCACACTACATGAGAGAAGGGATGCTCGTCAACCTTATATGGCTTCAGATCCAGCACAGCTCGCGGCGCAAATTCGTTTCGCGCTCGAACGCCTTTCGGAGCGCAATGCGCAGCATGAATGGGAGCATTTGTGTCGCCACCTCACGCGCGCACGCTTCTGCTCGAACATTTTACCAGCGACCGGCCCTGTTCAAGCGGGTGGAGATCAGGGACGAGACTTCGAGACCTTCCACACCTATTTGTCCAGAAGTTCCTTAGCTGGGCAGTCGTTCGTCGGCCTCTCATCTGAGACCCCCATCGCATTTGCCTGTTCGTTAGAAAAGCGCGTGCTCCCCAAAATGCGTGATGACGTGAAGATCATCATGTCAGGGGGAGTATCAGTCGAGAGGATTTACCTGTTCAGCACTCGTGATTGCCGATAGCGAAACGGCATGTGCTGCAGGAATGGGCGCGAACCACGTATGGGGTCTCTCTTGAGATCATCGATGGAGAGGCGGTAGCGGAATTGCTGAGTGCCACGGATACCTTTTGGATCGCGGAACGCTACCTGGAACTTCCCACGGCATTGCTTCCAACCCTTCCTGCCATAGAAGCGCACGATTGGTATACGCGCGTGCTCGATAAGTGGCGGCGGGCAACCTGGCCGGCGCAGACGTACGCTGATCTGACAGAGATACGAACAGCAGCCCGCACAGCCCTCGGTCCGTTTGCTTACGCTGAGGATGGCCATCCCATCCATCGTCACGAGCGGCCCGAGCTGCCGTTCTGGATTGAGCGATTGGACGAATTCGCCGAACAGACCGCCGTGGATGCGCTGTGCCGACGCGCACTGTATGAAGCGACCGTGCTCCGATTGCGCGGCCTGGGCATCCTCATCGGCCAGGAAGAACGGCTGCGCAGGTACTTCGCCGCCATCCCGCAACTGGAAGACGTGGCCGACCTGGAAGACACCGAAGCGCTGCTCGCCTACCTGTTACCAGCAAGTCGGCAGGGCCTGGTCCACCTCACTGATCCTGAACTACAGACCTGGTATGCCGCGCTCGCATCCCGCCTGGATGAGCGCCTGCGCGACGCGGAGAAACATGCCAGGAAGAACGCACGCTGCGCCCTGCTTGAAGTACGCGGCCATCTGTCGCTCTTGCGCCACTTCGATCAGGGCAAGTTGGATATGGAGGGGACGCTCTCCTACTGGAATCAACTGGCGCACCTGGCTAAGGAAGCGCCGCTTTTTCCGCTTGAGCGTTTTGCGGACCGGATCACCGAATACGCGCGGTATTTCGGGGCGCATCCAGCATACGAACCACTGACGCGCATCGTGGATGCGCTACTGACCGAGCGGTTCGGCGGGTTCAAGGTTACCGAGCAGTGTTTGGGCCGGGCGAGGGCCTTCCGCAAAGCCGGAGATTTGCCACGTGCGATGGCGCAGCTGCACCGGGCAAAAGTCGATTGGTTTGCTGAAGAAACGCTGGGGAAGTCGCTGTTCGCATTGAACTGGCTGAGCGAGGCGTACAAGGAGCAGGGATTGTTCTTCGCTGCCAAGTACTATGCCCTCGCCGCCGCGTACCTGGCGCTTCAGACGGAGGATCCCCACCTCAAGCCGATCGTCGCGCGCAGCCTGGAATCCGCTGCTGCGTGCGATTACGGGACGGGAGCATGGCACGGCTTTCTGGAACTGGCTGAGGTGTGCCTGACCTGCCACTGGCAGTTTGCTCCCGAACCGGATGCAGACCTCGATAACCCTGCGGGCCTGTTGCAGCGCCTGCTCTTTCATCTCAGCCTGCTCCTTCTCACGACAAAGCGCCTGTATCCAGGCGGGGAGCCTTTTGCACGCGAGCGATGCACACGCCTGGTAGACCAGGTGGGCCTGGGTGACGTGTTGGAAGAAGGGCAGGCGCACGCCGAGAAAGTGTGGGCCGATAAAAACCCGCCTGAACTCTGGAAGGCCATCGAGGAACAGCTCGCTGGAGCACCATGGAGTGACGCAGGGGCAATGCGTCAAGCCGAGTGGAAGGCCCATGGGGTGACGTGGAGGGGGCTGTGGGACAACGACTACGAAACGACGCTGGCCGCCGAAGAGTTTCTGGCAGCCTTGCAAGTCGTGCTTTCTGATCTCGCAGGCGAAGATCTCTGCCTCATGCGTTCCACCCTCCACTTCTCCATCCGTCTCGCAGCTGATGATGGACGGTCGCGCGAGAGCGGGTACAAGGGCTTCGACATCGATTTCGAGCACTCCAACGAGGAAAGGTACGCCCAGGTGACCCTTCCCCCGTATCGTCACTTCCGCGATGGGCTCCTCACCTACGAGGACCTCCAAGTCGGGGCACTGACGATCACCGGTCAACTCCTGGCCGAGGTGTCGTTGTTACCGACGCCGCAATTCCAGCGGCTGTTACAGGATCGCTTCGCCCATGGGCTTACAAGCAAGCTCCACATCGGTGCCTCGTATGCACGATGCTTACGCGCGTTTGTGAGCCGGGGCGAGTTTGAGGCTTCGTCCCGGAACACGAGAGCGGAACTCACCGCGCCTTCGCCGTTCATCTCTCACTTCCCGCTGGCCCGCCGTGGTGTGGCGGACCGGGTCCCGGCTATGACCCGGAAAACGCTCGCGCGGCTATCGAAAACCGGTATCGTCGTTTTGCTCGCCCGATTGCGCGAACGGTTAAGCGCCTGGCACGCGAACCCGCCTTTCAAGCAACCCTGGCGCAGCTTCGTGCGGAGGGGTGGAAGGACTGGCACCTATTGAGCGCCGTGTTTCATGTCACGGTGAACTATCGCCTCAACCAGCGCAGGATCATTCTGAGCCCCGCAGCAGAGGAAGAGGCCACCCGTCGGCTGTTGAGCCAACCGGAGCCAGAAGACGCCCTGCCTGTGCCAGTAGCCGAATATGCGACAGAAAAGCTGCGCCAGCAGTTGAAGATGTACATGGCTTCATTTGCACATACCTTTGGTCTCGAGTTACATCAACTCGCTCCGGACTTGCCTGCACTCGAAGACTTTCTCGCGCATCGTTACCACTTCTGGAGCGACGACGTTGCTCACGAGGATCCCTTTCTCGTCTCATAACAGCCCAGATTGTTCTCAAAGGCCGAGCGTCCGCAGGAGAACAGACTGTGGGCAGGGCCATGGAACAGCCCCTTGCGCCCCTGCCGATAGCCGCGCTTGAGTTCGTAGGTAAGCGCCATGGGTCGAAGGTGATCTTTTGTGCGCATTAAGGGATGTCTGACAAGAGTGGAAACTGTGTGTCTACGATACCGGTTGGTCAGAGTGTGGCTAGATGAGTTAGAATTGGATTGAACTACTGAAAGGTGACAGAAAGAGACATCTTTGATGAGTACAACTTCTACTCCACCCCAACGCCCAAGCACGAACGATCCTGATGAGTGGCCTGCTTACTGGAAAGCACTAGACCAGCCATGGCGTACTCAACCTGAGATTGATGGCGACCGTCAGAACTTCTTGAAGAAGTGTCTTGCCATTGTATCAGACCTTCAAGGGATCAGGATATCGGCTCCTGTAGGCATGCGTGATGAATTACTCTCTCCGCTCTACAGGCTGTTTCATTCACTTACCGTACCCTTTTCAGGTTTATATATGCTGATCCCATGTGAGACGGTTCCCTGCTTTAAGGACTGAGATCAAGTTCTGCTTTAACTCCTCATGAACTGTTCCCACATCAACCCGCCAAAATGTAGCCAGGTCAGAGACGACCATGCCGACATCTCTTGGGCGTGCTGACCGGCCTCTGATTGACACAAATGGACCGTCAGTCTCAAGGAGCACTCGATCACGTGGCATCTGCTGAACAATTTTGCGGCCTGACATACTTGCACACATTGCTGGATTGACCGAGAAGTAGAAGCCATACCGTGCTGCCTGAGCAAGGAGTGAAGATGGCCCTGAATACCAGTGTAGAATGATGGTACCTGGAAAGTTGGGACCAATCATCTCCACTACCTCTTTGGCGGCACGACGGCTATGCACTGTCACGACGCGGTCGCCAAATGCCGCAGCCGCTTCTAAGATTGCCGAAAATACTCGCTGCTGAAGGTGCCGATTCTCGGGGTCGGTCGTAACGAAATCCAATCCCACCTCACCTATATACTGTGTCTCATGAAGCAGATCTGGGATGAGTGCGAGTTCATGATGGCGTTGGGCCACAAGTTCGGGGTGCAGCCCTAGCGCAGGTCTTACGTACCTTCGCCCGCGAGTCAGTTCTACACAGGCGTGAAAGACAGATGGAGTGTTCGTTACTGCCAGCGTGTAAATGCCCTCCTGCTCACATTCCTCAATGAGCCTTTGATAATCAGCATACAGGTCTACGTGGCAGTGCATGTCATGGAGATGTGGCATTACTGGCTAGCCTCCTTGTTATGATTTCTGGGTCAGGAAACGCTCCAACTCAGCTAATCCTCGGCGGTAGAGATCGAGATAAGCGCGCAACTCATCCTCCGACCCGCGCAACGGGCCTGCCATTAGGATGTCCTTAAGCCGGGGTGGTTGTATGCGATATCGATCAAGCGCAAGCTTACAGGCACGCAAATCGGACCGCCGGGTAGGTGAGAGGGGGGTACGCAAATCTTCGACACGATACTCCGTAGGGTCCGTCATGAAGGAGCTAATCGCCGCGCGTCGTGTCAAGCATGGCAAACAATAGCCACAGTGCTGGTAGGCGACTTTCGTACCTGAAAAACGCCCTGAGCCAGGATGTGCACATGACATTGTTTCAGCGATGTTTGCTCGAAGCGTCATCTGGTCAGAACATCCCCGTAGCATCTCGCCTTTCGTTTGGAGGCGATAGGGGAGCACGAGTTCAATACTTATGCCAAGGGCTTGGAGAACTTCGCGAAAACGCTGCATCAGGTATGGATGCGTCGACCGTGTGCTGAAACTGCCTATTCGCGATGGCGTGAGCGGGATATTGAGCGAAATGAACCCATTCTCCGGCACAATGAGCTGCGAGGCCTGGACCGCATCAGCGACGGCGGCTCCGAGCGCGAGGAACAACAACGATCTTCCCCGTGTCGTGATCTCTGACACGCCAAGTGCGATCTTGGGTGGAGAGACCCAAAATCGGAAATAGGGTGCGACAGTAGCATCGTAACGTTGCCGGAGCGCCGCATTTGCACGGCGTTGAGCAATGCTTGTCGACCCCTGTCCAGAGCCATGATGCCCAACGAGCACTACCCGCCTCCCTTGAGCGAGTTGGTCCAGGGCACCGATGAAGGAGTCGAGTCCCCCGGAATACAGGCACACGCGTTCCGCTCTCGAGGGAAAATTAGCCCACATGCTCTTCTGGACCGGAACGAGAAGATCTGTCGCGGTGCTGACCGCTAGTGGACGTACCTGAATTATCCAGTGGTCGCCGGTAAGAAATGAAAGCAAACGCTCCAGTGCAGATCGTGCCTGCTGCCACCGTGCTGGTTGACTCACCGGCAGATAGAGCATAAAGTCTCTCGTCCAGCGGTCATACGCATAGCGGCGAGGAATGCCTGCGTCCGCCGCATACGCGGAGATAGCAGCCACAAGCAGGTCTTCCGCTGACTCGCTAAGCAGCAGACCATGTTGAGCTAATACGCTCGCCACCGAGCAGTGGACCGTCTGTGCATGCCCAGATATGCCGAATGGAACCTCGAACACCTGATCCGCCAGCCCAATCGCCGGACGAAATGCATCGTCAGGGCCACGCAGGCAGAGAACATGCCACGTCATTCAATACCTCCCAACATGTCATATCCTGTCTCGTAGATGCGTTCGACTACCCGGTGACCCTCGGGGCCCTCCCAATCAAGGGCTAGCACATCGATTTCACCCAGGTCGAGGCGTACGACGGCGGTGACGAAATCCTTGATTTCGAGCATGAGTGTATTGGCGTCCTCTTCGCTGAGCGTACCCCGTTCGATGCGGTTCACTAACTCCTCCTGCAGGCGCTCATTCACATAGTTATTGATGGACAGGGCGACAATTGCTCGCACCCCGTCAGCATCCATTGCATCCAGGGCCCCTACCCCGTCGTTCGCCACATCGTACTGGTCGAAGAGCTCAGTACAGGTCTCGATCATTGCGGCACGGGCGGCCGCCTCCTCGCGGAGTGCACCATCTGGGGCGATCATGTCAATAACGCGGCCAGCACGTACTCCGCGTCATGCCCAAGGAAAGGCTCCAACCCGGCACTTCTGGCCGCCTCCTGGAAGCCATTTTGCACACCATTGGCTAAGAATCCACCAAGCCTCGCGGTTGAGGCACGGCCTACGCGAGCACTGCTCGCGGCTGTACGGGCACCGCCACTGGCCTGCACATATGAATGACCGAGCGAGGCCAGAGCGGCGGCACTCAGGCCAGCAGCTACTCCGTGCGCCAAACGGCTCAGCGCCGCTTTGGGCACCTGCCAAGAGATTTGTGGCAGCGGGATATCCAGACCCAACGGTTCCGGCTCTGTCGGCGGTGCCTCGGCATCGAGAGACGCTGGCATCACCGGGTCTTCTGCCCATGGCGGAAGGAGCGGCGTCTTACCTGTAGGGCCCGAATAGGAACTGGATGTGCCCATGATGGCTCCTTCATACTAATATAATGGGTATCTGCCCCGCTAAGGGCAACCGAGTAGGGAACGGCTGCATGTACCGTCACCGCAACGATCGGTTCAAGATCGCCTTCGACGCATTTGCGAGCTTTGCACTCGTTCCCTGCGCCCAGCGCTGCACAAGGCTTCTCCCGACATCCTCCAGTGACGTGCTACGTGTCACTCTCAGGAGGTTCGGTGCTGCCGAAGGAGGCAGTTTCGTCTCGGGAAGCGACCCCAGGAGCGCCACCAGTTGTGGGAGGAGATCCGGTCGACGCTCGATCAGTTTGAATAGCACCTCGAAAGGAGTGCTCGCGTCCAGCACTTCAGCTTGCCGTACTCGCGATGCGAGACTCTCAAAAAGGGCGGTTGCATCGGCGGTATTGAGCTGCTCGGAATGGAGAAGTCCCCGGGTCTGCGTCGGGGATCTGGTATCCAGCAGTTCACGGAGTACTTCTGCTGCGGCTGGGCTGAGACGCGTCTGTGTACTCTCAAGGACGCCAACTCTATCGTGGGCGACAGAGAAGTAAGGGCGCAGATCGACTCCAGCGAAGGAAGGCTCGGAGCGAAGCCAGTCCTGCATCCATCCATCAGCTAGCCAGACAACTGCGGCTGGGGACAGTACCTCCTCGACGTTTAAGGCGTCAGCAGCTCGTGGTGGGGAAGCGTTCTTGGCAGTAGCCTTCGCTTCACCGCTCGTTGTGCGACGTGCTCCACCCGCTGATGTTTCAGTGCGCGCGGAGGTTCTTTCCGCGCTCGTATCCCTCGGCTGCGCTAGCACCTGGTCATCCAGCTCCGCTCGATCTGGTACCCGCAGACGCTTCTCCAGTATCGGGAGTTCCTCCGGCGTTCCGTCCTGTTGGGCCTGAAGCTGCGCGAGCTGCCGGAAGAACTCCGGCTTGAGATACTCCAGCAGCATTAGTTTCGCGAGCACCCGGCGCTTGATCGATAGCCTGCGATCCTCACTCACCTCCATACGCAGCATGAGCGTATTCAGAAAGCGCTTCGTGCGGCGCGGATTGCCACCTAGCCCCGGAGCAAGAATGGGGGCGATCTGGGCAACCAGATCGAGGTCGCCCTGAAAATCCGCTGGAACTGTTCCGCCCTCGTACAGGGTTCTGGCGAGCTCTAAGGAGAAGAGATGCGTAGACACTGCCTGCGTGCGGGCATCAGTCAGAAACGTACGGAGCCGGCTGGCTGCTACTGCGTGTTCTGAGCCGGAAAGATCTCGCTCAGCGAAGAGCAGGTTCAAGTAGGATTCCAGTTCATTTGCGTTGAGACCAGGGAGGCGGATAGGAATCTGTATCAGTTTATGGTGGCCCAGATTGTCAAGACAGAAAAATTGGCTAAATTAAGAGCTCCTTTCCTCCTTTTTCGGTGCTATTCGTTCTGCCTTTGCCCAGCTGTTACTTTGTGAAAATACACTGAAGCCGGGGTCTGGTAATCGAGCGCCTGGTGTGGACGCTCATGATTATAAAACGCGAAATAACGGGTCAATGCTTGGCGCGCCTCACGTGGTGAAGTATAATCGTGAATGTATACTTCTTCATACTTGACGGTGCGCCATAATCTTGCGGTAAAAATAGTGTCCAAGGCTCGTCCTTTGCCATCCATGCTGATCTGGACATTGGCAGCCTGCAACAGTTGGCAATACTGTGGACTCGTAAAATGGCTTCCCTGATCGCTGTTGCAAATCAGTGGCCCCGTTTGCTCCAAAGCCCGTTGGACTGCGATGAGCACAAAGGGCAACTCCAAGCTCTGATCGAGTTCCCAGCTGACCACGTAGCGCGAGTACCAGTCTAAGATCGCCACCAGGTACATCCAGCCAGCTTGTAAGCGAATGTAAGTGATATCGATGCCCCAAATATGATTCGGGTAAGCGCTCGTAATGTGACGCAGTAAGTATGGATACACCCCTTCCTTTTGGTTCCGTTTACTCAGATTAGGCCCTGGATAGATAGCCGCAATGCCCATCTCGCTCATATACCGACCGACTGTTTTGCGATTGATGCCCATCCCTTCACGCTGTAACTGCGCTGCAATCTTCCGGGCGCCATAAAAGGGAGACTGCGTATAGATTTCATCGATGCGGTGCTTGAGCCGCACTTCTTCAGCTGAAGGCGGGCGAGGCTGGTAATACAAGCTTGCCCGACTCAGGCGAAGCCGATTGGCTTGCATACTCAACGGGAGCTCACTCCTGGCTCGATCAACCAGAGCGACCCGTTCCTCTCTCGCCAAGCTCCATTCCAGATTTTTTTTTGAGCCAAGCAACCTGCGTAGTCAACTTGCCGATTTCTGCGTATAACTCGGTGAGCTGCTGCTCATAGGCGGCTTTCAGTTCCGCCGTACTGTCCTGTCTCTCAAAGAGACCTGGCAGCCCTTCCAGAGCTACTGTTCGCCAATTCGCAGAGTTGGGTGGGATGCACTTCATACTCAGCGGCGATTTGTGCCAGCGTCTTCTCTTCTTTGAGTAGTTCTTGAACCACTCGCGCTTTGAAAGCGGCTGTATACTGTTTTCTCATCATGGCTTGAGTATATCTTATTTCAGCCTCTTTCCGTGTCTAAATTCC
>WNFX01006937.1_pt1 | contig 17585 bp, 28 predicted proteins | sample 5400111 | NCBI WGS metagenome assembly WNFX01 (sample SAMN13153363, study PRJNA577476) | soil metagenome | isolation source: 40 cm soil or saprolite under grassland replicate 1 | place: USA:California | collected 2016-06-15 | reverse complement strand
CATCGCGGCGTCAATCTAATTGCCGATGCGCTGCCATTTGGTGCGCTGTGGTACGGTGAACCGGATGCAATCGCGAACGCAATCGGCTACGCCAAGTTTTACAGCCGCTCACATGATGCTGTGATTCGCGTTTACGATGACGGCGGGAATGTGATTGACACGCATGAGCACGCGGGCGAATTTCGCGAGTTTTGACAGACCGACTGCGAGGGCCAGGAATTAAACGGGGACTAACCTGGTCCGGTGTCTCACGAAATTAGCACGGAAACCCCAGTAGCCGCCTCTCCGCACCGGTGCAGCCCGCAGTCGCTGCCATCATTTGAAACACCGGTTGCGGCCCAGGTTGCGGAAACCTTCGCAAAAAATTGTGACAGTCACCCGACCATGACTGCCCCACACCATGAGACCGCGATCAGAACCTGCCTCGAATAAAATCTGGCAAGAAAAAATCGGCTTCAGCGGCAAAGCCGGGCTGATGGCGATGAACCGCGCCGGGGGGGGAAACTCGCGGCGGCTCCTTTGGTTGCATCGGTCCGAGCGGTTGTGTAATTGGTGCATGCACGGTTCCGATGATCGGGCGGAAGTAAAGAATCTCTTTACAAAACTGGAAGCCAAAACCGTATGGCGGGATCGTGCGGGATGCGTTCCGGTCGTGCTTCTATACACAATTCGACGAGCTTTTAGCTTCGCCGCTGCTTGCGGTGCTTTTGTTTGGAGTGCTGCGGATGCGCGTCACGAATTAAGCGAACAAACGCGCTGTGCACATTCTTGCGTACAGCGACGAGGCGACGCCACTCGTGATCGATTGTTCTCTCGACTCGCAGCGCCGGACCGACTTGGTACTGTGGCTGTGCCCGACGCGGGCCCCGCTTAACGATTGGTCGCGACGCGACCTGACCCTTTCGAATGTCCGGGATCGCAGGCGGAGGTGGCGATGCATCTCCCAAATCGAAGTCGAAGTTCGTCGTCTCCGCCAGAGCTGGTGCGACAAACGACGTGGCGACGAGCGAAGTGGCGACAGCCTTCTCAGCCAGGTTGCCTGCCTGTTCAGCGAGCTCCCCCGCCTGCTGAGTTACCTTGCCCTGCTGGCACAAAGCCAAAACAAGCGTAACGAGAGCAACCGCGGCATGCTCGACACGAGAGCACAGGGAGCGCACGAGATAGCAAACACTGGAAGCCTGCTCCAGCAGCCAACTCTGGAATTGAGCAGCGGTGGTGCTTACAGGCAATAAGAGCACCGAAGGAAACTTGAAGCCAGCTCTCGTCCTGAAACGGCTGAAGATTTTAGCGACTGCGGAATCGCTCGCGATCGCGGTTGCCCACCAATCGAGCATCCGACGCTGATTTTCTTGGAGTGATGACATCGAATCAGTCTTGGTGCCGTCGAGTAGATCCGCGATTACCTCGTGATCCAGGTTGTCGCGCAACCAGGTGCTCAAGAAGGCTGCGCGCTCCTGGCGATCGAGTACTCATAAGCAGCGAGATGATGCGGGCGGATAGGGCGCCGGCCGGAGAGATGGGCGGACACAACGCTCCGGGCGATTCCCGAGTGCTCCGCGAGCTTGAGCTCATTCCAGTCTCGCAAATCCAGGAGCCGAGACAACAGCTGCGATGAGAGCCTATTGTGAATAATTCGCAAATTGCGGAATTCGTCTGGCATTTCACAAAATAAACGTCCGAAGGCGCTCGCTGGGCGTAATTATTTTTGAAAAAATCTTTGCTTGGAGCATTCTTTCATTTTCGCCGAGAAACTTGTTGCAAAGCTCAGTCCGCTGCGCCGACCACTTACGGTCTGGGTCGAGTCCATCGTTTTTTATGATGTTGCTCTGTCGACATTGGGGCACCGACTGATGAATTTCCTCGTCGTAGTGGTCATTGGTGCAGTGCTCGGCGCCTTGGACGGTGTGGGCATATTTTTTGAGCCAAAGGAGCCATACAAATGGCAGATCCTTTTTGCGGCCACGTTGAAGGGCGTACTGGTTGCGCTTCTTACAGGCCTTTCCTTAGCCGCAACTACTCGATGGCGGTCCGCGATGGTGACCGGCGCGGTCTACGGTCTAGCCTTCAGTCTCGTGATTTATCTTGCGAAGGTAGGTCCGAAATCGGGCGACGCTCCATACGTGATTCCGAGTGGGCTCATCACGGGGGGATTGATCGGCCTCTTCATAGTCATTTGGGCGGTCAAAACGATCTAAGCAATCGCTGCATGATGACGGTGTTCAAAATTAAACTGCACCGTTGGGGCTGGAAGGTTTTTGTTTTCGCCGTCTTCGGGCGCGCGGATGGGCGGCGCGCCATTCGCGCTGTTTCAGGCTGTAATACGCGCGCCAGTATTCGGCTGAGCGTATTCGGCGGCGTCCACGCGTCCCATGCTGACCTCTACTGAATTCTACGGAAGCTGGAGGGCGAAGGTCCCAAATATTTTGCGCGAAGGGGCGAATCATTCCGCTTCCCAAATGCTGAGTAATTCGGCACAATTCTCGTCATGCAGCCTTTTGTGCGCTTCTCCCTCGGAAGGGCAAGAAATAGATTGCAAGATGCAATCTAATTATAGTTAGGCCTAGCCCCATGGACGGCCATGGAAATTAATGGTGCGAGATGAGGAGTATGACGTTCGCGATCAAAGCCGAGGTTAGCGATCCGTGGGCGGAGACTTTCGCGTTCAACGCGCAGAAGACGATGTATGGTGGCAAGCACATCGCCAAAGGCGATACGATCTTCGTCTTCGCGAGCGAGAACGAAGGCGGGCCAGGTCTCATCGCGAGCGGCGTCGTCACCTCGGCCAAAGCGATCGCAAAAAAACGCGGGATCGCCCGTCAAACGCCGCGCGTGAGCATCACCATCAGACACACCGCGCTCGCAAAGCGGCGCCTGGGGCGGAGCGAGCTCAGACTTTTTTCCGACTGGAACGACGGTCGACCCGAGACCGAGCTCAATTTCAAATTCTATCGTCAGGCAACGAACAAGATTGTCGGCATCTCGGATGAAGCGGCGGCGTTCCTCCGCGGGTTCTTTTAACGCGGCCGATTTCGACATGAACACGATATGGCCTAACCAAGCATGGAGCCAACGCCACCCCACTTCTTTATGAGCTTGCTCGTGGTTCAATCTTCCTTCTGCAGCCCACGGCCCCGGCAGCGTGGCTCATCTTGGTCTCGTTAGGCCCATGAAGCTAGCGCTGCGCTCTATGATCGCCATCGCGGCGATCGCACCGGTCGTTACCCCCGCCACGGAACTTTTAGCGTCGAGGCCGGCTAGCATCGGATTTCCCACAACGTGGGTAGTGAGGGGACAGATCGAGCTGGTCTCTGCAGGCGGCGTGCTGGCATTTCACTCAGCGGAGCCGTTCTGGGGACCGCCTTGCTATGGTGGCGATCGAGTTTGGCTCTGGCCTACAGGCACCCTTTTTATTGCGCAAATTTCCGCTAGGACACCGACAACGATCGATGGCCAGAAGACCACCACAAGCAGGTGTCGCCCGGCCAATGGGCTTAGGTACAATACACCATCGTAGAAATAGGGGAGAGGCGGAAATATCCTTCCATGTATTGTCAGGCGCTTCGGATCGATGCAAAGACTCTTTCACGCGGTCACAATCCAGCGACCAGCATAGGGCGCGAAACGGACATACGAATGATTGAACACTTGTCTGCACCGGCGCTTTCTCTGGCATCGGCAACTTCCCGGGCCTAACCAGGCGATGCAGCCAACCGCCGGCCCGGCGTGATGACATTGATTGAAATCAAACCGCACGCTTGGGGCTGGAAGGTTTTTGAAGCGCCCGGCGTCGAGCCTGTGTTCCCACAGAAGCGTCAGTCATCGGCGCTGAAGACAGAATCAAGATCGGTATTAGCCCGGATCTCGCATCCGAGTTCGGTGATGACCATCAAAGGATAAAATTATGAAATTTCTTCTGTTTGCTGCTGGCTTGCTATGTCTCATGGGCGTTGCACGGGGTTCTGACGATGAGCAGCTAGTGCGAGAAGTAGTGAAGTCGTTCGTCACTGATTACAACAATGGCAACTTTAAGAATGCACCTTCATATACAACTGATGACTGGGTGCATATCAACCCGGGAGGCGGACTTACGAAAGGACGAGATGAAGTTCTAAAGGAGGTAAGAGCCATTCACAAAACCATGTTGAAGGGAGTCTCAATTACGATCGATAGTATGACAGTTCACTTTGTAACCCATAACGTGGCGTTGGTTAATGCAATTCATAAGAGCGACAACTACGTGACGCCTGAAGATGGAATGAAGCACGAGAATGAAAGGCAGATGAAGACATACGTGGTAGTAAAGCACAATGGGAAGTGGTTGTTGGCACTTGACCAGAACACCATAATTTCCAATCCATGAGCGGTGTTCGAGCGACCCGGCTGTTTTACTGATCGTCAGCGACCATTTGCGGTGCAGGTTTACTCACTTCAAGCTGTGCGCTCACCTTCTGGATTTGCGCTGCCTGCTCTTTCAGGCTTGCGCTGAGGCTTGGATTTCGCGCTGTTGCAGCGCGATCGTCGCTTCCTGCTTTGCAGCATTAGATTTTACCTCGGTGATTGTGGCTTCCTGTTCCTGCACTTTGCGGTGCTCTTTGAGAAACTCGTTGAGCAACATGGCGTTCACCGCTTCGTAGCGGACGGTGTAAACCTCGCCCTTGGCATCGCGAGCCACCAGATTGGGGTTCACCTTTTCCACGTCCTCGGCTACGAGACCGAATTGCGGGTTGCCCTTTGAATCGATCTCATGCTTATACCGGAAGGTGACCGGCTTGAGCGGCAGTATCGCTTCGCTCCGCTTTTTCCATTGGTTTAATCTCCGTCTTGAATCGTGCCGAGGACGTGAGCGTGCCAAGCTTGCCGGCCGAATTTATGTAAACCGCAACGCCGTCAGAAGCGGTCTGACCACTCAGCGCATTTGAATGCAAGGCAGGGATGTACCCCTATACTCCTGCATTCCTAATCCTATACTATGCTCAACCCGGTTCTAAGAGTGTGGCGGTCGGGTTACGAGGTTCGGGGCTTGAGCGGCTTTCGGGCCGATATGCAAACTACTCCTTTGGGTTTGTGATGTGAAGAACATTTGGGGCATGGTGATCTGCCGTCAAAATCTGAGTCAGCGACATCGAACCATTCTGGTATGCTGTATGATATGGCTCGTTCGGGTGTTCTGCGACATATTGTGCCGCCGTGTGTAGAAAAGTCAGTGCCTTCTCCTGGTCACCAGCAATCTGCTCCACGACGGAAAGGACGGAATGATCCACTTCGGTGTAGGCAAGTGTGACTGATGTGTCAGGAATAATCTCTACATTCAGGTTCGCTGTCTTTCCAAGCAAACGGTGAGTGCCATCATTCATGGCTGAATCTTGCCATTCGTCCTCGCGACTGCCGTTTGATCGCGCAGACTACACAGTTGTTTTTGCACACTGCGAAACGCGTTTCGCGTAAGCTCAATCGCCTCGCGAGGATCATCGGTCAATCGAGAAGCGAAGCTGTAAACAGCGGGATAGTAACGGGCGACCAAACGATCAAAATGTGAGCTTTTCGCTTTAATCGGCGGCTTCCTTTTTTGATTGGTCGCAGTTCTATTGGCTTTTCTTGCATGTCTTGCCCGGAGCGTTGCGCAATTGATGTCTATGTTCACGTAGCCAGCCAACCTGTTCACCAGCGAAAGCTCGCCAAATTCCTTACAACGATTTTTCATCTTAATTTCTCCGTTGTGCTGATAATGACCCAATGCCCAGCGTCCGGCTGTTCCGCTTTGAGCGGGTATGGTGGACGTTGCACCGCTGGAATCGTTTCCGAAGAAACGAAAAAAATTACTGCAACAACTGTTGCAAGGAAGACCACGCGGGATTGTTTACTAGGCGTTGTCCGTTGAGCGAGGCAGCGGTGAAGCTCGTAGGAACTGATTCCGTTCTTGCAGTTGCCCGCGAGGCACATTGCCAGTTCGGCTGATGCTTCCATTTCTCACCTCATTCTACGGAAACAGCAGAGCGAAGTTCCCGAAATAGCTGAACGGCAATTGCCTGGCGTTAAGCAGCCCCGCTAGAAGGGCAATACCGAAAAAGCAACCACGCAGCCGTGATTCAGCGATGCCGGGCTTCCCGTATTATACTAAAGTTTAACATACTAAGGTATAATAGACAGGACGGCCCACGCATTCCTATTCTTGCCGTTTTCGTGCCCGCCAGAGTCAGGATTTTGCCAATTCCGGAACATTTCCACAACTTGGCCCGGCAAATTTACGAAATCCGTCCCCGTAAAGATGATTGTGGCGTTAATCTAATCTCCGATGTGCTCCCGCTTCGATGCGCGGTGTTGTCCGGCGGGCCGGACGCAATCAGTAATGCAATCGACTACGCGAAGCTTTACAGCCGCTCGCATGATGCTGTGATTCGCGTTTACGACGAAGCTGGCAACGTGATCGAAACGCACGAGCACGCGGGCGAGTTCAGAGAGTGGTAAAAGTTGCTCGCGTCAGCACTGGCGAAAACCCAGTCGTATGCGTAATATGTGCCATGAAACCGAGACACAGTTTCGTCAACAAGGTTCTTCTGATTCTTGCTTTTCTGTGCGCAATTTCCATCAGCACTGTTGCGCAAGAGAGTCCCCCGCCTGGTCGCCTGATTGTGGAAAGAGTGCCGAACTTTGGATGGAATCTGGCTTTCCATCTCCAGATCGATGGCAGGTCTGTCGCGAACATCGTACAGGGTCAGCGCTATGACGGTTGGGTACCAGCGGGGCGCCATCTCTTAACCGTGTACAAAGTGCCATACGTAGGCTATGCCGAGCCGACTTCGAGAACAGTGAACGTCCAGCCGGGGTGGACCTATGTATTTACTGCGATGTGGGATTCGAATCTGGTTTTCTCCGCGGATCAGAGGTGGTGGTGCGGGCTTGTTCAGTTCAAGCTGGTCGCTCACTTTCTGCAGGCCCGCAGTGAGCTTTTCAACCTGTTTCTCCAGCTCCTGCACCCTGCGATGCTCCTTGAGAAATTCATTTAGCAACATCGCGTTCACCGCCTCATAGCGCACGGCCTCGGCCTCGCCTTTGTCATTGCGAGTCACCAGATCGGGATCCACCTGTTCCACTTCCTCGGCGATGAGTCCAAACATGATGGAACCGTTCGGGTCAATCTCCTTTTTATAATGAAAGGTGACCGGTTTAAGCGCCAGGATGGCTTTGCTGGCCTTGTCCATGGACTTGATCTCGTCCTTGAACCGGCGCGAGGAGACAAGGGTGCCGATCTTGTTGTCGGAATTGACGTAAACTGCCCGGCCAGACGCGACCGAGGCGTAAACATTTCTGATCCGGGTGGTGTTGGACTCGCCAGCAACCCCTAGGACCCCCTGGCCGATACAGACATTGCCACTGCCGGTGGTGAGATTAAGTCCGGCATTGGAGCCCAATCCGAGGTTATCTGACCCAGTGTTGTAATAGAGCGCTTCGAAACCTTCGGCCGTGTTGTTGATGCCGGTGGTGTTGCTAAAGAGCGCCTTATAGCCGTTGGCCGTGTTCTGGACGCCGGTTGCGTTGCTTTGAAGCGCACCAGCACCGATGGCCGTGTTGCGGCTGCCGGTTATGTTACTAATGAGCGCCTTATAGCCGTTGGCCGTGTTCTGGACGCCGATGGTGTTGTCCACGAGCGCAAACCAACCGTTGGCTGTGTTGCCGGAGCCGCTCGTATTGCTATAGAGCGCATTAAAACCAATGGCCGTGTTGTGGGTGCCCGTTGTGAGGCTGAAGAGCGCATTGTCACCCTCGGCCGTGTTGTTGCCCGGATAGCCTCCGTCCGGTGGTGGACTGACTGCCTGCGCGTTTGGCACAAGCCCAATAATGCAGGCCAGCGCGACGAGAAATACTACAGTTGTTTTTTGAAGCTGAATCAATGGATTCATGGTCTTCCTTTCTTTTTGCCCCGCCGTGTTGATTTTGTTGGTGCGGGTCCGGAAGAGGCGAAGAAACATAGCGGGGGAATGTCCCCTACCTGATTCAGATCCGTTTTGGCGATGCCGAGTTCTGAAAGAATCTCGTCAGCGCGTCAAGACAATTTGCCGCGCGAATCACTGATTCGAGTTCCAGAAACGCCGTCAACTTTTCATCCGCACGCACAACGAAACGCTTTCCGTTTCGCGATGTGCGTCAGCAATCCAGATTGTTCGCCCGTTGGAATTAATCGCGGAGACACAGCCCCAACTCCAACCGGCTTTGCTCAGATTGTCAGCGATGATTTCCCAGTACTTCACGCGACGCATCTTGCTTGACTCTGACAACCTAATTGAGCAACAACAAATTGCGATGACAGAGAGAAAGCCAGAACCGCTGGAAGACGAGCACGAGCGTAAATTTAGGCGGATTTTTGCATGGGTGTTCTTTCTCGGCGCTTCCGTCGCGTGCATTATTACCCTTTTTTTCGCCATACAGGCTGCCTTCTTTAGCCACTACCTTGAGTACACCGGGGCGTCTCCACAGTTGGCGGAATTCTTCAGGGAACACTTTCCCGTTACTATTGGCTTGCCAGTCGCTCCGGTCATATCGCTGCTCCTTATCCTCGTTCTTCGTGAGACTACAGGGAAACTCGAGCTCGAGGCCCTTGGCTTCAAATTTCGCGGCGCCTCGGGACCGGTGGTTCTTTGGGTCCTTTGTTATCTTGCCATTACGCTAAGCATTAAATTGCTGTGGTAATCAGCATAGCCGATGGGTGGATGATTCGTCGCTGCCTGACTACGCCTGCGATCATCAAAAGATTTCCACCCCATTCCGACGCTCGGTGTCGGTGGCGCCCCGAAGGAACGTTTTTGCGCGTGTTCACGATTGCCGCAATTGCTCTCGTTTGCACTACGGCAGCGGCAACACCGCCGCCAGTCACCTTTGAGTCGCCGTGCGAATGTCGAGACAATCACGGCAAACATCGCTGGTCAGTAAAGATTGATCCGTCAACTCCGCCTGCGGATGCCAGCGCAATACAGGCCGTCACGCCCTCAGACGTGTTTGGTTGGCCGGGGCCGGACGTACGTTTGACTCAACAATCGGAACGCACCGGGATTGAAAATAAATGGTTCGCTCTCACGGGCCGCGTCGTTGCTCTCAAAGTTGAAACGGACGGCGACATTCACATTGCGCTTCAAGATGCGACCGGCGATAAGCCGGGCATCGTTGTTGTTGAAATATCCGCGAAACCGCACTGGCGTTCAATCCGCAATACGGTTTTCAGTTGGACGCGAACGCGGTTCCCTTTTCACACTAGCTCTGCTAAGAAGCTGAAGGTCACTGATCCGCCGATCATCACCGTAACCGGCAAAGCATTTTGGGACATCGGCCATGCTCCGAAAGATCAATCAAACCGGAGAAAGTATCTTCCCGGTTACGCTGCATGGGAAATTCACCCAGTGATGAAAATAGTTCTTAGTGACTGAATACTCGGTCTTCGGTTTCTAGCCGCCACGTTGCGGCACGTATTGCACACCCTACGGGGAGTCGGGTTGTCGTGCTAGTTTAAGCTTGATTGTGGCGAGCACTGCCAATCCTAAAGCTGAAAGCAAGATTGTGGTCCCGTTATCTGATACAGGGCTTCCTGGCCAGCGTCCAAAAAACGAGATTTGAAAAATATCAACGCCGTCGTGGATCAGCGCCGTTTCCAACGAATCAAATTCGCGGTGGTTATTCGGTACCGCATAAATGTTGTCCCAAGCGGTGCCATCTTGCGCACGTCCTTCAAGTAAGAGTCGCGACATACTCCAACCCGGCAAGGTTGAAAAATCCCATGATACGTTTGTCGATTGTCCTCGGTGTCCAATTAAGTCAGTGAAGAAATAGGTTCCGCCGTTGAGTATCCCATACTGACTTGCCCATCCATTAGGCGTTGCGCTGTCAAAGAAATCGAATTGGTGTTGATTCCATTGCTGAAGGAATTGGTAAAACTCCGGGGGGCATTATCCACATTGAAGCCTCCCGGTGTAAGGTCAATCAGGTTTGCGTGTGCTACGGATGCCGTAGCGATTAGCAGGGCTGCGAGTTTTGTTTTCATGGTTTCTCCTGTTTAACATTGAGAATTGGCAGCTTACGATATGCCAATGCCCGATCTGGTGGAGTGGGGAGTATTCTAATGGGCTTATAGCAAGCGTCTTGTACTGGAAACTTTTTTCAATGCGACACATTCGCATTTTCACGCGATGTCTGAAACTGTAAGTTACTCCGACAACGCACGTAACTTGGCCGAGTCGCATTAGCTCGGCAGCGTTGTTGCCTTTCTAAAACACGGGTTCAACGCCCAGCGCTTCAAACACTTTTCACCTCCAAGCGTGCGGTCTGATTTCAATCACTGTCATCGGCAATTTGGCTTGTTTTCGTCAAAAACCACCGTAACTGTTCATTTGAACATGAGCGAGCGCGAAAACGGTCAACTAACTACTGGCAGAGCGAGCGATACGCAGCAGAGTTTCCGCAGACGTTTGGCAGCAAGTCAAAACCGCATACGCCAGCGGCATCGGCTTGCGCGAGATTGCGCGCAACATGAACCTTCCAGAGGGTACGGTGCTCGCGCGCGCAAAGCGCGAGGGCTGGACGCGGCAGATTCAGTCCGCGAAGGCGCTCGCAAAGCGCGAGGATTCTGCACCCGCTGTCACAGCAACAGAAGCCGTCGCAATCACCATGCAGCAGCGCGGGGAACGCCACCTGGGCCGCATGGCGAGCGTCTCAGAACGCGGCGTCGATCATGTTGAAACGATGCAGGGCAGCGAAATCCTGACTTCCATCGACGAAATTGAGAAGCTGGACAAGGTTGCCGGCGCACGTTTGGCCTTTCCGATGACGACTCACACGGCAACAACCTGCTGGTCAACGTGGCGATATTAGGCATCGATCCGGCTACAGTTCAGGTCCGAAGCACTGACGCCGAAGGGTGATTGCGCGCTCTGTGGAGGGCTGTACGTAGGCGGGGGAGATCTTTGTCGCTTGGCCTTCAACAAAGAGTGGGGCGGGCGTTGCTGGGGCCGGGCGCCGGGCAGAAATTCGAGAGGAAGCCGAGGCGATCCTTGCGACGATTCGTGTTGAATTTCAGGGCGACGCGAGAAACGGCACAATCGAACTGAGCAAAACCACGCTCACACACCGTTTTGCAGCGAACCCTTCGCGGCGTGGAGCGATGACTCCTGCACGGCTTTACAACGAAATTCTTCCCGACTTGGAAAAACGTGGGCTGGCAACTTCGCTACCGCGTGACGGAAGGCTTCGAGTCTATCAATTTTCGGTGGAAGAAAAATGATGTTCTTTGTTGCCCAGGAGTTCCATCTCTTCAGGAATAATGCCTGCGTTCTTCAGGATGGAATAACCCATTCTTAAATGTTCAGGCGTCGCAAAATAGGCACCCAGATCAAGGGGCTTGCCTTTACCGGGAAGATTATCGAATTCTCCCTTCGCGATTGCCTGCTTGATTTTTTCATCTGCGTTTCTGTGACATGACATAAGGTTTACGGCATCCAGCCACCATCGCTCGGACAGATGCATCGGATCATTGGCCCGTGACGCACAATTTCCGTTTGCGTTAGGTCTCTTACAAAGGTTCTGCAAAGCCCGATAGGCGAGCACGACGCTCCGGGCTGTCCACGCAGGAGCACTCCCAGTCAGCGGTTGAAAAATTTTCCAGCCCCCAACGGTGTGGTTTGATTTCGACGAGCGTTATTGAGCCACTCGTGGACGCTTGCGAACGCTTGCCAAATTGTGCGGTGTTTACCATGCTTTACTACACTCATGGTTGCGTGATAGCGTTAAGGATCGCGTCTATCCCTTGCTGAGTTTGCTGCAACGTGTGGCCGGTGTTCGGGACAAAGCTGATAGACAGCCGCGCCTGGCCCTTTGCTTGGAGAAGGTTAAAATAATCGCGTCCTCGATTGTTAATAGTGGGACTGTCTTTGGCGCCCAAGAGAATCTTAACTGACGTCCTAGGATATGAATAGGTCGTGCCGCTATTGACAGAGTTAATGCGCTCGCGCTCGAACCATGTCGGCCTATGGTTGTAGCAGGCGCCGGCGGTCGGATCGTTCACGTATCCGTAGGATAGATCCACGAGGCTCGCTTCGTTTGGAGCATAAGCGTATCCGCGAACTTGGGCACAACCTTTCTCAATTTCCATGTATGGCGGACCAGCCACTAGCACGGCAGTGTCGGTTATTGCTCCGACCCCGTAGAATGCCAGGGAATACGCGATCTGCGTAGAACCATTGCTGCCACCACCCAATACGAATCGCTGGCCGCGTGCCCGATTCGCCTTGAGCCAATAGATTACCGTTGAAGGCCGTTCGGCCAGAGTAGCTTGGCCAATCGACATACCTGGTAACGTTGAAACCCAACCGTTTCCACTCCATTTTACCTGGATAATATCGTAGTTGAGCGCGATTAAGCGGTCACATAGCTGATTGGCTAACGGAGTGTTAGCCATGTACCAATCAGTGCCGCGGCCGCCCGAAAAAAATACAACCGTGCCCGCCGCGCCGGTGACAGAACGACGAACCTCAAACGTGCCTGCACAGCTGCCGGAATAGTTCGGGATTCCCGGCGCGGTTACGGAAAAGTTCTGGCATGAATATCCCGGCCGGCAGCCGACTCCGGTGCTTTGTCCGGGTGTCAGAGTCCCTTGAGCCATCGCGCCAAGTGAACATGAGACAATTAGTAGCGTTACAAGTAGTGTTTTTTTAATCATAAAATCAGTAGGTTGCAGTAAAGTATTGCGGATCGTGGCGGGTTTTGTTACACTCGCGTGCACTGTCACATATCGCCACGTTGTGCAGACGCCGTAAAATTGTCAACCGCTGAAGGGTTACTCGGTTGTTACCGGCTTTTGGTTTGGCGGCAGCCGCTTGAACACAGTCAACGAGACGCGACACTCCCGGTCGGGTCGTCCCTCCCGAATGGAAGATGCTTTTTATGGTCCCGCTGACTGTGAAAATTCGCCCCTTGTATCGGTTGTCCGCCTTGATCTCACTTGCGGCGTACTCAGCCACTAGCGTTCCCCGGGCTTAATGAGCCGGCGGACCGACCGTACGCCGGTCTATCAAGTGAACTTCCATCTGTCACAGTCGTGGATGATCGTCGTTGAGGGTGCGGACTTGGATCGTTGCCCCAATATCTCGCTCTTTCTTCGGCTCGCTTTTGCTCTTCTTCGGCTCGCTGCTGTCGAAGCTGGTCTATTTTCTCGGTTGTTTGAGACGTAAATTCGGCGGCCTTCTGCGCATCATAATGAAATCGTTCCTGAATCTTTGGGCAGTTCAGTGAAGTAAACCTTCGAGATTCCCGATTTTGTTATCAACACAATGCCGTCTGGCTCCGCACGGCTCACTTTGGCGTTTTTATATTCCTTTCCGTCAATCGTTTTGAAGTCGTCGGCCAGTGCGATTGACGCAGACAGCGCTGCCAAGATTGGCAGTGAGATTTCCCAGTACTTCACGCGGTGGATTGTGCCCGTTTCGCTCTACATCATCGAAAGATTTTCAGTTCGTCTAGCTTTGCCTCCAACGAAGAAATCTTGGCATCCAAGCTTCTAATCTCCCGCAGAACCCGTTCATGTGCGCTCTCGTGCTGGGTTAATTCAATGCGGTCTGGCGTTTGTCGGCGACTTATACCAGAGTCGGCGCTAAAAACGCGTGCTAGGGCTGAGGCTTGGAGTGAGAAATGCCATTTCTGTAAGCCGTTGCCAACGCAATTTCGGCGAGACGGATTCGAGTACCGGCAGATTGCCCGCGAGGGAAACGCAGCGATTTACGAGCAAACGTGGATCGGCTGTCCCGCTCCTAGCGTCTGCTACCAGGTAATTCGCATTCGCAGGCGCGACGGCTTTCGGATCGGCAAGAGACTTATTGAACCGGCAGAGGTTTATCCGAAGTCGGAAGCGTGGGCATTGACGGCTTCACGCTTACGGACAAAGGCGCGGCATTCGCAAAGCTGCGGGAGATTTCTAAGTGATCACTCTCCAGTCAACAACCGGTGCGCGATGGCTCGATGCAAATTTCGAGTTGATTGAGGCTGTGGCACACAGGGGAAACGGACTTGTGGATTTGTGGGAGGCAAGCCGGGTTAGGCTCGACTCGAATAAACCAAACACAGACGAAATCATCGACATACTCTTTCCCCTCGAATGCTCTGCTCTGCTGCGGCTGGACTCGTCATCATTTCGAAACACGCGCCCGAAAACGCTGGTACAAGCTGCATGATCTGCAATTCATCGTACCGAATCCGATGACAGCGCCGCGAGGTCTGACACAAGGGCAACAGTTATCCCCGCACGTTTTGAGCAATACGGGACCGCGCCGGTTTTTGATCATCGAATTTGATTTCGACACGAGCAATTCTGCGCAAGAAGCACGGTTGCTCGGTAGATTGGCAACAGAATGCCGCGACGTGCGCGATTTGTGCGCAGCGTTGCTGTTACACCTTGCGGAAAAGGCCCCGCTTGCACTGGTCGTTTACAGTGGCGGGAAGTCCCTGCACGGGTGGTTCTACTGCGCGGGAGTGGCAGAAGAAAAAGTTTCGCGGATTTTTCGCTATGCTGTGTACCTTGGCGCGGACCGGGCGAATTGGAATCCGTCGCAGTTCGCACGGATGCCCGATGGAGTGCGCGAGAACGGCAGACGGCAAACAGTTTATTTTCTCAACCCCGCGGTAGTGAAATGAAACTGGCCGATTCATGGGTTGAAGACACATCCATTGGAACAGCATTGGAGCCCTTCCATGATGAAGTAGAAGAAGTAGATGAATTAGATGAAGCCAAAGATGGGTGCGGGGGCGTGGATTGGCAGCAATACGTGTTAAAAAAGCCTCACACCAGCAACAAATTGCTGCATGAACTGGCGCGAGAAATCCGAGGCGTCGAAAAAAAGGGTGCCAAGAAATTAACCGTGACTCAGTACAAAACGATCTTCGATAACTGGGAGGCCGCCTCGCGACCGTTCTTGCGACCACCTCATGATTACTTTACTGAATTTCTCGCGAAGTTGGATTGCGTGACTGTTCCCAAAGGCGAAACATTACAGGCAGCCTTCGAGCGGACGAAGCGAAGAGAACCGCCGTCGAAGGTTTTGGTGATTCGCAACGATGGCGTGCGCTTACTGGCCAGCCTTTGTCGTGAACTTCAAGAGATGGCGGGAAATCAAGCGTTCATGCTCTGCCAAATGAGTGCTGCGAAATTATTCGGGCATTCGTCGCACCGAAGTATCTCCAACTGGATTAAGGCGCTCAAAACCTTAGGCGTGTTAAAGCTCGCGGAACTATCGAGCCGTGGCAAAGCAACAAGATATTTCTACGTCGCCTGAAATGGCGACACGTTTACGGGCATGGGTGGGGCGGGCGTTTGCCGACCAAAATTGTGACAGTGGATCCCTGAATCGCGGCCGTTCCAGCACTAGGTGACTGGCCGCTCACTACTCCGATGTTCTTGCACGTATCGTCAACTGTGTCCGTCTCATGAGCCAAAAATCCGACGGATTGGAGGCTGCCAATCGCCGCGGCTGCGGTCAAGCCAATGACGCGAGGAACGGCGACCAGCTGGTTTGGGCTATTTCTTAGGCAGGATATTTCCAACGCCTTGGCAGCATAGGATGTGACCCACTCCTCCGTAAGTTCGTCCCCACCGGCGATCCTGCTGTTCACTTCGATTTCCAGTGCAGCCTTTGCCTGGGTCCGGTCTTCTACGGTAATTTGATAAAAGGTCGACAGTCCGGCGGGACGAATCTCCAACACAACCCCGGTCGGAGGACTATGATGTTGCTCCAAAGAACAGAGACATTGAAAGATCACCCCTCTGCCGGTGCTCGAAACCACTGGAAAAAAGTCGGTCTGAAGCTGTTTATCTTGATAAGAGAGTCTCACATAAAACTCAATTGGGTCAGTAAAGTTCTTGTCTCGGAGGAACTCTACCGTCAATGCAACATGTTGGGTCGATGACGGCCCTTGTGATGTAGGTGCAACCAGTACAACCGGGAAGACCGTTTCGTTTCCTGGAAGAGGCTGCGGGTTCACTACTATCTTCGAGATACTCCATGGGGGACAGCCCGAAAGCAGAATGGTTATTGGCAGAAGGAGGATAGCTCTGCTAATTCGATGGTAGGTGGAATGTCGGATTGGAGCGATGCTGCGAAAAGCGGTCAGTTCTCTCGTCATTGCGTTTAGCCCTTGCCGCTCAGGTTGCTTAGCCATCTTAAAAGAATTTCACCGCATAAACCCAATGGCCGTGTTGCCGCTGCCGGTTGTGAGGCTGAAGAGCGCATTGTCACCCTCAGCCGTGTTTTGGTTGGGATAGCGTCCGTCCGGCGGGGGTGGGGGCAGCAGTGCTTGCGCCATCGGCGAAAGCCCCAAACAGGCCAGCACGACGAGAATTGCTGGAGTTGTCTTTTTTAGCTGAATCAATGGATTCATGATTCTTCCTTTCTTTCCCCGCAATGTTGATTCTATTGGCGGCTGCGGGTCTGGAAGAGGGCGAAGAACCAGCGGGGGAAATGTCCTCCGCCTGATTCAAGATCCGCTTACCGACGCCGAGTTTTGAGAAATTTACGCCAAGTTGTCAAGAATATTGAGCAGCGCAGTAGGTTCCCACGTGCCGCCGCAAAGGGTGCCTGGTTTGTCGCCGAGAAAGAGCTTCAACGACTGCGGGGGCCAGGAATTAAACGGGGACTTTAACCCGGCCCGGTGTCTTATGAATTAGCACGGCATCAAGTGACCGCCTCTCCGCACCGTGGTCCGCAGTCGCGGACAACCGAAATGCGGGTTCGATTCCCGTTGCCCGCTATTGGTCCGGCGCAATCAACTCGCGGTTTCGCCAGGTGAGGCCCAAACCGGAGTAAATCGTTAGCGCCACCGTAACCCATACCAAGACTGGACCGGCTTCGTCTCGTGCCCGTAACCACCACGTCGATGTTTCAGTCGCATGCTGCAGCTCGGCTATTGAAAAAAGTGTAAGGAAAAAAATAACGGTGATGATCTGCCAGGAGGTTTTCTGTTTGCCGAGCCGTTCGGCTGGAAGGACCCGCCCTTTGGCGCTGGCTATCAGGCGCAAACCGGTAATCAAAAAATCTCGGGCGACGACTGTCGTGGCTGCCCACGCCGGCACAGCTTTCAGAGGCACCAGCGAAATAAACGCCGCCGCCATCATGATCTTGTCCACCAGTGGATCCATCAATTTGCCGAAATTCGTGATGACTCCGTAGCGCCGGGCGATTTCCCCATCGATGAAATCTGTCAGTCCGGCGATAAGAAAAATCGCAAGGGCAGACGTGCGCGCATATTGCCAGGAGGAGTTTAACGCCAGAACAAAAAGCACCGTCAGCGCCAGCCGGCTAAGGGTTAAACGATTGGCCCAATTCATTCTGCTGTAGCCGGGATCGGTAATCCCGGCCTTCTTCGGTTGTTAGTCTTAAATCGCGGTCGCTTCCAGATTGGCACATTTTTCTTTAGCTCGTCTACAATCCACTTGCTCGACTCGAAAGCAGCTGCGCGATGCTGCGCCCAGACTTGAAGAAATAATGATGGCTCGCCCGCGCGCACGAACCCGACCCGATGATGAATCATGACCTTCTTCAATTGAAACTTCTCCGTCGCGG
>WNFX01004174.1_pt1 | contig 17589 bp, 14 predicted proteins | sample 5400111 | NCBI WGS metagenome assembly WNFX01 (sample SAMN13153363, study PRJNA577476) | soil metagenome | isolation source: 40 cm soil or saprolite under grassland replicate 1 | place: USA:California | collected 2016-06-15 | reverse complement strand
GCATGATGGCCGCCGCGATCCGCAGCGACGACCCGGTGGTCTTCTTCGAGCACAAGGGGCTGTTCGCCAGCAAGGGACCGGCCCCGCCGGCCGACCACGTGGTCGAGCTGGGCGAGGCGGCCACCGTCCGGGACGGCCGGGACATCACCGTGGTCGCGCTGGCCTCGACCGTCCCGATCGCGCTGGCCGCGGCCGAGCGGCTGGCCGCGGACGACATCTCGGCCGAGGTGGTCGACCTGCGCTGCCTGGTGCCGCTGGACATGTCGACCGTGCTCCGGTCGGTGCGACGCACCTCCCGGCTGCTGCTCGTCGAGGAGAACCCCTACCAGGGGGGCTGGGGTGCGACGGTGGCCTCGATCGTCGCCGAGGAGGGGTTCGAGCTGCTCGACGCGCCGGTGCGGAGGGTGGCCGCCGCCTGCGTGCCGCTGCCGTTCGCCGACGCCCTGGAACAGCAGGTGATTCCCACCGTCGACAAGGTGACCGAGGCGGTCCGGTTCCTTGCCGCCTACTAGGGGGACACCCCCTGACACCCGCCACCGCCGGATCGTCCGAGGAGGGAGACGGCCATGACCAACCGGATGCTGCTGCGTGGTGGCCAGGTCATCAGCATGGACCCGGACGTCGGGGACCTGCCGAAGGCCGACGTGCTGATCGAGGACGACAGGATCGCCGCGATCGGGCCGGCCATCGACGCCGACGCCGAGGTGGTCGACGTCGCCGGGCGGATCGTGATCCCCGGGTTCGTGGACTCGCACCGGCACACCTGGGAGGCGGCGATCCGCGGCTGCGCCCCGAACGCGACGCTGGACGACTACTTCGTCGAGGTGCTGGACACGTTCGCGCCGGTCTACCGGCCCGAGGACGTCTACGCGTCCAACCTGGCCGGCGCGCTGGAGTGCCTCAACGCCGGGATCACCACCCTGGTCGACTGGTCGCACATCAACAACACCCCGGAGCACCCGGACGCCGCGATCCGGGCGCTGCAGGAGGTGGGCATCCGGGCCCAGTACGCCTACGGCAGCGCCAACCTCTCGCTGTCGGACTACTGGTTCGACAGCAAGATCGTGATTCCGGCCGACGACGTCGAGCGGGTGCGGTCGACCTACTTCAGCTCCGACACCGGGCTGCTCACCATGGCGCTGGCCACCCGCGGCACCGGCTTCTGCCAGGACGAGGTGGTGCAGCAGGAGTGGGAGACCGCCCGCCGGCTGAACATCCCGATCACCGTGCACGTGGCCATGGGGCGGGTGGCCGGGCGGTTCAGCATGGTGCGCCGGCTGTCCGAGCTGAACCTGCTCGGCCCGGACACCACCTACATCCACTGCTGCTACCTCAGCGAGCAGGAGTGGGGGCTGGTCCGGGACAGCGGCGGCACCGTCTCGATCGCCGCGCAGGTCGAGGTCCAGATGGGACACGGCTGGCCACCGGTGATGAAGGCGATCGAGTACGGGCTGCGGCCGAGCCTGAGCATCGACGTCGTCACCACAGTGCCGGGTGACATGTTCACCCAGATCCGCGCGGCGTTCGGGGCAGAGCGGGCCCGGGTGAACGCGACCGCCTGGGAGGCGGACACCCCGGTCCGGGAGACGATGCTCACCGCCCGGAACATGCTGGAGATAGCGACCCTGAACGGGGCACACGTGGCCGGCGTCGAGGACCGCACCGGGTCGCTGACGCCGGGCAAGAAGGCGGACATCGTGCTGATCGACGCCCGGTCGCTCAACGTGGCCCCGGTGCACGACCCGGTCGCCGCGGTCACCCTGTGCGCCGATGTGTCCAACGTGGACACCGTGATCGTGGACGGGGTGGTGCGCAAGCGGGACAGCCGGCTGCTGGCCGACGTCGACCGGGCCCGGCAGCTGGTCGAGGCGTCCCGGGACCACCTGGTCGAGCAGGTCCGGCAGCGCAAGCAGGGCTAGGGCCCCAGGGCCCCAGGGCCGGTCGCCGGCGGCGCGGCAGCCTGGAGGTGCGGTGACAGTGGCGGGCGGGGCAGGGACCGGTGCCGCGGCGGCTCCCGGCCAGGTCCGGCACGTCGTGCGGCGGGCGGCCGATGCGGTCTGGGCGGAGCCGGGATGGGCCGGCGGCGGCCCCGGGTTCCGCCGCTGGCCGGTGGTGGGCGAGCAGTCCGGCGCGGTGCACACCGGGTTCGGCGTGTGCGAGCTCGCACCGGGCGGGTCGGTGCCGGCACGGGTGAGCTCGTTCGAGCTGAGCGTCTTCGTGCTCGCCGGACCGGTCGTGCTGGACACCGCCGAGGCGTCGGTCCGGCTGGTCGAGGGAGACTACGGGCTGGTCCCGGTCGGGGTGCCGCACGCCGTGCGCAACGACGGCGGGTCGGCTGCCCGATGGGCCGAGATGCAGGCGCCGGCGCCGCGGTCCCGGTTGGACCACGACACGGTCGCGGTGCCGCCGCTGCCGCACCGGGACCCGGTCGGCGTCGACGTGCGCGACCCGCGCACCCGCTCGTTCGGCCACATCGAACCGTCCAACATGGACGTGGACAAGCAGACTCAGGACATGCTGGCGGCCTCCGCCAGCATGCGCACCGCGCTGCTGGTCTACAGCGGCATCACGGTGCGGATGATGGTCGACTCGGACCTGGGCGCCCAGCTGTCGACCATGTTCATGGTGCAGTACGTCCCGGAGGGCGTGGCCGGCGCGCACGACCACCCGTTCGAGGAGACCTACCTGATCCTGGAAGGCGCGGTGGAGGCGAGCTTCGACGGGGAGCGGCACCGGCTGGAGGCCGGCGACGCGGCCTGGGCCGGGGTCGGGTGCGTGCACTCGTTCCGCAACCTCGGCCCTGGCGTGGTCCGGTGGCTGGAGACGCAGGCCCCGCAGCCGCCCGGCCGTCACTCGTACCGGTTCGCCCGGGACTGGGACTACCTTCGGTCCGCCCTGGAGAGGAGAGGCTGATGCCCGAGCCGCGGACGACCGTCGTGATCGGAGGGACCGCCGGGCTGGGCCGGGAGGTCGCGCGCCACTTCGCCGGGCAGGGAGACCGGGTGGTGCTGTCCGGCCGGGATGCCCAGCGGGCCGAGGCCGTCGCCAAGGAGATCGGCGACAACGCCAGCGGCATCGGGGTCGACCTGACCCGTCCCGAGGAGATCGCCGGCAGTCTCGCCAGGGTCGACCACGTCGACCGGCTGGTGCTGGCCGCCATCGAGCGCGACCACAACGACATCCGGGCCTACGACTTCACCAGCGCGAGCCGGCTGGCGACGCTCAAGCTGGTCGGCTACACCGAGGCCGTGCACGCCCTGCTGGACCGGATGGCCGAGGACGCGGCGATCCTGATGTTCGGCGGGCTGGCCAAGGACCGTCCCTATCCGGGCTCCACCACCGTGTCCACGGTGAACGGCGGCGTGGTCGGCATGGTCCACACGCTGGCCGTGCAGCTCGCTCCGATCCGGGTCAACGGGCTGCACCCGGGCATCGTCCTGGACAGTCCACAGTGGGCAGACAAGCCGGAGGTGCACGAGCGGGTCAGGTCGCGGACGCCGGCGCGCGGCGCCCCGGCGATGGCCGACGTGGTCGACGCCGTCGACTTCCTGCTGCGCAACCGGTCGGTCAACGGGGTCAACCTGGCCGTCGACGCCGGCTGGCTGCTGGCGTAGGGCGGCGCGGGAGATGGCGGGCTTGCCGGTGGTCGCCGTGGTCGGCGCCGGGCGGATGGGCGGCGCGATGGCCGGGCGGCTGCGCGACGCCGGCGGAGCGGTGGTGGTCTACAACCGGACGCGGGCGAAGGCCGCCGCGGTCGCCGATCGGACCGGCGCGGCGGTGGCATCCACCGCCCGGGAGGCGGCCGCGGCCGCCGCGGTGGTGCTGGTCTCGCTGGCCGACGACGCGGCTGTCGAGGCGGCCTACCGGGGACCGGACGGCCTGCTCACCGGGCTCGGCGGCCACCACGTCGTGCTGGAGACCAGCACGATCGCCCCGGAGACGGTGCGGTCGGTGGCCGACCTGGTGGCCGAGCGCGGCGCCACGCTGCTGGACGCGCCGGTGTCCGGCAGCGTGCACGCGGCCGCCCGCGGCGAGCTGACGTTCATGGTCGGCGGCGACCCGGCCGCGCTGGACCGGGTCCGCCCGGTGCTGGACGTGCTGGGCGCCCGGGTGTTCCACCTCGGCGACCCGGGCGCCGGCGCGGTGATGAAGCTCGCCGTGAACTCGGCTCTGGGTGGGCTGAACCAGGCGGTGTGCGAGGCGCTGGTGCTGGCCGAGCGGGCCGGCGTCGACCGGGCCGCCGGGTACGAGGTGTTCGCGGCCAGCGCGGTCGGCGCGCCGTACCTGCACTACAAGCGCGCGGCGTTCGAGCAGCCCGATCGGACGCCGGTGGCGTTCAGCCTCGACCTGGTGGCCAAGGACCAGAGTCTCATCGTGGCGCTGGCCGAGCGGGTCGGCGCCCGGATGGACCAGGCCAGGACGAACGCCCGGATCGTGGCCGAGGCGCGGGCCGCCGGGCTCGGCGAGCGGGACATGAGCGCGCTCGCCGGCTACCTGCGCGACCACCCAGAGGGGCCAGCGGGCGTGTAGCAGAACTGTTAGAGATCGTCCGCGGCCGGCGGTCCGGGGCGGTCACCGCCATACCATCGACGAGTGTCGTGGTTTGGTTCCGCCGCGAAGCGAATCCTGATCGGCCAGCCGTTCCCGACGCACCGCGCGACCGAGCAGTTGCTGCCCAAGCGGATCGCGCTTCCGGTGTTCGCCAGCGACCCGCTGTCCTCGGTGGCGTACGCGACCGAGGAAATCCTGCTGGTGCTCAGCCTGGGTGGGATCGCCCTGCTGCACCTGGCCGCCCCGGTGGCCGTCGCGGTGGTGGTGCTGCTGGTGGTGGTGATCACCTCCTACCGGCAGACCGTGCGCGAGTACCCGCAGGGCGGCGGCGCCTACCAGGTGGCCGGGCAGAACCTCGGGCGTCCCTGGGGACTGCTCGCGGCCAGTGCGCTGCTCACCGACTACGTGCTGACCGTCGCGGTGTCGGTCTCGTCCGGAGTGGACAACATCACCTCGGCGATGCCGTCGCTGCACGGACACCAGGTCCCGCTGGCGCTCGGCCTGGTCGCCCTGCTGGCGCTGGCCAACCTGCGGGGCATCAGAGAGTCCGGCCGCGCGTTCGCCGTGCCCACCTACGGGTTCGTGGCCGGTGTGCTGATCATGATTGGCTGGGGACTGATCCAGATGGCGGAGGGGCATACCCCGCAGGCGGAGAGCGCCGGGCTGACCATCCACGCCGAGTCGTCGTACGCCGGCCTGGCCCTGCTCTTCCTCACCCTGCGGGCGTTCTCGTCCGGCTGCACGGCGCTCACCGGGGTCGAGGCGATCGCGAACGGGGTGCCCGCGTTCAAGCCGCCGAAGGGCGCCAACGCGGCGCGGACGCTGCTCGTGCTCGGTGGGCTGGCGATCACCATGTTCTCCGGGATCACCATGCTCGCGCTGGTCGGCCACGTGCACGTGGCGGAGCAGCCCGCCGACCTGGGGCTGCCCGCGGACGCGCCGACGAAGACGGTCATCGCCCAGATCGCGGCCGCCGTGTTCGGCGGCGACCGGAGCGTCGGCTTCGTCTGGATCGCGGTGTTCACCGCGGCGATCCTGGTGCTGGCGGCGAACACGGCGTTCAACGGCTTCCCGGTGCTCGGCTCGATCCTCGCCCAGGACCGGTACCTGCCGCGGCAGTTGCACACCAGGGGCGACCGGCTGGTCTACTCGAACGGGATCGTCCTGCTCTCGGTCTTCGCCGGCCTGCTGATCTGGGCGTTCGACGCATCGACCACTCGGTTGATCCAGCTCTACATCATCGGCGTGTTCCTGTCGTTCACGCTCAGCCAGCTCGGCATGGTGCGGCACTGGACCCGGCTGCTGGAGACCGAACGGGACGGTCAGCGTCGCCGCTCGATCGTCCGCAAGCGGCTGGTGAACGCCTTCGGTGCGACGTTCACCGGGGTCGTGCTGGTCGTCGTGCTGGCCACGAAGTTCCTCGCCGGCGCCTGGATCGTGGTCATCGCCATGCCGGTGATCTACGTGGTCATGCTGGGCATCCACCGGCACTACGGCCGGGTGCGCGAGGAGCTGACCTGGCAGGACGACCAGGTGGTGCTGCCGGCCCGCAACCACGCGGTGGTGCTGGTCTCCCAGCTGCACCTGCCCACGGTCCGCGCGCTGGCCTACGCCCGAGCCACCCGGCCGGACACGCTGACCGCGCTCACCGTGAACGTGGACGACGCGGACACCCGGGCGCTGCAGGAGGAATGGGAACGGCGCCGGGTGCCGGTGTCGCTGACCGTCATCGAGTCGCCGTACCGGGAGATCACTCGCCCGGTGCTGGAGTACGTGAAGAGCATCCGCCGGGAGAGCCCGCGGGACGTGGTCACCGTGTTCATCCCGGAGTACGTGGTCGGCCGGTGGTGGGAGCAGCTGCTGCACAACCAGAGCGCGCTGCGGCTGAAGGGGCGGCTGCTGTTCCAGCCCGGCGTGATGGTGACCAGCGTGGCGTGGCAGCTCGACTCGTCCGTGCTACGGGTGCACAAGGACGTGCTCGCCGAGCACGCCGGCGGCGGGCCGGATGGAGCCGGGCCCGCTGGGGGCGGCGCGGGCGGCCGCGCCGCCGCAGATGCGGGCCGGCGACCAGCGCAGTCCCCGGCGGACACCCCCGCCGGTCAGGCCAGGAAGTGAGTGCCCACTCACCCGGTCCGCGGCTCCGGCGCGGGTGCCGAGTCCCGGCGGGCGACCCTGCCGGCAGGCCCGAGGCTTCTCGGCACCAGTCAAGGTGCGGGCTGTGAACGGCCTGTGAGAACGCGAGGCGGCGCCGTTAGTGTCCTGTGAGCTTCCTTGCCGGGCCGGGAAGCCGCGGCGGAGAGTCGGGTTCGGCCCAGTGGTGGAGGGTCCGCCAGGGCGCCTGGTCCGATGGGAGCTGCGACCCGATGGTGCGCGATGCAGGTCTTCGGCTCAGGCAGCGCGGCGGCGTGCGATGGCCCGCCGACCTGGCCTGCGCGCCGGCGTTCTTCGTGCCCCTCGTCGTGTGCGTGCTGGTCGGGTCCGGGCTGCCGCTCGCCGTCGAGGTGGCCGTGCTGTCCGCGCTGGTCGCCGCGATCGGCTGGGCCGCCACGGCCCCGGCCGGCCTGGTCGCGGTGGGCGCCTCGGTGCTGTCGCTGAACGGCTTCCGGGAGAACGGTCTGGGCGTGTTGGCCCTGCACCCGAGGGTCGACGTGCCGGTGGCGGTGACCCTGCTGTGCGCGTGGGCGCTCGCCTGGGCGGCAGGCGAGTCGTCCCGCGGCCGTGTCTCGCGCCCCTAAACTCGACCGGTTCATGCCGAAAGGACGGCTCCGTGGTCGACCTCGCCTACATCCTGCTGACGGTCGCGTTGTTCGCGCTGCTCGCGCTCATCCTGCGCGGGGTCGAGCGGCTGTGACTGCGGACAACCTGGTCGGCCTGGTGCTGGCCGTGCTGATCACCGTGTTCCTGGTAGTCGCCCTGCTGTTCCCGGAGCGGTTCTAGATGACCACCACGGCGGCCGGGGTGCTGTTCGTCGTCTCGATGGTGGCCGCGCTGGCGTACCGGCCGCTCGGCGACTACATGGCCCGGGTCTTCACCAGTGAGCGGCACTTGCGCGCCGAGCGGGTGATCTACCGGGTGGTCGGCGTCGACCCGGACGGGGAGCAGACTTGGCCGGTCTACACCCGCAGCGTGCTGGCGTTCTCGGCCGTCTCGGTGCTGTTGCTGTACCTGCTGCAGCGGGTGCAGTCGCACCTGCCGCTGGCCATCGGGATGTCGAACGTGCGGTCGGACACCGCGTGGAACGCCGCGGTCAGCTTCACCACGAACACGAACTGGCAGTCGTACTCCGGCGAGTCCACGATGGGCCACCTGACCCAGATGGCCGGGCTGGCGGTGCAGAACTTCGTGTCCGCGGCGGTGGGTATCGCGGTGGCGGTCGCGCTGGTTCGCGGGTTCGCCCGGCGGAAGACCGACCAGCTCGGCAACTTCTGGGTCGACCTGACCCGCACGGTCACCCGGATCCTGCTGCCGGTGTGTGTGGTGGCCGCGGTGGTGCTGATCGCTGGCGGCGCGATCCAGAACCTGCACGGCGACCGGACGTTTACCGGGCTGGGCGGCGCGCCGCAGACGATCACCGGCGGTCCGGTGGCGTCGCAGGAGGCGATCAAGGACCTGGGCACCAACGGCGGCGGGTTCTACAACGCCAACTCGGCGCATCCGTTCGAGAACCCGGCGGTCTGGACGAACTGGCTGGAGATCTTCCTGCTGCTGGTGATCTCGTTCTCGCTGCCGCGCACGTTCGGCAAGCTGGTCGGGGACACCCGGCAGGGTCGGGCGATCGTCGCGGTGATGGCGATCCTGTGGCTGGGCAGCCTGACCATCAACACGGTCGCGCAGAATGCGCACCACGGCACGGTGCCGCAGGCGGTGGGCGCGGCGAGCGAGGGGACCGAGACCCGGTTCGGGGTGCCGGACTCGGCGCTGTTCGCCACCTCGACGACGGTCACGTCGACCGGCGCGGTGGACTCCTTCCACGACTCGTACACCAGCCTGGGTGGGGCCACCCTGCTGTTCAACATGATGCTCGGTGAGGTGGCGCCGGGCGGTACCGGCTCGGGCCTTTACGGCATCCTCGTCGTCGCGGTGCTGACCGTGTTCGTGGCCGGGCTGATGATCGGGCGGACACCGGAGTACCTGGGCAAGAAGATCGGGTCCCGGGAGATCCGGCTGGCCTCGCTGTACTTCCTGACCATGCCGGTCGTGGACACCCTGGACGATCCGTCCACGAAGGACACCGACGAGTCCAAGCCGAGCCTGCTCACCCAGGTCTGTTCGCGCAGCAAGGCCATCGGTGAGCTGGACGGGGTGGACGGCAGCCGTCCTTACTGCACAGCGTCCGGCGTCGGGGCGGCGTTGGCCGTGTTCCACACCGGACCGGGATACGCCGGCCCGGTCCGCCGGGTGGTGACCATCAACGAGGAATGCGGCGTCATCGACACCCCGTTCCTGGCCGACTACCAGGGGGTCACCGTGGAGTGCCACCGGTACGGCGAGGACGTCTCGGCCGGGCAGCTGGTGCTGATCCGGGGCGACGCGCCGGCCCATCCCGCGGTGCCGGCCGACGCGGTGACCGCCAGCGGCAGCGGACTCGATCCGGCGATCAGCCCGGCCTATGCTCGGCTGCAGGTGCCCCGGGTGGCGCGGGAACGCGGACTGCCGCTGGGCCGGGTGGAGGAGCTGGTCAGCGACCGCACCGCGCGGCGCGCCCTCGGCTTCCTCGGCGAGCCGGCGGTGAACGTGCTGCTGCTGAACCTCGACCTCGACCGGATCGCCCCGGTCCGGCGGTAGGGCCGAACCGGAGGGATCGCGATGACCGAGTCGACCGGACCGGGCGCCGCGGACGGCGCGCCCCCCGGTCGGCGTGACCGCGGCCACCTGCGCATCTACCTCGGATCCGCGCCGGGCGTGGGCAAGACGTACGCGATGCTGAACGAGGCGCACCGCCGGCTGGACCGCGGCACCGACGTGGTGGTCGGGCTCGTCGAGCCGCACGGCCGATCGAAGACCGCGGCCCTGCTGGACGGGCTGGAGGTGCTGCCCCGCCGGACGATCTCCTACCGCGGGACCACCTTCGAGGAGATGGACGTCGACGCGGTGCTGGCCCGCCGGCCGGCGGTGGCGCTGGTGGACGAGCTGGCGCACAGCAACATCCCGGGCAGCCGCAACGGCAAGCGCTGGCAGGACATCGAGGAACTGCTGGAGGCCGGCATCACGGTGCTGTCCACGGTGAACATCCAGCACCTGGAGTCGCTCAACGACGTGGTCGAGACGATCACCGGGGTGCCGCAGCGGGAGACCGTGCCGGATGCGGTGGTGCGGGCCGCCGAGCAGATCGAGCTGACCGACATCACCCCGGAGGCGCTGCGCCGGCGGATGGCGCACGGCAACATCTACGCCCCGGACAAGGTCGACGCCGCGCTGGGGAACTACTTCCGGGTCGGCAACCTCACCGCGCTGCGCGAGCTCGCCCTGCTCTGGCTGGCCGAGAAGGTGGACGAGCAACTGGACCGGTACCGGGCCGAGCACGGGATCGCGTCCACCTGGGAGACCCGGGAACGGGTCGTGGTCGCGGTCACCGGCGGGGCGGAGGGCGACACGCTGATCCGCCGGGCGGCCCGGATCGCGGCCCGGAACACCGGCGCCGAGCTGCTCGCCGTGCATGTCAGCCGGTCGGACGGGCTGACCGGCGCCGACCCGTCGAACCTGGCCCGGCAGCGGGCGCTGGTGGAGAGCCTCGGCGGCAGCTACCACCAGATCGTCGGCGACGACGTGTCCCGGGCGCTGCTGGACTTCGCCCGGGCCGAGAACGCCACCCAGCTCGTGCTCGGGGCGTCCCGCCGGGGCCGGGCGGCACAGCTTCTCTCCCCGGGCATCGGCGTCACGACCACGAAGCACTCCGGCTCGATCGACGTGCACATGGTCACCCACGAGGAGGCCGGTCGCGGCCGGCGGCGGCTGCCCCGGATCTCCGGCGGGCTGACGATCCGCAGGCGGCTCGCCGGCGCCGCGCCCGCCGCCGGCCTGCTGCCGCTGCTCACCGTCGTGCTGACCCAGCTGCGCGGCACCCTGAACCTGCCCAACGACCTGCTGCTGTTCCTGCTCGCCGTCGTCGCGGTCACCCTGGTCGGCGGTCTCTGGCCGGCGATCGCGGCAGCGGTGGTCGGCACGCTGCTGCTGAACTACTACTTCACCCCGCCGCTGCACGAGTGGACGGTCGCGGAGCGGAACAACGCCCTCGCCCTGGTGGTCTTCGTCGCGGTCGCCGCGATGGTCAGCGGGGTGGTGGACCTGGCCGCCCGGCGCACCAGCGAGGCGGCCCGGGCGTCCGCCGAGGCCGAGACACTGTCCACTCTGGCCGGCGACGTGCTGCGCGGCGAGTCCGCGCTGCCCGGTTTGCTCGAGCGGGTACGGCAGACCTTCGCGCTGTCCTCGGTCGCGCTGCTGGAGCGCGGCCCGGAGGTGGCCGAGGCGGACGGCCCCGGCGGCCGGCGGCGCCGGCTGTTCGGCCGGGCCGACGGCACGGTCGACCCGACCGGACCGGCCGGCGACGGCCGGCGCCGGGGCTGGCACCTGGTCGCCTCGGTCGGCCCCGAGCCGTGCCGGCGGCCGGAGGAGAGCGACACCGACGTGCCGATCGGCGACACGCTGGCGCTGGCGCTGCGCGGCCGGACCCTGCCGGCCGAGGACCGCCGGGTGCTGGCCGCGTTCGGCGCGCAGGCCGCGGTGGCGCTGCAGCAGCAGCGGCTGACCGAGGCGGCCGCCGAGGCCGAGCCGCTGGCCGAGGCGGACCGCACCCGGACCGCTCTGCTCGCCGCGGTCAGCCACGACCTGCGCTCGCCGCTGGCCTCGGCGAAGGCGTCGATCACCGCGCTGCGCAGCCGCGACGTGCCGTGGAGCGCCGACGAGCAGGCCGAGCTGCTGGCCACCGCGGACGAGTCGCTGGACCGGCTGACCCGGCTGGTGGACAACCTGCTGGACATGAGCCGGCTGCAGGCCGGCGGGCTGTCGGTGTTCCCCCGCCCGATCGGCCTGGACGACGTGCTCTCGCACGTGCTGGACGAGCTCGGACCGGCCGGCCGCGGGGTGGACCTGCGGATCGCCGAGGACCTGCCCGAGGTGCTGGCCGATCCCGGGTTGCTGGAGCGGATCGTGGCCAACCTGGCGGCGAACGCGCTGCGGCACTCGCCGCCGAACGCCCGGCCGATGCTGTCGGCCAGCGCGCTCGGCGACCGGGTCGAGCTGCGGGTGGTCGACCGCGGCCCGGGCGTGCCGGAGCGGGAGTGGGACCGGATCTTCGTCCCGTTCCAGCGGCTCGGCGACCGGGACAACACCACCGGAGTCGGGCTTGGCCTGGCCCTGTCCCGCGGCCTGGCCCAGGCGATGGGCGGCAGCCTGACCCCGGAGCACACCCCGGCCGGCGGGCTGACCATGGTGCTGTCCCTGCCCGCGGCGCGGGCCGCGCGGACCGTCCCGGGGGACGGCGAGACGGCATGAACCGGGTGCTGGTGGTCGACGACGAGCCGCAGCTGCTGCGGGCGATGCGGATCACCCTGCAGGCCAGGGGGTACGACGTGCGCACCGCGGCCACCGGGCGCAAGGCCCTGTCCGAGGCCGCCGCCACCCACCCCGACATCGTGGTGCTGGACCTCGGCCTGCCCGACCTGGACGGAGTGGACATCATCACGGCGATCCGGGGCTGGAGCGCCGTGCCGATCATCGTGCTGTCCGGCCGCACCTCCGGCGGCGACAAGGTGGCCGCGCTGGACGCCGGCGCGGACGACTACGTGACCAAGCCGTTCGGCGTCGAGGAGCTGCTGGCCCGGATGCGCGCGGTGGCCCGGCGCAGCACCGCCGCCGAGGACGGCTCGGCCACTCTGGACATCGGTGCGTACCGGGTGGACCTGGCCGGCAAGCGGGCCTACCCGCGGCCGCCGGACGGCCCGGACGGCCCGGACGGCCCGGACGGCCCGGACGGCCCGGACGGCCCGGACGGCCCGGACGGCCCGGACGGCCCGGACGGCCCGGACGGCGCCGCCGAGCCGGCCGACCGCGCCCCGCCGGGCGAGGACCTGCGGCTGACGCCGACCGAGTGGCGGCTGCTGGAGGCGCTGGTCCGGCACCCCGGCAAGCTGGTCAGCCAGCGGCACCTGATCACCGAGGTGTGGGGACCCGCCTACACCGACGACACGTCCTCGCTGCGGCTGTACGTCAACCGGCTGCGCCGGAAGCTGGAACCCGAGCCCAGCCGGCCCCGGCACCTGCTCACCGAGCCCGGGATGGGCTACCGCTTCCAGCCCTGACCCGCCGCGCCGGTAACCTGTGCACCGGAGCGCCGGGAAGACGGGTCGGCATCGCCCTACAGGCGGAGGTGCCCGTGGTCGTCCCGGCCGGTGAAGGTGGTCGGCGATGACGCATGTCGCCGCGCCGATGATCCTGCTGGTCGCGGTCACCGCGCTGTCCGCGCTGGCCCGGCGGCTGCGGGTGCCGGCGCCGGTGCTGCTCGCCGTCGGCGGGCTGGTGCTCGGCCTGGTCCCGGCGGTGCCGACCGTCCACCCCGACCCGGCGGTGATCCAGACCCTGGTGCTGCCGCCGCTGCTCTACGCGGCCGCGGTGGAGCAGCCGACCCGGCAGGTGCGCGCGGACTGGCGGGCGATCGGGGCGCTCGCCGTCGGCCTGGTGCTGGCCACCACCGCGATCGTCGGGCTGGTCGCGCACGCGCTGCGCCCGGAGGTCCCGATCGCCGCCACCATCACGCTCGGCGCGATCCTGTCCTCCACCGACCCGGTCGCGGTGTCCGCGCTGGCCCGCCGGCTGCCGCTGCCCCGCCGGCTGCTGACCATCCTGCAGGCGGAGAGCCTGCTCAACGACGCCACCAGCCTGGTGGTGTACCGGGTGGCGGTCGGGGTGGCGGTCGCCGGCGCCAGCCTCGACCTGCTCGACGCCGGCGGGCGGCTGCTGCTCGTGGCCGGCGGCGGCGCGCTGGTCGGCGTGCTGGTCGCCTGGGTCGAGATGCTGCTCCGGAACCGGCTGGACGACCCGCTGCTGGACAGCGCGCTGAGCCTGCTCACCCCGTTCGCCGCCTACCTGGCCGGCGAGGCCGCGCACGTCTCCGGCATCACCGCGGTGGTGATCTGCGGGCTGTACCTGTCCCCCCGCACCCCGCGGCTGTCCTGGGCCGGCCGGCTGCAGACCCAGGCGATCTGGCAGATGGTGGTGTTCGTGCTGGAAGGGGTGGTGTTCACGCTCATCGGCCTGCAGCTCCCCCGGCTGGTGCGGGACCTGCCGGCCTCGACCCGGGGGTCCACCCTGCTGCTGGTCGCCGTGCTGACCGGGACGCTGATGGCCGTCCGGTTCGCCTGGGTCTACGCCCTGGTCTACCTGCCCCGGCTGGTGTCCGGCCGGGTCCGCCGGGAGCGGCCGGCGGACTGGCAGCTCCCGGCGATACTGGCCTGGACCGGCACCCGGGGCGTGGTCGCGCTCGCCGCGGCGCTGTCCCTGCCGCTGCTCGCGGCCGGCGGGCAGCCGTTCCCGGCCCGCACCCTGATGCTGGTGGTCACCTCCGCGGTGATCCTGGCCACGCTGCTGCTGCAGGGCCTGACCCTGGCGCCGCTGGCCGCCCGGCTGGGGGTGCGGGCCGACCTGGCCGCCGAGCGGGCCGAGGAGCTGCTGGCCCGGCACCGGTCGGCGGTGGCCCGGCTGGAGGAGCTGGTCGACGTGCAGGCCGCGCCGCCGGCGGTGGCCGAGCGGCTGCGCCGCGACCTGGAGGAGCAGCTGGAACGCAGCACCCCGGCGAGTGCCGACCCGGAGCCCGGCGGCGGGCCGGACGGCCGGCTGGCCGCCGCCGAGGCCGACCTGCGCCGGTACCTGATCCAGGCGCAGCGCGCGGAGCTGGTGCGGCTGCGGGACTCCGGCGTGATCGGCGACCCCGCGCTGCGCCGGGTGCAGCGCACCCTCGACCTGCAGGAGTCCATTCTGGACAGCACCGAGCCGTAGCGCCGGCCAACGCCCCGGCGAGCCAACCCGGCCCGCGCCGCCGGGCCCTGCCGTCGACCACTCCGGCCACCCCCAGTCCGCTCGACCCGCCGGTTGCCGGCCGGCACCTCCACCATGCCGCTCGTAGCGGCCGGCGGGTGGCCGGTGGGTCTTACGAAACGGTGATCGAGGCGGCGGCAACCGTTCCAGGTCGTACCGTCGATGGCTGTGGACACCACCGCGCCAGCCCGGGTGCTGGTCGTCGACGACGACACCACGGTGAGCGACGTGGTCCGGCGCTACCTGGAGCGCGACGGCCTGTCCGTGGAGGTGGTCGGGGACGGCGAGCAGGCGCTGGCCCGAGCCCTGGCCGAGCCGCCGGACCTGGTCATCCTGGACCTGATGCTGCCCGGGATGTCCGGCCTGGAGGTCTGCCGGGCGCTGCACAGGACCGGACCGGTGCCGGTGATCATGCTCACCGCGCTGGGCGAGGAGGCGGACCGGGTGCTCGGCCTCGAGCTGGGTGCCGACGACTACGTGACCAAGCCGTTCTCGCCGCGCGAGCTGACCCTGCGGGCCCGGTCGGTGTTGCGCCGGGCCAGCGAGGCGGTTTCCGCCCGGGCCGCCGCGGACAGCCGGCCGGCGCCGCTCCGGGACGGTGACCTGGTCGTCGACGCCGGCGCCCGAACCGCCGTGCTGGCCGGCCGGGAGCTGACCCTGACCGTGCGCGAGTTCGACCTGCTGGCGTTCCTGCTGGCCCACCCACGCCGCGCGTTCACCCGGGCCGAGCTGCTGGAGCAGGTCTGGGGCTGGTCGTTCGGCGACCAGTCCACAGTGACCGTCCACGTGCGCCGGCTGCGGGAGAAGGTCGAGCCGGACGCGGCCGCGCCCCGCCGGGTGGTCACCGTGTGGGGCGTCGGCTACCGCTACGACCCGGTCGGCGAGGACGCCCGGTGAGGCCGGCATGAGCGAGCGCTCGCGGGCCGGGGGTCCCCGGCGGAAGCGCGAAGCGTCGTCGCTGGGCCCAGCGACGACGGCTGTTCGGCCGGCGGGACGGCGGCCGCACCGGCCGAGGAGCGGGAGATGAACGCGACCGTTCAGGTCGCGCTGATCGCCGCCGGCTGCGCGGTGCCGGTCGGGCTGCTGCTGGGCCGGCGGCTGGCCAGGCAGAGCGTTTGGGAGCGCGAGTCGGCGGCCCGGGAGCGAGCGGCCGAGGCCAGCCGGAGGGACCTGGTGGCCTGGGTCTCGCACGACCTGCGCACCCCGCTGGCCGGGCTGCGGGCGATGGCCGAGGCGCTGGAGGACGGCGTGGTCGCCGAGCCGGCGCAGGTGGCCGAGTACCACACCGGCATCCGCCGGGAGGCCGACCGGCTCGCCGCGATGGTCGACGACCTGTTCGAGCTGTCCCGCATCCACGCCGGCGCGCTGCGGCTGCAGGTCGGCGCGGTCCCGCTGGGCGACGTGGTATCCGACGCGCTGGCCGCGCTCGGGCCCGCGGCGGCGGCGAAGCGGGTGCGGATCATCCCGGAGGCCGACCTGCACCGGGTGTTCGAGGTGGCGTTCCGCGGCGAGGCGGCCCGCTCGCCGCAGCCGCACGCCCTGCCCGGCGCCTCCGGCGGCGGCGGGCTGGGGCTGGCCATCGCCCGCGGCCTGGCCGAGGCGCAGCAGGGCCGGATCGCGGTGCAGAACGCCGGCGCCGGTTGCCGGTTCACCGTGCACCTTCCGGTCCCCGGCTGACCTTCGCAGCGACGAGGGGCTACAGGTAACCGCGGGCAACGGTGGCGAGCACCGAGTAGAACGGGTCGATCATGTTGCCGACCGAGAGCCGGCCGGCTCGACTTCGTGTCCAACCAGCTCGGCTCGCTGTCCGGGGTCACCACGGTGGAGACCTCGATCATCCTCAAGGTGGTGAAGTTCTCCTACGAGTGGGAGGTCATCTAAGCCCGGGCGGAGTCGTCGGCGTGGTCGAGGACGCGGACCGGCCCGGGCCGCTGGGCCACCTTGCGGCACGGTCTGCGGCCTCTATGCCTCACCATTCGTGTCTGCGAGCAAACTAGAGGTAGTGGTCTGATCATTCACTCTTTCGGATCTATCGCACCGGCTGGGGTCTACTGCATACTCTGCCGCCGTCTGGTCGATCTTGGAGCATGGGGGGCCAGTCGCGGCCAGCAGGGTGGAGGGGACCGGGGCGAGGGGAGCCCCCGGAGACGTGCGGCAGGGCTTGCCGACAGCCATCCGCATCGGTAGCGGTCCACACAGCCGCGGACTCGACCCGCCATGCCGGTCCGCACTGCGTCTTCTGCGCCGATGCCGCTTCTAGGAGGCACCGCGTGTCTTCATCGCGGCGTTGTTTCACTTCGGCCACCATCATCCTGGTCTGCTCGCTGGTGCCGCTCGGGTTACCCGCGCTGAACCGCAGCCAGCCTGCCTACGCCGCGGCCGGCGATGCGGTGACGCTGTACCCGCCGGGCGTCCTGCACTCGAACGGGGCCGAGTTGCACTGGTCGAGGTATGTGGGGGCGTCCGGGACGCCGTTCGACCACTACGAGGTGCACCGTTCGGCGACCGCGAGCTTCACCCCCTCACCCGCGACCCTGCTCACGACGATCCGGGACATCGACACGACGACGTACGTCGACACCGCGGCCAGGGCCTCGACCGCGCTCTCCTACCGGATCGTGGTCAACGCCGGGGATGTGTCGAACGAGCAGCGGGTGACGCTGCCGGCGGACCTCCAGGCCCAGACGACCCTGCAGCCGGTGGCGGCCGAGGCGAAGGCAAGCTACATCTCCTTCGGATCGGCGATCACGACGACGTGCTACCCGTACAACAACTACGGCGCGGCGACGAACCTGCGCGTCGGCTCCGCCACCAACACGGTCGTCCACCGCCCGCTGCTGCGGTTCGACCTGCGGCGCATCCCCGCGGGTTCCACGATCACCGACGCCCGGCTGACCCTGTCCTACAACGCGAACTCCGCCACGCCCGGCCAGATCGAGGCGCGCCGGGTCACCCGGGACTGGGCCGAGGGCACCGCCGCCTACCCGGGTAGCTGCAACGGGAGCGGCG
>WNFX01002779.1_pt1 | contig 17590 bp, 13 predicted proteins | sample 5400111 | NCBI WGS metagenome assembly WNFX01 (sample SAMN13153363, study PRJNA577476) | soil metagenome | isolation source: 40 cm soil or saprolite under grassland replicate 1 | place: USA:California | collected 2016-06-15 | reverse complement strand
CAGGTTGAGGATCGGCTCAGCTTCCGGCGGCGGCGGCTCGCGGTCGACGGATGCGGTTTCGGTCATGGGGGCCAGGCTAGCGCTGTCCGGGAAAGGCCGCTAAGGATGCACCGCGACCTGCCCCGGCCGAGCTCGCTTGCCACGCACGGCGGACCAACGCCGGCCAGGCTGCACGGAATTGCGAGGAGGCCGCGCGCCTTGCTGACAGCAGCCGTCGTGCGACCGCTACGGAGTGTCACGTCGCTGAACCATCGCCAACCGGCATCATGATGCCCAAATCGCCGATTCTGTATTTGGGCTGTCGATCCGCTGCGAAATGGTTCCGGAGTACAGAACGCCATTTCTGCCGGTGTTGCCGGCGTTGCGGATCCCGGCCAGATGGTTGGACGGTTTGGCTTCCGTATCCCGGCCGTTCCTGAGTGCCCGGCGCTACAAGGGCCCCCGGGCCGACCCGGTGCCGGACTCGCGGGCCTGTGGCCTGCAAGGCGCGCGCTGCGGAGGTCACGTTCGTCAGTCGGGCGGGATTCACGCCGGCCCGGCCGGGTGCCCGGGCCCGGGCAGCCCGTTCGCCGGCGCTGCATCGGCTGGGCGTGCCCGGGCGGGCTGCGAGCACCGGGCGGAGGCGGCCGGGAACCCGGTGATGCGCTGAGCCGGGCGGCTGGAACGGGACCAGCTGTGCGGACGATGTTGTTTCCGCCCGCGGACTGCCCGTTACCCGGCTGGCCGCGGGTTCCAGGCGCCGGGCATCATCGCGGGCTGCGGCGTGCCTGCCGGTGCCAGGCTTGCGGCGTGCCTGTGCATGGCAGGGCGCGGCGCGCGGGCCCGAGGGGCGCTATCCGGCTTGGGTAACGAATCCGTGGCGGGGACCGGAGCGGCCGCGGAAGGACCCGCCGGCGGTGCAGTGGCCCGGTGAGGGGCAGGATAGCGAACCGACCTCGGCGGACCCGCCCGCCTTCAGGGCACTGAGGCCGGGCACCGGGATCGCCGTGCCCCAGCGGCCGTTCCGCTGGACGACCACGAACCCCTGGTGGTGACCGGAGCGGTCGGTGTAGTACCCGCCGGCCGCGCAGTTGCCCGCCGAGGCGCATGACACCGAGGTGACGAAGGCGTCCCCGCGCTTGCTCGGGGCAGCCAGGCCGGGCACCTGGATCGCCGTGCCCCAGCGGCCGTTCCGCTCGACAGCCACGAACCCGTGGAGGCGATGGGAGCGGTCGGCGTAGGCCCCGCCGGCCACGCAGCTGCCGGCCGAGCCGCACGACACCGAGCCGACCCCGGCGTTCTCGCCCTTGTTCAGGGCTGCCAGGCCGGGCACCTGGATCGCCTTGCCCCACACGCCGTCCTGCTCGGCGGCCACGTACCCGTGAAAGTGCCCGTCACCGTCGGTGTAATACCCGCCGGCCGCGCAGTTGCCGGCTGAGCCGCACGACACCGAGCTGACGTCGGCCTCCGCGCCCGTGTTCAGGGTGGCCAGGCCGGGCACCTCGATCGCCCGGCCCCACACGCCGTTGCCCTCGCCGGCCACGAACCCGTTCTGGTTCCCGTTGTCGTCCTGGTAGCCCCCGCCGACCGCGCAGTTGCCCGCCGACGGGCAGGCAACGGAGTTGATCCACGAATCGATGTGCCCGAGCGCCCACAGCCCGGGAACGGCCCTGAAGGACCTCCAGCGCCCGGCCCGCTCCTGGACGACGAACGCGTGAGAGTTGGTGCAGTAGCAGTCGGCGGCGTCGCCGCCGGCCAGGCAATTGCCGGCGGAGGTGCAGGAGACGGAGTTAAAGTCGCCAACTTCCTCCCCGGTCTGGGGGCCCAGGGGTACCGCCTTGCCCCACCGGCCCCAGCGCTCATTGACGACGAACAGGCCCGTGATTTCTTCATGGCCAGGCACGCCCAAGGAAAGGAAACCGCCGACTGCGCAGTTGCCCGCCGAGCCGCACGACACCGAGGTGACCTCGGCGTCTCCGCCGACGTTCAGTGCCCCCAGGCCGGGAACCTCGATCGCCTTGGCCCAGCGGCCGTGCCGCTCGCTGGCCACGAACCCCTGGTAGTGATGGTGGCGGTCCCGGTAGGACCCGCCGGCCGCGCAGTTGCCCGCCGAGGCGCACGACACTTCCGACACCGGCGCGTTCCCGCCCTTGTTCAGGGCGCCCAGGCCGGGCACCGCGATCGCCCGGCCCCACGATCCAGCCGGCCGGGCCGCCGCGGTGGCTGAGGCGTCCCCGGCGCCCGGCGGCCTGACCCCCGCGGTCACCCCCTGAGCCGCCGGCGCCACGGCGCCCGCCCGGGTGACAGCTGCGGCGCCGGCGGCTGCCGCCACGCTCAAGGAGATCGCCCCTGCCGCAAGGATAATGACGCGCCGGGTGGTTCTCATGATGCCCTGCTTTCTCCGCCGGCCGAGCCGGCAGATACTTCCGGATCACCAGCAACGCATTGGTGGTCCACCGTGTAGGACTCCCCAGGTGACAGCCTGGTTTACTGAGGCCGCGCTATCCGGTCCGGAACACCGCTGACCGGCTCCGCCGGAACGGCAAGTTCGCGGGCAGCAGGCAGAACCGGAATGACCGGAAAGGGCCGGCAACGGCGACACGGCCAGGTCCGGCAAGGCGCCCGGGGAAGATCCAGATCCGGACGCTGCGCCAGCGTTCACCAAAGACGCCGGCGATCCGGTGCTCCGAAGGACGCGCATAGACCGCGTAGTTATCGCCTGCTCAACTACTGGCAGGCCCGGATAGCACACCGAACGACTTGATCTGCACATCACCGCCACCTGGCAGAGCGCGATGCCGGCCAGGGTGCCGCTGTGCTGCCGCGCGGCGACGGCCGCGTCCGCCGCCGACGTGGCATCGGCGGTCTCATCCACGATCAGCGCCGCCTCGCCGTCGTCAAGGCGCCCGGCCCAGCCTGCCGCCCGCTCCAGGACCAGCTCGTCATCCCAGGCCGCCCCGCGACAGCAGATGCTGCAGCCGGCGCGGACCGCCGTGCCCGGGCGGCCTCGGCGATCGTCCGGCAGTTGAGCTCCTCCAGTTGCATCAACAGGCCGCTGACCATATCGGACACTCAGCATGCGGCGCTGCAAGACGCAGTTTCCACGCCGTCAGGCACCTAACCAGGCCCGCGACACCGAACATCAGGTTATGCACGCCGGCAGCCCATCGGCCTTCTCGCCCGAAAGCACCGAACGAGCCGCCCGGTGTTGTTGTGCACCACGACGCGTACCGGCATCGGCGATCCCGCGGCCATCGTCCGGGCCGGCAGCACGATCTGGGCAGACAGCGGTTGCGGCGGGCGGCCCGTTCCGGCCGGCGGCGCGGCGCGGGGGTGCGACGCCGGAGCGCGCCCGGCCGGCGCGCGCGTGGCCGGCCGGGGAGGCCGCCACGGCGAGCGCGAGCACGATGACAGCAGTCCTCATGTCAATCCGACGCGTCCGGCCATGTCCTGGTTCCCGATCCGGTGCGCAGCCGCCGGCCCCAACGCCACTCGCGCACCCGCCAGCGGGGCAGGGCCATGCGGCACCACCATCCGGGCGATCCGCGTCCGCACGCAGAACAACCCTTCACGCGCGGCACGAGCAACCATCGGAGACAGCCCACCGCCGGTCAGATCGAGCCGTCGGGCGATCGGCGTCGATTGCCGTCGAGTATGGAGCGTTGCACATTGTTTGGACGCCTCTGGAGGGGGCCGGTGCCACGTCAAGGCCGGCTTGTGCTGCATGGATCTGGCCGGCCGGGCGCAGCGCAGAGGCGCACACCTGGCGAGTAGCAGTACCGTCCGGGGGCGTGACCGGGATCCCCGCCCGCGGGGATCGTCAGGCTGGACCGGGGCCCGGGCCACCTGGCTGACCGGGGATGCTGTCCGGGCTGACCGGACCGCCCGGCTGCTGACCTAGATCCGCGCGCATCGCGGCATGCAGCGCCCGGTATGCCTCCACGACGCTCATGTTGCCGGCCGGCGGCTGGTAGGTGGACACGACAGCCTGGGCGTTCCCGGCGTGCACGACCACGCTGGCCGGCCCGATCAGCTGAACCTCCGAGATGGCATCGGTCATCGCCAGCTTCGCGTTGTACCTGTCCTCGAGAGCCCGGGCAGACGGCGTCCGGCTCTGGTATTCCCCGGCGTCAATGCACGCCTTTATCGCCGCGTTGACCGCAGCCAGGCAATGCGCGTAAATCCGCCGCTTGTCGGCCAGCTCGGCATGTTCGCGCTCAGCCTGGATGCTGATCCGCTGGTTCGCCGCTTCGGCCTGCCGGGCCCGGCTTGCCTGCCATCCAGTGCCGATGACACCGGCAACGGCGGCGACGCCGGTCATGATCGCCGCAGTGACGGCGGCCCAATCCACGCCACCGCTCACAACGACCGGGCCATCACGACCATCATCAAGCCATCCTCGCATTCCAGGACAGGCCGCGCCGCGCTAGGCTCCCATGGAGCAGCCATCAGCGCCGGGTTCCGGTCCCAGCCGGCGACGGGATCCCGCGAGACAACACCGGCCGCGGCTGCCACCTCATGAGCAGCGGGCAGGCAGCCCTCGACAGCCGCTGGCGGCCACGACTGCGCTTGCCTGCAAGTATCCCGCCAAGCACGCCCTGCGCGGCTCCGGCTAGCATCCCGATCGCCTCCGCACCATCACGCCGGGTCTCCACCTGCACGGCCTGGTCGCCGCGATCCACGCTCAGGAAATGCGCCAGACCGCCGAATCTGCGCGTCCAGCGGTCGGGGTGCCCGGCCTGGGGGCCCTGAACAAGGGCAGGTTCGCCCAGGTCAATTCGGTGTCGTGCGCCCCGCCGGGCAGCTGCGCACGGTAAGGTATCCGAGCACAAACGGACATCAGGGCCAGATAGACCTGTTATGTACCCTCAGCTAAGCATGAAGGAAGCGCAAAGCCCGATCGGCGGCTCGAGCATCTTCTCGGCTCGCTGGGGCCCTGTGCTGACTGCCCGAAACCGCCGGATATTCATTTCCTGATGTAGACCAGGATCGGCATGCCAGGGATGGTCAGCCGGTGCCATGCGCTGCGGCCGGGTGGCCGGGCCAGGAGGGCTGGCAGGTGCTGGTCGGCCCAGGCGGGTGCGCATGCCAGGTAGTAGGCGGCGGGCAGGTGGCCCCCGGCGAGGATGCAGGGCGGGCGGACGCCGGCGTGGCGCAGGTAGCTGGCCTGGGCGGTCCAGAGAGCGTTGTCGTGCTGCAGGCTGGCGGCCTGGGCGTGCAGCAGGTAGTGCTGGGTGATGAGCCCGGCCAGCAGGAAGGCGGCCACCGGCGGCAGCGCGGTGGCTCGCCGGCGGCGGGCGGCGGCGAGCCGGGTGATGCCGTCGGCGGCGGGGATGGCCGCCAGGGCGATGGCCGGGAGCAGGTAGCGGGGCGCGGTTTGGGGGTCGAACAGGCCATAGCCGGCTAGCAGCGTCACCGCGCAGGCGGCCGGGACCGCGGCGGTGGCCCGGCGGGCGGTCATGAGCCCGAGGATCGCCAGGATCAGCAGCGCGGCCCACCAGGCGCCGAGCCAGGGGGACACCCAGGGCGGGCAGAGCCGGGGTGAGCACCCGCCGGCCAGGGCGCTGACCTGGTGGGGGAAGGAGAAGTACAGACCTAACTTCGGGGGCTCGAGGGCGGCTAAGCGCACCCGGCTGGCCGACCCGCCGTAGAAGGCCCAGGCCTCCCCTGCCCATTCGGCGGCCCCGGCGGCCAGGCCGGCGGCGATGGCGGCCAGCGTCCCGCGGCGCGGCCAGGCCGGGACCACCAGCGCGGCGGCGACCAGCGGCGCGGTCAGGAACACCGCGTCCTGCCAGCGCACCAGCACCAGGAAGAACACGCCCGCGGCCAGCAGCACCGCTACGAGCCGGGTCTGGCCGAGAGTGACTGCTCGCAGGAAGAGCCCGGTCACGGCCAGCGCACCCACCGCTTCCCACCAGTCAGGCATCACCTGCACCGCGTTCAGCTGAGTGACCGCCAGGCTGCCGATGATGACGGCGGCGACCGCGAGCACCGGGCCGGGCCGCACCCGCCGCCAGGCAAGAAAGGCCAGGAACAGCCCCGCCCCCGACAGCAGCATCATCCACGCCCGCAAGACCATGACCGAGGTGGTGAGCAGCGTGACCGGCGCGGCCAGCAGCCCCGGCCCGCGGCTGTGAATCGGGGGCATCACCACCGGGGAAGAATGGGCGCTGGTCTGGGCGATGTATGTGATCTCGTCCCAGCCCAGCGGCAGCCTCAGCGGAGCCACCGCGACCTCGGCTACCGTGAACACAACGGCAGCCGCCAGCAGCCATAACAGCCCGGCCGGCGGCCTGACGTCGCGGGCTGGTGCCATCGGCGGACTGGCCGCGCCTGTCACCAGCCGGTCAGGCACCGCCGGCCGGCCCGGGTCTCGTCGCCGCTGCCCGCCAGCATCGCCGCCAGGGCCACGCCACCGCCACCCCCCCGAACTCGCCGCTGCAGATGCACGCCGAACATATTACCGGCACCGGCGACAAGCTCATCGCCATACGGGAGGGCGGCAGGTCTGCTACTGCCGCAGCAGGCGAATGTCCTGATATGCCTCGGAGCTTCGGCCGGCGCCGCGTGGGGCGGCCCGGCACTGGCGAACGCCCCGCTCGCCGCTCCCGCCAGCGCTGCCTCCGGTTAGCATGCCATTTGTCCCGGTCGTGCACGGCCTGCTATCTGGCCTGGGTGACGACGAATCCGCCCAGGTGACCGCGGCGGTGCCGGTAGTACCCGCCAGCCGCGCAGGTACCGGCCAGGGCGCAGGACACCGACCCGACTGCGGCGGCCCCGCCCTTGTTCAGGGCCCCCAGGCCGGGCACCTGGATCGCCGTGCCCCACACGCCGTTGTCCTCGCTGGCCACGAACCCCTGGTGGTGATGGGAGCGGTCGGAGTAGAACCCGCCGGCCGCGCAGCTGCCCGCCGAGCCGCACGACACCGAGGTGACCTCGGCGTCCCCGCCGGTGGTCAGGGCCGCCAGGCCGGGCACCTGGACCGCCGTGCCCCAGGCGCCGTGCCGCTCGACGGCCACGAACCCATGCCGACCATGGCGGTCCTGGTAGTACCCGCCGGCCGCGCAGCTGCCCGCCGAGCCGCACGACACCGAGGTGACCTCGGCGAGCCCGCCAGTGTTCAGGGCCGCCAGGCCGGGCACCTGGATCGCCGTGCCCCAGCGGCCGTTCTTCGCAGCGGCCACGAACCCATGCTGGCGTCCGGATCGGTCAGCGTAGGCCCCGCCGACCGCGCAGCTGCCCGCCGACGGGCAGGCAGCGGAGCTGACCCACGAACCCGCAACCTCGGGATCACCGCCGTGCTCAAGCTTGCGCAGCCCAGGAACAAGCCTGACCGGCCCCCAGCGCCCGGCCCGCTCCTGCACGACGTACGCGTCACCGACCAGGAAGTACTCGTTCTCGCCGGCGATGCCGCCGCCGGCCAGGCAATTGCCGGCCGATGCGCACGAGATGGAGTTAACCTTGCCATCTCCGGGCAGGGCTACCGCCTTGCCCCACCGGCCCGCACGCTCAGTGGCGAGGATCGGGACCACGACATTAGGAGGACGGGCATAGTAACCGCCGGCGGCGCAGCTGCCCGCCGAGCCGCACGACACCGACACGACATCGGCGCCCTGCCCCGCGCTCAGGGCAGCCAGGCCAGGCACCGCGATCGCCAGGCCCCAGCGGCCGTGCCTCTCGTCGGCCACGAACCCCAGCTGACTGTTGCGGATCCAGTAGTGCCCGGCGGCCGCGCAGTTACCCGCCGAGGCGCACGACACCGACAGGACGCGGCCGTACCCGCTGCCCTTGCTTAACGCCCTCAGGCCGGGCACCGTGATCGCCCTGCCCCACGAGCCGGCGGCGGGGACCGCCCCGATCGCTGCGACGCCCCCGGCGCCCGGCGCCCTGGCCCCTGCGGTCATCCCCGCAGCCGCCGCCCGCGCCGGCGCCACGGCACCCGCCCAGGCGACCGCCACCGCAGCTACCACGCAGGTAAGGACCCGCGCCTGCATGCCATGCTGCACATTCATCGCGCATCCTCCCGCAGCGAACCGCGCTCAACGGCGGCCATGATCCGATTGCCGGCGCCCAAACGGCGATCGCCGACAATACCCGTCAGCATCAGCCGCACCCTGGAATCAGTCAATGGGCCAAAGTCCCGCCCCGCAGGCCGTTGGTCCTCCCGCCGCCCGCTGCCATCGGCGGAAATCGCCCGCGCCGGGCAATTACGGCCGGGGAGCCGGCGTCACCAAAGGCCCAGCGCAACCTACCCGAAATTTCTTGGCCCACCCAGCCATCCAGAAGATTCCCGGCCAATCCTGGACGAAACCTCGGCCTATTCGCTCGTTTGATTTTTGAAGAGCCATCGGCCGGCCGGATTAGCCTCCTGAGATTCTGGCCACGATACAGCGCCGCAGGTCGATCAGAACAACCTGATCCGCGCCCCGTCGGTGACCTGCAGTGAGCGGTCGCTCACGTACAGAACGGCGGGTACTTGCGCGCCACGTCATCGGTTGGCTGATCACAGAGAGCGACGACGTTGGCTGCCGGCCGGCATGCGTCCAGACCGCCGAGCGCCGACTAGGCACGGGTGGCAGTCACACCTGACACGCCGAGCCCTGCCCACAGAACATCCGGCTATGGCCCATGCTCCAGGCGGCACCTCATCGCGGCATGAGCGGATGACTAGCTCTCCCAGGCCGGGCTCAGCTGGGCGCCTCCCTCTCTAACCTGCGGCCGGGGCGGTGGGAGGACACCAACCCGGCAAGGCCGGGGGCCGGGAACGAAGGTAAGCCCACGTTTCACGCGCAGCAATCGTCTCGCTCGGGCAGCGTCAGAAGCGGAAGCGGGTCAGGCCGCCCGGGTCCGTCGCCAAGACCACGGTCGCCGAGCGCGGCTCGATGCGGTACACGTGCCACGGCGGTGGTCCTTGCGACGGCGCGTTGAACGGGGCAGTGATGCCCGACCCGCTCTCATCGGGCTCCGCCGGCCAGCCGTTGTCCGCCCACGCCTTCGCAATGCGCGCCACAGCGCCCGGCTCGGTCACCCGCACCGCATCACCCTCGATCACGACGTCCGCGTCGCGGACCGACACCGCGACCGAACACCGCGGATCGCGCGCGACGTTGCGCCCCTTGCGCGTACCCGCGCCCGTCTGGAACCAGAACGTGCCGTCCACCCAGAGCGCACCGACCGCAGTGACATGCGGGCTGCCGTCCTCGTTGATGGTGGACAGCCACGTCGTGCGGGAGTTCGGCGCGTCCGGCCGCGGTGTCGACCCCGCATCGAGCTTCCCGGCAACGACGGCCCAATCCACCGGCGGCAGCCTATCCGCCTTACCCAGATTGATGATCTCCATATCCAGAACCTACCTGCCCGTTCTTCCCCGGCGAGCGCAGTCCGCAACGAGACTCGCGGCCGAACGCCCCAGGCGCGGCAGATACGAGCATGGGTAGAGGCGGGCCGCACCTCCTACCCTCGCGTTGCGAGACGCTACCGGGATCGTGGCATATGTCAGACTGCTCAGCACCCTGCCAATGATCTCAAGCAGGCCGCGCTCGGTCGCATCAATCGCAGGCCGAAGCGGGCGAAGAGTGCCGATGTCGGTAACTTGACCAACCCACAGAGCGTCAAGTTCGCCGACCGGGAGAAGTTGTGACGCCAGCTGGCGCAGCGCCAGGTCGGGCGATCCGTCATCGAGGTCTGTCCAGGACACGAAGATGCCTGCATCCCGTTGGCGGATCGCCTTCATCTGAATTCTGCCGACGACCGCAGGCGGTCGCCGCGCGGCTCCACACGGATGACGGGGCGGTACACCCGGTCCCGGCGCTTCCCGCCCTCGAGCCAGTAGTTCAGCGTTCCCTGGGCAACGCCGAACAGCCGCGCAGCGGCAGCTTCGGTGTACATCTCCCGGTCAAGCACCGTAACCGACATACGGCGAGTCTCCCATCATGCCTGTAGCCGGGCCGGCGTCACGACCGATAGCCAGGCAACCTGCCCGGATAATCGGCGTGCCATCGAAGCCCGAAATCATGCTCGCGAGACGAGGCAAGCATCAGCTCGGCATTGTGAACAGGGCCACAGCTCAGAGCAGCTATCCGCTAAAGCCCGCGCCAGCGGGCTCCCGAGCATCGGCCATGCGGTTTCTTGCCCAGCGACGTGAGGTCTTGCCGCACAGGGCGGCGAGCTTGCGTTCAGACAACGGCCTGCCGTTGCTGACGCTCGTGCGGTAGGCGGCGACGGCAGCCGAATCGATGTCCTGTTCATCGCTTTGAGACGCCCCAGCTCCAGCCAGCATCGAGTGGTCGGCGATCACCTGGTCCGAGGCACGGTACGCCTTGCCCATCCCCCAGGTACCTGGCTCGCTTGCCCGGTCCGGTCCGAAGACATGGTCCGCGCTCTGGTCCTCACGCTCGGCGGTGAAGCCGTGAACGCCGAGCCCGTTCCCGTCCACCGACCAGCCATTGGCGCCGGATACCGCCAGAAACCGCAGCGCAGCGCCTGGATGGTCCGATGCTCCGCCCGTGTGGTCCGCAGCGGCTCCGCGGACCAAGGCTCCGGGAGCGGCGGTCCCGGATGAGCCACAGCAGGAGCTCATAGCTGCCGACCAGGCTGGCAGCGGGCCAAGCCGCGACGGTGGCACCGACTGGTCCGTGGGACCAGCCGTGGGCCATGTTCTGGCCGGCCCCGGTTTGATACGCCCATCGCGGGCAGGTTCTGGCCTGATGCATAGAGCCAGCATTAAAGCGGCTACCCGGCGGTCAGGACCCGACCAGAATGCGCCTGCAGCAGCTGCGGTTCCCGGCTCGCGATCAGCTCGCAGCAGACGGCGGATTCGTGCCGGTTCTGACGAATCCTGCCGCTGACGCCCGCCGGGCGGGTGCCACCATGCCGCCGGGCCGCGGCGAGGCCGTCGCCGCGCGGGCTGCCCGGCGACCGGGACACGGTGGAACGCAACACGACCGTCACCAAGTCCAAGAGCAGCTGCGGGGGCGGGCCCGCCTGCAGTGCCGGGAGGCATGGCCTGGCTGCCTGGTCCAGATGCGCACGCTGTGCCAGCCGCCGGCCAGCGCCTGTACCACTGCGGCGCGGACGTCCTGGTGCTGGCCGGCGATGGCGCGGTCGCGGATCAGTGCGGCGGTGTCGTCATCGTGCCAGCGGTCTGCCAGCTCCTGGCCGGAAGCCGCCTGGCCGTCGCAGCCGCGGCAACCCCACCGTGAGCCGTTGCTGGGTGCCTGGAGGCCCCGGGCTCTCCGGGGCGATTCATCGCACGCAGAATTGGCCAATCGTGCGCGCCACCGTCCTTGCTGTCCGGCCATCTCCCTACAGCGCCGAGTCGGCGATCGGCATTTTCGTGGCTCAGACGCTTAACTACACTACGTAACCGGCGGTCGGACGACACTTCGCGCGCCGACGGCTCGATATGGACGTCGATTTCGTCACGTCGGGCCGGCGGCTGGCAGCACCCGAACAGCTGATCTGCGCGGTTCAGAAGCCTCGGCCTGGCCGATGGACTGGTCGGTCGACACGGCGACGCGCCGTTAATGCGGCTAGCGAAATTCAACTGACAGGATGTCGTAATCAGATGTCGTCCGGCCGGACAACTCAGGCGAAAGGCCATGGCGTGTCGCCCAAAACGAACTGTTCCGGGACCTTGTCCGAAATCAGCTGCCGGAACCAGTGACAGCAGCCGGTTGATCATCTGCTAGTTCAGGCGGGACGCCAATGATGCCGGGCCGGTAGCGACGGCAGCGGCAAATCTCGTCTGGCTTGTTTTGATAAATTCTTCAAGGCAATGCTGCGAGGGGTTGTCGCCGTCCTCGCACCCGAGGAGGATCTGCGGCGCTGGTTCTCCTGGCAGTGGTACGGGACAGACACGCTCGTGGACAGCCTGGTCAGCGCCGGGACGCTGCGCCGGGTCGGACGGTCATGTCACCGTGACCGGATGGCTTGGCGGGCCCTGGCCGGCGGTCGGCTCGGCAGCGTCGAAGTGCGATGTCGAAGACCTGGGCGGTGACGAGCGGGCGAGAATCGGTGCAATGGTGGCCGGCAGCGTGCTGGCGGGGACGGTGGGTGTGATGAGTGCTGGAGGCGCGGACCGGCGCGTGTCGTTGCTGTTCGACTTCTTCGTCCTGAACCAGCGGCTGCGGCAGCTGCTCGGTCAGGCGCTGAGCGGGAGCGAGCTGCGGCCCGATGAGTACGCCGTTTACAGCGTCCTGTTCGAGCATGGCTCGCTGACCCCCACCCAGATGGCGCGGCTGATGGCGATGCCGGTCACGACGACGCTGGATTACCTGCGCGTGATGACCGCCAGGGATCATGTCAGGCGCACCCGCAATCCCGCTGACGGCCGCTCGTACCTGGTGTCCCTGACCGCGGCGGGCCTCAGTGCGCACCGGCGGACGAATGCCGCGTGGAACGTCGCGGTGCGGCGGCTTGAGGAGGCGCTGGCTAAGCCGGCGCGGGAAGTCCGCGAGGCTCTGCACGCGCTCGACGATGCCGCGGTGGCGGCGCTGGCCCTGTTCGCCGCCGAGGGCAGGGCCGGGCCGGTGCCGGGTGAGCCGTGGCCGGCTACCGCGGAAAGGTGAGGTGAGCGGCGACCCAGGCCCGGACGGCGGCGAAGTAGCCGGGCGCGAACCTTGTGGCGGCCGCCAGCCCAGTATCGAGGCCATGCCTGGTGGCGATCAGGCCGTGGCTGCCCCCCGCGAGCACGTGCACGGTCCACCGCCGATCGTGGTAGGAGGCGAGCTTAGCGACGCAGACGCGGACCGGCACCTGGCGGTCGAGTTGCCCGTAGATCCACAGCGCGGGAATGCGCAGGGCCGCCAGCGCGGGCGCGGGGTCATAGCCTTCGCCGGGAGCGGCGCGCACGGCCGCGTCGATCACCTGGTTAGGCTCGGCCGGGACGTACTGCGACCCGCCGCTGAAGTCGGCGTAGACCCCCTGCTGGTTCGCGGTGACGGCGGGCGCTGCGATGAGGATCGCGAACCTGATTCCCGGGACGCGCCTGGCCGCCAGCGGAGCGACCCAGCCGCCCTGGCTGTTGCCGTCGAAGCCGACTTGCCGCTTGTCGACCTGCGGTTGTGCCAGCAGGAATCGCGCCGCCGCGGCCGCGTCGGCGGCCTCGATGCCGATGGTTTGCGGAGTGGCAAGGTCGCCGGGGTAGACGCCGGTGGAGGAGCCGGTACCGCGCTTGTCGAAGGCCAGAACCGCGAAGCCCATGCTCAGGTAGATGCCCTGGGAGATGCTCTCGAAGTGGCGGCCGAGCGGACCTGAGCCTTGCACGATGACGATGCCCGGGTGGGGCCCCGGGCCTGGCGGGATGGTCACCGTGGCGGCAATCACCGCTCCGGTGCTCGGGAAGCGGACGTCGTGCGCCCGGGTCCGGACGCGGGCGGCGTCTACCGGCATCTGGCCCGGAGCGATCCCGGATACCTTGACCGGGTTCCCGGCCGCGTCCAGCTCGAACCGCAGCCGGCCCTGGATCGGTGCTGATACTTGCCAGCCCGGCCCGTACCCGAAGTCAGCTTCGCCGGGTTCGGCTCCGCCAGCCGGCGATAGCTGCCTGATCTGCCCCGATCGCAGGTCCAGCCACCAGCCCTGGTAGGTGACCACGAAGGCGCGGCGGCCCTGGCGGTACACGCCTTCCAGGCGGGAGAACGGCTCCCGCATCACGCCAGGCGGCGCGGCTCCCCGCGCGGCCTGGCCGGCCGTTGACCGTCCGGGTCCGGCAGGCGACGGAGTTGCGACCGCGCACCCAGCCAGGGCAGCCGCGCCGGCCAGTGCGCCGAGCCAGGCTGGCATGTTCCCCCGCGTCCTAGAGGTCATGACCCCAAACTAACACGGAACCGTGTTAGTTTGCCGCAGCCGGCCGATGTCGTAGCCGACGACGCCGCCGACCGCCGAACGCCCCGGCCTGGTACGCGAACATCGAGTCCGCTCGCTGGCCGGCCAGGCCGCTCCGCGGACGTGTCACGGGTGGCGTTCACTGCTCGCTTGCCATTACGGGCTGCCGCAATTGGACTCGCGAGCATCTAACCGAGGCAGACCGACCCGGACTGAAACCAGAAGGAAGACCGCTACCCGCAGTGCGCGGTTCAACCACAGGCCGCCCCGTAGCCTGGTTGGTCCAGCATCGTGCTGGCCGGAGGATGGTGATCTTGACAGAGGTAGCGCCCACGACGGACGGCGGGTGGCAGATCGTTTTGCCGAGCCGGTCAGTCGCGGTCGGGTCGTCGCTCGTCGTGGAGGCCAACCGTTTGCTGACCGGGGTCTCCGTACAGGTCGCCCGCGGCGTTACCCCTGCTGTGGACACAACGGGCCCTAGATCAAGTTAGGCGAGCAGAATCGGCGACGCTCATGCAGTTTCCAGTCGTCCGCGCAAATACCCTGGACGAGTGCGGAGCCGTCGCGATGCGCGAGGCGTCTCTGCTCGTGACGCTTCTTGCCGCACATCGGGGCAGCTTCGGCGATGTCTTCTGCACGATTATTCACGAGCAGCAGACCGGTCGACTGCTGCCGGGCATTCACATTCCGCCATATCGGGGCAATCTCCTCGGAGGCTTTATATCCGGAGAGGAGCCCGAAGGGCTGCGGCGGGATCTTTATGCCATCCAGGGTGACTCAACACTCCAGCTCTTCGCCTTGCTGCTTGGGGAGGCCATCAGAGAGCGCCGACCCGAGTTCCGGTACGTGCGGCTTTGGTCTCTCCTTGAGACTGTCGCGAAAAGTCGAGGGTGTGCCGGACGACCCAAGCGTGACTGGAGTGGCCAGGCGCAGGCGGGCAAGAAAGGGCAGGCCCTTTTTGTGCAAGAGGCATGCGGAGCAGGTTTACGAATTGCTGCGCGAACTGCCTGCTCCCCGCGGCATCCTGGACGAACATGCACGATGCCGAGCTCGCGGCGCCGGGCCCGGATGGCTTACGCGGGCAGCATGACGCGCAGGGGCACCTTCCCCCGTGTGCCCCTGCGCGCGATGGACGGACGGTTACCTGGTGTAACTGATCATGCCGGGACGTAGAGTGTGCCGCTCGAGATCGGGTCGGGCGAGGCGCCGATGCTGTGACCGAACGCATCCGAGACGATCGTGTTGGAGTAGGTCACCGACTGCAGGAACAGGGTCTGGCCCCGGCGGGCAGCTGGAGACCCCGTACCCGGCGGGCCCGCGGACAGGCTGCCGGTGGCGTTCCCGTTGCTCACCGGGAAGGTGCCCGAGGCCAACAGGTGGGTGTGCACGGTTTCCTTGTTCCCTGCCTTGGGGTGGTTGCCGCCGTTGTTGAAGCACTGGTAGCACGCCGTGGCGTCAGCGCTGAGGGTGATCACAGCCAGAGCAGCGCTGAGTCGCGGCGTCACAGCTGGCCGGCATGGCGTCTGGCCGGTGCAGGTGAGTTGGGCACCGATGTCGTCGCCGGCGGGGGGAAGGGATGTCCCCAGATCAGGTGCCCGCAGGGGGCTGAGGCCCCGGCGGATCAGGTTGAACGAAGTTGCGGCGTAGGGCCGTACGGCAGCATCTCGCTTCCCGCAGTCCTCGCGTGTATAGTCACTTGATGGCTATGCACGCGATGATGGCGGGGCAGAGATGGCGTTGCGAGAGGTGCTTTGCAGCCTCCTGCTAGAGGGGCCGGCGCACGGCTACCAGCTCCAGGTGACGCTGGAGGCCGAGCTCGGCCCGCTGTGGGTCACGCGCGCCAGCCAGGTGTACCTGACGCTGGGCCGCATGCAACGCGACGGGCTCGTGGTCAGTCGCCGCGTCCGTCAGGCGAATCGCCCGGACCGCCAGCTCCTTCGGCTGACCGCGCGGGGCCGCGCTGTGGCCACCGACTGGCTGTTCGCGCCTGGCCCGGCCGAGGAGATCGTTGTCCGGCTCGCGCTCGGGCGGCTGGTGCTGTCCGATCGGTTCGCCGAGCTGGTCGCGCTGATCCTCGAGGAGCGCACCCGGGCGCTGCGGGCGCTGCGGGCGCTCCGCGACGAGGCCGAAGGCGGCTTCCAGCGGGAGGCGGTCGAGGCTGAGCTCCACCGGGTCCAAGGCGAACTGCGCTGGCTCGCCGGCGTGCGCGACCGCAGCGGGCAGCTTGGCGCGATGCCCCGCGGGGCGAGGCCGAGGAGCAGCGGAGGTGGCAAGGTTGCCGGACTCGACTGACCACCGCGTACCAGCAGAGACGTGGGCAGCCGCAGCAAGCAGCCGGCAAGGGCAACGGGCCGGCGGCGGCGCGGTACCCGCCGTGCACCTCGCGGCTGTCTCGCGGACCTACGCGACCGGCGCGACCGAGGTCCGCGCAGTCCGGGAGGTGACCATGACGGTGCCGGCCGGGGCCGCCATCGCGATCACCGGCCCCTCAGGGTCCGGCAAGAGCACTCTGCTCGACCTGATTGCGGGCCTGAACCGGCCTACCGGCGGGGAGGTCACCGTGCTCGGGCAGGCGCTGTCGGCGCTCCGCGAGCATGAGCTGACCGCCTTCCGGGCCCGCCACGTCGGCTTCGTTTTCCAGGACCCGCACCTGTTGCCCGGCCTGACCGCGCTGGAGAACGTGGTGGTGGCGCGCCTGCCGTGGCGTTCTCGTCGCAGGCTGGTACGCGAGGCGCGCGATCTGCTCGACGCCGTCGGCCTGGCCGAGCGGGTCGACCACCCGCCAGCGCGTTTGTCGGGCGGGGAGCGCCAGCGGGTCGGGATGGCCCGAGCGCTGCTCGGCGGCCCCGCTCTGCTGCTGGCCGACGAGCCGACCGGTGACCTGGATGCCGCCACCACCGAGGCGTTGCTCGAGCTGCTCGGACGGCTCCGTGCCGAGTTGACCCTCACCGTCGTCATCGCTACGCACGACCCGGTGGTCGCGGCGGTTGCCGACCGCGTCGTACGGCTGGTAGACGGCCGGCTTCTAGCCGATCACGGCACCGTCTCCGGCACAGACCTGATATCCGCGCCGGACCTGCCCACCCACACCCTGGAGTGACGCTATGCTCTGGCTCGCCGTCCGCGAGCTCGCCAGCCGGCGCACCGCCACGGCCCTCGCCGCGCTCGGGCTGCTGACCGCCACGCTCGGCTTCATCACCCTGGTGGGCACCTCGCAGACGACCAGGGCCGTGCTGCACGGCGGCATCACCCGCACCTGGAACACCCCCTACGACCTGCTCGTCCGGCCGCCCGGCTCGGTTACGCCGTTGGAGGCGCGGCAGGGCCTGGTGCGGTCGAACTATGCCAGCGGGCTGGCGAACGGCGGCATCACCCGGGTCCAGCTCGCGGCGATCCGGCGCATCCCCGGCGTGTCGATCGCCGCGCCGGTGGCGATCGTCGGCGCGGTAAACTGGACGACCGGCGGCTTCGGCGTGCTCCTAGACCGAAAACCCGCCCGCGGGCCGCTGGCCGTGTACAAGCTGGTGATCGACTCGACCACCGATGCCGGGCTTTCACGGGCGACGGTCGAGACCCACTACATCGTGGTGGCCGCAGAGGGCACGGTGCGCTACGTGGAGGGAACGCGCGACGCCACGCTGGAGCTGCGCGGCCGCACGATCGACTGCAGCTATCCGGTGACCTGTTTCGCGCCGGTCGAATGCGACCACGGGCAGTGCGGCCCGCCGGCCGACCCGCCAAACCACGGCGCGGAGGTCCTGCAGCCGATCGTCATCGCGGGGAT
>WNFX01009177.1_pt1 | contig 17592 bp, 21 predicted proteins | sample 5400111 | NCBI WGS metagenome assembly WNFX01 (sample SAMN13153363, study PRJNA577476) | soil metagenome | isolation source: 40 cm soil or saprolite under grassland replicate 1 | place: USA:California | collected 2016-06-15 | reverse complement strand
TGGTGGTTGTGCCGTGTGGTGGCGACGAGGTTGCTGTCGCGCAGGGCCAGCAGGTGGCGTGATGTTCCTGCGGGGCTCAGTTCGAGGAGCGCGGCGAGCGCGGTGGTCGACAGGGGCTGGTCGAGGCCGGCGAGGACCAGTGCGCGCGTCTGGCCGAGCAGGCGTGCCAGCGCATCGGGCGGTGTGGTCGGCGCGCGCCACAGCTCGGCGATGCCACGGGCGGGGTAGACGATGGTTGGCTGCCACGGCTCGTCCACGATCGCGGTGACGTACGGCCATAAGTAGGCACTCGGCATCACGACCAGCCCGCGCTCGTCAACGTTGACGGTGCGGCCGCTGCGGTCGGCGACCGAGAGGCCGGGCTTGGTCCAGCGGATCCGGGGGTGGAGCTCGTCCAGGACACGGCGGAGGCCGTGCCGCGCAAGCGTCCGGGAGCGCTGCTCGATGTCGCGATCCAGCAGTGTTCGCACGCGGATCCAGAACGGCGCGACGAGCCCGCTCCAGACCTCGTGCAGGCGGGCGGCGAGCAGGTCGCGCGCCCGTGCGGGATCGGTCAAGAAGGAGTCGAGCAGGCGGCGATGCTGGTCATCCTCGACCGTCTCGCGACACAACTGGAGTTCGTGCGCGACCTGCGCCGGTGGGGTCGCGCGGATCTCGGCGAGTTGGTCGCGCAGACGCGGCCAGGCTGTTCGCGGCGGCGGTGTCAGGAAATCTGGCACGAAACCCCAGAGCGGCTCGACCGCGAGCAGCGGCGCCAGGTCGAGCCGGGCCACGCGCTCACCGACGAGTCGGTGCCAGGGCTCGTGGTAGGAGCGTGCGCGGTCGTCGACGAGCGTGCGGACCGCCGCCATCGTCTCCCAGGCGGGCGACCAGGCAAAACGCACCGCCATCAGCGAGTCCTGCGTACGCAGCGCAAGGAGCGTCATCTTCCAGAAGATACGCCCGTAGGCGAATCATTCGCGCTGGGTCGCTCGCCTGCCGAGGCTGTCAGGCATGAGCAGCCAGGCCACACCGCGGATCGGGTACAGCGAGGCGCTGGCGTCCGGCCAGTTCCGGGCGCTCTTCGCGTCCCAGCTGGTCTCGGTCAGCGGCACGAGCATCGCCGCGGTGGCGCTGACAATCCTGGTCTACCAGCGGACGGCGTCGCCGCTGCTGGCGTCGCTGACCTTCGCGCTCGGATTCCTGCCCTACCTGCTCGGCGGCGGTCTTTTGTCGGGCGTCATCGACCGCGTTCGGCCGCGGCGGCTGGTGGTGAGCTGCGACCTCGTCTCGGCGGTGCTCGCGGCGACGATGGCCTGGCCGGCGATCCCGGTGACGATCCTGCTCACGCTGCTGCTGGCGATCGGCACGCTCGCCTCGGTCTCCAGCGGCGCCCGTGTGGCCTTGGCGCGCTCAACCGTTTCTGAGGGCGCGTACGTCCCAGCACGGTCGCTCATGCGGATCGCCGCGCAAGTCGCGCAGCTCGGCGGCAACGCCGCCGGCGGAGCGCTGCTGGTCGTGCTCACCCCGAGCGGCGCCCTGCTGGTGAACGCCGGCAGCTTCGCGTTCTCGGCGGCGGCGGTGCGGTTTGCCGTCGCCGACCACGCCAACGCCGGCCAGCCAAGCCAGGCGAGGTTGCTGCGAGACTCGCTGCGAGGCGCCCGGACGATCCTTGCGCACGCCGAGCTGCGCCGCCTGCTCCTGGTCGGCTGGCTGGCGCCGATGTTCGCCGTCGCACCGGAGGCGCTGGCCGCCCCCTACGTTGCCGCCCACCACGGCTCCTCGACCCTGGTCGGCTGGTGGCTGGTCGCCCTGCCCGTCGGCCTGATCGCCGGCGACATCGCCGGCGTCCGCCTGCTGACCCCACGACAGCAGCGACGCCTGGTCGCGCCCGCGGCAGCCGCCGGGTTCGTGCCCTACCTCGCCTTCGCGTTCGACCCGCCCATCCCGATCGCCCTGTTGCTGCTGGTCGCCTCCGGCGCCTGCGGCCTCTACATGCTCGGCCTGGACGCCCGCGTGCGCGACGCGGTGCCGCCCCAGCTCTTCGCCCGCACAATGACCCTGAACTCGGCCGGGCTGATGACCCTGCAAGGCGTCGGATTCACGCTCGCCGGTGCCATCGCGCAAGGCATCGGCCCCGCCATCGCCATCGCGATCGCCGGCAGTCTCGGCCTCACAGCGACGACCGCGCTGCTGCGATCCGACCTACGACCGCGTCGAGGGCGTATCGACCGCTCGATACAGCGCCGCAAGCCGCGGCGTGCCAGCGCGCGCACCGAGTAGGAGTACCTGAAATGCCAACTGTCCCGGGGGGCTATCCGGTTGGCTTGTTGCTGCCGACGACCAGGGTCACGACGGATCCGGCCGGGACGACCGAGCCCGCGCCCGGCGACTGCGAGATGACCCGCTGGGACTGGCCCGCGTCGGGGACGGGGGCCAGCGTGATCTGTGTCACCAGCCCGGCCTGGGCCAGTATCCCGGACGCCTCCTGCCGGTGGAGCCCGACCACGTTGGGGACGGCGCGCAGACCGGAAACGACCGCCGTCGTCGGGGCCCCCGGCGAGGTCGTGGTCGGTGCGGCGGTCACCGGCGCCGTGGTGGTCGGCTTGGTTGTCGTCGTCGGAAGCCCTATCGTGCCGGGCGCCCCGCTGGTCGTGCTCGTCAGGGCCACCAGTGGGGGCAGCGCCGGGGCGGCCAGGCCGATACCGGCCGTGCCGGACTCGCCGCCGTGCCGCTGCACAGCGGCGACCGAGCCGGCGATGGCCACGGCGGCCACCACCAGCGCCGCGGCCACGGCCAGGCGCCGCCGTCGTCGTGGCCGAGCGACCCGAGCGGCCCGAGCGGCCGAAGCTTGCGACGAGCTGACCGAGGACCGGACCAGCGCGGTGCTGCGAGGAGCGATCGTGACCGGCGCGCCGAACGGGTCGGTCGCCGGCCCCCCGCCAAGCCCGTCGACCGGGACGGAAGCCTGATGGATGGCCACGAGGAAGCGGTTCAGGTCGCGGCCGAGGTCGGCCGCCGTGGCGTAGGAGTCGACCGGGTCGTCGGCTGCCCGGTACACGATCTCGGCCAGCTCGGGCGGCACGTCGGGGCTCAGGAACAGCGGGTCGCCGTCGGCCGGCTCCTGGCCGGTCAGCATGGCGGCCAGGCAGTGGCTGAGCGCCCGCAGGTCCGCGGCGGGGTTGGGCGCCGTGGCGAAGGGCCGCGCAGCTTCAGCGATGCGGAAATCCGTCAGCTTCACGTGGCCGTCGCCGGCCATCAGGACGTTGTCCGGGGTGAGGTGGCCGTGGACGATGCCGCGGTCGTGCGCGCTGGCCAGCGCGGCGCACATTCCGGCGGCGGCCCTTGCCGCCCGGGCGGGGCGCAGCGGGCCGCGGACGGCCAGCACCTCGCGAAGGCTGGGGGCGTCGACCAGCTCTGTGACGACGAAGCCGGAGCCGCCATGGCGCTCGACCCCGTGGACCGCGGCGACGTTGGGGTGGCTGAATCCGGCCAGCGTGGCGACCTCACGCTCCAGCCGGACCAGAAATGCCTTGTCGTTCGCGAATCGCCCGATCGGGACTTTGATGGCCACGCGGGTATCAGTCAGGCGGTCGCGCGCCTCCAGCACCGTGGTGATGGCACCGGTGCCAATTGACCGCATGACCTGATAGCGGTTGGTGAGCAGCCCTGGATCCATCGGTGGAGACTCTACTCGACCAGCCGCTCGAGAATCAGAGCGAGCTGAGGAAACCGAGCAGCGCGTCGTTGACCTCGCGGGGGCGCTCCTGCTGGGTCCAGTGGCCGCAGCCGGGCAGCCAGAGCGTGCCGCGCAGGTCCGGCACGAAGTCGGCCATGCTGGCGATCACCTGCCGGGCACCGGGACCGGCCACCACGGGGTCGCGGTCGCCGGCGATGTACAGGGCCGGCGGCCGCACCAGGGCCCGGTGCCATGCGGCGGTGAGCTCCCAGTTGCGGTCGATGTTGCGGTACCAGTTGAGCGGGCCGGTGAAGCCGGTGGTCTCGTATTCGGCGGCGTAGGTGTCGACGTCGGCCTCGGTCAGCCAGTCCGGCAGCCGCTCCGGTTCCGGGCACAGGTCGAGGAAGCCGCCACCCGGCGGCACGACCGGCACCGTCGGGGAAGCCTCGCCGGAGGCCGCGAAGAGCATCCGGCGGAAGGTCGCCGGCAGGTCCCGTTCCATTTCCGCCTCGGGCACCTTGGGCTGCTGGAAATAGACCATGTAGAAGCCGTCGCCGAGCAGCTCGCGCAGCACCCCGAGCGGCGGCCGCGACCCGCGCGGGCGGTGCGGCACCGACAGGGCGGCGACCCCGCGAACCAGGTCGGGGCGGAGCTGGGCGCTGTGCCAGGCGACCGGGGCGCCCCAGTCGTGCCCGACGACCACGGCCTGCCGCTCGCCCAGCGCCTCGATCAGCCCGACGGCGTCGCCGACCAGGTGCAGGATCGAGTACGCCTCGACCGGCTCCGGCCCGCCCGTGCGGCAATAGCCGCGCTGGTCCGGAGCGACCGCGTGGAAGCCCGCCCCGGCAAGCGCGACCAGCTGGTGGCGCCAGGAGTACCAGCTCTCGGGGAAGCCGTGCAGCAACAGCACCAGCGGGCCCGAGCCCGCCTCGGCGACGTGCATGCGCAGCCCGCTGCTGGAGTCGACAAGACGGTGGTTGATCTCGGTCATCGGCACTCCTGCGCTTCGACGGCGTGCGATGCGATTCTCGCGCGCCGCACGTGGCCGTTCCATGTCGGGGGTGGGTCGTAGGCTCTTGTCCTTGACATCGAGGAGGTGAATCCCGGCCGGTACGGCGTTGTGCCTGCCGACCGGCGGCGAGTGCGGCGACCCGCGATTCCAAGTTCCCGAGGAGGTTTCCTGGCGATGGTGACGGCTGAGGACGTGCGGCGGGTGGCCGGCTCGCTGCCGCGCAGCGAGGAGCACCTGATCCGCGATCACGTCAAGTTCCGGGTGGGCAGGATCGTGTTCGTCTCGATCTCGCCGGACGAGGCGTCGATGGGCTTCGGGTTCCCCAAAGAGGAGCGGGCGGCGCTGGTCGCCAGCGAGCCGGAGAAGTTCCACATGCCCTCCCGCTCGGACGAGCGCTACAACTGGGTGCGGGTCTGGCTGGACGCCATCGACGAGGCGGAGATGCGGGAGCTGGTCGTCGAGGCCTGGCGCATGGTCGTGCCCAAGCGCGTCGCCGCCTCCTACCCGTAGGGCGTGCCCTGCCCGGTGTCGCAGTATCGCCGTAGGCTCTCCAGGTCGTAGCTCCACCGGCAGCTCATCGGTCGAACGCCGGGCTGAGCACCGGCTTCACGTCCACGATGGGGGTTCCGTCCAGCGCCTCCAGGTTCCGGACCTGGACTCTGGTCTCCTGGATCGCGATGATCTCGACCCGGTGCAACCCGACCGGGTTGGGCCGATCGGCGGAGCGGGTGCTGAACACGCCCCGTTCCGGGGCCGCCGGGTCGTCGCGCGGATGCACCACCAGCACGTCGCGGTCGGCTCGATCCAGCCAGGTCAGCACGAGCACCTCCGAACCGACCCCGAGGTCGCGGAGGCCCTCCCGCACCGCCGGCTCGAACACCAGCCAGGCGTCGGGCGACCCCTCGTTCCCCTGCTTGGGAGCGGCGTCGCGGTCCACCAGCGGTGACTCGACCCGCCCGATCGGCTTCAACACATACGGACCCTCGGCCAACATGCCTCCTTCGTGTCCGGTGCAGGTCCCCCGGACGGGTGGAACCGCCGCAGGTCCGCCATTGGCGCCTCCTGTGCTCACATCAGCGCGGCGAGCCGGTCCCGAGCCGGTCCGAGGTGGGTCGCGGCCTCCTCGAGGCCGGCCCACGGGTCGGGCCGGGCGAGCCGGTCCCGGATCGTCCGCATCTTGTGCCGCCGCGGGTCGAAGTCGTCCAGCTCGGACCAGTCGAGCGGGACCGAGACGGGCGCGCCGGGCAGCGGGCGGACCGCGTAGGGCGCGGCGACGGTCTGCGCGTAGCCGTTGCGCCCGATGTCCAGGAACAGGCGGTCGCCCCGATCGGCGATGCGCCCCTCCGTGGTGAGGTTGTTGGGGTCGCGGGCGGCCAGCACCTCGGCAACGGCCATGCTGAAGATCTTCATGTCGTCGGTCTCGGTGTCGGGGACCAGCGGCACGACGATGTGCAGGCCGCGGGAGCCGCTCGACTTCAGGAAGGCGGGCAGCTCCAGCTCGTCGAGCAACCGGTGCAGCCCGGCCGCCGCCGAGCGCAGCACCGTCGGGTCGGGTGAGGCCGGGTCGAGGTCGAAGATCATCTGGTCGGGGTGGTACAGGTCCGGCACGCGGCTGAGCCAGACGTGCGGGGTGACGCAGCCCTGGTTGGCGAGGTAGGCGAGGTCGTCCGGGGCCCGGCAGACCGCGTAGGTGACCTCTTCCCGGGTGGTGCCGCTGCGGGTGCGGCGGTTGGGCGCGGTGACCCGCTCGATCCAGTCCGGGAAGTAGTCGCCGATCTGCTTCTGGAGGAAGCCGCTCCGGCCGATCCCGTTCGGGAACCGCTGCATGGTGACCGGGCGTCCACTGATCGCCGGCAGCATCATCGAGGCGACCGTCTCGTAGTAGCTCACCAGCTCGCCCTTGGTGATGCCGTCGTCAGGAAACATCACCTTGTCAGGGTGGCTGACCCGCACTCGATCGCTCAGGACCGCACCGCCCTCGTCTCGCCTCCGCGCGCCTCGGCCTGGGGCCGATCGCCTCCCGCCTTCGCCCGGCGCCGCGGCTGATTGTAATGGCGTCGGCTAGAGCCGTCGCTCGATCGGCAGCCTGGAGCGGGTGAGCAGGCCCGCGCCGAGCATCGCGACCAGGGGCACGACCAGCACCGCGATGCCGACGTTGAGCCACGGCACGGCGATCGGGTAGGGCGTGGGTGCCGGCCAGAGGTCGGCGTAGCCGCGGTTGAGCGCGACCAGCACGGCGACCGAGCCGCCCAGCCCCGCGGCCGTGCCGAGCAGCGACCCGAGCCCGGCGATCACGCCGGACTGGCTGAGCGACAGCCCGCGGCGGACCCGTGGGGAGGCGCCGACGGCGGCCAGCGTGCCGAGGTCGGCGCGTCCGTCGGCGGCGGCCAGCCCGGTGGCGATCGCGGCGGCCGAGCGTGATCAGGCCGGCGACGATAGCGAGCACCAGCAGGGCAGAGGTCGCCGGTTGCGATCCCGGGCCACGCTCGACGTACACCCCGTAGTCGGTGCCGAGCGCGCCCTGGAGGCGGTCCTGCTCGGCGACCGTTGGCATGCGCCTGGTGGTCGCCAGCGCGACCGACCGGACGGCGCCGAGCCCGAGCGAGCGGGCGGTCGCGCTGGTCATCAGGACCATCGGCGCCCGCGGAGGATGCGGCAACGCGTAGCCGCCAGGGCCTGCCGCCTTGCCTGGCGAACCCGGACGCTGTCCAGCTCCAGCGGCAGCGCCACGTTCTCGGAGGCCATCAAGCTGGCGACCAGGTTGAGGTCCTGGAAGACGTAGCCGATCCGCCGCCGGCGCAGGGCCGCCAGCGCCCACCGGCTGCAGGTGCCGAGCACGGTCCCGTCCACCACGACCTCGCCCCTGGTCGGCCGGTCCAGCCCGCCCGCCAGGTTGAGCAGGGTGGACTTGCCCGACCCGGACGGCCCCATCACGGCGACCAGCTCGCCCTCCTCGACGATCAGGGTCACGCCGCGCAGCGCGTGCACGGCCGTCTCACCCGTGCCGTGGACCCGGTGGACGTCGCGCAATTCGAGGATCGTCATCTGTTGACCTCCTGCTCGGCTCCCTCGACCGGGCGGGTCAGAGAGCTGGCTGGCGGCGGGGTGTAGCGGACCAGGCTGGCTTCGCAGTGGTCCAGCCAGCGCACCTCCGCCTCCGCCTGGAACAGCATCGCGTCGAGCACCAGCAGCCAGGACAGGTCGGCCGGCTTGTCGGCCCGTGCCTTCAGGCGCGTGTACTCCTGCAAGGTGCGCATCGTGGCGGTGCGCTGGTTCTGCACCACCGCGCGCACGTCGACCCCGGGGGTGGTCAGCGCCAGCGCGAGCTTGATGGCCAGCTCGTCACGCGGCCGGTCGCCGCGGCTGATCGGGGTGGTGAACCAGACCGCCAGGTCGGCCCGGCCCGCGTCGGTGATCCGGTAGGGCCGCTGGCCGGCGTCGTTCTCCGGGAGCGGGCGGACCAGGCCGTCGCGTTCCAGTCGCGACAGGGTCGTGTAGACCTGGCCGATGTTCAGCGGCCAGGTGCCGCCGGTTGACTCCTCGAAGGCGACCCGGAGCTGGTAGCCGTACATCGGACCGCGTTCGAGCAGCGCGAGAAGACCGTGTTTGACCGACATAGCTACCGAGTATGCATACTCGGTAGGTGGCGCGCAAGAGGCCATTGGAGATTGTCTTTAACAACCTCGCTCTGTAAGCTCAAGTCCGATCTTGGAGCAAGGCCACGTCAGGACGGAGGCCATGACCAGTCGGACCTACGGGCAGTTCTGCGGGCTCGCCCACGCCATGGAGCTGATCGGCGAGCGCTGGGCGCTGCTGGTCATCCGCGACCTGCTCTCCGGCCCGAAGCGCTTCACCGACCTGCGCAACGGCCTCCCGCGGATCCCGACCAACATCCTCTCCGCGCGGCTCAAGGAGCTGGAGGGCTCCGGCGTCATCCAGCGCCGGCTGCTGCCCCGGCCGCAGGGCTCGGTGGTCTACGAGCTCACCGACTACGGCAGGGAGCTGGAGGACGTCGTCCTCCGCCTCGGCCTCTGGGGGGCCAGAACGCTCGGCCAGCCCCGGCCGGACGACGTCGTCACCACCGACTCGCTCCGGTCCGGAGCTGCGGGCCCTGCTGGCCGGCGAGATCGGCCCGAGCGAGGCGGTCGCCGGCGGCAGCGTCCAGCTCAGCGGCGACCCCAAGCTGCTGGAGCGGTTCCTGGCGGTTTTCCACGTCCCGCCCCCGCCGTCGGCCATCTCCGCCTCCGCCTGATCCGGTCCACCCTCGAGGTCCGGAACCCGCCGGGAGGCTCAGGGGCGTCGACGTCCTCTGGAGACTGAAGGTCGCTCCAGCCGCTCGCTGGTCGGCGCTCTCAGCCGCTGACTGGGCGGACCTGGGGGCCCATGGCGGCTCTGGTGCGGCGCAGGGAGATGGTCAGGGCGGCTCTGGTGGCGGGGTCCAGGCGACCGTGGGCGAGCGACGGGATCACCGGGAGGACCGTGTAGCCGGGGTGCTGCACCCAGGTCGGGACGTAGCGAAGGTCGCCGACCACGTACCGGCCGTCCTGGCGCGCGACGTGCACGGCGATGATGACCCCGTCCTGGGTGTTGGCGGGGCAGCACGCGGACGACTGGGCTGACAGCAGGTTGCCCATGCCGAACGCGACCCATTTGCCGTTGATCCGCCGCGCCGGCTGCACCACGTGCGCGTGGTGCCCGAGGATCAGGTCGATGCTCGGGTCGGCGAGGAGCTGCTTGGCGATCCGGAGCTGCTGCGGCGTCGGCGCCGTCCGGTACTCCTGCCCCCAGTGCAGGAAGACCACGGTGAACTGGGACCCGGCCCTCCTGGCCGCGCGAGCGTCGGCGAGGATTCGGGCGGGGTTGATCTGATTGGCGCGCCACGGCTGGCTGGCTGGCAGCTTGCGCCCGTTGAAGCCGTACGCATAGCTCAGCATCGCCACGCGCACGCCCTTGACAGTGAGAAGGGTCGGCTGCGCCTCCTGCCGGTTGCGGGCGATGCCGGCGTGGCGCAGCCCCGCGCTGTCCAGGACCCGCAGCGTCCCGGACACGCCCTGGGGGCCCTGGTCGAGGGAGTGGTTGGACGCGGTGGAGCAGGCGTCGTAGCCGGTCGCCCGCAGCGCGGCCGCGACCTGCGGCGGGCCGTTGAACACCGGATAGCCCGACAGGTGCTTGCCGGTCGGCGACAGCGGTGTCTCGACGTGGCAGACGGCCAGGTCGGCGGCGGAGACGATCGGCTTGATCGCGCTGAACATCGGCCGGAAGTCATAGGCGCGGCCGCTGCGGGAGCCGTAGGCCCTGGCCCGCGCGACCAGGGGGCTGTGCGGCAACACGTCGCCGGACGCAACCATGGTGAAGCCGGGTGCGGTCGGCGCCGCCGAAGCCGGGGTCGCCGGGGTGGCGTGCGCCGTGCCGTCCGCCGGCGCCCCGGAGGCGTGACTGACCGAGCAGGAGCCCGTGAGCAGGAGCAGGAGGCCGACCAGGAACGCGGCTGCGACTCTCGGGGAAGGTCTGGAATCTCGACGACCTTCGCGGAACAGGCGCTGCTGGACGACGGTCCGGGCCCATGCCGGCACCGGCGCCATGCGCTCCACCTCCTGCTATCGAGGGGCGCGAGCGGCGTAGCGCCATCCGACTGGACTCACCGGATAGTCTTCGAACGCCTGGACAAGGATCTTGACTAGTTTCTCGCCATGGAGCTGGACCCACGCGTTCAGGGCGAAATGTCCCCTCCGCCGGTTGGCGGCCGGAGCGGCTCGCGTCCAAGTCCAGGCACCGGCTCACTCGTAGGTGAGCACCGGGGCGACGGGTTGGCGGGCCAGGAGGCGGGCGGGGTCGCGCCGATGGCGCGGAGCACCGCGTGGTTCCGGGCGGCATCACCGGATGCCTGAGCACGGCGGGGTCGCCCGAGTTGTCATTACCTTGGCCCTCCGATAGGGTTGCCACCCCCCCAATCCCCCAGAAACAACAGGTTCAGCACGTACCACGTGCCTCCCCGGTTCGATCCCCCAGCCCGGAAAGGAGGCCGGAGTTGCAAGCTGCTCGACGGACCCCCCACCGCCGAGGGCTTCCCGGCGCCCGCTCCACCATCGGCTTGCTGCTGGCGGCCAGCCTCGCGCTGGCCGGCGTCGGCGCGAACGCGGCGCAGGCCGAGACGCCAGCCCAGAAGATCGCCCGCCTGCGGGCAGAGGCCGCCAAGGTGCAGCACAAGATCGACCGTATGAACGACCAGGTCGAGACCCTGGTCGAGCAGTTCAACGCCAACCAGGAGGCACTCCAGGAGACGAAGGACCGCCAGCGCAGGACCGCTCGACGGCTGGCGGCCGCCCGCAAGCAGCTCGCCGGTTCGGAGCAGGTGATGGGCGAGCGCATCCGCGCGATCTACATCGACGGGCCCGTGACCCGGCTCGGGCAGCTCCTCGAGGTGCAGACCGTGAGCGACGCGGTGACCATGGCGCACTACCAGCAGTCGGTGACGGACGCGGACGTCGAGTCGATCGCCAACGTCGAGCAGAGCAAGCGCGAGCTGACCTCGATCTCGGACACGCTGGCCTCGCAGCAGCGGCAGCAGGAGGACATCCAGGCCATGCTCAGCTCGCAGCGTCGCGACATCGAGCACCGGCTCGCCCAGCAGCGCGACTACCTCGACCGCCTCAGCGGCGAGGTCAAGCAGGCGGTCCAGGCCGAGCAGCGCCGCCAGGAGGAGCTGCGCCGGCAGGCGCTCGAGCGCAAGCTCGCCGCCGAGCGCGCGGCCCAGCTGAAGGCTGCGCAGGAGGCGGCGGCACAGCAGAAGGCCGAGCAGCAGGCTGCATCGACATCGACGGGGCCCACGAGCGCGGCCGAGCAGGCGATCGCCTTCGCGCGAGCGCAGATCGGCAAGCCCTACCAGTGGGGCGCCACCGGTCCGGACTCCTACGACTGCTCCGGCCTGACGATGGCGTCCTATGCCAGCGCGGACGTGAGCATCCCCCGCACCTCGCGCGAGCAGTACAACTTCGGCACGCACGTCGACAGCATGTCCAACCTGGTGCCAGGCGACCTGGTCTTCTATGCTTACGGCACCGACCCGTCCACGATCCACCACGTCGGCCTCTACATCGGCGACGGCCTGATGATCGAGGCGCCGTACACCGGCGAGGACGTCCGCACCGCCTCCATCAACCGCTCGGACTACTTCGGGGCCACCCGGCCCACGGGAGGATAGGGCTGATCACGTGGAGGTCGTGCCGGCCAGCAGCGCACGGGGCTGATCGTGCGCAGTGTCGGCATCGCCAGCGCAGCAGGGCGCCTCAGGAACCGGATCGCAGGGCTGGGATCACCTCCTTTGCCAGACGCTCGGCCTGCTCGTCCTTGTCGGGACCGTCAGGCATGAAGTTCAGGGCGGTGAAGCCCAGCCCGAGGAAGCCGCGCAGCCGCTCGATCACCGCGGCAGGGGAGCCCGAGACCGTCGAGGGATCGGCGTCGGCACGCTCGTCCACCCGGACGACCACGTGTCACTGGACCGCACCAGCCGCATTAGCGCGGACCATCCCGCGCGACCTCCTTCCGGTGGATCTGAAAGGATGCGACGGCGCCTCGTTCCCGGTCGCGGCGCTGCTCCTGGCCCAGGGCCGCGTCCCGTCCCGCGCCGAGGCGCAGGGACCCGGGCCCACCGCTGACCCGATCAGCCTGCTGCCGGTCCTCAATGGCCAGGCAGCCCTGTACCTGCTGGCCGGCGTGCTCGCCCTGGTCGTCCTCACCCAGCCTGGCGGCCGCGGGCGGCCAACCCTGGAGCCGGTCAGCGCGAGATCGCGCTGAAGCGGTCACGGGCGAGGCGCTCGAGCTCGTCGAGGGCCTGGCGGGCCTGGGCTGCGGCGGCGGGATCGCGGTCGCCGAGGCCGCTGCCGGCGAAGTCGTCCTCGTCGAGGCGCAGGATGGTGCGGCCGTCGGCGGACGCCCACAGGTCGAGGTCCAGGTCCTCGGAGATCACCAGGCCGTCGCGGACGCTGGCGGGCCGGGCGACGTCGCAGTACCAGCCCTTCAGCTCGCCGCCTCCGGCCCGCACCTCCTTGATTGAGTACCAGCGGTCGCGCCAGTAGTGCTCGGTGAAGACGTCGCCGGGCTCGAAGCGCACGTAGCCGAGGTCCCGAGCCCAGTCGAACGACCAGGGCCCGCGCACGACCACGTGGTTGCCGTCGTCGACGAGCGCCACAGCGGGGTACTCCACGTTGTCGCCGCGCGGCTTGACGAGGCTGACCGTGACCGGGCTACCCGGCGCCAACCTGCCGCCCCCGACCTCCGCCATGGGCGCTAGCCTTCCGTGGTCGCCGATCCGGCCGCGGCCATGATCCGCTGGACGTTGGCGGGCGCGAAGAATTCGGGCGCCGGCACGGTCCCGGCGATCACGCTGACGAAGGCGGTCATCGCCTCCTGGTTGCCCGGCAGGGCGGCCAGCAGCTCGAGCATCGCCGGGGGCGGCGGCTCCATCGAGGCGAGCTGGCAGGTCAGCTCGAACATCGGCAGCGCGGTGACGTCGCGAGCGCGCTGGTAGTCCGCCATCTCGTCCTCGAAGGGACTGCCGCCCGCCAGCCAGCGGTCGAGTCCGACCGCGAGCAGCTCGGCGTCGCGGAAGGCGTCGCTGATCCCCTGCGCGGTCAGGGGGTCCTTGTGGTACCCGGCGTCGCCGACCAGCGCCCATCCGGGACCGTACGGTGTGCGGAAGAAATTCGGGAGATCGCCGGTGCCGACGAAGCGGCTCTCCCGCGTCGCCCCGCGGATCCGCTCGGCGAAGGAGGGGGCCATCTCGAACATCCTCAGGTAATTCCCCTCGACGTCGCCGCGGTTGGCGTCGAATTCCCGGCGCGGCCAGCCGGCGATCACCACAGTGAGGTCGTCGTGGGTGGGGAAGGCCGCCCAGGACCGCTCGGACCGGATGTAGCCCTCGAAGCCGTCGGCCGGCAGGTCCCGCCAGTACGCGTAGTAGCTGGCCTCCAGGGTCGGCTGCTCGTGATAGGTCGCCGCCTGCACGGCCCTGGCCACGGACGAGTGCAGCCCGTCCGCCCCGACCACCAGCCTGGCCCGCTCGGTGACTGGCGCGCCGTCCTTTGCATGACCGCGGATGCCGGTCACGGTGCCGTCCTCGATGAGCACCTCCGAGACCGTGAACCTCTCGCGCAGCTCGGCACCGGACTCGACCGCCGCGTCCACCAGCAACTTGTCGAGCACGGTGCGCCGGGGAGCGTAGCCGCGCGAGATCGCTCCGGCGGGCTTGGGCGCCGCGGTGACCGTGAACGGGCCGAAATCGATCTGATAGGTGGCGATCGGCGGGCAGCCGCTGGACGCCAGGCGGTCGAGCAGGCCCCAGCGGTCGAGCGCGGCGACACCCGGTGGATGGATCAGGTGCGTCGACATGGTGTCGCTCGGAAAGCTCGCACGGTCGACCAGGAGGACCCGGTGTCCCGCGCGGGCCAGGAGCATCGCCGTGGGCGAGCCGGCGCATCGCGCGCCGACGACGATGACGTCATAGCTTGATGGCATCTGGATCCTCTCGGTGCCCGGTATGGCAGACTCTGCGTGTGAATGCGGTCGATGCGGTGTTCGAGGAGCGCTGGTGCCTGGGAGCGGGAGAGCGCGGCAACCCGGCGACAGTATCCAGCCATGGACGCTCGGCAATCGAGTCGAGGTGCTGGTCCACGCCGGCAGCCAGCACCAGAAGCTGGTGGTGCTGCGCCGCGCCGGCGCCTTCTGACGCTGCCGCCGGGTGGGTCGCTACCATCGTCGGCGTCGACGGACCGCTGGTCGACGCCCGGCCGGCGCACCTCGACCAGACACCGCTCAGCCAGCCCGGGAGGCCGCCGATGCGCCGTGTGCAGGTGTTCGACGTCAACGAGACGCTGCTGGACCTGGCCGCGATGGACCCCGCACTTCGAGCGGCGACCTCGACGAGGTGGTCGACAAGATCATCGCCACCGACGTCTAGGAAGCCTCCCTGGAGGAATTTCGGTCTCAGTCCTCGATAGGGACAAGAGTGACACGGCCGTCATCAGCCACGCTCCAACCCGGGTTGTGCGCGACCTCCCAGCGAACGCCGTCGGGGTCCGCGAAGTAGCCGTGGAAGCCGCCGAAGCCCGCACGCTGCGCCGGCTTGAGGATCGTCGCACCGGCCGCGGCGGCCGCCTCCAGCGCCTCCACCACGGCCTGGTCGCTGTCGACGTTGTGCGCCAGCGTGAACGGCACGCCCGCTCCGGGCCCCGTGGGATCGTCGGCGGGCTGCGCGGGGCTGCCGGCGGCGCCGCGCACGTCCGCCTCCATGTCGACGGCCGGCCACAATCCCAGGATCAGCCCGTGCCCGACCTGGAGGAAGACGACCTCGGGCAGGTCCAAGGTCGGCTCCCAGCCCAGACCATCCACGTAGAACCAGCGCGAGGCGCCGAGGTCCCGCACCCCGATCGTCACGAAATCCAGCCGCTGCCGCACTGCCGCTCCTTCCACCGTGGGCCGTCCCCCGCGCCAGTCTGCCCTGGCTCGCGGCCGGTGTCTTGAAGGTTTCGGACGCCCGGCCACCTACAGCGACCAGGGCACCAGGACGATCAACGCTAGGGAAGGCGCACTGAACGTCGGGATCGAGGGGGCGGCGTGGGCGATGGCGGGCGCGGCCGCTTCGCGCGGTGGGACGCCCTCCTGTACGGGGCGGCCGCGGGACTGGCCGCCATGTCCGCCCGGCTCGACCACATCCCGTTGCAGCGCGAGTGGGCGCGCCTGGCGCTTGGCCCCTACACCGTCGCGGCAGTCGTCGCCGCGCTGCTGGTCCTGCGCTGGCGCACCCGGCTCGCCCAGCGGCCGCTGGCGGCGCGGGCCACCCTGGCGGTCGCGGTCCTGCTCGCCGTCCTGGTCGTCCCGCTCGTCCTGGAGATCGCCTGGCGCGCGCGCGACGGCGACCGGCTGCACGTGCAATCGGAGATCTTCCTCACCGAGCAGGGCGCCCGCGCGCTGCTGCATGGTCGCGACCCCTACAGCGTCTCGTACGGCTACGGGTTGCTGCGCACCTATCCGGTCGGGGTCTGGCAGCACATCCCCTACCTTCCCGGGATCTTCGCCTTCGGGCTGCCGCGCGCCCTGCTGGGTCCCGGCCCGCTGACCGACGCCAGGGTCGGGTTCACGGTGGTCTCGCTGGTGGCGGCGCTGCTGGCGCTGCGGCGCAGCGGCATCTCCGGCGAGCGCCGCCTGCTGGTGCTGCTGGTGCTGCTGATCCTGCCGACCGGTGCGCGCTACCTGGTCGGCGGCGGCGACGACGTCGCCGTGCTCGCGCTGCTGCTGCTGGCGGTGGTGCTGGAGCAGCGCCGGCTCCCGGTCGCCGCCGGGCTGGTGGCCGGGCTGGCCGCCGTGGTCAAGCAGACCGCGTGGCTGGCGCTCCCGTTCCTCGCGCTGGCCGCCGTCGACCGTGATGGGCGGCGGGCCGGCTGGCGGTACCTGGCCGCGGTGGGGGCGGTGGTGGTCCCGGTGGTCGCCCCGTTCGCCGTCTGGGACGCGGGCGGGCTGATCCGCAGCGCGGTCCTGTTCCCGCTGGGCCTGACCGGCGAACCCACCCCCGCCCGGGGGCCGACGCTCGGCCAGTTGCTCGCCAGGCCCTTCCCGCAGGCCAAGGTCGCGATCGCCCTGCTGCTGGCGACCGCTCTGGTCGCCGCCGGCGTGCTGCTGGCGGTCAGGCGCCCACCCGCCGACGCGGCGATGGCGGCGCGGTACGCCGGCGTGCTGTTGGCGGTCGCCGTCGCGCTGGCGCCAGCCGGGCGGCTCGGCTACCTGATCTATCCGGTCAACCTCCTCGTTTGGAGCTGGGTGCTGGCGTCGGGCGCCTACCCTGTTGCTCGGCAACCCCGTCACGCCCCAGGGGCGGACCCGTCGCGGAACGGAGGAGGAAGCCGTGCTGGCGCTGATCGCGCGGTATCGAACCCAACCTGGCCAGGGAGACACCGTCGAGGCTCTGCTGCGGGAGATGATGGCCACCGTGAGCCGTGACGAGCCCGACTGCCTGCTGTTCCGGGTGACCAGGTCGCCGCGCGACGGGGAGGTGTTCCTGTTGTACGAGGAGTACGTCGACGAGGGAGCGCTCGACGCCCATCGCCGCACCCCCCATTTCCGCGACCTGATCGAGGGCAAGGTGATCCCGCTGCTCCTGGAACGCGAGCGCGAGGTGATGGTCCCCATCGCCTGAGGCGCCTTCGGCCCGGGCCGCCTGAGCCGCCTGAGCCGCGCGGGCCGCTCGGGCGCGTCGGCCCCAGCCCGGCCCCGGCGGGCCGGTGTAGCCTTGAACGTATGAGCAATCGTTCAGACGTCGTGGACCTGCTCGACCGCTGCGCCGCCAGCCTCCACCCGGAGCACGTGCGGCCGCTGCTCGGCAGCGTGCTGGACCAGGCGACGGCAGATCAGGTCGCGACCACCTTCGCGATGCTCGCCGACCCCACCAGGGCCAGGGTCGTGCATGCGCTCAGCCTCGCCGAGGAGCTGTGCGTCTGCGACCTGGCGCTGCTGCTCGGGGTGAGCGAGTCCGCCATGAGCCACCAGCTCCGGCTGCTGCGCGACCACCGCGTGGTCACCCGCCGCCGTGCCGGGCGGGTCGCCTACTACCGTCTCGCGGACGGCCACATCCGGCACATCCTCGCCGACGGCACCCGCCACGCGCTCGAACGGGGCTCGGCCGCCACCGATGCCACACCCCAGGACCCGGTCGGGGAGGTCGCCGGCTGATGAGCCAGCACGCGCGCCGCTCGGTCGACCACCGCAAGCGGCTCGGTCTGGTGCTCGCGATCACCTGCACGATCCTGGTGGTCGAGGTCGTGGGTGCGGTGCTGTCGGGCAGCCTGGCGCTGCTCGCCGACGCCGGCCACATGGCCACCGACGCCGGCGGGATCGGCCTGTCGCTGCTGGCGATGTGGTTCGCGACGCGCCC
>WNFX01003514.1_pt1 | contig 17601 bp, 14 predicted proteins | sample 5400111 | NCBI WGS metagenome assembly WNFX01 (sample SAMN13153363, study PRJNA577476) | soil metagenome | isolation source: 40 cm soil or saprolite under grassland replicate 1 | place: USA:California | collected 2016-06-15 | reverse complement strand
CCCGCGTCTCGTTGGTGAACTTGCAGAAGTTCACCTTCCACCAGTGCTCGGACTGGGCGAGCATCCGGATGTTGGCCCCCGCGCAGAACACCTTGTCCAGCCCGCCGGTGATGACCACGGCCCGCACCTGCGGGTGCTCGAACCGCAGCCGCTGCACGGCGTCGGCCAGCTCGATGTCGACCCCGAGGTCATAGGAGTTGAGCTTGAGCTCGTAGCCGGGCCGCAGGCCGGCCGCCTCGTCGACGGCCAGCACGATCCACGCGATCTCGCCGTCGGCCTCCAGCCGCAGGTGGCGGTAGCGGCTCGGGTCGGTGTCGAACGACACCGCCGGTACGCCGGGCATGGCACGCCACCTTCAGAGCCGGGATTGCAGAGACCCCGGCAGCAGGAGTCTCGTGGGTTGTGTCTCCATTCTCAACATCTTTCTGGCGTCGCGTCAAGCATCTGTAGCATATGGGCTACTGGCCGAGCCGTGGGTAGACGGTGAGGGCGTTCCCGGCCAGCACCGCGGCCAGCAGGTCATTGCCGAGGTCGAGCGCGCCGAACGCGCGGGCGTTGCGGGCGATGCCGGGCACCCCCGGCCAGTCGGTGCCGAAGATGAGCTTACGGGCGAGCCGCCGCAGGCCGAAGCGCGCGTAGTAGTCGGGCAGCCGGTGCGGGGGCAGCCCGGACAGCTCGATCCACACGTTCTCGTGCAGCAGGGCCAGCGACGCCGCGGCGTCATACCACCACCCCCGCCCGCCGTGCGAGAGAACGACGGTCAGGCCAGGGAAGTCACGCAGCACCGGCAGCAGGTGGTCCGGGGCGGCCAGCGAGTTGTCCGCCCCCGGGAACGAGCTGGTGCCGCAGTGGACCACCACCGGCAGCCCCGCCTCCGCGCAGGCCTGGTAGGCGGGATAGAGCGTCGGGTCGGCGGCGCTGAACCCGCCGTGCACCGGATGCACCTTCAGGCCCACCGCGCCCAGCGCGAGCTGGCGGGCGAGCTCGCCGGCCACCGGGTAGTGCAGGTGCGGGTTGACGTTGGCGAGGAAGGCGAACCGGGCCGGGTTCTGCTTGACGATCGGCAGCAGCTCCTCGGCGGGCTGGATGCCGGTCACCTTCGGGCTGTACTCGCACAGCAGGAGCGCGTGGTCGACCCCCTCGGACTCCATCAGGTCGTCGAACGCCTGCGGGATGACCGCGCCGCCGGGATCGTAGGCGCTCTCCCAGCCCGGCTGCCCGTACCGGCGGGCCCACTCCAGCCAGGCGGGCTTCAGCGTGGGGAGGCGCGCCGGGTGGAGGTGGGCGTCGATGAGCATGAGGCCGTCAAGCATGCAGCACCTTCCCGCCGCGTGGCACCAGAGTCCGTGAGGCGACCCTAGTAGCCCGTCCTCCGGTGGCCCCGGGCCGGCCGCCGGCGGGCCTGAGACCAGTCTCACCTGGGCAACGCGTTCATGAACGCCTTACCGGTCACCGGCCATCCGGAGTACCTTCGCTACCAGACATGAGGACTGTCGTCTCCCGCCATCGGCTTCACCACTCTCCCGGAGGATCTCTAGTTGTCTAGTATTTCGATATGAATAACAGGGAACCGGCCGGATGGCCCGCCCGCCTCCTGCCGGGGCTGGCGGGATCGGCGGTCGTCATCACCCCACCGGGGGACGGGCCGGGCTACTGGGCGGGCGGGCCGAGCGCGGTGCTCACCGGGGAGGGGATCTACCTCGCGTACCGCCTGCGGCGGCCGGTGGGCAGCGGCCGCGGCTACGCGGTGGCCGTCGCGCGCTCGGCCGACGGGGTGCGCTTCGAGACCGTGGCGACCATCAGGCGGGAATCGATGCACGCGGAGTCGCTGGAGCGGCCCTGCCTGGTGCGCACCCCGGCCGGCCGGTGGCGGCTGTACCTGAGCTGCGCCACGCCGGGGACCAAGCACTGGCGGGTCGAGCTGCTCGAGGCCAGCGACCCGTCCCGGTTCGACGCCCGCGGGCTGGTCGTACTCCCCGGCGACGCGAAAACGGGAGTGAAGGACCCGGTGATCCGGCACCGCGGCGGCGGCTGGCACCTGTGGACGTCGTGTCATCCGCTGGCCGACCCCGGTGAGGCCGACCAGATGGTCACCGAGTACGCTACCAGCGACGACGGGCTGGACTGGATCTGGCACGGCACCGCCCTCAGCGGCCGGTCGGGCCTGTGGGACGCCAGGGGCACCCGGGTCAGCGCGGTGAGCTACGCAGATACCACCGCAGGCGCCGTGATCGCCGCCTTCTACGACGGCCGGGCCAGCGCCGCCGAGAACTTCGAGGAGCGGACCGGCATCGCCACCGGCACCGAGCCCGCCGCCCTGGCCGCCATCGGCACCGCCGCCGCGGCCGAGTCGCCCTACGCCGGGCGCGGGCTGCGGTACCTGGACGTCCTCCCGCTCGGCGAGGGCAGGCACCGCCTCTACTACGAGGTGACCCGGCCCGACGGCGCCCACGAGCTGCGGACCGAACTCCGTTAAGCGGGACACGGCCCGCTGGCCCCGCGCGCGTCGCCGCCACCCGCTTGCGGGCCGGCCGCCTCGGGTCAGGATGGGCAGGATCCCCCGAACAGCGAGAGCGTGACGTGGCGGACCCGCGGTCCGCTGCCGATCCGCACGCCGACGAACCAGGCCGTGTCTGGTGGATCTTAGCCGTCGCGAGCGGACGTCCTGGCGGATGGGTCGCAAGGCGGAGGAAGAGCTGATCGTGGAGCTATCGGCGACGACGGCAACGCAGCGAGGCGCCGCCGGGCGGACGCGCAGCAGGCTGAAGATCTGCGAGACATGGCCTAATCGCCCTGGCCGCCCGGCGCGCCCCCGGCGCCGCTGGCCGCGGGCGCGGGCTGGCCGTTCCGCGCCTGGGACTGCCCGGCCGGCCGGCCGCCGACCAGCCCGCCGGACTGGTCCTTCGGCTGCTGCCAGTCGGCGAAGTCCGCCTCGGTGACCTTCTCAAGCAGCCGGAAGTCGTCCTCGACGTAGGCCAGCACCTGCTGCCGCTGCTCCCAGGTCAGCGGCTGGCGAGGGCGCGCGCTGCGCTGCAGGAACCGTTCGAGCGGCTGGGTGAGGGCGGTGCCGGTCGTCCCGGGCAGGTGGCGCCCGGTGGCGGCGGCCGCCCGCAGCACCCCGGAAACCGCCCGGTGGCTGGGGGAGTGCTCCGGGTGGGCCGTCACGTTCTCGCGCGGCACCTGCGAGATGATCCCCGGCGCCACGCCGAGGAACTCGCAGATCGCGTCCAGAGCCGGCCCCGGTGAGCCGACCAGGTAACGGTAGCGCAGGATGAAGACCTGCTCCCGGGGGAACAGGCCGAACAGGTGGTCCAGCTGCTCGCCGTACCGGCCGAGCCTGGTGTAGTGCCAGAACGGGGCCCAGCCCGCCGCGACCCGGCGGTCCTCGGCCGCGCAGGCGGCCGGGAAGTCCCCGATCGGGTCCAGCCCGGCCGACCACAGGTGCGTCCAGTTCGAGTGCGCCCGCTCAACCGGGTCGCGCAGGACCGCGATCATCCTGATGCCGGGGATCAGCGCGCGGATCCGCCGCTGGGCCTGCCGGTTGTACAGGTAGAAGGGGGTCGACTCGCCGCACAGCGCGCCGGGCGGCGCGGCGTCGAACAGCGCCTCATAGTCCTCCCGCCGCCATATGTGCTCGCGGTAGGTCTGCACGTCGCCGGGCCCGCCGCCACGCCGCGGCGGAGGGCCGTCGGTGAGGAAGAACTTGGGTTCCTTGACCGGGGACATGAACAGCTCGGGATGCCCGGCCAGGGCCGTGTGCAGGGCGGTGGTGCCAGCCTTGGGGGCGCCGATCACGAGGAAATCTGGCAAGGCCACGGGGGTGACCTCCTCAGCACGGACGAGATATCCTACTATCTCGATCAATTTAATAGTTTTAAGCCCGGGAGGTCAACGTTCCTCGCGGGGCGCAGCGCGCTGGCGGCTCTGGCAGCGGCGCGGGTGCCGTGCGCACGCCTGCCCCTTCCCATTCCGGCGCGCGGCACACTCCGCCGGGAAGCCCATTTTGCGGGGACGGGGGAGCGGCGGGAGAGCGACCGGACGGCCACGCCAGGGGGACCGGACGGCCACGCCAGGGGGACCGGACGGCCATGCCAGGGGGACCGGACGGCCACGCCAGGGGGACCGGACGGCCACGCCAGGGGATCGGCCGGCCACCACGGGGCGGCGGGCGGCCACGACGGGGGCGGCGGGCGGCCATGGTGAAGGCCGGGGGACGGGCCTTCCACCCGTCCCCCGGCCAGCGGGACCGTTGGCCGCCGGTCCCGGTTACATCGCCTCTGCGGGCTCGGCCGTCGCCTCGGCGGTGGCCAGCACCGTCGTCTCCTGGGCACCGGCCAGGTCCGACCGCTTGACCCGGATCATCACCAGCGTGACCAGGAACCCGAGCGCCGCCACTATGGCTGAGACCAGGAACCCGCGGGAGAAGCCGACCGCGAGCGCGTGGTTGTAGATGGCCGCCGGAAGGTGGCCGCCCGCCGCCGCGTGAATCGGCTGCCCCGCCTTGGCCGCGGCGGCAGCTGCGGCGCCGACCTGGGCGTGGATGCTGTTGGCCACCACGGTCCAGGCCACGGTGCCGAGCAGGGCGAGGCCGAGCGCGCCGCCGACCTGCTGCCCGGTGTTGAGCAGGCTGGACGCCAGGCCGGCATCCCGGTCCTCCACCTTGGACAGGGCGACCAGGGTCAGCGGCATGAACAGCATGCCCAGGCCGGCGGAGGTGACCATCATCGGGCCGAGCAGGCCGCCTACGTAGGTGCTGTGCTCGTTGATCTGGGACAGCCAGAGCATCCCGCCCGCGGCGATCGCCGAGCCGGCCAGCAGCAGCGGCCTGGCCCCGATACGCGGGACCAGCTGGGCGCTGACCCCGGCCATGAGCATGATCACGCCGACCATCGGCAGGTAAGCCACGCCGGCCTTCAGCGCGCTGTAGCCCCATACCGTCTGCATGAACAGGCTCAGGAAGAAGAACATCCCGAACATCGCGGTGCCCACGCAGAGCATGAGTAGGAGGGCACCCGACCGGTTGCGGTTGCGGAAGATCCGCAGCGGCATCAGCGCATGCGTGCTGCGGGCTTCGATCAGCACGAACGAGGCCAGCAGCACCACGGCCGCGACCAGCGAGACGACCACCTTGGTGTCATGCCAGTGCGCCACGCCGTTGGGGCTGGTGGCGGCGTTGGACAGGCCGTACACCAGGGCGACGAGCCCGAGCGTGCCGGTGATCGCGCCGGGCAGGTCGAACCGGCCGCTGTGCCGCTCGGACTCCTCAAACGCGCGCGGCGCCAGCAGGGCGACGGCGATCCCGATCGGCACGTTGACGAAGAACACCCACCGCCAGGAGGCGTAGGTGGTGAGCAGGCCGCCAGCGATCAGGCCGACCGCCGCGCCGCCGATGCTCATCGCGGCGTACACACCCATGGCCCGGTTACGGGGCGGGCCCTCCGGGAACGTGGTCGCGATCAGCGACAGCGCGGCTGGGGCGACGATGGCTCCGCCGACTCCCTGCAGGGCGCGTGCGCCCAGCAGCCAGGCCTCCGTGGTGGCAAAGCCGCCCAGCAGCGAGGCCAGTGAGAACAGGATGACCCCGGCGATGAGCACCCGGCGCCTGCCGAGGATGTCGCCGGCCCGGCCGCCGAGCAGCAGCAGGCCACCGAAGGTGAGCGCGTAGGCGTTGACGACCCATTCGAGGCCGGACCCGCTGAAGCCGAGCGCTTGCTGGATGTGGGGGAGTGCGACGTTGACGATGGTCGCGTCCAGCACCACCATCAGCTGGGCGGTGGCGATGACCACCAGCGCTAGGCCGAGACGGCGGTTACCGGGCCCGGCACCAGCGGTACCGGTGACGGACCGCCCGGTGAGGGGCTGTGCGGATGACATGGCATCCTCCTTGTTGAAGGCCGTACTGAACCCGCGCCGCGGCAGGGGATAGTTTTGCCGCGCACGGAAGCTTTGGTTGGTAAAGAGAGGGAGCAGCCGCTGGCGGCTCGTGCGCCCGCCCGATAGCGGCTGTCGCCGGAAGGCTCTGGCCCCGTTAGCCGTCCGCGCCGGTGGCCGGCGCGCTGACCAGGACCTCGCTCACCTCCTCCCGGTGCTGGGCGGCCCCGTGGTGGGTTTCATGGCCGGGCGGGTTGCCTGCCTGGGCGGCCGGGAGGAGCTTGCGGACGAGGCCGAGCAGGCAGGCACGCTCGTCGTTGTCGAGCGCGCGGCGCCAGGGCAGCCCGCTGAGGATCTCGGTCTCGATCCGCTGTTTCAGTTCCAGCCCGGCCGGGGTGAGGGCGATCCGCTTGACCCGCCTGTCGGCCGGGTCGCTCTCCCGGGTCGCCAGTCCCCGCTTCTCCAGCTGATCGGCGATGTTGGTGACGAAGGACGGATCGCAGCGCATCCGCTGGCCCAGTTCTTTCATCGCCATCGGGCAGTCCAGCCGATGGAACACCTTGAGGAAGAAGATCGGCACACCGTGCCGCTGGGCGACTTCCTCCGCCCGCGTGAGCATCGAGGCGACCAGCTCGGCCATGCTGTCGAGGATCTCCACGTTGAGGTCGGTGGCGCTGTCCCCGGTTGCCATCAGCACCCTCCGTGTCCAGACGTGCACATACTTCAGATCCTCAATAGTTGAGTGGATCAACCGTAAGCAGGCCTACTTGAGGGAGTCAACCCTTTACCGGGTAAATTCTTGAGCAACTCAACCATCCGCGGCCCTGCGGCGGCCCGTGGGCAGGGGAGCCGCCCGGACGCGCGGCCGGAGGTGCTCCCCAGCCCCTGGCTGCCCCCCAGGGCCGGGGATGACCGGCCGGGGGAGCGGTGCACCGGCGGCGGGCGGGGACGGCCGGCCCGGAGTCGCGGCGCGATGTGGCCGGCCGCGCGGCTTACGCCCCCTGATGGCCGAGCGACAGGAGACGGTCCATTTCTCCCGGCGAGAGCCGCAGCACGCCGGCCGCCACGTTCTCGGTGAGGTGGTCCGGGTTGCTGATGCCCGGGATGGCCAGCACATGCGGCCCCTGCTGCAGCGTCCAGGCCAGCCGCACCTGTGGGGCGCCGCCCCGTGGGCGAGCGCGATGGCGAGTACCTCGTCGTGCTCGGTGCCGCCGGCGCCCGCTTCGCGACCCTCGCCGGCGATCGCGAAGTAGGGCACGAACGCGATGCCCTGCTCGCCGCAGCCGCGCAGGAAGTCGTCGGCGTCCCTGCTATGGGTGTCGATGCTGTAGCGGTTCTGCACGCAGACCACCGGGGCGATGGCCTGGGCCTGGGCCAGGTGCGCGGGCCTGACGCTGGAGATACCCAGCTGGCGGATCAGCCCGGCGTCGCGCAGCTCGGCCAGCGCGCCGAAATGCTCGGCGATCGAATCGGTGGGGTAGGCGCGGAGATTCACCAGATCGAGGTGATCGCGGCCGAGCTGGCGCAGGTTCTCCTCGACCTGGCCGCGCAGCTGCCCGGGGGTGGCCCAGGGCAGCCACGCACCCGACGGATCGCGGCCCCGGACCGACCTTGGTGGCGATGACCAGATCATCGGGGTAGGGGGCCAGCGCCCGGTTGATCAGCTCGTTGGCCGAGCGCAGCGGCGAGAAGTAGAACGCGGCGGTGTCGATGTGGTTGACGCCGAGCTCGACCGCGCGGCGCAGCACGCTGATGGACCGGTCACGGTCGCTCGGCGTGCCGCGGCCGAAGACGGCGCCGCCGGTCAGGCGCATCGCGCCGAAACCGAGGCGGTTGACGGTCAGGTCGCCGAGCTGCCAGGTGCCCGCGGCCGCCGCGGTGACCGTCACGGCTGGTGAGCTAGCCGCGGACCAGCGCGGTCAGGAAAGCAGGGTGAGCACGACCAGGACGATGGACCACAGGCCGTTGCTGTTCCGCGCCCGGCGGAAGCCGGGGATCCTGCCCTTGTGCACCTTGAGGTCGGCGTTGGCGCCGCGGGCGGTGCGGAAATTCCAGCCGACAAAAATCCCGACGACGCCGACGATGAGCGCCAACCCGGCCGCGCTGCTCGCCGCCACTGACTATGACCCTCCCTGAGGCTGCCCCGCACCCGAGCATCTCGCATGGCAGGGCCGTGTTCCAGTCCTTCTCACGGTTCCGCGCTGCGGCGTGTCGCCGAGACCGCGCTGGAGTCGGCCCAGATGTTGAGGTGGCCCTCGGCCGCGTAGCGGTCGATCGCGGCGAGCTCACCCTCGCTGAACTCGGTCCGGCCGGCCGCGGCCAGGTTCTCCTCCAGCTGCCCCACGCCGCTCGCGCCGACCAGGGCCGACGTGACCCGCTGGTCGCGCAGCACCCAGCTCAGCGCCATCTGCGCCAGCGACTGGCCGCGCCCGCGGGCGATCTCGTTGAGCCCGGAGACCCGCGCCAGGTTGTCCTCGCTCAGCTGATCGGGCGACAGGGAGCCGTCCTGGCTCGCGCGTGAGCCGGCCGGGATCCCGGCCAGGTACTTGCCGGTGAGCACGCCCTGCGCGAGCGGCGAGAAGGCGATGCAGCCGGCGCCCTCGGCGGCCAGCGTGTCCAGCAGGCCGCCCTCGACCCAGCGGTTGAGCATCGAGTAGGACGGCTGGTGGATCAGCAGCGGCGTGCCGAGCTGGCGCAAGATGGCGGCCGCCTGCGCGGTCCGCTCGGCGGAGTAGGACGAGATCCCGGCATACAGCGCCCGGCCCGAGGTGACCGCCGTGGCCAGCGCCCCCATGGTCTCCTCCAGCGGGGTGTCCGGGTCGGCCCGGTGGCTGTAGAAGATGTCCACGTAGTCCAGGCCCATCCGGGCCAGCGACTGGTCCAGGCTCGCCAGCAGGTACTTGCGCGACCCCCAGTCGCCGTAGGGCCCGGGCCACATGTCGTAGCCCGCCTTGGTGGAGATGATCAGCTCGTCGCGGTAGGGCCGCAGGTCCTCGCGCAGGATGCGGCCGAAGTTCCGCTCGGCCGAGCCGTAGGGCGACCCGGTTTCCAGTCTTCCCAAAGGATCATCGGAGGTGTTGAGTGTATGCCCGCCGTAGTTGTTGGCGAGGTCGAAGTGGGTCACACCCAGGTCGAACGCGCGAAGGATGATGGCTCGCTGCACGTCCAGCGGGCGGTCGCTGCCAAAGTTCTGCCATAGGCCCAGCGAGATCGCGGGGAGCTTGATCCCGCTCCGGCCACAGCGGCGATAAGGGATCTGGTCGTACCGGTCGGGGGCGGGGACGTAGCTCATTGGTCAAGTCTCCCATCGCCAGGCCGGGGCTGGATCCGGAAGGTCCCCACTGAGGCACCAGCTGCACCAGGCCATCTTCTGCCAGCCGGGCCAGCGCCTTGGTGATGGTTGACCTGGACGTCCGGTACTTCATACCGGTCGGCGGCGAAGTATCCCGTGCCGCCAGTCTTTCATCCCCTGGCTGGCACTATTAGCACGGGACAAGCAACTATCCGGCCACCAGCGGTCGGGCGGAGGAAAGAGGCAGCGATGTATGACGCAATGATGGCCGAGACCATCCGCTTCACCGGGCACCGCGGGGACCTGATCGAGGGCTACCTGGCCCGGCCGCTGGGCCCCGGCCCGTACGGCGGCGTGGTCGTGATCCACCACATGCCCGGCTACGACGCCGAAACCAAGGAGATCACCCGGACCTTCGCCGTCCACGGCTACCTGGCGCTGTGCCCGAACCTCTACTACCGCGAGGCGCCCGGCGCGAGCCCGGACGACGCGGCTGCGGCCGCCCGCGCCCAGGGCGGCGTGCCCGACGAGCGGCTGGTCGGCGACGTCGGGGGAGCGGCCGCCTCTCTGCGGGCGATGCCGGTGTCCAACGGGAAGGCGGGCGTGATCGGCTACTGCTCGGGTGGCCGCCAGTCGTTCCTCGCCGCGGCCAGCCTGCCGCTGGACGCCGCCGTGGACTGTTACGGCGCGTTCGTCGTCGGCACCCCGCCCGAGGGCATGCCGCTCAAGGTGGGCCCGATCGTGCACCTGGCCCAGGACCTGTCCTGCCCGCTGCTCGGCCTGTTCGGCGCCGACGACCAGCACCCCTCGCCGGACCAGGTCGCCGAGCTGGACAAGGCACTCACCGAGGCCGGCAAGGAGCACGAGTTCCACACCTACGAGGGTGCCGGGCACGCCTTCTTCGCGGTGAACCGGCCCGCCTACCGCCCGGAGGCCGCCATGGACGGCTGGCAGAAGATCTGGGACTTCTACGGCCGCCACCTGGCGCGCTGAACGGCGGCCGGCGATGTGCACCTACCTGACCGAGAAGCTGGACGTCGAGGGCAGCGGCAAGGGGGCGGCCGGCTGGTTCACGCTGAGCCAGGCGACCGTGTACCTCGACCACCCGCAGCACGCCCCGGCCGAGCACACCCTCAACATCGACTTCCTCAACCCGCAGCAGGGGCCGTCCGCCCGGGTCGCGGTGGAACTCACCGCGCAGTCGGCCCGCGCCCTGGCCGCGGCCATCGAGTCGGCGCTGGCCGCCGCGCCGCCGGGCCTGGTCTGAGCCGGCCGGGCCGCCACGGGTCCTGGTTACCGGTGGCCGGCCCGGCGGAATGTCGGTGGGCCGTGCCAGGATCGGGTTAGCGAAGGGCGGTGGCATGAAGTTCCGGGTCGAGCATGACGCACTGGCGGATGTGGTGGCGTGGGTCGCACGAGCGCTGCCGTCACGGCCAGTGGTGCCGGTCCTGGCCGGGCTCCGGCTGGAGGCAGGCGAAGGGCTGACGCTGTCGTGCTTCGACTACGACCTGGCGGCCACGGCCCGGGTGGCGGCCGACGTCGCCGAGCCGGGCACGGCACTGGTGCCCGGGCGGCTGCTCGCGGAGATCACCCGGAGCCTGCCCGGGCAGCCCGCCGAGTTCACCGCCGACGGCGATGTGGTCAGCCTGACCTGTGGCAGCGCCGAGTTCGCCCTGGTCTCGCTGCCGCTGGCGGACTATCCCGAGCTGCCGCCGACGCCGCCGGTGGCCGGCACGATCGACGGCGGCAAGCTGGCCGCCGCCGTGGCCCAAGTCCTCCCGGCCGCCAGCCGCGACGATACGCTCCCGATGCTCACCGCGGTCTGCGTGGACATCCGCGGCGAGTCGCTGACCCTGGCCGCCACCGACCGGTACCGGCTGGCCGTGCGGGAGCTGCAGTGGGAGCCGGCCCATCCGGGCCTGCGCGCGATCGCCCTGGTGCCGGCCCGCACGCTGGCCGACGCGGCCAGGACGATGGCCCCGGGCGAGCCGGTGCCGGTGGCGTTCACCCCCGGGGATGAGCCGGCCGGGGAGCGGGACCCGCACCCGGTCGAGGGCATGATCAGCTTCGAGTGCCGCGGGCGCCGGCTGACCGGCCGGCTGATCGGAGGGGAGTTCATCCGGTACCAGTCCCGGTTCCCGGACCGGTACGGCTGCCGCGCCGAGGTGCCGGCGGCCCCGTTCATCGAGGCCGTCCGGCGGGTGTCGCTGGTCGCCGACCGGGCCAGCCCGGTCCGGCTCACCTTTGGCCAGGACCAGGTGGTGGTCGAGGCGCAGACCGAGGGCCGGGCACGGGCGGCGGAGGCGGTGGCCGCCAGCTTCGAGGGCGACGAGCCCGCCATCGCCTTCAACCCGCACTACCTGCTCGACGGGCTGACCGCCGCTGCCGCCGGGTCCGGCCTGGCCCGGCAGCCGGCCGACGCGGGGGACACGCCCGCCCCGGCCGCGGCCACCGCCGCGATCAGGCTGGAGTTCACCAGCCCGGCCAAGCCGGCCCTGATCACCCTGGCCGGTGAGGGCGGGGAAGGGCCCGGGGGAGAGGATGGGGAGGCGGGCCCGGCGGCCGGGCCGCCGTTCCGCTACCTGGTCGTGCCGCTGAGGTCGCCGACCCGCGCCTGATGCCATTCGCCGCCCGGGTGGCCCTCGTACAGCGCGTAGCCCTGACCGCGGTGCCGCCGGTCTGCGCGGCGGGCGCGCAGCGGCCGGCTGGCCCGCTCGCCAGCCCGCCAGAAGGCCCGGCCCACCAGGGCGGCGCGGGCCAGCCAGATCACCCGGGCCAGCCAGGGCATGCCCACCGCGACCGGCACCACCTCCAGCCAGGCACCGCTGCGCCAGGCGCGGCGCCCGACCCAGACCAGCGCGGCAGCGAGCGCGGTCAGCAGCGCCATCGGCACCACCACCAGCAGGAACGCCAGCACGAGCAGGCCGCCGTGGGGGAGTGAGCCCAGGGCGACCGCGCTTGCCGTCACCAGGCCGGCGAAGACCAGCAGGGCGGCGAGCCGTCCCGGGTGGTGCCGCCGGACCTGGCCGGGCGTGCGATGAGGCTGAGGAGCACCGGTGGCTCCCCATGCCGCGCCGGCTGGGCTGGGGCCAGCCGCCGGGAGGTCGGCGGTGACCCGGCTCAGTCCGGCCGCCGTGGTCGCCGAGTAGGCCGCGTCCAGCCTGGCCCGGAACTCATCGATGGTGAGCCGCCCGGCGGCGTAATGCTCACGGAGCTGCTCCGCCACGGCTTCGCGTTCAGCATCGCCGACGCGCCAACCCGCCCCCGTCGCCATGTCGACCTCCGCGTGCCCTCGCTGGTATGCCGGTAGCCGGCAGATGCAGCCACGTTATATCTCGATTGGTGCCCAGGCAAACGCCAGGGGATGACGGGCGCTGGGCTGGCTTGACTTTGCCCATAGGTGAGACTCCAGGGTGGGCTGGTGGATGAGCTGCTGGCCATCGGTGAGTTTTCCGCGCGGTCCGGGCTGTCGGCCAAGGTGCTGCGCAGCTATGCGGCGGCGGGCCTGCTGGTCCCGGCCGCGGTGGATCCCTGGACCGGGTACCGGTACTACGCCCCGGGCCAGCTGCCAGAGGCGGGCCTGATCCTGCTGCTGCGCCAGGCCGGAGTCCCGCTGAGCGAGATCGCCGCGTTCCTGCGGGACCCGGGCCCCGGCCAGCTGCGGCACTGGGAGCGGGCACTTGACCGGGAGGTCGCCAGCCATCGGCGGGCGCTCGCCGAGGCACGCGGCCAGCTCGGCCTGCTCGCCACGGCCAAGGGCAATCCGGCGGGACAGGACGGAGGCAAGCCGATGACCACGATGGCACCTGGCTCAGCAACGGACCGGGGAGAGGCCCGGGCCACCTATCAGGACGCAGTGCTGGTGAGCCCGCCGCTGTTCGCCGTGGCGGACGGGATGGGCGCGCCCCCCGGCGGGGAGATCGCCAGCCGCCTGGCCCTCGACACGCTAAACGTGCGGTTCGCTGCCCCCTACGGGGCCGAGACCCTGGCCGAGGCGGCACGTGAGGCGAGCCGGGCCGTGTGGGAGCGGGCGGACGCCGAACCGGCGCTGGAGGGCATGGGAACCACCCTCACGGCGGTCGCCGTTCTCGGCGGCGCGGAGCAGTCCCAGCTTGCCGTCGTCAACGTGGGTGACTCGCGCGCCTACCTGTTCCGCGAGGGCCAGCTGAGCCAGCTCACCCATGACCACAGCGTGGTCCAGGAACTCATCGACTCCGGTCAGCTGGCCCCGGAGCAATGGCGCACGCACCCCGAGCGCAGCCTGCTCACCCGCGCGCTTGGCGTAGCGCCGGTGGTGGACCTCGACCTCAGCCGGCCGGCCGTGGCGGGCAGCGCGCGGCTCCTGCTGTGCACCGACGGGCTGACCGCCCAGGCCGACGAGGCGGAGATCGCCGGCGTCCTGTCGGCGTTCGCCGACCCAGATCAGGCGGCCGTCGAGCTCGTCCGGCTAGCCAATCGCAACGGTGGTGACGACAACACCGCTGTCGTCGTCGTCGACATCAGTCCGCAGCAGGCGTCCTGATTTCTGGCCGGCGACGGGTGACCCGGGAGGATGACCGCTTGGTCAGTCGGCGGTCCAGCCGCCGTCGGACGGGCAGGGCGGCGCCGCTGAGGTAGCCGGCCTGCGGACCGGTGAGCAGCAGCGCGGCGCTATTGCTTACTGGCCGACCTGCGCAGGCCGCGGCCCAGGCCGGGGGAGGGCAGGCCAGGGGGAGGGCAGGCCAGGGGGAGGGCAGGCCAGGGGAGTGCAGGCCAGGGCCGGGCCAGCTCCGGTGCGGCCTAGGACCAGTGCTTCCCGTTGCGGAAGTCGATCGCGAAGGTTCTGGCGATCGAGGACATGACCGCATGGCTGGCCGTGATCAGCCCGAGCTCGCGGTTCTGGTTGAGTGAGGTATTGGAGAAGTTCTCCGACCCGATGAACACCCAGCGGTGCCCACCCTTCCGCAGCGGCCCGTCCGTTCGGTGGCGTCACAGCCTTGCGTCTGGCCCCGGTCAGCCGCGGGGCTGGTTCCGGAGACGGTAGTAGTCGTCTTCAATCAGGTCTGGCCGCTCGAACAGCGGGTCGTGGTAGCTGCCGCGGGTCTTGGGCACTTGCCGCAGCAGGCCGGCGACGCGCTGCAGGCGACCGCCACGGATTTGCGCCCGGGCGTTGCCTGCTCTGTCTGAGCGGGCAGTGGCGGGCGGGGCGGTCTGCGCACGGCGGGCGGCACGGCGGGGCAGCAGCGCCCGGGTCTTGCGGGGGCGGTGGCCGGGGGTCACCGGTGCTGGAGCGCGGGTACCTGGTGCTGCTGCCTGATCACGGGTGTCGGTGACGGCGTTACCGGCAAGCGGGGCTGGCATGATGTTTTCTGTTTCGGGTATCGCGGCAGGTGCGAGCGCCTGAGCCGGTGCATCGCAGTGGGCCTGCGGGTACGGATCTGCGGCCCGGGTCTGCACCAGGTAGTGGAGGAATGCTGGGCGCATCGTGGTCTCCCCGGTAGCGTGGCCAGGTTGGTCAGGTTGTCTGCCTGAGGCCGGCCGCTGATCAGCTCGGCGGGCTGGTATCGCGGCTGGTTCCACCCTCTGGGGGCGGCGGGGGGTTGACCACACGGGACCACCCACAGAACCACCCACAGAAATTGCGGCCATCCGGCGCCGCGTGATGGGCGCTGTGGAGTGTGAACGAGGGTGGGACGGCCGTGGTGGGCGCCCGCAGCGGGCGCGGCTGGCCCGGGCAGCAGGGGATGGCCGGGGGTGAACAGGCCTGCGTAGGCTTGGGAGGTCGGTTCCTGCCGGGCCGGGCCGGGTGGGCGCGGGCGGGGTTGGGAGGGGGTTGCGGCGGTGGCGGAGCAGCCTGCGCTTTCTTTCGCCGGGTTGCTGCGGCAACTGCGGGCGGAGGCCCGGCTGACGCAGGAGGAGCTGGCGGAGGCGGCAGGCCTGAGCCCGCGGTCGGTCAGTGACCTGGAGCGGGGCATCAGCCGCACCGCCCATAAGGACACCGCGCGGCTGCTGGCCGATGCGCTGGGCCTGGCCGAGCCGGTACACGCGCTTTTTGTCGCGGCGGCCCGGGGCAAGGCTGCGCCTGAGGACGTGCTGGCGGCCAGGCGGGAAGAGGCACTGGGAGCGTTCATGGCGGCGGCCACCAGGACCCTGCCGCGGGATGCCGTCAGCTTCACCGGCCGCGGGCGTGAACTGGCGCGGCTGCTGGAGGCACTGACCCCCAAGGCCGCGGGCGGAGTGGTGCTGGGCATTCACGCGATCGACGGGATGGCCGGGATCGGCAAGACCACCTTGGCGGTGCACGCCGCCCACCGGCTGGCCGACAGCTTCCCAGATGGGCAGTTCTTCTTGCCGTTGCACGCCCACACCCCGGGGCAGCGGCCGGTCGACCCGGCCACTGCGCTGGCCAGCTTGCTGCTGACCGCCGGGGTCGCCGCACAGCAGATCCCGCCCGGCCTGGAGGCCCGGGCGGCACGGTGGCGCGATCACGTCGCAGGCAAGAAGATCTTGCTCCTGCTCGACGACGCGGCCGGGCACGAGCAGGTCCGGCCGCTGCTGCCCGGTACCGCCGGGAGCCTGGTGCTGATCACCAGCCGCCGCCGGCTTGCTGCGTTGGAGGATGCTGCTCAGATCAGCTTGGACACCCTGTCCCCGGGGGAGGCGGCGACCCTGCTGGCCCGGCTGGCGGCCCGGCCCGGGATGCGCGCCGGGGATGCCGCGGTCGGCGAGATCACGCGCCTGTGTGGGTACCTGCCGCTGGCGATCGGGATGCTCGCCAGCCAGCTCCGCAACCATCCCGTCCGGACCAGCGCCGGCCTGGCCGCCGAGCTGGCGGCGGCCCGGGACCGGCTGGCCCTCATGCACGCGGAGAACCTATCGGTCCGCGCCGCGTTCGGCCTGTCCTACACCGACCTCACCCCCGGCCCGCGGCGGCTGTTCCGCCGGCTCGGCCTGGTCCCGGGCCCCAGCATCGACGCTTACGCCGCCGCTGCGCTCGATGGCAGCGGCCTGGCCACCGCCCGGCGCCATCTTGATGAGCTGTATGACCAGCATCTGCTCGCCGAGCCCGCACCCGGCCGCTACCAGCTGCACGACCTGCTCCGCGAGCACGCCCGCGCCCTTGCCGCCACCGACGACCCCGCCGAATCAGACCAGACGGCCGGGCGGCTGCTGGATTACTACCTGCACACCGCCCTGGCCGCCGGCCGGCACTTCACCCCCTGGCCCAGCGCCTACCGCCGCCCGCTGCCCAGCCGCCCGCCGGCCCAGGCCCCCGGACTGTCCACCCTCGGGCAGGCAGCCCTCTGGCTGGAAGCCGAGCGCGCGAACCTGCACACCGCCGCGGACTATGCCGCCAACCGCGCATGTTTCCCTCATGCCTTCGCCATACCCGCCGCGATGAGCGGCTTCCTGGCCGCCCGCGGTCACTGGGACCAGTCCGCCGCCCTCCACCGGACCGCCCTGGCCGCGGCGCGCCGGGCCGGCGACCGGCTTGGCGAGGCGGACACCCTCGCCGAACTGGGCATCGTGCAACGGGAGACCGGCGACTACCCGGCTGCCACTGCCAGCTTGGCCCGGGCACTTGCGCTCTATGGTGACGCCGGTGACCTGCCTGGCCAGGCCAACGTCCTCAACCAGCGGGGCTTCCTTCACGTGCTGACCGGGGACTACCAGGCCGCCGTCGCCAGCCAGCAGCAGGCCCTGGCGCTGGCCCGCCGCGCCGACGACCGCCTCGCTGAGGGAGCCGCCCTGAACCACCTGGGCTTGATGCAGCACCTGACCGGGGACTACCAGGCCGCCGCCGCCAGCCAGCAGCAGGCCCTGGCGCTGTTCCGCGACCTCGGCAACCTGTTCGGCCAGGCCTACGCCCTCAACGACCTCGGCGTCGTACAGCAAGAGACCGGCGACCACGCGGCCGCCGCCGCCAGCCAGCAGCAGGCCCTGGCGCTGTTCCGCGACCTCGGCAACCTGCTCGGCCAGGCAAATGCCCTCAACGACCTCGGCCTTGTGCAGCAGGAGACCGGGGACTACCCCGCCGCCGCCGCCAGCCACCAGCAGGCCCTGGCCCTGTTCGCTGATCTCGGCAACCGGCTCGGCCAGGCCGAGGCACTCAACCGCCTCGGCGAGCTAGCGACCCGGACCGCGGACACCCCGCAGGCCCGCAAGCACCACACCCAAGCCCTGGCCATCGCCCGCGACCTCAGCGCGGCCCCCGAGGAAGCACGCGCCCAAGAAGGACTCGGCCAAAGCCACCTGCAGGACGGCAACCCCGGTCAAGCCGCCGCGCATCTGCGGCAGGCACTGGCGATCTACCAGCGCATCGGCGCCCCCGCCGCGCGGCGCGTCCAGAAATCCATCCAGAACCACAAACTGACATCCACCACCCCACAGCCCCAGCCAGCAACTCCCAACAGTCAAGGCCATCAGACAGGCGGCGGTCTGGGGACTGGACCACTTTC
>WNFX01002775.1_pt1 | contig 17609 bp, 12 predicted proteins | sample 5400111 | NCBI WGS metagenome assembly WNFX01 (sample SAMN13153363, study PRJNA577476) | soil metagenome | isolation source: 40 cm soil or saprolite under grassland replicate 1 | place: USA:California | collected 2016-06-15 | reverse complement strand
AACAACACCCTTCCGGGCTTCTCCGGCCCAGGCACCAACCTGGCCAACCTGTTCAACCTCACCGGCATCACCAACCGGGACTCCAAGGAGACCGAGTTGTGGGACACCTGGATCGTGGGCGCGGCCATCGCCGGCCAGAATGTCAACACCACGCTCACCGTCGCGGTCATCGACGACCTCAATCACGACGGCATCTTCAACGATGCGCCGAATGTGGTCCCCGATCTGAACAACGACGGGCGCATCGACGCCGAAGACCTTAAGCTCCTGGGGGTCGCGTCCAACATCGTCACCGTGCCGTTCCGGATCAACGGCGACCCGGCCCAACCCTGACGCTGCAGGCGCGCCGTGCCGACGCCCAAGGCGGCGACCCCGGGCGGTCGTCGACCACGCCGATAAGCACGCCAACCAGCGCCACGCCCAAGAAGATCGGTGTCAGCACCCCGTCGTTCCGCAACAGGCCGGTGATGACGCCCGCGGAAATCCCGACCCGTTGTCAGTGTGGATACCCGGGAGTCCGGCCTTCCTGGTACGAATAGCTGCGGCTGCCCACCCGCGAGATCGCCTGGGAGGCAGCATGACCCGCGCGGTGGGTCACCACGTCACCACCAAAGGAACACCCGCCGGGAGAGCCTTTCCGGACAGGCCGGCCACAGGCGGGCCGGGCGACACGCTGTTGACCCGGCGCTGCTAGCTGCCGCGGAGTGCCCGGACATGAAGCCAGCGCACCGGCCGTGGCTGTCACAACAGGCAGGGAGGAATGGTCGGTTAAGCCGATCCCAGCGTGGGCGGGACCCCGCGCCGATCAGTTGGCAGCTTTGAGGATCCGGGCGACGGTCTCGGGCTGATCGGCCTGTGGCCAGTGTGAGGCGCCCTCGATCACATGTAGTTTTGGCGTGGCCGAACAAGCTGGCGAGATGGCGGGCGAGGCCAGTGCTGAGGTATTCGTCGGCGGCGCCGTATGCGAGCAGGACCGGTACGGCGAGCGTGGCGAGCTGGCCGCTGGCGATGCGGGCGTCCTGATCGGTGAGCGCGCCGAACAGCGCCCCGGTCCAGGCCCGGACCGCGGCCAGTGCGTCGGGTGTGCCGCCTTCGCCGAAGAACTGCGGGAAGATCGACAGCACCCCGACTCCCTGCGGGTCGAGCGGGTCGAGCCCGAACCGGCGGGCGGTGTGTGCCAGCAGCCACAAACGCTGGTCGGAGTGGCCGTAGCCGAGGAAGTCGAAGGCGACGGCCCGGTACGGGGCCAGGTGCGGAATGAGCCGGTCGTAGACGCGTGAGTCGTCGGGAAAGCCGTGCAACAGCACGACCGCCGGCTCCGTACCGGGCTGGTCAATCACGTGCAGGCCACCGCCGGGCGCCTGCACGCGCTTCATCGTGGCCGGGCCAGCTGGGCCGGATGTGGACATCCTTGCATCACGCCATCCGCCGACACATACTCGGCGGCGACTACCTTTCTCATTTACTCTCTCCGTTCGTCTGCCGGCCGGTGGAATTCCAGGTTCAGCCCTCGTGATAGCCGTCCACGGTCGGGACATTGAGCACCGAGGTCTTTCGCTGGCTCCTTCTGGTCGTTTGGTTTCCGCGGGATGTGAGAGTTGTCGCCGCAACGCTGCCGTCGGCGAGTGGTTCCCGGCTCGGCCCAGCGCCGACCGTTGCTGCCCCGGCCGGGTCTAACAGTGCCGGCAGGGACGCACCGCCGCGGCAAGCGCGGCCCGGCCCTCATGCTGCCGCACGGTGGCGGGCTGGCGTGCAACAACCTCTTCCGGCGCAGGCCGGACACCGGCCAGGTCCTGGCGGCGGACCCGGATGGTGGCGAGTGCGACAAGCAGGGCGAGCAGCGCGATTCCCGCCGCGACCAGGAACCCGCGGGAGAACCCGGTGGCCAAGGCGTGCGCCATAAGCTGGGCAGGCGGTGCGGCCTGCTGGCGGCCGGCCGCGATGGCCGCGCTGGCGTTCCTGAGGTTGCCGGCCACGGCAGTCCACGCGATCGTCCCCAGCGCGGCCAGCCCGATCGCGCCGCCGACCTGCTGGCCCGTGTTGAGCAGGCTCGCGGCGACACCAGCGTGCTGGTCCGCCACATTGTGCAGGGCGACCAAGGACAGCGGGACGAACAGCAGGCCGAGCCCGGAGGAGGTCACCAGGATCGGACCGAGCAACTGGCCGCCGTACCCGGCGTGCTCGGTCAGTGTGGAGAACCAGAACATCCCGCCCGCAGCCGCGGCGGCGCCGGCCAGGATCAGCGGCCGGGGGCCTATCCGCGCCACCAGCCGCGAAGCCAGCCCGGCTGCAGCCACGATCCCGACCGTGAACGGCAGGTAGGCGATGCCCGACCGGACCGCGCTGTACCCGAGCACGGTCTGGGTGAACAGGGTGAGGAAGAAGAACATGCCGAACATCGCGGTGCCGATGCACAACATGATCAGGTAGGCACCAGACCGGTTACGGTCGGCCAGTACCCACATCGGAAGCAGCGGATGCGAGCTGCGCAGCTCGATCAGCACGAACGAGACGATCAGGACCGCGGACGCGGCCAGCGACGCCAGCACCGGCGGGTCACCCCCGTGCGATACGCCGTCCGGCCCGGTAGCCGCCTTGGACAGGCCGTACACCAGCAGCGCGATGCCGGCGGTGCAGGTGACCGCGCCGGCCAGGTCGATCGGGCCCGGGCGGCGGGGAGACTCGGCCAGCACGCGGGGCGCCGCGGCCGCTATGACCATCCCGATCGGGACATTGACGAACAGCACCCACCGCCACGACACGTAGGTGGTCAGTATCCCGCCTAGCAGCAAGCCCACCGCCCCGCCGCCGCCCGCCATCGCCGAGTAGACCCCCATCGCCCGGTTGCGCGGCTTGCCCTCGGGAAAGGTGGTGGTGATCAGCGCCAGCGCGTTCGGCGCGATCACCGCGCCGCCAGCTCCCTGCACCGCCCTCGCAGCCAGCAGCCACCACTGGCTGGTGGCGAACCCCCCGAGCAGGGAGGCCGCGGAGAACAGCACCAGCCCGGCGATGAACACCCGCCGCCGGCCCAGCCGGTCACCGGCGCGCCCGCCGAGCAGAAGCAACCCGCCGAAGGTGACCGCGTAGGCGTTCACCACCCACTCCAGGCTGCTGCCGGAAAAGCCGAGGGCACGCTGGATGTGCGGCAACGACACATTGACGATGGTGGCATCCAGCACCACCATCAGCTGCGCCGAGGCAATCACCACCAGGGCCAAGCCCTGCCTGCTGTTCCCTGCTGCCCGGGGAAGAGCGCGGGCGTAGCCTGCTGCTTGCTCATCGGGCGCGGGAATCGCCGACATTTGTCCGCCTCCCTCGCGGCGGGAAGATGATGTCAAGAGTCCCGCACGAAGATTCAGTATGATCACTATCTGAATTACACAATTACAGCAGCGCTGGACCGGCGGCCGTAGGCCAGCCGGCCAGCTCCGGCTGCTGCATGGCAAATCGTGTGAACTTGTCACCGAGGATCGGCCCGTCGAATTCCCGCGCACCCGGCCGCTGGCGTCGACCAGCCGCGAAGGCATGCTCTTCGGCTGCATCAGGGCAGAAACTATCGCTGCTGGAGACGCCCAGCCAGGCAGTAAGACCGGAAGAAGACCGGCAGCTTCACGTGTTCTGCGGGTCGGCAACAAGGTGATCGTTGGCGGCGGCATGCTGCTGTTCTCCGCCGCGCTGCCGTTGATCTCCACCGCATCGCAGAACACCTCCTATGCGGGCGGCAGCGGAACAGGCAGGGTGCCGATTTGCCGGTGAACTGCCGGTGGCTCTTCCTGGCGCTCCGTTGTCCTGCCAGACGATCCTTGAGCAACGGCCAATTCCTAGCAGCGGTCGCTGGACCGGCGACGCCGCGTGGAGCGCTTTCCCGACAGAACGTCTGGGGTGCATAGAGTTGCTCGTGCTGGTTACCGGCGGAACAGGATATGTCGGCTCACACTCGGTCGCGGCGCTGGCGAAAGCAGGACATCGAATCCGAGTCCTAGCGAGATTGCCGGAGAAGGTCCCCGCCGCGCTCGATCCGCTCGGGGTCAACGGCGTAGAGAGCGCCATCGGCGACGTTACCGAGCCCGCCGCGGTCGAACGCGCGCTTGAGGGATGCGACGCGGTGCTGCACGCCGCCTCGGTCTTCTCCCTGGACGCCCGCAGGGCCGGCGAAATGAACGCGGTGAACGTCCGCGGCACCGAGATCGTGCTCGGCACCGCGTACCGTCTTGGGCTTGACCCGATCGTGTACGTGTCGAGCGAACTCGCGCTCCTGCCGCCGGCCGGCCGGGAGGTCCTCACCCCGGACTCGCCGGTGAAGCGGCCCCGGCCGGCCTATTGCCGGTCGAAGGCCGACTCCGAGCTGGTGGCACGGAAGTTCCAGGCACTGGGCGCGCCTGTGGTGAGCGTGATGCCGGCGGGGGTGTGGGGGCCGCATGACCCTCACCTCGGCGAAGGAGTGACCCTCGCGGCGAACGTGTTGCGGCGCCGGTATCCGATCGTCCCGCCGGGCGGGATGCATATCGCCGACGTCCGCGACGTCGCGGCCGTGCTTGCCGCTGTGATGGAACCGGGCCGCGGGCCCCGCAGCTACCTGGCCGCTGGGAGCTACCTGACGATGCCCGGCATTATCCGCACGCTGGGCGACCTCAGCGGCCGCCGAATCCGGTTCCTGACCTTCCCGGCGTGGTTCCTAGCCGCGTTCGGCCGGACGGCAGACATCGCACAGCGCCGGCTTAGGACGCGACTGCCCTGGAGTGGCGAGAGCATCTGGATCCTCAACTGCGACGCTCATTGCGACGACTCGAAGACCCGGGACGAGCTGCAGCTCGAGCCACGCCCCCTACGGGAGACCTTCGCTGACACGGTCCATTGGCTGGTCGAGGGCGGGCATCTCACGCTGCGCGAAGCGGGCCGCCTCGCGTAACGGGCCATCGGCTGCTGTCTTATTCAGTGCGCGTGGGAGGGGCCGCGATCTGGGTTAGGGCCCGGTTGACGTAGATGGGAAGCAGCTTGGCCAGGTAGGCGGCAGGGCCGAATGCGTCGCCGCTGAATGCGATTCCATCGTTTGCCGCGTCCGCCGCTGCCTGGATGGTTTCGGGGGTAAGGCGGGAGCCGGTGAGGCGGGCTTCGGCCTGGGCCGCCCTAGTCGCGACGGTTGCGCTGCCGGTGATGGCGATGCGGCAGTCACGGCATGTGTCGTCAGTGTTGAAGGTGGCGGCGGCCGCGACACCGATCATGGCGTGGCCGGAGGCGGGGTGCATGCGCTTGAGGTAGGTGGAGCGGGTCTGGGTGTCGACCGCCGGCACGGTGACGGAGGTCAGCAGTTCACCTCGCCGCAGCGCGGTTGATCCTGCGCCACCTCCGGCGCTGTCCCTGGTGAAGAAGTCACGGGCCGGGACGGTTCTTTCGCCGTCGCGGCTTCGCAGGTGCATGGTCGCGTCCGTGGCTAGGACCACAGGTGGCCAGTCACCGCTCGGGCTGGCCTCTGCCACCGATCCGCCCAGCGTGGCCCGGTTGCGGATGAGAGGGTCGCTGATCACGGCGGCGGCCTCCGCGAGCAGAGGCGCGTATCGGGCGATGTCGGATGAGTGCTCGATCTCGGCGGAGGTGGTCATGGCGGCTATGCGCACCATGATGCCTGCGCCGCCAACTGGAGGTCGGCCACTGCCGAGGACCTCGATCCCGCGTAGCTCGGCGATGCGGTCCAGGTCGATGAGGATGGGCGGACGCGTGCGCCCGAGTTTCCATTCCGGCAGCAGCGCGTGACCGCCCGCGAGGAATCTGGCGTCCTCGTGGCGGCTGGCCATTTCCAGCGCCTCGCTGACGCTGGCCGGCCGCAGGTAGTCGAAGTCCGTCCCTATCATCGGGCGTCTCCCAGGGTGCTGCTGCCGGTGGTGGCCCGGTCGATGGCGGCCAGGACCTGTTCGGGATGCAGGGGCATGTCCAGATGCGTGACCCCGAGCGGGGCCAGCGCGTCGAGCACTGCGTTGACGATGGCCGGCGGCGCCCCGATGGCCCCCGCCTCGCCGATCCCCTTGATCCCAAAGCAGGTGAACGGCGAGGGGGTGACGGTGTGCGCGGTTTCGAGGCGGGGGATGTGCTGGGCGCGCGGGAAGGCGTAGGTGGTCCAGTCGTGTGAGATCAGGGATCCCTGGTCGCCGTAGCGAGCGCCCTCGAGCAGTGCCTGGCCGAGCCCTTGCGCGATGCCGCCGTGTACCTGCCCCCGCGCCAGTATGGGGTTGATCAGCGGCCCGCAGTCGTCGACCGCGACGAACCGGTCGATGGTGATATCCCCGGTCGCGGCGTCGACGTCGACGACGGCGATGTAGGTCCCGAACGGGAACGTCAGTCCCTGGGGGTCATAGAAAACCCGCTCGTCCAGCCCGGGTTCGAGCCCGGGCGGGATGTCTGGCACGAAATGAGCCAGCCGGGCGACGTCGTTCCACGTCACACCGCCGCCAGGGCCGCCATTCGCGCTGTCGGGTGCGGTGAACAGCGCGGCCTCGTAGCGCACGTCCTCCACGGCCGCCCCGAGGGCGTGGGCGGCGAACTGCTTGGCCTTGGCCAGGACCTTCTGACTGCACTCGTAGACCGCACTGCCCCCCACCGGCATGGACCGGGAGTTGAATGTGCCCTGGCCGAATTCGACGGTTGCGGTGTCTCCTTCGGCGATGTCGATGCCGTCCGGCCGCAGGCCGAGCGCGTCGGCGGCGATCTGCGCGTAGCTGGTGGCGTGCCCCTGGCCATGGTCGGTGGTGCCGGCGTGCACGCTGACCCGGCCCGTCGGGTGCACCAGCACACGCGCGTATTCCCAGCCGCCGTATGCAAAACCCACCGCGGCGTTGGCCCGGCCGGAGCCGAGGCCGGTGAATTCGGTGTATGTGGCCAGCCCGATGCCCCGGTAGCGGCCCTGCCGGCGGAGCTCCGCCTGTTCCTGGCGCCGCTCCTCATAGCCGACGATTCCGAGGGCGGTGTCCAGATTGTGCGCGTAGCTGCCGCTGTCGTAGACGAAGAGGGCGGGCGACTGATAGGGAAACGCCTCTGGGGGGATGAAGTTGCGGCGGCGGATCTCCGCCGGGTCGATGCTCAGCTCGCGGGCGAGCTGGTCGACCATGCGCTCGATCAGGTAGGTCGCCTCGGGCCGGCCGGCGCCCCGGTAGGTGTCCACACGCGAGGTGTTGGTCACAACGCCGAGCGTGTCGATGTGGATGTTGGGGATCCGGTAGCAGCCCGTCAGCATCAAGGCGCAGTTCGCCGTCGGGATGCCAGCGGCCATGTCCGACAGGTACGCCCCGAGGTTGGCAAACAGGGTCGCCTTAATCCCGGTGACGATTCCGTCGGCGGTGGCGCACAGTTCCACGTCCTGGACGTGGTCACGGCCGTGATTGGTGGCGGTGAAGTCCTCGCTGCGGGTGGCCGTCCACTTCACCGCCCGCCGCAGCCGGATGGCCAGGGCGGTCACCAGGACTTCTTCCGGATACAGGTGCAGCTTCGACCCGAAACCACCGCCCACATCCGGCGCCACCACGCGCAGGCGGTCCTCCGGGAATGACAACACCTCGGCGAGCATCCGCTTGATGATGTGCGGCGACTGGGTGCTGCTGTGAACCGTTACCCTCCCGGTGCGATCGTCGTAGTCCGCGAGCACGGACCTGGGCTCCAGCGCACAGGGGATGAGGTTCTGATTCCGGAGCCGCTGGCGGGTAACGACCTCGGCCTGATCCCGCGCCGCCGCATAGTCACCCGCGTAGATCGGCACCCGGAACACGACGTTGCCGTCCTCCGCGGCGCTGCCCAGTTCCGGGTGCACCAAGGCGGCGCCGGGCTGTGCCGCCCGCCACGGGTCCGTCACCGCAGGCAGCGGCTCGTAGCCGACCTCGATGGCGGCGACCGCGTCCGCGGCGGTGTAGGCGTCACTGGCAATGACAGCGGCCACCGCCTCGCCGTGAAAGCGGGCCACCTCGTCGGCCAGCACCCGGTGAACCGGAACCGGCATGCCCGGCAGGATCCAGTTCGTCGGCAGCGGAGACACCGAGCCGGCCAGGTCGGCGCCGGTGACGACCGTCACCACACCCGGCATCTTGAGGGCCCGGTCCACCGAAACGGACCGGATGCGGGCGTGAGCGTGCGAGCAGCGCAGCAGGGCGGCATGGAGCGCGCCGACGGCGCTGGCCGGTCTCACATCGTCGGTGAAAAGCCCCCGCCCCCTCAGGTGATGGCCGTCCTCACGCCGTCGCATGGGCCTGCCGAAGAATCGCGAACCGTGCGGTGCCGGGGACCGGTCTGGTTCTCCGCCAGCGTCACGTGCCGCCGCATCCCCATCCCTCATACCGTCCTGTGGTGACCGGGACGAGGTGGCTGCCGCAGGCTCGCGGGCGGCGGACATCCCGTCCGTGGCACGGACCGCATCGACGATGTTCTGATAGCCGGTGCACCGGCAGAAATTGCCCTTGAGCCACGCGCGAACGCGCTCCTCACTCGGATGCCGCTCGCGCTGAAGCAGCTCCAGAGAACTCATGACCATGCCTGGGGTGCAGAAACCGCACTGCAGGGCATGGTGGTCGCGGAACGCCGACAGCAACGGGTGCTCGGCATCACCGGCCTTGCTCAGGCTCTCGATCGTGTCAACCGCCGCGCCGTCTGCCTGGACGGCCAAGACCGTGCACGACTTCACGGCGCGGCCGTCCAGGCGCACCGTGCACGCGCCGCACTGGGTGGTGTCGCATCCGACATGCGCGCTGGTAACGCCGAATTCCTCGCGCAAGAGGTGAACGAGCAGCTTTCTGGCCTTGACCTCGGCCCGCCGCTGTTCACCGTTCACCGTGATGGTGACGTAATGACTTGACATTTCCCCTCTCCCTTTCAGGAGCGATACGGCATCTGGGCGGCGCTCACATCAGGGTTCATGGCCTGACCAGCACCCGGCCGGCCAGCGGACAACCTCGACGGCACCTGTCCAGTCGTTGAGGTGAAGGGCTTGCCCGCTTTATGCGGCTGCGCCTTTCTGGGCGGAATGTGAGTCGCATACATTGATGTCGTCAATAGGAATCAGGTTGGCAACTGTGAGGGTTCAGGGTGCGCCGCCATGAGCGGCGTGTGTCTCGGTGCCGCGCGGTCTGAGAGCGTCGGGCCGGTCTCCCGCTGATGCCTGTTCTTTAACCTTTGCACCGCCTAGGGCGGCCGTCCAGGATGAAGAACCGGAAGGATACCGGCAGCTTGACGAAGACGGCGTTATGCCACCGGCGGCCCGGCTGCCTGGCTTGGTGCCTGGCTGTGGTGAGTTGCTGCTGGTGGAAATGGGTGCGGTCCGGGTGCTGCCCCGGCGGGTTCTGGCGGAGCCCGGGGAACTGCCGGTTTACTGCCGGTCAGTTTCCTGGACCTTCACCTCATCACTGGCGCAAACAGCGGGATCGGGCTCGAGCTTGCCCGCCTGGCCGCAGCAGATGGCCGTCATCTCATTCTGGTCGCCCAGAGCGCGAGCAGCCTTGACACCGCCGCCGGATTGAGGCACAACGTGACGGTGCTCTCCGCCGGAGGGAACCATTTCCCATTGGATACGGATCCGCTTCACTGTCTGTCACCGGCCAGGCCGGTCGCTGTGCGGCCGAGCTGGCGGGGAACCCTGCTCGTCACCGGGACCTTCGGCAGCGTCCACGCCGCCCGGCGGTGCGCCTGCCGGCCCTCTCCGCGTCGATGAACGGAGTAGACGTTCACCGGGTCGCAGTGGCGAAGATAGCCGCGGCCCTCTTCAGGATCTCCACATCTTCGCGGAGCCTGCGGTTCTCCCGGCGCAGCTCCGCCAGCTCCCGCCGTTCCGCGCCGGTCAGCCCGCCGTCGTTGCCGGTCCCGGCATCCCGCCCGGCGCGCCCGGCCCAGGCCTGGACCCCCGCCTCAGTCAGGTCAAGATCCTTCGCCACCTGGCCGATCGGCCTGTCCCCGCGCTGGCTCACCTCAACGATCCCGGCCTGGTACTTCCCAGTAGGCGAACGGTGATACCGGTTGTTGTTTCCCATGCCGAAGCCGCGCGCATTCAACGACAGTTGGGCGGGGCCATCGTTTGGCAGGTGCGCTGGGCCGCCCGCTCTGGCAGGCCCTGCCCGCTGGTGATTCACACCCCGGGCGGCCTCAAACCAGCTCTCTCGCTCCGGCCCGCTCAGCCGGAGCGCGTCAGCCAGCAGCCGCACGGTATCGGTGCGCGGCGACCGCACCCGGCCGGCCTCAAGATTCCGCACCGTGCGCTCGCTCACCTCGGCGTGTGCCGCCAGCTGCTCCTGCGACAGGTAGGCCCGGTGCCGGCAAGCTCGCAGGAGCGCACCGAACGAGCGTGGCGGCGACGAGGCGGTGATCAGCTGCTCCATATCCTCTCCTCGTTAGCTGCTGACGACGAAGGGTGATCGTTTTATCTCACCCGGGGTCGGTCCGGTTTCGATCACCGGCAAGCAGCGTGGCCGCGGGGGCCCGTGCTGGGCCCCGCTTGCGGTGCCGCCCGCTGGCATCCCGCGGCCATGCGGCGGCCGGCTCCGCGGGCAAGCGTGCCCGCTTGGGATCGCGGTGCCACGCGGCGATCCACTCGCCGCAAGCGTGACCTCGACCTCGCCGCGGGAAGATCCCGGCCGCTGTGATCGGCGCCTTGACCCGCTCGTACATTAGGCCGGCTGGGCTGGGGAGGCGTCACCCGAAAGTGGACCTGGGGGTGGAGTCTGCCTGGTGCTACCGGACGGTGCCCGAACGAGTGATCGGGAAACGGGCGCCGGCTTACCGCAGCAGCCCCATTGCCCGGGCGCGGGCGACGGCTTGGGTGCGGTTGGCCGCGCCGAGCTTGTCGAGGATGTGGCCGACGTGCTTCTTGACGGTATCGAGCACCACGACCAGCTCGTCGGCGATCTGCTGGTTCGACTTGCCCGCGGCCAGCAGCCCCAGCACCTCGAGCTCGCGGGCACTCAGCGGCTCGGCCGGCCCGGCAACGGCAGCGGTGTGGGGGGGCGTGCGTGGGGCGGGGCGCGCGCCGCCCGGCTGGAAGGCCGGCGCCAGCCGGTCGAGGTAGTCCGGCGGAATCGCACCGGCGGGCGCGGCCTGCCCGGTGCGCTGGGCCGCCGCGAGCCTGCCGAGCAGGCGGGCCATGGGGGCGCCCTCGTCAGCGAACACCCGCACGTAGCCCTCGGGGGCAGCCAGGATCAGCGCCTCGGCCAGGATGGCCAATGCGGCGGCCTGGTCGCCGCGGGCCGCGAGCGCGACCGCCCGCAGCGCCGACAGCTCGATGATGCTGCCGGTCCGCTGCTGCGCTGACGCCCGCGCGTGCAGCCGCTCAAGCAGCCTGAGCGCCCGGTCATAAGTGCGCTCGGCGAGCAGCACCCTCGCCAGCACGAGGTACTCGGCCTCCCGCGGGTAGCTCGGCTCGTCGTCAGTCCCCAGGCCGCGCTCGCTGGCCCAGCGGGCGGCTGAGGCTACCTCGCCGTTGGTGAGCAGCAGCCGTGCCCGCCACGCCGGCACCGGGTTGTGCAGCGGGGCCAGCTGTGGGCTCAGCTCGACCCGCCCGGCCTCGCCGATGGCATCCAGCGCGCCCGCGGCGTCACCCTGCGCCTGCCGGATCCGGGCCAGCATGGCCAGACCGGTGGCCAGCGGCTGGGTGAAGGCGAGCTGCCGGCACAGCGCCACGCCCCGGGTGGCGTGCTCGTGCGCGGCGGCCAGCTCGTCTCGTTCGTACCGCACCTCGGCCAGCCCCAGGTGCGCCATCCCGGCAGTCGGCAGCTGGTGGCCGGCCTCGCTGGCAATCTCCAGCCCTTGCTGGTAGGTGCGCAGCGCCGCGCCCAGCCGGCCCTGGGCCCGCTGGACCTGGCCAAGGTCGCAGCCGGCCCGCACCGTGAAGTAGCTCTCGCCGGTCGCGCTCCGCTCGGCGACCACCTCGGCCAGGGCGTGCTCAGCCTGCTTGAGCCGGCCGCGCAGCCAGTCCGCCACCGCCAGGTTCCAGGCGACCATGGATCGCAGCAGCCAGTCCTCCTCGCCCAGGTGCGCCATGGCCTGCTGGTCACAGCTGATCGCGCGGGCAGCGTCGCCGCGCAGACGCGCGAGCTCGGCGCGAAGGAACGCGATCGAGGCGGGGACGTTGGCCAGCACGCTCATCGCCCGGCCGGTCGACGGCTCGTGGGGCTCATCCCCGGTGGCAGCGAACGCGCGCTCGGCGTCGGCGAGCAGCGGCTCGATCGCCTCCAGCCGGCCTCCGACGACGGCGGTGATCGCCTGCGCCAGGCACAGTCGCGGCCGGGCGCGGACCGACGCCGCGGGCAGCGCGGAAAGCCAGCGGTGCAGCGTCGCGCCCTCGCTGCGCCGCAGCAACCCCTCCACGTACCGCTCCACCAGCCGGGCCGCCCAGTCGGCTTCGCCGGCGGCCAGCGCGTGCCGCACCGCCTCGTCGGCGGATCCGTGCTCCTCATGCCAAGCGGCCGCGCGACGGTGCAGCTCGGGCACCCGCCCGGGCTGCTCGTTGGTGAGGCGGGCGCGCAGCAGGCCGGCGAACAGATGGTGGTAGCGCCACCAGCGGCGCTCATCGTCCAGCGGGACCATAAACAGGTTGGCCCGCTCCAGTGCCTCGAGCAGCGCCTGGCTGCCGGTGCGGCCGGTGACCGCGTCGCACAGCGGGCCGCAGAGCCGGTCCAGCACCGAGGTCTCCATCAGGAAGCGCACGACCTCGTCCGGCTGGCGGGCCAGCACCTCCTCGGTCAGGTAATCCAGCACATACCGGTGGCTGCCGGCGAACGTCGCGACGAACCCAGCCGGATCGGAGTGCCCCTGCAACGACAGCGCGGCCAGCTGCACCCCGGCCGCCCACCCCTCGGTGAGGTCCTGCAGCGTGGCAACCAGCAACGCCGGCATGTCGCGCCCGGTGGCCTCCCGCAAGAACGCGGCCGTCTCCTCTAGCGTGAAGCGCAGGTCGGCCGCGCGCAGCTCGGCGAGCTGGCCGCGGGCACGCAGCCGCGCCAGCGGCAGCGGCGGATCGGCTCGGCTGGCGAGCACCAGCCGCAACCCCGGCGGCAGCCGGTCCAGCAGGAACGTCACGCTGTCGTGCACCGGCGACGCCTCGATCAGGTGATAGTCATCCAAGAGGAGCGCGACTTCACGCCCTCCGGGCAGGTTCATCAGCTCGTTGATCAGCGCTGTCACCACGGCCTCCAGCGGCGGCTGCTGTGGGCCGCGGAGCAGCGCCCCTAGCGCCGCGCACGTCCCGGGCCGTGCCCGGTCCAGAGCCGCGGCGACATACCGCCAGAACCGCGCCGGGTCATTGTCACCGGCGTCCAGCGACAGCCACGCGGCCGGCCGACGGCTGCGCCGGGCCCAGTCGGCCAGTAGCGTCGTCTTGCCGAAGCCGGCCGGTGTACAGACCACGGTGAGCCCGCGCTCCACCCCCTGGGCCAGGCGTGCCAGCAGGTGGGGGCGCGGCACGAAACCACCACGCGGGATGTGAAACTTGGTGGCTACCAGCACATCCCACTCTGGTGCGGCGCCCCTCGGCGGGGTGATCGCGCGCGGCTCGGCCATCAATCCCTACACCTCGGCAACCGGCCGGGAGGGTGGTGCAAAGCAGAAGTAATCCCATGGTAGAGCGCCCTCCGGGCCGGGGCCTTCTCTGGCGCCAGGAGATTCCACCCCAGGTCCACTTCCGGGTGACATCCCTGGCCCAGGCAAGCCCCTAGGGCACCTGGGATGAAACAGCCAGCAGCGATGCGGCTACCGGAACCAGAAACCTCGGCGGTCCGAGGCGAAGCCTCTCTGGATGATCTATTCCAAGGGGTGGCCAGGGGAAGATCAGACGAGGGCGTCCATGATCATTGGATGACGAACGAGCTGGACACCCTCGCTAACGGCATGTATGTGAAGACCGATGACCTGCTGACGGTTTCGCCGTATCTGGCCAGGTGGCGGCCAGCGGTGGGCATCACCCTCAAGCGGTGCACCTGCGCCTATTCGGCGGGCGCGATGGCAGGCGTGTAGGTCAGGATCACCACACCCGAGCTGAGTGTCTTGGTGCCGACGAGCTGCAGCTTAGAATTCTGCCCACCCTCGGTGAACAGGCGCTTCCCGCCGCCGATCACGAAGGGGTGCACCCAGATCCGGTACTCGTCGATCAGGTTGTGTTCCATCAGGGTCTGCATGAGCGCGGCACTGCCGTACATCTCGATGCCCTTGCCCGGCTCCTGCTTCAGCTTGGCGATCTCCTCGGCGACATCACCCTTGATCAAGGTGGCGTTCCACTCCAGGGGCTCGGTCAGCGTCCGGGAGGCGACAAGCTTCGGGATGCTGTTCATCCGGTCGAGGTATGGCCCACCCTTGATTTTGGCCCAGGTCTTGAACAGCAGCTCGTAGGTGACCCGTCCGCATAGGAAATAGTCGCTGGCCATCAGGTGCTCGTACGCATCCTGCTGAGCGTCCTCGGTGAAGTACGGGTTGCCCCAACCGCCCTGCTCCGTCTCGCCGAAACCACCTGGATCCTGGATAACACCATCAAGTGTGACCAGGGTCGACACGCTGAGCTTGCTCATTCCGAATTCCTCACATGCGCTAGGCGGATCTTCCAACGACGTTGAGCGCGACATCGATCATGGTCGCGTCCATCTGCACGGCGAAGGTGCCGAGGATCACCACACCAGCAAGCTTGAGCAGATCTGGCACTAGCCTGACGGAGAAGCCCACAGAAAGGCCAGGCAGTTACCCCGGCAACATACCGGCAAAAGCGCGAGGCCTGTCATCTATCCTGCCGCAGGACCTCAGGCTCCGACGACGACACGGTCTCGCATATAAGCTCACCGTCCGTTCCATCGGAGCACTGGTGTCCGTGATCGGCCGTCTTCCGCTCAAGCTCGGCCGGACGTCCGCCGGACAGGCTGGCGCAGGTGGTCGTCACCTGGGGTGGGCTGGCCGCGCAAAGGGGCCGCCGTGACTGGCGATCACCACCGGTCCCATCACAGGGATGGGGCCGTATTCCCTAGCCGGTGCTGTGAGGGCGGGATGCGACGTCAGCGCGGTTGATGAGGGCCGCCAGCTCCGCCAGCTCATCCGGGGCGAGAATGTTCAGCTGATCGGCGAATGCCGCGTGGGTGGCATTCTCGGCGGCCTGCCACCGGCTCTGCAGGTCGGGCATGGCCGCCGCGCGCTGCTGCAGCTTGGCGATCGCGTTCTCTTCCCAGGCCGTGCGGCGCAGCCGGGCCGGGCCGCCACCAGGATCGGCCAGAACGGCAAGCGGGATCTCAAGGCGGTGGCTGCGAAGGGCCGCAAAGTGCAGTCCGCCGCGCAGTTCCCGGAGCACGGCCAGCGCGTGCGCCGCGCGCGGGCCATCCGCGGCTGGCCTGGGCTGGGCCTGCCACGCTGCGAACAGCGGCACGGCAGCGGCACTCGCCGCGCCGGCGACCCGTTCCGCCAGATCAGCAAGTCTTGCCATGCCAGCAAGCCCAGACAGGTGCGAGGCGCCCCAATCGGCGCATGCCCCGCTGTAAGCCTCGACCGCCGTCCTGACGGGAAGGGTGACGGACTCGCGCCATGTGAAGTCAATCACCCAGCTGGGGAAGATCCCGAGCATCGCGGTTGCGACGTGGCTGGAGACCTCACCCAGCGCGCCGATACGGCCACGGAAGTACAGGCCGCCCGCGTGCGTGCCCAATTTCTTCGCGCGGGCGGCCATCTCACTACCGACCATGAACCGGCCACCGGCATCTACCAGGGCGGCGCGGCTATTGCGGGAGACCGCCAATGCGTCTGTCATCAGATCCTCCTTCATCTGGAGGCCGGTTCGTTGCTGCGCATGGCGACGCGGGCGTCGATCACCTGGGCGAGGGATAAGTCCGGGCCTCATCAGGACAGGAAAGTAGCGCAGCAAAGAGGCGCCCGGCCAGGAAGAAGGCCGGAGGAATGCCGGTCGTTTCAACCGCCGCGGCCCGGGCTGTTCATGGCCTCGCTCGAGGGTTTCCGGAAATGAGCCAAGCCGACTGCCGGTGAACTGCAGGCCGTTCTTCCTGGGTTCTCGCGCCTCGCCAGGGAGCGGGCGAACACCCAGGTGATCGGGACGGAGTCGCCGCGCGCACCGTATCCTCCATGAATCCTCCACTTGTCACCAGCCGTGGTAGCCGGCTCGTTGGGCGTCAGGGCCGGGGCCGACCGGGCAAGGGCAATCAGGTTGGCGCGAACGCGCAGGTTAGACGGCAAGCTGAGATTCGGGAACTGCCGGTCTACCTCCTGGTTTCTTCCTGGCCGACGGTGCTCGGCCGTGCCAGCGTGGTGGCCACGGGAATCGCTTCAAGACGAGGAACCGGCGATGTCTGAGCCGCAAGTCCTCACGAGGGAATCGCGTTCGGCGAGCAGCCGCGCTGGCAGGAGGACCGTCTGTGGTTCTCCGACTGGGGCCCGCCGGAAGTCATCGCCGTCGATCTGGAGGGAACCACGAGGTCATGCTCCCCGCGTCATCATTTCCTTTTGTGCAAGCTTGGCTCCTCGGGTGGCGGGATCCTCGACCGCAAAACAGCATGACCCGAACCAACGCATCGTGTAAATCACGACTGACGAGACACCTAGAGTCCACTTTGATTGCAAGCGACTGGCAGTAATGCCGAGGACGGAGAGCACCATGGTCAAGAAGGTCTTCTGCGACATCTCGATCTCTGCTGACGGCTACGTTGCCGGTCCGGGCCAGACCGCGGAAAAGCCATTCGGCGACGGGCCGGTGGACCGGCTGCACGCCTGGATGTTCGACACACCCGATGAGAACAAGGCTGAGATCGATCAGGTGGCCGCAGCCGGCGCGTTCGTGATGGGCCGCAACATGTTCGGACCCGGCCGCAGCGAATGGGACCTCAGCTGGAAAGGCTGGTGGGGCGATGACCCGCCTTACCACGCACCGGTGTTCGTGCTCACCCACCATTCGCGCGGGCCGCTGACAATGGAGGGCGGCACGACGTTCACCTTCGTGACCGACGGGATCGAGTCGGCCCTCGATCAGGCCCGCAAGGCCGCGGGAGACCGGGACGTCGCCATCGCCGGCGGAGCCGCGACGGTTAACCAGTACCTCGCCGCCGACCTCATCGACGAGATCCGCACCCACATCGCACCGGTCACCGTCGGCGCGGGCGAACGCCTCTTCGACGGCGTACCGCCACTGAACCTCGAGATCATCGCCGTGCGGGACGCCTCGCTCGCCACCCACATCAGCTACCACGTGCTCCATTGACCCGCGATCCGCCCGGGCAACGGATCGATGGCAGTCCCCTGGGCCAACCAGCTGGGCGGGACCGGCTAAGCGCTCCTACAGAAGAGCGCTCAGCCTCACCTGCGGAACCATGACAATGACCTGGTAGCGGGGACAGGTACGCATGGCTGGGGGTCAAGGGGTCCGCCGGTTCAAATCCGGCCGTCCCGACTGGTAGCGAAGTTTTTTCGAATGTAGCTATGCCTCACGGGAGCCAAGAGAAGAGCCAATCTCCTCGTGAAATGGCCTCTTAAAGCCGTGCGCCGATCGTGTGCCAGGACATCCCGTCAGGGCATTTATCAATCCGGCAGAGGCGGCGGCGCCAGCCAGTCAAGGGGTCAGAGATTGCTGAGCCAGTTCTCGGGCAGCCGCGATCCGGCGCCGCGAGATGAGGCTG
>WNFX01010246.1_pt1 | contig 17617 bp, 16 predicted proteins | sample 5400111 | NCBI WGS metagenome assembly WNFX01 (sample SAMN13153363, study PRJNA577476) | soil metagenome | isolation source: 40 cm soil or saprolite under grassland replicate 1 | place: USA:California | collected 2016-06-15 | reverse complement strand
TTTGCTTTTTCAGACTCATTCGAATTTAGAATGTTTGCCTTAGCTTCGATCCATTCACCATTTGGATGTCCAATAAAGTCACAAGGTGCAATATGTACATGTGAGTTATTGCGTAGGCGTTTGACTTTCCAAGAATCTCCAGTTGTACTAACATAAACGATGTCATTGTAATTGACAAACTACATCGGAGTTCGAACAGGTTCACCGGTCTTTTTTAGGTCTCAAGGTCAATATACTGTTTTTTATTGGAAAATTGTGCCAGTTTTTCTTTGCTCACAATATTGTATGTTTTATCGTCGTCGGAATTCACTATACATCAAATCACATCTGATGCATCAACTATTTTATTAACATACTTTCCCTTGTATTTGTCTTCAAGAATTTTAAATTTACCTCTTCCTTTGTGTATAATTTTTGCTTCTATTTTGAGTCTGTCAATAAACAGAATAGACCAACAAGAGTATTTTTCAATTTTAGTATCGAAATTAGTATTATTAGCACCTTTAAGATGACCCTTATCAAAATAATGGATAGTATAGATAATTTTGCTTTTCAGATTATTCGTCGTCCACATTCCCTCCAACCTCTTAGATTGGCTGAACATCCTTTTTTGATTTATCAATAATTACTACTAAAATGCTGATAGACTTAAATGTTATTATAGAAATATTAAACGTTTGTAAACTTAAAGCCCCCATTATGTTAATAGAAATAAAGCTGCTCTTCTAGATAGTGAAATACATTTATCAAATGCAAATACAGTACAAGTATCGTAGGTACGCTGTTAGCAGCGAAGGATGCATTAATTAGATTGATACACGATCGGTAAACCGGAACAATGCGAATAGCCTTTTTAACAGTCTTTCAATCATTCTATTTGGATTAACTTAGTATGACAAGAGAACCAGAAACATAGCACAAAAAGCAATTCTGGTGTGGGTTAAGAACAAAGACTTCATACGGTCTCCTCCAACTATGACGCATTATGTGGGGGGAAGACAGCTTTATGAGATCACGAAATAGACATTACAATTAAAGCCAAATAGGGTTCAAAAAATGAGTAGCCGGTTAAATCTCGACGAATTGCTAGTACCACCGTTCATGTAGCGGCAGCATAAAGAGGATACCGATTAAAGCTAATCCGACTAGCATTCCTATGACGCAGATGTTTGATTTGATTTTTGATTTCCACATACATCATAGTCTGATTCGACTTGTATTACTATTGTACTCAGCAGCGTTTACGATAAATCAAAAACCATCAGTAGTGTCCTAAACCAACAACGAAAGGCGCAGAGTAGAGTGGGTACCAAAAAGCAAGGAAAAATAAGTTGTGCAGATCACTAATATAACATTCTGCAAGAACTCATAGAATTGGTCATGTTAAGGCTGTTAAGGAAAGCGGCACGTATCGTAAAAAAATGCAGCAGTTCAAAGATTTCACCAAGCACAAAATTCCAAATTCCGTAGTAAAGATCATAGGCTCTATGTTTATGGCCATACTGCTAGAATGCTAGCAGAGTTACCTTATACGAATAGTTCAATTGCTTTGGATCTTAAACTGGCAAAAGCATGAAAAATGTTTTCTAACATTCAATATTCCATACTTCGCCAAGACCTAACTTTACTAACTCATTTCTTTTTCTCTTTTGTTGTCATTCTGAATGTTGAACATTTTCAAATCCCCAAAGTTTCCTTGCGTGAAAAGCCCGGAGAAATATGTGGAGTAATGTATTAAAGTCATGATAGGCGATAGACTATTCTACCTCTGCTGTTTCTTTTCGTTCTAGGCCCGCTGCCCTTAACCAAGGATCCCAGAATGCAGCGAGCCAATGCTCATTAGCTTTAATTGCATTTTCATAAAATCCTCTGCTCGCTTCAATCCAATTTATCAAATAGTTTTGCCAGAATCCTATCGGATTTAGAAATGGATTAGAAACATAACCTTTTTGTTCCTTCTCTGATTCCATGACGTTATTTATGTTAGAATAGTAGTTAAAGTTGATGACCTCGATATGAGGAGTTTATGTCAGATGATAAAAGTTCAATTATTATTGTTTCTGTTTTCCTCCAAAACGAATCCTTTTTGGAAGTACAGGAGATTGTATTGATAGAGCCGATCTCATCCTACGTCCTGTTTTTTATTCGACAACCCAGACAATTTATCAGGTGGTACGAGGTTGGATCATCTTGATTTACTGTTAGTTTTACAAGTCCAAGTCCCAAATTATTAGTATAAAAACCTATGTTTTCTCTGTGCATCGCTAGTTATGGCTGTAATATGATGTATTCCAAAAATATCTTTGGTGGCAATCTTCATTTTGATTTCCTAATTAGTATGTCATTACCATCTACCTTTACCTCATACATTGGCTCTGGTGTCTTTGCAGGAGGTCTTGTAACCTTGCCAGTTCTAATATCAAATTTGGATCCATGCCAAGGACATTCAACTTCATAGCCTTCGAGTGTCCCATCGGCTAGAGGACCACCCCGGTGAGTACAAATGTTACCTATTGCGTAATTTTTTCCTTCAACATTAGCTAGACAGATCTTTTCTCCAGCAACTTCAACTGTCTTCATATTTGTAGGCTGAATATCTTTTGTTTCAGCAACCTTAACGAAATCCCTATTCATCTCTGCCATTTATTGATACACACTATGAATATACAATGGCAATTTATTTAAGATAATCGTTTTTAATGCATGAAACTGAATGTTTAATGGCAATCAAGTATATGATCTCGGTTCTAAACAGGGATTCAACAATGCTAAGTGAACCAAGTACAAAAAATGTAGCCCTAGGTTCATCCGGACTATTTCATTTTGCGATACTTGTTCCAGATAGATACAGCAATAGGCTCTTTTTAGAGATTATCTCTGGTCAGAATGTAGTAGCGCTTGCTGTACGTTTTTTACAAATTTACTTGAGTTCCCAGAACTTGCTTATAATATTTCCAGCTTTATCTAGCTCATGTTTGTCGATAACTATCATATTACTTAGATAATCCAACTTCCCCGTTGCTTTTACAGAATCAAATGTAGTACCTCTTAACTTCCCATCATCCCATAATGTTCGAATCCCAGTTCACTTCGAATTATGTTATAGCTTTATACCACGTTTAGACTGTAGGCCCTAAACATGGATTTATTTATTTAATCAATAGTCCTCACCAGATTTATGAATGGATGAACAGCGTTCAATTGTGCTGTTGTTAGTGGAACTATGTGTGACGGATTAGGATTCTGATTAAAATTGAAAGCATTTAATAGGTCGTTTGCGTGTAGGTCTCTTTCAGTTAACGGTTGCAGATTGAATCGCCACTCTATGAACTTTAGCATAGATTCGAATTGGTATTGGGTATGATCAATATATCCTGGTTTAGCATATGGTGAAATTATAAGGGTTGGCATTCTAAATCCTAGACCATATTTGTCTATTTGTGGTGGAGGCACATGGTCATAGAATCCACCATAATCATCCCGTGTTAATATTATTGCAGTACTATTCCAATATGGACTGCTCATTATGGCATTTAGAACCTGTTTTACCCAGTTCATTCCAGTCGTTATATTGGCTGGGGCATGTTCGCTGATAGGAAAGATTGGAATCACCCACGAAACTTCTGGGAATGATCCAGTCTTTAAATCAGTAAATATTTGTCCTCTGTTTACAAAATGCGGAGAATATGATGCAGTATATGTAGATCCTTTTGCAGAGAATGGATTCCAGTACTCAAACGCACGGCCACTACTTACCGCAGCTTTATAATTGCCTGCTCGCACCAAATGATCGTAATACTTCCATGTAATATTGTGAGTATTATTCATGAATAAATCTGCAACTGTCTTGGTTAGATTGGACTCTTCAAGATAGACTCTTGCAATCTCGTCTCTCAGATTATGGGTTGTTGGATTAGGATTGACTCCAAAATTTGCTGTTTTGTTTGGATTACCACCAGCAATGGTACTAGCGTTTTCCCCTTGGTTTAGTATGTTGTTATTAGGAGGCCTGTGCATAAAATAAAACATTGATGTAGCTGGGGCTTGACCAGCAACAGCAAACCAGTGATTCGGCAAACTATAACTGAGTACTGAGGAGTAAAAGTTATCAGCTAATACATACCGCTTTGCCAGATCCCAATAGTACGGTATTGTTTTGCTGTCATAATATGACATAGTTTTAGGATTCTCATTTTCCGCTACCATAAACCCGTCCATCTTACCATTATCATATGCTATCACGGATGATTGATAGCCATGCGGTAGATCTCCTGAAATGACATCGGTAGAAAGATATGGTTTTACACAACCCACTGTCGGGTTCTTGGGAGATAAAGGTACGCATGTCCCTTTAGCTATTCCATTAGCACTAGGATAAGTACCAAAGTAATTATCAAAACTTCGATTTTCCTGCATAATTACTACTATGTGCTTAATAGGATCTGCGCCAGGGTTGTTAATAGTAGTAATTTGTTGTGCATATGCTAATGGTAAGATCATAGTAGCTACAACTAATCCTGATAGCAAGAACAAAGACGTAATAATTCCGTAAATAGACTGAGATCTGTGCTGCTTAAACATTTTAATATTCTTAACGCTAAATTTAGAATGTCCTATCATCCAAATTAGTCTGTTCATATGTTTCCCGATATGTCTGTCCATAGACAAAAGTCTTTCTTATTTGCACCCGGTTAGATGAGTCTATCACTGAGATGGGTCTATCACTGAGCCTATAATCCACCTCATGTTAAATTCTCACATACTTAACATTTCTTTCTTATGAATGTGGTAGAGGTATCTGTGAAGGTTCTTTAGTAGGACTAGGAATTGAAGAAGGAGGAGTAGATCGCGCGGTAAGAAAAGGAAGTGGAGACGGTCTTGCAATAAGTGTTGCTTCAAGGTCTACGCTTTCTTGCTCCCACTCCCAGATGAGCACAAGTAACTATGTCAACGTATATTGGCTGCACACCTATAACTAATAATAATGATCAGAAGCATTAGAGATTGTAGTATAATGAGTGAAAACAAGTCAGAACAAGAATTAGCTAGATGGCGCAAAAAAATAGAAATGATAGGCATCTATATAAAAGGTCTAGATCAAGAGACAGAAACAGGACGGTTCAAACTAAAAACAAATTTGATGAATGAACACTTTATAAATGAGTTAGATAAAATCGGTTTGCAACTCATAAACATTAGAGGAACTTTTATTGGCAGACTTGTGGTACTTTTAGAAGCAAAAAAACTGAATTCTACGTCGTCTTAAACGCATATAGTTTTTGTATGTTTATCTCAAATTGAAACGCATACCACATATATCAGATATATCAGAGCCTTCTTTCCTTCGATCTTTCATTAACTCTGAGATCAGCATTAACAGCGGTCAAATTGTTTCTTTGGAAGTAAATAGGTAATTCTCGGTAGGGCATATATGGAGATCATATCATCAAATTTTCTACTTCATGGACAAACAGGAATATCTATATTAATAATAATAAAATAACTGGATCCAATTTATTCTTATCCTAAGGTCAAAGGATGTAGACAAAAATGCTCAAATTGAGATATTTAGCGAGCTGAAAGTAAGCTGTACATTAAATTAGCACTTTAGCCATTACTCTGGAGCGTTAATGATTGTTGTTCCAATATCAATCTTTGAAATAGAAATGTGGCTGCCGAAAACAGATAGGTTGTTATAAATACCCTAATCCAACCCTGAATCATTCTTACTAGTAATTAGCCAGTCGTTGTTACTACTTTGGTGCCTTGTTCAGTTGTCTTCTGAAAAGCGCACCAGCGATAGGATTGACAGCATAGGGCAATGTATGCTTAAACCACACTCCAGCTCTCACATAAAAAGGAACTATTATTTCAAGACGCGAGGAATTAGCTGCAGCAAGAATTGCTTTTGATACAGCACTTGCTTCGAGCATAAAGCCAGTGTAATTTGGCCTATGATTCTCAAAAGATTGATTGTTAAAGAAATTTGTTTTTACGCCGATAGGGCTTACTACTGTTATGCGTACACCAGTTCCATATAGCTCATGATACAGCGACTCAGAGAATCCTAACATAGCATATTTTGAAGCACAATATCCAGCCATTCCAGCAACTCCGAAACTTGCCGCTACTGATGCTACATTTACAATATGTCCTGAATGTCTTGAGAGCATAGAATTCAAGAATATCTTGGTACAATAGACCATTCCAAAATAATTTGTCCTCATGACTTCTTCTATTTGTTCAATACTCTGGTTTTCCACTTTACCAAATTCTCCAAAACCTGCATTATTTATCAATAAATCAATATGCCCAAATCTTTCGAGTATTTCTGTTCCCGTTCTTAGAACATCTTCCTTTTTTGATATATCGCAAGTATATGCTACAATCTCTGCTCCTTTGGATTCCTTGACAACCTGCAATGTTTCCTTTAGTTCGAGTAATTTTGATTCTGAGCGAGCTATAAGTATTATTGAACCCGCACCTTTATTTACAAAATCAAGAGCAGCCTGCCTTCCAATTCCCGAAGAAGCTCCGGTTATTACTATAATCTTTCCTTCAAACTTTCTCTTTTTTCTGTGGCCTTCTTCCTCTTTCCCCTTTCCTGACAATCAATCTCGGATATTATTATTACAAAACCTACAAATCATTGTTTGCAAAACGATATCGTCAAAAAAGAGGTCAATATACAATACACCTATTCCAAACACTTGTCTGTTCAAATAATCAAACAATTCATTGTTTGTTTGAACCCATAATAAAGCTCATTTCGAAATAACTGAATTAGCTAATCAGGAAGAAGCGCTATGGTTCTTAGAATGACAATCAGCCGCAACGCTTGATTGGTTTTGTCATTAGAGGCTGACTGTTAGCGGTCAAATCAAGGAAAGGATGAAAATACGATACTCTCACAGTGTTGAATTATTTGTCTATTGTTTTGTATTCCGAGCCCTAAAGTTAAAGAAACGTGTAGAAATTGACTAAACGAATTTCTCACCGAGCCAAGGGAACATATATTTGAGACTCGCCAGCCTGGTAATACATACGCAGCATAAGATTAAATCGATACTGAGAGGCTGGTAGCAGTTGAACTCTCTCACTCACGTTTTGAACGCATAGCTGTAACTAGGGCTTACCACCTTCCCGTTATCTACAATAAGATAATCTCCTTCAATAGGACGCCCATTTATAAATCTGAGAAGACAGTCCTTTATTCCATCCGCGTACCTCCTTTGTGCTTCCAAAGTTGTACCGGAATAATGCGGAACCATTGCATGGTTTGGCATATGCCGCCATGGATGGTCCTTAGGCGCCGGTTGAGGAAACCAAACGTCACCTGCATAGCCTGCCAAATGGCCTTTCTCCAGTGCTTGTACAAGAGAAAGAGTATCGACGATCCTACCTCGTGCAGTATTGATAAGATATGCACCTTTTTTCATACGGAAAAGAAGATCGTGGTTAAACATACCGTCTGTCTGAGGTGTCAAGGGAGTATTGATAGTAATGATGTCGGATTGTTCGACAAGTCGATCTAATATAGTATAACGTGCTCCAAGTACAAACTCTTCTACAGTGTTCAACCGGTGATAGTCATAGTATATCATTTTAACATCAAATGCCTTCAGCCTTTCACATACCCGCTGTCCAATCCTTCCCACTCCTATGATGCCCACAACTTTATCTTCCAAATCATGCGCTTTTGCCGCAATTTCTGCAATATCCCATCTACCATCAAGAACCTGTTTGTAAGCTGGTATGTAATTACGCACAAGTGCTAAAATATGCATTACCACTTGCTCAGCCACGCTTACGACATTGCTACCGGTAATCTCCGCCACCGTAATTTTGCATGCAGCTGCAGCCGCCAAGTCGATATGATCAGAACCGATTCCCGCAGTCAGTATGAGCTGGAGTTTAGGCGCCTTTGAAATTCTTTCTTTTGTAACGTAAGCTGGCCAAAACGGAGTAGTAATCAAAATATCAGCCGTAGCAAGTTGTTTGTCAAGTTCATTCTCCTTATCAGTCAATACAACAAATTCATGTCCTTGACTTCCGAGAAAATCTGTTAAGCCAAGAGCATTCTCTGCACAACCCAAGAGCTCTGGCGTCTTTCTTGCTATTTCGCCTCCAGGATAAAGAACTGCTACGATTTTCATAACTTCTAATGTTGCAAAAGTGATTCAAATAAGGTTTTCTTACAGGTTTTGGGACATATTGTAGGTTGATATATCCTATCAATTTTCCTTTCCTAATGAAAATATCTCCGATGAGTCGTTGTGTCAGGAACAAAATCATATAATCAACCATTTCATTATTATTAATTACATGCAGCAGGATGCAAAATATGGTTTAGCTTATCAGTTAATTTCGGATATACTATCTCAACAAGATATACTTGTGTCAGTTAACAGTGGGGGTGGCAGCATAGCAGAAGCAAGAGTAGAGAAAGGATTACCATTTAGGATCCGAGAGAAATGGGCAACAATAGGTGATGAGGATAGACAATGGCACATTCATCTTAATCTGGAGGAAGTTATCGAAGCTAAATTTGTAAAAGAACCAAGGTCTGATGGAAAACAAAGTTATAGTATAAGGTTCTATGATAGAAAAGGGAATTTGTCAATGCGTGCCAATTTCACCAAAATGTATGATAGTAATGGGAATTTGTTAAAGGAAAAGGTTGACGTGTTCGAAAAAATGTACACAAAATATGGAAGCAAAGGTTTACTTTCACTAAGAAGTTCTATCATTAGTTAACATAATTGCGTACGGTAGTAATACACGATTTAGAGAAGTAGTAGAGGTCATCAGTAGTGGTAGCAGGGGCAGCAGTGGCAATCAGTCAGTACATTAAGATCCCCCTTGCAGAGGTATATGCTTTCGTCACAATGGACAGAAGCCAATTCGTGCTAGTCGATATTTTACCGGGCAGAAACGATATCAAGTGTGTAAAATCTTCTGTTCTATCAATCCGTCGAAGATTGGTTTAGCGTACAGGTTCGTTAATATCTGTACATGAAATTAGAAATATCTCAAGCAGTCGTCTTTACTTCCGTGATCCAATCGCACTTGAGACCAACCTTTTGATGATATTTCTGAACTGCTTCCATAGTTGGAGCTGGAGCTTCAATCAAACAGAAGCATCTGTCAACCTCTGGATTATATAGTATGTTTAGATGTAGGACGCCGAATTCATCTGTTGGTGCTTTCTGGATTTCCTTTAAAGTATCCTCATCAAGACCTTTCATCGAATGAACATCGAGAAACCTTGGCATGCCCTGCATACATCCGCTAATCGGATAGATAAAGATACTCCTGAAAGAGCGTTTCGTTTCTGTACCACATCGCAGTCGGATGAGGTTTCAATCAATAAGTGAACCTTTGAAATGTTGGGAATTTCCCGGCAATTTCGGAGCCGATCAACTGTAAGTCAGCCTACAGAGGTTATAAACACTTTAAACTCCGCAACAGCTTCAATACAAAGAAGCGAACTTCTGCCATACGACTATCAAATAGTCGTATAAGGAAAGTCCCGCAATTTCGGTATAAGTTCCTTATATAGCAGAATTGTATAGTCTTGATCTTTTAATTCATGTATCATATCAATTTGTTCTTTGAATACCTTATGCGGGTCGCGTGGATGAGGAGCAATTCTGATCATTTTCCGTCCTTGTGCATCGTCTAATAGTTCGAAGCGTCTTTCCTCTGTGCCTATCCTTACAATATTCTGGTCCGGATGTCCAGTCAAGTCCCAACTTAAAACCTTGGGAACTTTGATTTTCCTGACCGGCTTTTGTGAAAGTAGAAAGAATTCTTCCTGCATTTCTGCTAAACCAAATCCTAAGAGCTCCAATATCTCAATAGCTAGCCTGCTTAGTTTCCATTGCGGTGGCACAAATACATTAGTCTTTATTCCTACCTGTTCAATTATCTCTAAGCCTGCTCTTATTTCTTCTTGGCAAGCTCCTTTCAACTTCGTATGAAAATCGTCCATCTGACCGTTTCTGTCTTCATGATAAAGGCCATGTAACACTATTTCACATCGTTTGTAAGACTTGAGTTTATCCACGAATTCTGGGAACCTAGAAAGGTCTTCTTTATGATGAAAAAATGGAACAACGGCAACATTGAAATTTATTCCTAAATTCTCAAATGCATCTGTAAATTCGAATATCCTTTTTGAGAAAGATGGCGCGGCATCATGCAACGTCACAACTGCTAAGTTGTTTGTAATTGACTGACTAGTCATCCCTTACTCTTCTAACACCCCCTTAGCTACAAAACCGTTCTGCATATCAACAACAATAAGACCCACGCTAATTCTAGCTCCACCGAACTGTAGTTCAAACATATTACAAAATATTCATAGTGGATAAATAAACCTCACTATCCTCTCGCTGGTTCTGTTCTGTTAATTTCGATGGAGGTTGCTTTTGACGACTGAGTTGGTGTGTCTTACTGTGACCAGTCGTTTTTATGCACAGTATCGTACGATTGGTCTCTATCGAAATGTCAAGGAGTCATCCCGCAGCTCTGTTACTATTCCATATGTTATGAAGCCTATTACTGCTATTCTTCTTTACTTGTATGCGGATTGTCTCTATGACTAAGCTTTTTGTCCTTATTCTCTTTTCACGAGTACATAGTGTGGTATATTAGCAATTGTCGCAGGATATGACGTCTTATATTCCCAACCTGATGCAAGTAACTTCTTTGCCTCGCTGACGTCTGTAATTGCTGCTATATCCACAACTCTTCTGCGTTTGAACAAAGTCGCGGATGGTGGCCTGTCGATAGGCAAATCCTGGATGTGTTTGTGGGTGTGTTCTCCACCGTTTTCATCTATTAACTTCCAGATAATCTTCCCTGTATTGGAATTTTCTCCTACTTTTTCAAATCCAATCATCTGATTGGGCAAGCCTGTTGCCTTGCATCTTTTGCATTCTTGCATCTTTTTTTGGAGCGGTTTGGATGCTTCCGCTTGTGATATTGCTGACATTGTAAAATCATCTTGCAGAATATAATAATAATATGTGAGACACCAAAAGGAGAGGGAGAGGGAGAGGGGTGGAGCGTTATGTATTTTAGTTCTACACTTCTGACGAACAGGGTATATACCCAAATTTTTGCGAATACTCAGCCTTCTACTGTCCCTAGTACTTCATCAATACTACCACAACCACAACCACAACCAACTCAGCAGACGTTACATTTGGTCAATCTGTATCAGTTTCTGTAGACTGGTGAGTATGAAAACTTGGCTACCTACTTATAGATCTTGGAAGCGCCTTCTTCAGGTCATCAAAGCTCATTACAGGATGGAATTCCACGTTGGCACCCATTCCTTGGAATAATGGCTCAGCCAGAGCAGGTATCTCGTCTACACTTTGCATTTCAACTATGAATGCCATTATCCTGTTGCCGTCAGCCTCAAAGAAGTATGCTGCTTCCGGCTTGGCTTTGTTCATGTAGTCTTCAAGGTTCTTTAAGAAGTTTGGATCCTTTACCATTTTGTTTCCAGCTTCCGTAGGAATTTTTGCACGAATTATAAATCTCATAAGACTAAAAAGTCGGCCGCCTTTAAAAGACTTCCTCTGGGTAAGGAGTCTTGAAATTTCTGAAGTCAATATAGATTTTTTCATTCAGCTCATGTCTCGGTTTATGCCAACTCTTCCCCCTTAGAAAGGACGCCGGCACCAGCGTCGAACTTTAAATTAAACACATGAAAGCTGAATTATTCCTACTTGTCAGTATCTGCAAAAGTTCATACAATACCCGATGATTGAATCAAGGAGAATTCAATATCATGTCAATCCCTAGATAGACAAAGACAATGCAGACGTTTTGGTGAAGGGATTAGGAGTTGACAGTAAGGAATGTATAATGTGAGGCTTACTAAACTAACCACAATCGCACCTCTGTTAGCAGCAGTACTGAGACTGCAGAATAGCGGCCTGTACCACTCTGTATCTTTTATTCTTTGGTACTCGGTGCATGTAGCATTTCTTATAATTGATGTTGCAATATCGTGGACATGACGGATCTAACTTTCAAGACAAAGCTCGTCCGGCCCGTTATAACTCACAATCCTCGTAAAAATCTACAACATTATGGAGGTATGAGCCAATGCTGTCATCAGCAAAGCCTGTATTAAAATTCGATATTGTATGGGAGAAGTCAACTAAAATGTTTAGAGATGCTAACCATACTAATGATAAACCCGTTAAAAAGATCCATGCATATGAAAATTGATAAGAATTTGATATTGGCGGTCGTTCTCATAACCATTATTATGGCAGCAGGTTCTAACCAAATATTTCTGAAAACATCAGCAGTAGTTCTACAGCAGCAACGACCATCGATTACAAATAATACTAGCAACACTACTACGGCAACTGCTCAAACAACTACCCCTACAAATATTCGTCCTAGCGTTCAAACTGATTTCAATCCAAATGTCACATCTCCAAAAATATCCAAAACCGCATATGTTGATCCATTTGCGGTGATTATTGGTGACTGCGAGATAGGGAAATTAGTACTTATTGCACCGTTTGCGGTATGTAGAGGTGATGAAGGTACTCCTATTCATATTGGCGACTATTCCAATGTGCAGGATGGTGTGGCATTGCATGCTCTTGAAACAACAGATCATGGTAAAAATATTGATGATAGAAGATATTCAACCCAAGGATCTCTTTTGAAGGCAAATGATACTGCGTTTAAGAATGGTTTTGCTGTATATATTGGTGATAAAGTCAGTTTAGGTCATCAAGCACAGGTTCATGGGCCTGCGTATGTTGGTAATGATACATTTGTGGGGATGAAGAGCCTAATCTTTAATGCGAAAGTTGGCAAGAGAGTTGCTATAGGAGTATCAAGCACGGTAACCGATGGTGTTACAATCCCTGATAACAAATTTGTTCCACCGGGAAGCATTATAACCACTCAGGCGCAAGCAGATGCGTTACCTGCTAGAGTTGGAAGTCCATATGAAAAAATAAACAGTTTTGTTTTGCATGTGAACCAAGAACTTGCAAAAGGATACAACTCCCAGACTATTCAAAAACTATCGACAGAGATAGAAGATCAGTTAGAGCAACAAGAAATGCTTCAGACAGGAAGTCCAACAGGAAGTCCCAATGCAACGGCAGGTAGCACTATAAAGTGACCAAATAGTCTGCATCTTGTAATCTAGGGGCCAATGTACCAAATTATGTTTCCCAATACCCGCCATTTTCGGAATAGAAGTGCTGGCATCTGCTCTTTTCATGGTCGTCATCTAGATTGCTGTCTAGACTAATGGATTAAGGGGTTTTGGAGCATTCGCTATAGGTGACACAGTTGGGTTAGATATTTTCTTTTTTTCAGTATCATAATTAATATGCCAAGCCTCTTTAAGAATTTCAGAACAGCCTCATAAACCATAGATTTCCTTTTATAAATTATTCATTCTGTTATTGTTCTAAATTATTCATTCTGTTATTGTTCTTATGACTATGATGAGAACAATGGATTGCGGAAGACCGTACTAAGGCTTTCTTTTGGCTTTCTCTAAAGCGAACCCTATCTAGAATTATATCTTAACATCATAAATTAATATGACCATGTTGGATATTAGGATCAAATATCTTTTATTTCTGAAGATATGTTTTCTCAGCGATTTTCCAATGAAGACTTTCATATTACTCTACCCCCTCTGTCATAATGACTAGGTGATTCAATTCAATCAATGACTTCTAATTCAACAATATTAGCAATTGACCGCTACATGGCAAGCATGCATACATGTGTTGACCTATATCGAGAACTCAAAAAGGATACTATCCCACAATTATCAACTATCTTATCAGACTCCAAATCATTTAGTCGCACGGTACACAATATCATCTTAGCAGAATGCTTATCTGTTTCATGATCCAGGTTAGTGTGAGAAGTATGAGTAATCTTCACTGGGTGTAGCTAACGAATTTGCAATTTCTCTAGAGGGTCTCGACATTTGGCATGCAGGTCACGTCAATGATATCCTCGCGGTTGCTTACTCTCGTCACCGCAAATGATACAAGTGGAGTCATCTTGCAAGAAACTTCAAATAGATCAGTACACTCCAATGAAAAGAAGGTAAATGAGTTCAATTCATACTTTCAATCTTGAAGCTATTAAACCACAAGCTGTTCGTAATGGGGGCACTCGAGCCATGGCTAACCAAAATAATTTCGCTACACTGAATGGGATGGCGCTGTATTCCTTACGATTAGAAGGTGGTGGTATCAGAGAACCACACTGGCACCCTAATGCGGCTGAACTCAGCTACTGTTTATCAGGTAGAGCTCTTATGACGATCTTCAGCCCCGGCGCCGGCCATGATACTTTTACTGTCGATACAGGTGAGATTGTATTTGTTCCTAAAGGCTATCTTCATCACATCGAGAATATCAATCACGGAGAAACTAAATTCGCTATCGCGTTTAACCACGAGAGGCCGGAAGATATTGGAATATCTGGGTCAACTGGGTCAATGACTGACAACGTACTTGGAGCCACATTCGGACTTGGATCTGAATATTTTGGCACTTTCAAAAAATCTCGTCAAGATCTACTCATAACCTCCAGATCCAACCCTAAGAATGCCACAACCGATTATCGGAAAATCCCGAATTACCATAAATTTAACCTAAAGGCATTTCCAGCAATGGTACAAAGCAGAGGCGGTACGGTTTCCCTAGGCAATGCGAATAATTTTGGAATTCTTAGTGGTCTTGCATGCTATTTTCTGACTTTGAAACCTAAAGGCATACGGGAACCTCACTGGCACCCTAATGCGGCTGAATTGGACTATGTCATAAGCGGAAGGGCTCGGATGACCATTTTCAGCCCAGGGGACGACGTAGATACATTTGAAGTTGGTCCTGGAGAAATCGTTTTTATCCCTTCGGCGTACTTTCACTATATAGAGAACGTGGACGCAAGTGAAGACATGCAATTTGCAGTCTTCTTTAACCATGAACGACCAGAAGATATCGGCATTTCAGGTGCCTTTGGTGCGTATTCAAATGAGGTCTTAGGATCTGTTTTTGGTTTACAGCCGAAGATCCTGGATGCATTACCAAAATATCAAGAAGATCTCTTCGTTGTAGCTGGAGGCTAAATAGGCAGAATAGCTATCGACGTACACTCTCAATGATTAGGTTATTTCCTGATTTCCACGTTTGCGTTTGAACAATCTTGTTTTATTTTAATATCAGGATTAGAAGCAATTCTTTCTTTGCTATATATTACAAATTATTTTGCCCAAGCTGAAATGTCAGGTCATCGGAATCTCAAAATCTGTGATTTGGGATTTGGTTGGTTTTGAAAACCTCAGCTCTGATTGAAAGGCTTATGTATTCGCTGTTATTATGATGTAAACGAGAACTTTAGGTAATGTTCCGAACCCAACACATCGTCAAATTATTATGTTCGTTCAGCTGGGGGGAAATCTCGCTTCATCCTGAGTTCTTGGCAACATGATCTAAAGGGAAGATCGTTATGAGTAACCCATCTGATGATAACCCTTCAAAGAACCCATCAGAGTCACCGGTAGATATCAACGGTGCAAGAGGCCAAACCGTCATCGTGCGAAACATGCTTGTAGTTGTTCTCGCGTTTACGTCAGGTTTCATAGATGCTCTAAGCTTTCTTGGGCTCGGTGTTTTCGCATCCGTCCAGACAGGAAACACCGTTCTTCTTGGGCTTGCGATTGGTAGTGGAAAGATTTTTCAGACCTTAGTCTCTCTGGCTGCTATTACGGGCTACATAGGAGGTGTCGCTCTAGGTGCGAGGATTGTGGATCCGACTCCGGGTACACAAAAAATATGGTCTAAAGCTGTAACGAAGGCCTTCATCATGGAGGTTCTAGTGCTCTTACTGTTAGCAATTGTAGGATTTTCCGCTGGTGGCAAACCCAGCGGTCTTGTCTTGTACACCCTAATTGTGCTGGCTACGGTAGCAATGGGTATACAGGGTGCTGCAGTTCGTTCGCTAGGAGTCTACGACGTATCTACAACGTATATCACTGGTACCTGGACTGGCTTGATAAGTAGTCTTGTCCGTCAGCGCCATCTGACGATTTCGGGTGAGAAAAGAGTCGAAACAAGAATACAAGCAGCAGTGGTGATCGTGTACGTTTTGGCGGCAATCGCGGGAGGAGTGGCAGTAACTAATTGGTTGGTAAAGGCCACTATTATCCCGGTGATTACCATCGGGCTTGTGATTGCTGTTGCAAGGATTCGAATGACCTAAGCAATTTTCAGAGAATATTTGAATTCAATATAAGTGACCAGTCCTATGTATTATATCATTCCACGTTTCATTGCTTTTATTGACAATAACAAAATCCTAGCACTAGTCCTTTTCTTGTCAGACCATGTACCCAATCCATAAATATGATTATCGTCTATAGTACGGATTATGTCATCTACTGCCAGTCCATTTTACAAATGTGATGTATGTGGTCGAACGTTTAGCTATTTAGGAGAACTTGAGAGACATAAACGAGAAGAACATAACAAATAGGCGACAAATCTATAAAATTTTAGATTCCAAGTCAAAAATTGATTTGCTGACACTATTCTTCACCTTTCTTATAACGCACCATCCAAAGAATGTTGCTGCACTGGATAACAAAGGCTTATCTTTTTATCATTTAGGAAACTACACCAAAGCGATTACCTACTATGAGTGCTTTAGCTATAGATCCAAAATATGTTCTTGCACTAACTGACAAAGGTAACGCTCTTGGTGGTTTAGGAAACTACACCAAAGCGATTACCTACTATGACAAAGCTTTAGCTATAGATCCAAGGTATATTGCTGATCTAACTATCAAAGGTAATTTTCTTAACAGCTTAGGAAATTACAGACTAGCTATTACCTACTTTGATAAGGATTAGCTATAAACCCAAAGAATGTTGCTGCGCTAACAGGTAAAAAACAAGCTCTTGCTGCTTTAAATCAACCAAAATAATAGTATCACCATCCACCTGCTGCCAGGTAGTTTGATTTTAAACTACCAAAGTTTTCATAGTTTTGCATAATATCAGAATTTTCATAGTTTTCGGTCTAATTATTTCGACAATCGTACACCTTGCATGATGGGATCAGCTTGACATATTGTGCACCTTCGGCATAGTATTACTTTATACAATCATCAAGGCGGGTTAACACACATTTTACCCTATTGCGTCAGTACAGCCTTGGGAAGTATGACCTCCGTCAAGTGCGACACTGCGGCTATTTCCATTTCCATTACCAGTACCTGAAGTACCGTCTGCATCACTGCCAGGCCCAATAGCTACCCCCGTCATTTCCTGCATTACCATTGCCACTAGTACTACCAGATGCTCCATTAGCAGTACCACCGTTTATTGCTACACCACCATTTCCTCCATTTTGGCTTCCTACACCGTTTCCTCCATTAGCAACAGAACCAGATCCCATTGCCAAATCAAGATAAGCAAGTATATCGACTTGTTCTTTATGGTCAATATAGGATATTTAGATATCTTACAAATAGCGCAGACAATAGGCATCGTAGGAACCCTGCTTATAACGCTTTATTTTTCAAATAGGCAAATAA